>OJFV01000034.1_pt1 | contig 119810 bp, 106 predicted proteins | sample 1594391 | NCBI WGS metagenome assembly OJFV01 (sample SAMN05416856, study PRJEB24817) | seawater metagenome | isolation source: Sea water | place: Canada:Atlantic | collected 2013-11 | reverse complement strand
TTATATCGATAGCCATACCCCCGAACCTACCGGCTTAAGACGGTAGTCGTTCAGTTTCGGGATTAAAAAAGGAGAGCCTAAGTCGCCCTCCTTTTATCAAAAATTACAAAGAAAATTCAGTCGCTTTAAGCCTGAGAAGCCTTTTCTGCAATTTCATCGTCTTCATGATACATTTTGGTGTAATCCACCAGGACGCCATAATGTGGATCACCTTCTTTGTCTTCCTCGACCATACTAACGGATTTTTCCAGAAGGTGGCTGCAGTCAGGGCTCAGATGACGGAGGTGCAAGGTTTTGCCGCGGCGCGTGTAACGTTCAGCCAAGCCATCAATTGCTTCCAACCCGGAATGATCCCATACCCGCGCGTTTTTGAAATCAACAACAACATCATCGGCGTCACTTTCTGGATCAAAAAGGTCGCGAAAGGAGCTGATTGAACCAAAGAAAAGCGGGCCAGAGATTTCATAAACAGTCGTTTTGCCGTCATCTGTGGTACCAACGCGAGCATAAATGTGTTTGGCAGAAGTCCAGACAAAAACGAGTGAAGAAACTAAAACACCCACCACCACAGCAATAGCAAGATCCTTGTAAACGGTTACGCCGGACACGAGAATGAGCACAAAAGCATCTGACTTTGGGATACGGTGTAGGATACGTAAACTGGACCATTCAAAGGTGCCGATCACGACCATAAACATGACGCCGACAAGTGCAGCCAAGGGTATAAGTTCTATAAGGTCTGAGGCAAACAGGATAAAGAACAACAGAAAAGCAGCCGCGGTTAACCCAGAAAGACGCGCTTTACCACCAGATTTGATGTTGATCATACTTTGGCCGATCATCGCACAGCCGCCCATACCACCAAAGAAACCAGTGACGACGTTTGCGACGCCCTGCCCCATGCACTCTTGTGACGTCCGACCTTTGGTTTCGGTGATTTCGTCAATGAGTGTCAGAGTAAGAAGAGATTCAATAAGACCAATGGCTGCCAGGATGAGAGCATAGGGGAAAATAATATAGAGGGTTTCGAAATTGTACGGCACGTCTGGAATGCTGAATTCAGGCAGGCCGCCCCCAATTGATGCCATGCTGCCAACGGTTGGGATGTCCAAGCTGAAGCCAATAACAATAGCTGATACGACAACGATGGCGACAAGCGGGGCTGGGACCAGAGTTGTAATTCGGGGAAGGAGATAACTTATTGCCATAGTCAAAGCAACCAGACCAAGCATGATGTAGAGCGTAGAACCACTGAGCCATTCACTGTTCGGGTCTGTTGGATTGATCGTGAACTGGGAAAGTTGAGCGAGGAAGATGACAATCGCAAGACCGTTAACAAATCCGAGCATTACTGGATGTGGTACCAGTCGAATGAATTTTCCAAGCCGAAAGATGCCCGCCAGAACTTGTAAAATTCCCATCAGTACGACTGTTGCAAAGAGGTATTGAACACCATGCTGTACGACGAGAGAGACCATGACAACTGCGAGAGCACCTGTTGCACCAGAAATCATGCCAGGACGGCCGCCTATTAACGATGTAATAAGGCCAACGATAAAGGCTGCGTAAAGGCCAACAAGCGGGTCAACCTGAGCTACGAAAGCAAAGGCAACGGCTTCTGGTACGAGGGCAAGAGCTACGGTCAGTCCCGAGAGTACCTCGGCTTTGATATTGCGTGGGTCACAAAAGTTATAGGATTTCATGGTGTTCCGATCGGATCGTTCACTAAATCGACCGAAATTATTCGGCACGATCAAAATTAAGGGCGATCGGATCCTTTTGGATAAGCCGCCATATCTGTTTCTGGCGCGTTTCTAGCAAATTTATTGAGGTTAGAAAATAACTAATCGAATGAGTCGGATATGTGCAGAGCTCATATCAAAGTCATATTTTGGCTGGAAGAACACGATTAGATTGTTTTCCCAATGCCCCTGTTATGAATTATGTCTCTTCAACGAAGACATGGTCGGCTGACCAACCACCCGGCCAGACTTCAGCAGATCCGTTTCGAAGATTTTTGATTTCATCTATCGGGAGATCTTTGGCTATGATTAAAGGCCCCAAGCCAACGGTTGAGTCTGACGGCGATATTTCAGACGCAATGCCCGTGTGACCAAGACTTTCTTCGCAGGGAATGTAAACAGCGGCTGCAGAGGTTTGGTTTTGTCGTTTGCCACTAAGGAAACTTGTTGCACCAATAGATCCCACTACAGCAACAGCTGCTTGTAATTCAATTGCGCGGGCTTTAGCGCAGCCAAAGACGCGATTGTACCCGGCGAGCTTGGAGGTCATGGAAGGTACAAGAATAAGGTCAAGATTTTTATCAGCAATGAGAGACGACAGAGCGGGCATTTCAATATCCAGGCAAATCAGGATAGCCATTCGTACGCCACGCCAAGTGAAAACCGTTATTTTATTGCCCGGTGTCAGGCACCAGGCATTTGTATTCTGTTCGTTTGGCGTCAGGCTGAGCTTGTCTTGGGTAATGTAAGTGCCATCAGGAAGAAAAAGGTGAGCGCGGTTGTAATAACCATCATTGTCATTAACGGGCTCTTCCGAAATATTATCTTTCCCATAGATGGCTACCGGAAAAGTTCCCGCCAATAGGGCGATATCATAGCTGATGGCAAGCTCTTTCAACAGTTCTTTTGCTTCACAAGCTTGCGTGACCATCCAGGAGATCTCTTCATCAGGGCATATGCCCGAAGGTGCAAATGACATCCACTGCTCAGATACATATTCAGGCATTATAAGAATGTCAGCGCCGGAATTTTTGGCACTTTCCACACGTGTTCTTACCTGGCCAACCCACTCAGCCAGCGAACTTAAAGGAATATCTAGATTTACCGCCCATAGTGCGAGGGACAAATTACTACTGGTCACGCTATTCTCCTGTGTTGCTTCTCTTATGACACAAAATTCGTTAACGGAGGAGAAATTTGCGCGCTCTTTAAACAAGATGAACATAAAGGGGTTTGGCAGGAGGGAATTAAGGATTTAAAAGATATGAGATCTGTCTTATTTCATGCTTTGATCTGCACCGAGTTATTTATCCTCTGGAGTTATTATGACCCCCGCTACAAAAATCAGCGTTATTATATCAACTTATAACTGGCCTGATGCGCTGGAGCCAGTTTTGCGTTCTATCGAAGATCAGACAGACAGGAATTTTGAGGTTATTATCGCGGATGACGGGTCTAAAAAAGAAACGGTGGATCTTGTTAAGTATTATGTAGAAAAATCTTCAATTCCAATCAAGCACTACTGGCAAGAAGATGACGGGTATCGCCTTGCTGCCTCTAGAAATGGTGCGGTTGGTCTTGCGAAAGGTGAGTACCTTATTTTTAGTGATGGCGATTGTTGTTTCTTACCCGATTTTGTATCATCCCACCGGAAATTAGCTGAAAAAGGGTGGCTGGTTGCTGGTCGGCGGATTTATCTGAAGAACGGGTTTACGAAAATGGCGCTTCAGAATAAGTGGAATTTTTTTCGCTGGCCGCGCCCTGTTCTTTTTTTGTTGGGGATCACAGCACAGTGTAATCGACCGTTTCAGTTTATTCCCCTGCCTCAGTCTGATCAAAAGCGCAAAATCAAATCGGACAAATGGGAGCAGGTTCAAACCTGTAATCTGGCAGTCTGGAAAGAAGATTTTTATAAGGTTGATGGTTTTGATGAAAGCTATGTTGGCCATGGCTGTGAAGACTCTGATTTCACTTTGAGGCTTATCCGAAGCGGTGTAAGGCGGATAACGGCTAATCATACGTCACCTGTTCTCCACATCTATCACAGTCGTTCTATACCTGGGCGGGCTGATAAAGAGTGTTTAAACCCGCAGCGCTTTCAGGCTCTGCTAGAGAGCGATAGGCAAACGGCAGTAATTGGTATTTCCAGTCACCTGAACTCTTAGGTCTGGGGCTAGTAGATCAAGCAAAATTAACCGATTTTTTTCGGTCATCGACATTGTTTATTGTCTCACAAATGGTTAAAACCACCGCATTCTATGCGGTAAAAAAACTAAGTTGCGTGCGAAGCACGCTCTTTAGACACGAAGCCGACTTTTAGTCGGCCCTACCCAAAACCTACCGACTTTAGTCGGTAGTAGTTTAGTTTTATTTCAGCAAGTACGTTGTCAGCGGTTTTTTATGTTAAACACAGGATCCCAAACGAGTATGTCCGAATTAGGTAAAACGCTTGTCGTCACAGGTGGTGGACTGGGAGATACTCTCTTTCATCTGCCCTTTATTCGTTCGATACAACAGCGATCTACGGGTAAGTCTGTTGTTTTGGCTTGTAAAAAAGGCCGTGAAATCAGGGAACTTTTTTCCGAAGTGGATATGGTGAGCTCAGTCCTGCCGATTGCGCAAGATCAGGATGTTTCAGGCAAAGCAGATTTGGGACGATTGCGTCGATTGACCAAAGAAGCCGGGATTGAATCTGCCTTTGTGTTCCATAAATCTACCGGCATTGCTTTTGCCATGATGATGGCAGGTGTTAAAAACCGCTTTGGGTATTTCTTTAAGGGGTCCTGGAATCGGTTCTTTCTGAATAAAGGAACCCTGACACCGAAGTCTGTTCCATTGCCAGCTTTTATGAACCATGCGGCCCTCGTTATGGATGACGCTGGAATAGGCTATGATTACAGTGATGTTCGATTTCGTCAGCCCAATCATGTTGTCCAGGCTGCCTTTTCTAACCTTGGCCTTAATGAAAATACCCAGATGGTCGCTCTTGGGGTGAACGCGAGCGCTGAGTTTAAGCAATGGGGTGCTGAGGGTTATTCAGCGATTGCTGAGCGCCTTCTAAAACAGTTTCCGGGGCAAATTCTGTTGTTTGGCGCTGGTGATGTAAAGCACGTATCTGAAGGGATACTTGCCCGAACCGATAATCCAGAACGTTTTATAGATTTAACAACGCAAAAAGTACCTCTGCACCACAGCCACGCACTTTTGCAAAGCTGTGACTTCTATGTTGGGAACGACAGCTTTGGCCTTAATTTGGCGGCGATGTCTAGTTTACCAGCGGTTGGGATATTTATAAAAAGCTATCATTTTTCCTATTCCGACTGGATAAAGCCAGTTATCTCAAGCAGCGATGCAATAACCGATATCTCGGTGGATATGGTTTGGGAACAGGTCTCAAAACTAATTGCGAAGTAGCAACTGATGTAAGGTCTATGAGAATAAGGGCAGCACTAGCGCTGCCCAAGACTCTTATTTGTTAAGCTTACCTTCAATCGCGTCCCAAATGTCAGCTTCCAGAGTTACGTTGTTGAAACGGTTGATTTCCTGAATGCCAGTTGGCGAGGTGACGTTTATTTCTGTCATGTAGTCACCGATCACATCAATACCGACAAATATCAGACCGCGTTCTTTGAGAGTTGGTCCAATAGCAGCACAGATTTCATGGTCGCGTTCGGTAAGACCAATAGGGTCTGGACGGCCGCCGACATGCATGTTTGAACGGGCCTCTCCTTCTGCAGGGACACGGTTGATCGCGCCAGCTGGTTCGCCGTCGATCAGGATTATCCGTTTATCACCTTTACGCACATCAGGCAGGTACAGCTGTGCGATAATTGGTTCGCGGTAATATTGTTCGAAAAGCTCGTAAACCGAGTTCAGGTTTTCATCATCCGGTTTGATATGAAAGACCCCGGCCCCGCCGTTTCCATAGAGAGGTTTGACGATTATGTCTTTGTACTCTGACCTAAAAGCCTTGATTTCTCCCAAATCATTGGTAATGAGGGTCGGAGGCATCAGCTCTGGAAACTCTGCAATAAAGAGCTTCTCTGGGCAATTGCGTACCCAGCTTGGATCGTTGACGACCAGAGTTTTGGGATGCACATGATCGAGCAAATGGGTTGCTGTGATATAGGACATATCAAAGGGGGGGTCTTGGCGCATGAGGATAACATCTATGTCGGCCAGATCCATCAGTTGTGACTCACCCAAACTGGCGTGATTTCCCTGCTCTTTCCGGAATACTACCGGGCTAACGCGGGCGTAGACTCTTGAGCCCTTCATGGAAAGATCTCGCGCCAGATAGTGGTAGAGCTTGTATCCACGCTTTTGAGCTTCGAGCCCTAAAATAAAGGAGCTATCCCCAATAATATCAATGGTCGATACGGGGTCCATTTGGATGGCAACGGAGAGGGTCATCGATTTTTATTCCGTGGTTAGTCAGTTCAATTGGGCTTTAAGCTGTCGTAGTAGATTAGTAGCTTCAGGGTGTCCCCTTGGATCTTCTTCGATCATTAGATAGTGTTCAAGAGTGTCAATTGCAGCCAAAATATTATTTAAGAAGGCTTGTAACATTCCCGCTTCCCGCCAAATCGAAGGTTCCTTCGGGGCGATAAGGAGCATTTGTTGTAAAATTAAGAGTGCTTTTTCGGGCTCCTGAGCCTCAATAAGACGGATTTTAACATTGTTCTGCAAGCGTAACAAAATCCCTCTATTGGTCACACTTCGAGTGTAATCAGAATTGAGTTCAGCACTTTTACCGAGATAGGTTTTTAGAGTTGTGCGTAACCAAGGCGTATTTCTGACCACCCCGCGTTCAAAGGGGTCAATAATTTGGCGATCTTTCCCTTGTATAAAACGAAGTAAAAAGTGCCCAGGAAAATTAAGGCCATCGATTTCCCAGCCGAGGGAGCGGGCGATGTGCATGTAGAGAATGCCCAGGACAATTGGTAATCCTTTTCGCCGATCAATTACAGAGATGATATTGGCATTCGCTAAATTATCGTAGTTATCCTTGTCCCCTTTGTAACCATGCAGATCATAAAGCACGGTTTCAATGATCCCCAAACAATCGTTTGTTGTTGGTTCTGTGTTCTCGGTTTGGATTTGGGATAAGAGTGATTGTGCATCGTTAACAAGGCGCTTTAGGTGGTCATGATAACGATCAAGAGAGACTGTGTCCTGATCTCTCGCTGCGAGCAGTAAAGCGCATTCGGCCACATCGATATTATCGTCATCGGCCTGTCCAATATCTTGTAGAAAGGTGTTTATTTCCGAAGAGTTTAGCGGTTTTCTATCAAGCATATTTGTGAACACTAAAGTTATGATCGTTGATATTCCTGAGGATATTAATTCCACAGGGTTCTTTATCTAAATGACAGCTACTGGGTACGGGATGGATTGTCCTTTAGGACGACATAGCTGACGACCCTTTTGACATAATCAATGTCTTTGGCATGCGCGATGACACGATTGACCTCATTTTCATTCTGGGCAATACCCAAGAGGTAAACACTCTGATTAACCGTATCAATATTGTAATTTATGGAGGTGATTTTTTTGTCGAAGATGATCGCCGTTTTTAATTGTGTCGATATCCAGACATCCTGAGCATAATCAGTTATGCCACTGTCGTTATTGATTTCAATCTCGTTGATGACTTCGCGAACACCAGCGGCTTTCCAGGCCTGTTTTACAGCAGTTATTCGGTGGTCAGGAAGCTCTACGTTACCACTTAATAATACTTTACCTTCACTCACCTGTATGTTGACTTTGCGGAAAATGGAGATGTTTTCCTGAAGCAACAAATCATTAATTTTTATTTGAATTTGAATATCTGTAACTGCTTTATTAAAGGAGCGCTCTTCGGCGGCGGTATTGGCTGCTGCAGCCCCGACGCCGATGGCAGCTCCCGTTGCGCTGCAACCACTTAACGCGATGAGGCCAAGCAGACTTATCACAAGTGTTGTGGACGTTTTTCTCGAACCTAAACGCTCACCAGACCGATCGTTCGTAAATGATCCCGTGTTGATCTCGGTGTTGGCCTCCGTGATGGCCCCTGTGGTGATCCCCGTTGCGATCATACTGATCTCACTCCTCTTAACTGACCTGATACTTTAGAAAACTCTGTCATAAATAAAACTCTGCTTAAATAACAAGGCAATATTATATTCAATCGTCCTGCCATGCATTTTCAATATGGTATGGAATAACTGTGGCACCAATAAGAACGGCATCAAACCTTTTATCAAACGAAAGGTACCGTGAATGGTGTCCGATAAATTGTTCAGCTGCCCGGATAATACGGGCTTTTTGCCTTGATGAAATTGCTTCAGCAGCCTCTGCCTTTGTGGCCCGTTTTTTGACCTCAATAAAACAAAGAGTCGTACCTTTTCTTGCGATTAAATCTATTTCGCCCACTTTGGTTTTGAAATTTGATGCAAGGATTTGATAGCCCTTAAAGCGCAAAAACCAGGCAGCCACCAGCTCGGCATATTTACCTTTTATTTGCGCCCTAACCTTTTTGACGTCGGCATCATCCTTTTTCTTCACACCCTTTTTCTTCAAAGTGGACACTGTTTATTTTGCCTTGGTTTTCGATAGATCTAAGGCGCGCTGGTAAACTTTCTTTTTCGGTAAGCCAGTCGCTGTACTCACGAGGGCTGCAGCATCTCTGAGCGTATTGTGTTCCAGAGCTTCTGTTATCTGCGTATCAATGTCGTCCTCGCTGAGCTCTATCGCTTCAGTAGCAGGTGGTCCAATGACGACAACGATTTCACCTTTGGGGTTGCCAGCTTCTTGGTAATGGTCGGCAAGTTCTTGAAGAGGTCCTCTTCGCACTTCTTCATACATCTTCGTAAGTTCACGGGTTACAGCTGCGGGGCGGTTTCCCAAAACCTGGGCCATATCTGCGAGGCTTCCGGCTAACCGATGTGTCGATTCAAAGAAAATGAGTGTTGAAGGTATTGAAACGAGCTCTTTTAAAGCTTTGCAGCGTGCGCCGGTTTTATTTGGTAGAAATCCATTGAAGAAAAAGCGATCTGTTGGAAGTCCTGAGAGGATCAGCGCGGTTATTGGGGCGGAAGCACCGGGAATAGACGTCAGCCCGATTCCCTCTTCAACAGCTGTGTTTGCCAATTTGTAACCGGGATCTGATATCAAAGGCGTACCAGCATCAGAGACCAAGGCCACAACTTTGCCTTTTTTTACCTTTTCAATAAGGATCGGCCTCACTTTATCGGCATTATGCTCGTGATAGGCAACAAGAGGTGCCGTCAAACCGAAGGCTTGAGCAAGTTTGCGGGTTACTCTGGTATCTTCACAGGCGATAAGGTCTGCAGCAGCGAGGATCTTTTTAGCCCGATCCGTAATATCCCCCATGTTGCCGATAGGGGTGGCGACGAGGTAAAGTGCTGCTTCTGGTTTTTCACCGATAGGAACATCTGCGCTGTTGGCTTGTTCTTCGGTTGATGCTTTATTAGACCGTGTCGTTTTATCGGTTGGTCGATTTGAAGAGGATGAGTGTTTTGAGCTCAACGTTGGCAACTTTCTTGTCAGGATACTTAGCTGTTTTGGGTCGCAGGGTTACTACCCTGCCCGTAATCATCGTGGTTACATTGTTTGTTTCTGCTTGTCAGACAACCATGAAAACGGGGCCTGATGCAACGGCTGAAAAGACTGTGGTCGAAGAAACAGTCGCAGAGGTCGAACCTGTCGATGAACCTCTAGAACCAATAGAGCCTGAAGTTATTGAAGAACCGAGCCCCTTTGCAGGTATTCAAACTGAAACGGTGGTTATTTCAGAAAAAAGAACAAAGGTTGGTTTTCTCCTGCCCTTAAGCGGGCGCCACAAAGCGGTTGGTCAAGCTCTGCTAAATGCGGCTCAATTGGCACTTTTTGATGTTTCTGGTGAAAAGTTCGATCTTATCGTTCGGGATACGGTGGGGACGCCTACGGGTGCCAGAGGGGCAATGGAGTCTTTGGTAAACGAACGTGTTGACCTGGTCATTGGTCCTCTTTTTGCGACGTCGGTATCTGCGATAACACCGCTTGCCAGATCAGCTGGCATCAACGTGCTCTCTTTCTCAAATGATCAGGCCGTAGCGGGCGATGGTATTTATGTACTTGGACTTACGCCTGAGGAGCAAATTCGTCGAGTTGTGAATTATTCTGCAGCTCAAGGGCTTCGAAAAATCGCTGTTTTTGCCCCCGATAATGTTTACGGACGTCGGATAGTAAGTGCCTTACAAATCCAATCATATGGGTCTAATTTCGAAATTTCTCGTTTGGGATTTTTTAATCCCAATGACCCTGATTTAACCGGAGAGGTCAAAGCGATAGCTGATTATGATCAGCGTCATCAAGCATTGCTCTCTCATAAGGCCAACCTTAAATCCAAGGGCGACGCCGCCTCTCGTAAAGCATTAAAACGCCTCAAGGGTAGAGATACTTTTAATCCCCCTGATTATCAGGCAATTATTATTCCAACTGGGGGTAAGCAACTTCTTACCGTTGCACCGTTGTTAAATTATTTTGATGTTGATCCCGGACAAGTGAAATATCTTGGTACGGCTCTTTGGAATAACCCGAAGCTTGGACGAGAGCCTGCTCTTGTAGGGAGTTGGTACGCCGCACCTTCCCCTGTCCATTGGGATAGCTTTAAAGACCGTTACAAGGTGCTTTATGGTAAGGTCCCTCCTCGAATTGTGTCACTTGCATATGATACTGTTGCCCTGGCTGCTGTTATTGCAAGACAAGCCGAAAGCCAATCTCTGGCCGTAAATTACTCTCAATCAGTTTTAACAAACACCCAGGGGTTTTCCGGCCTGGATGGTGTCTTCCGCCTCCATGTTGACGGTCGTAGTGAACGCGGTCTTGCCATTTTGACTCTGGAACGTGATCTCATAAATGTTGTGGATCCTGCTCCTGTTACTTTCGCACCTCTTGTCAATTAAAGGTCGAGAGTGATTATTATTTTGGTAACCTTGGGATCTAAGTGTGACAGCGAATAACCATAAAGACTGTAAGTCAGGGCCTCCCATGAATAAACCGGGCATGAATAAACTGGGCACGCATGATGAGGTCGCTGATTGTTGTTTTGGTCTCCCAGATCTCGGGGAAGCGGGGCTGGTGAACCTTAGTAGCATCTTTAGGACTCTGGGAGATGAAGGGCGGCTTAGGCTATGCCTATGCTGTTTTGAACGCCCCTGTTCTGTAAGTGAGCTGTCAGAAGCAACAGGGCAATCTCAATCCCTCACCAGCCATAACTTACGGCAATTGCGAGAAGCACGAATCCTGATTTCCCGCAAAGAAGGGCGACATGTGCTCTATGAACTTGCTGATGCTCATATCCGTCATGTTATCGCAGATATGGCTCATCATGTATTGGAAGACCATAGTTAGGCCTAAAACAATCCAAAAGAATAGCTGATACTATTTCTTCGGCATCGACCCCGCCGAGTTCATCTTCCAGCGGGAGTGGTTTTTCTGGTGGTGGTGGCGGAGGGGGTTGGTAAACACTCCAGCAAAGATTCGATGTTGAATCATAGAAAGCTTGACTTGGTTTACATATGAAAATATATTCATATGAATAGTTGTTCATATGTAGGTTTTTTTATGTCTCATAGTCTTTCACTCTCTGAATACATGCCGGAAGCAGAAAATTGTACTGATTGCAGAAAAAGAATTCTTGATCGGTTGGGCGAGTTTTCAGAAATTTCTGAGTTGAAAGTGACCCGCAAGGTTGTTGCTTGGGCTGGTCGTGAAGATCTTAGGTCTACGATTGAAGGTGTTCTAAGAGATATTAAGGCGGCTCATCACCATCGTTCTTGGATAATCGGTGGCATGGATTGTCCTAGTTGTGCCAAGAAGATTGAGAAGGCGGTTGAACGGGCTTCTGGTGTCCACACCGCTCGAATTTCTTTCGCTCGGGAGAGGTTGAACGCTGATTTCAACCCAACTCAGGTTTCTGCTCAACAGCTTGAAGGTATCGTAAAGGGGCTGGGTTATAGTCTGACGGATGATAATGTTGATAGTGCACCTATCTTAAACAAAGAAAGATCCAGCTGCTGTTCTTCGCAAACTGGTGAACACGATCACACTGCACCTAGCTCACAAGCGAAAGATAATTCTGGCGTACTAGACCAGGTGAAAAAAAGCTTAAGTCAGAGTTGGAGCAAGGTTGCTCTTGCGGGAGGCTTTTTAGTTATTGCGGTTGCCTTGAGCCAGGTTTGGCCGGAAAAATCCCGCATTTTTTATAGTGTATCTGCTTTGATTGGCATGGTGCCAATCTTTCTAAGCACAGTGAGATCCATTCGTTTTGGCCAGTATTTCGGTATTCAAACACTGATGACAGTGGCAGCAATCGGCGCCCTCTTACTGGGAGAAGCGCTTGAAGCGTCAATGGTGTTGTTTCTCTTTTTAATTGGTGAGGCCCTTGAGCAACGTGCGGCAAATAAGGCCCGTGAAGGGGTAACCCTTTTATTGGAACTTCAGCCAAAAATCGCCCGTTTGTTTCACGGAACACACAGCCATGAAGTCCCGGCAGATACTCTTGCTGTAGATGACGTGATTGAAGTTCGCCCAGGTGAGAGGTTACCTGCGGATGGGGTCGTGTTAGAGCAAACCGCGATTTTGGATGAATCTGCGCTTACGGGTGAATCCATTCCTTGTAACAGAGAAGAAGGTGAAGCTGCTCTGGCAGGGGCGCTAGTGTTAGAAAGGCTGACCCGTTTTCGAGTCTCATCTGAAGCAGGCGACAACACCCTTGATCGGATTATTCGTCTGATTGAAGAATCAGAAGAACACAAAGCACCTGTTGCTAGATTTATCGATCGTTTCTCGTCTTGGTATACACCTGCAATGATGATTGTGTCGCTTTTGGTTGCGATCATCCCACCATTGTTGTTTGCCGAGAGTTGGTCGGTATGGGTCTATAAGGCTCTGACCTTGCTTATTATTTCATGCCCTTGTGCGTTGGTTATATCGGTGCCAGCTGCTGTGACTTCATCGCTTGCGGCCTCAGCCCGCAATGGGCTCTTGATCAAAGGCGGCGCGGCCTTGGAAATTCTGGCTCGTGCCAAGTCCATGGCCTTTGATAAGACGGGTACATTGACGGAAGGAAAGCCAGAAGTAACGGACGTCATTTCATTGGGTGATGAATTGGAAATGATCACTTTAGCCGCAGCAGTTGAGAGGGGATCAAGCCATCCCCTTGCTACGGCAATTGTGACTTATGCTGAGCAGAAAGCCTTACAAATTCCCGCTGTTAACAATGCGCAGTCTATTACAGGAAAGGCAGCCATTGGTGAAGCAAAGGGACACCAAATCGTAGTTGGGTCCACAGATTATTTTGCCGATGATCTCGCTTCAAACGGGGACTTCTCAAACAGTGTAAAGGCGCTTCTTGAGCAAGGAAAAACAGTTGTTCTTGTGAGCGTGGACGGCGTTTTAAGTGGGTTGATCGCACTGAGGGACGAACCACGACAGGCTGCACATGATGTCCTTGCAGAATTGAAAAATCTAGGCCTTCAAACCGTGATGCTGACAGGGGATAATCCAAAAACGGGTGAAGCACTTGGCACCCAACTCGGTCTTGCTGTTAAAGCGGGATTGATGCCACAGGATAAGCTGGCTGAAATAGAAAGACTGCGACAGAATGGTACTGTCGTGATGGTTGGGGATGGCATTAATGATGCCCCGGCCTTGAAAGTTGCTGATGTCGGTATCGCCATGGGGGGCGGAACGGACGTGGCTTTGGAGGCCGCAGATATTGCCCTGATGCAAAATCGTCTCGAAGATCTGCCGCGTTTGATTCGTCGAGGTCGCGATACCATGACGAACATTCACCAGAATGTTGCTCTTGCCTTGGGGCTAAAGGGAATATTTTTGGTGACGACGCTTCTTGGTTTCACAGGATTATGGATGGCCGTGGTGGCGGATACCGGGGCAACCGTTCTCGTTACTTTAAATGCGCTTCGATTGCTGAGAGATCGTCCCTAAACCTATTCTAATCTGTGCTCGTAATATCTGATAGACCAGCAATGTGTTTGTATTTCTCAAACTGTTGAAGAATGAGGTGTAAACGATCCTCTGGCGTAGGCGGGTGCTCGGGATCGAACAAAGGTTCACAAAGCGGATCGAGCGCTGCATTTTGAAATTCAAGAGACAGACTCAAGCGGGGCTTTGTTGCTGAGGCATGGCTACGACCTCCCCAATGAAACAAATCCTGTCGCCACCCCAGAATAGATCCGGCTTTAGCTGGCAAGCAAAGAACATCTTGGAGAGGGATCTGTGAGGGGGCCGAGATAGGAGTATCGTACTGTCGTTCGTAACTCAGTGGAAGCACGGACATGCAACCATTCTCTGGAGTGGCTTCTGTTAAAGGGAGCCACAGACTGAGAGATACCAGCATCTCTTGGCCGTATAGCTCTATTACTGAACGGTCAGCACTATCGCGGTGAGGAGGCCAGCCTTTTCCTTTTCCCGGTTCAATATACCAAGCCCAAAAATGAGGAAGTATTCGGTAGTTGTCGCCGAGAAAATTACTCAGGAGGGCGCGTGCCCTGAGAAACAGCGTCCAGGTTTCATCGTAAAGATAGATAAAGGCCTGTGGGATTTGGCGTTGATGGAAGAGCTCCATCGCCGTACGGATCGGGAGAAGCTCTTGCTCTGTGTAGAGCGCTTGGCAATTCAAATACCCGTCCTGCCAAAGGGTGTCTGAAACATTGCTCAAGAGGCGGTCATCAATGCTTGAAAGTGGATCACACCTGAGCTTATTCTTTGAAATCGATAGGTCAGGATTAAGGGCGCGCCAAAACGCCAAATCCTGAAATTGGTCTTGGATGATTTCCATATGCCTATTCCCGAGGAAAATTTAGGGAATCGTGTTTACGACATGATACGCAAAAGAGCTGCGTCCAGTATCGAGCTTGCCATGGCTCGGGCCGTATCTTCGAGAAGCTTGCCGTCGTCAGCTTTAGGTCCGGCAAGTTTTTCCAAAACGTAATCCGAGGGAAGATTTTCTATGCCTGCGGCAATAACATCAGGGTGTGATTTTAGCTCATCAATAAGGGCGATGCAGCCCAACCATTTATGGGTGACGGTCAGAACGACCCGATTTTTATCCGGGGTCATTTGCGCGAGTTTTTCGGAAGGGCTCAAATCTGAAAACCCGGGCCGACGCATGGCTTGTGAATAAATAACTTCGGCAGCTTTTTCTAATTTGATCATAGACCGTTCCTCTGTTTTGGATATCTTGTCTCAAATACCTGCCTGCGAGGCAACTGGATGTATGCAATAGGACGAAACTTTATCAGTTAGGCCCTACTGAACAGTCGAAAGCTGTCGAAAAGATTTAAACGACCCGGTGTCAGATGTTCTGGAGTGGCAGTAGGTAATAAACAGATCTGGTTTGCTACTTGTTGATTGTATGTCACGAGAGAAAGGGAGCATGACCCGGTAATAGTCAAATTCGCACTCTGGTACAACATAGGAAATCTGCCAGAGCATTGGTTTTGCAGCCTCAAATGTGACTTTGAATTCTTCAAAATGCGACTGGTATATTTCGCTGGGTGTGCCTTTTAAGATACTTTGTCCCGCGAGATCTTCGTTTGAGGCGGCTGATATTTCTGTTCCATCGAGACGGTAGATAAAATCAAGTGGGTCTTGAGTAATATCAATAACGCAAAGCCGGCCCAGAAAACCTTTGAATTCGATTGGATCGAGCTCACTTTTAAAAGGATAATTATGGTCTGCTTTTAAACGGTGCCAAATGCTCAAGAGGCTCCGTATTGCCTCAGGTGCATCATCGAAATCTTTAACCGCTGATATATACTCGAAACTAGACATAGATTATTTCTGAATCTTATTCGGGTTAATGTCAATGAACGAGTTTAGTGCACAATATTGCTTGGGGTGCAGTAAAATTTAGTGCTGCTTGCGAATTTTAATTTAAACCCATATGGATTTTACATTTTCCATTGAGCCAAGATTGCCATTTTTTTGGATGTTTCTCGAGCCTTTTCCTGTGCTTGTCGGGGGGGGAGATAACGTTCAATGTTCACGAGTATGGATAGGCCTTCAATCATCCTGTTATTGGCGTAGGGCCATACCTTGGGAACTTGTCGCAAAAAGGCCGGTTAAAACAAGCTATGGCCTAAAGTTAAATGTTGTCGGACAGATCGCGGTAGGTGTGAAATGTACCTTGGGGAGAATTTAAGGAATAACAAAAGTTAAGAAAAAAACGGGGGGTTTTTGTAGAAGAATTCCTATCTTCAGCAAAAGGCAGAATTAAGCGGTAGTAATCATATGGTTCTTCGGCTTCATAACTAACGTGCCATACTTGAGGTGCCGCTGCTTCATAAGCGCTTTCAAATTCATCGAAATGTCGTCGATAAACTTCCCTTGGCGTGCCCTCTAGAAGGCTTTTACCACACAGGTCTTCGGGTGAGGCCGCTGATATCTCTGAACCATACAAACGGAAGATAAAATCCAAGGGTTTTTGTTGAATCTCAAGAATGCAAATTCTACCAAGAAAATCCTTGTAATCTGCCGGATTCATTTCACTTTTTAAAGGGAAGCCGTCCGCAGGTTTATGGTCATTCCAGATTCTGAGTAACCGGGTTATATCCTCAGGTAACGGAGCTGTTTCTATAAGAGAGGATTGGTAAGCATTATTCAGCATCTATTTTATCTGGGCATAAATTATATCTGGATAGACTAATTTGATAGACATTATAACTCATATTCATATCCTTGGCTTCGTAAATGTCACCAGGATCTATTCTTGAAGTGTCATATGTTGTTTACAGTTTCCATTGAGCCAAGCCTGCCATTTTTCAGGGTGCAGTGCGAGCCACTTTTCTGCGGCTTGGCGAGGGGTGTAGCCTTCGATGTTCACAAATTTGGATAGATCCTCGACCATGCGTTTATTGGCGTCAATTCTTTGCAGGATGTTGTAGGCACAGGGCCATTGTTTGGGAAAATTATGCCAAACAACTTTTTTAAGCCACCCATCTTTAGGGTTTCCACAATCGTAGGCAAGGTGGGGATTGATTCCCCAGGAGGGATCTATTGCACATTCTTTTGAATAGGCAGGGAACTCTACAAATTGACCTGGATAGTAATTATCCGTCCAGTTCGGGGTCCAATTATGAACCAGTATAGGTCGTTTTCCTTTGATGTGTTTTTTTATCTCTGCGCGTAACTCGATTGAGTTTTTTAGGCGTTTTATGGTGAAGGGGAGATCAAGGGCCAAAATTTTAAATTGTTCATATCTATCCCAAGGCCCTGTGATATAAAGACCTTTTTCGGAATCTGGGCTGCCTTCGAAAATTTTCGCACACTCTTTGAGCGCCTTCCAGTTCGGTAGGCCTGGGCATAAATTGGCGACGTAATCCGGATACCACCATCCTTCCTGAGTGGTTGCCCTGTGTGTTCCCGCAGAGATAATTAATTTTTTTGCCATTATTTGTTGAAATTGATGATTTTGAGAACCCTCCCAAACTTCAACTTGGGCGTGGATGCGGCCTCTGCCAAGTGCCCCCCATTGTTGGGCTACATCTACGGGAGCGAAAACAACCTTGTAACCAACGCGTTCGAGCACATTTCGATATACTTCTGACAAGACGATCTGGCTAGACCAGTTATTGATGGCAATCACGATAGGCTTTTCCAACTCGGCATGATTGGCCACAGCGGAGTTACGGCCTGAGGTCATAAAGCAGGCCGTGATCGTTACAAAAAATAGGACACGCCAAATGTAAGCAATCATCGCAATCAGGATAACATCTAAGAAGTTAATAAGTATGCGGGTTAATAATTGCTGTTTTCTTAAGAGTTCTCATAAGGGAAGGGAGGACGAATTCAGGCTAACAGAAATGACAAAAGGCTATTTAATCTCGTTCTACCTGAAGGCGTCGCCAAAACTCTATCTGCATTTATAATCAATAACTTCTCATCACAAAGCTGTTTCAGTTTGGTGTGATTAACCAAATTCTTAAATTCGTCGCCAGTTTCTTCAATGATGGCTTTTAGGGATATTCCTTCTTCGAGGCGAAGCCCCATCATCATCATTTCTTCAAATCGTTCCTCTATCGAAACGGTACTATATGTTCTGGTCGCATGTCCGGCCTGTTCAACAGTATCTAGCCAAATTTCAGGTGCACGGTGTTGCCTAGTCGCCATTTTTTTACCTAAAGGGCCGACCAAGGGATCATTGTCAGACAAGGTCAGACGGCCATGGGCCCCAGGGCCAATACCAATATAATCACCGTACTTCCAATAAGTTAGATTATGACGGCTTTCTTCACCAATCCTGGCATAATTTGAAATTTCGTAGTTTGGAAGACCATTCTTATCCATGATTTCGTTTGTTATGTCATAGAGCTCGGCTGCTTTGTCTGGGTTAAGTTCGGAGAGTTCTCCGCGCCGCCTGGCACCGTGAAAAGCGGTGTTTTCCTCTATAGTCAATTGATAGAGTGAAAGGTGTTCGGTCCCCTCTGCCAAGGCCCGGTCTAACTCTTGTCGCCAGGACGTTAGGTTTTGTTCTGGTCGTGCATAAATGAGATCGAACGAAAAGCGTTCAAAATTTTGGCGTGCGATATCAATGGCCTTAAAGGCCTCTTGAGCAGAGTGTTCTCGCCCGAGAAAGCGCAGATCGTCATCATTTAGGGATTGGATGCCAAGGGATACTCGATTGATACCAGCCTGGGCGAAAGCCGCAAATTTTCCAGCTTCAACCGATGTTGGATTGGCTTCTAGAGTGATTTCAAGGTCATTGCGACACGGCCAGTGTTGTCGAATGCGATCAATCAAAGCGCCAGCGGTTTCAGGTGCCATAAGGGAGGGGGTGCCGCCACCAAAAAAGATCGAGCTAACAATACGCCCTTCGCCGCCACTCTTTTTTAATATTTCAGCATAGTGATCAAGTTCTTGCAGCAATGCCGCCCGCCAGCGTTCTTGAGAAACGTCTTCTCTGACGTGACTGTTGAAATCGCAATAGGGACACTTCTTTAGGCAAAATGGCCAATGAATATAGATTCCAAATCCCCGTCTGGCCGCGGCCGGTAGGAGAGTGGATGATTGCATCGATGTAACCATTTATTTGCCCGACATTGAAGGAAGCAGGAACAGTTCCGCTTTCCTTCTGCATTTGCCACTCACTCAGCAATGTACTGAGGGGTGTTTTGTAGAAAGTATTACGGAGACCAGATGTAGCTTACGCCTTAAACTTCTCTTCGACCAGAAGCGCAAAAGCACGTGCGCGGTGGCTCATAGAATGTTTGCGGGCCGGGTCCATTTCGCCAAATGTGATGCTTTCGCCTTCAGCCTGAAACACGGGGTCGTAGCCAAAGCCGGAGAGGCCACGGGCAGGGTGAACAATGGTACCATCAACCCGGCCCTCATAGACTTCAGTCGTACCATCAGGCCACGCCAGGCAGAGGGCACAGACAAAATAGGCTGCACGACTATTGTCGCCTTTTGTTGCCGCATTTTGGAGTTTTTGTTCTACCTTTTCCATCGCCAGACCGAAGTCTTTATTTGGTCCAGCCCAACGCGCAGAAAATATACCGGGATCTCCATTCAGAGCAATAACAGCCAGTCCGCTGTCGTCTGATAAGGCTGGTAGGCCTGAACCCTTTGCTGCGGCAATAGCTTTAATTTCAGCATTGGCAGCAAAGGTATCGCCGTCTTCTATGGGTTCTGGCAGGCCGAGATCACCCGCGGATACAACATCTACCCCATAAGGAGCGAGAAGTTCTGCAATTTCCCTGAGTTTCCCAGGGTTATGGCTGGCAAGAACCAACTTGCCATCGCGTAGTGATTTATCGGCCTGTGCCATGACCATCTCCAATGGATGTTTTGTCTAAGCATAATTAACTCAGACATTTAAGCTCTTATAACTTATCTAGCTTATTCAGTGCCAATTGCCTGCTTTTGAAGAACAACAAGCTCTGAAATACCTTTTTCTGCGAGATCAAGAAGAGCATTGAACTCGTTGCGTGAGAAAGGTTTCTCTTCTGCGGTACCCTGAATTTCGACCACACCGAGATCACCGGTGAGAACAAAGTTGGCATCGGCTTGGGCGTTAGAATCTTCTGGGTAATCGAGATCGAGAACCGGGGTGCCTTCGAAGATGCCACAGGAAATGGCAGCGACGTGATCTGTGAGAGGGATCTCTTCGATCATTCCAAGTTTTTTCATGTGCTGGAAAGCAAGGTGTAGGGCGACAAAGCCACCGGTAATAGAGGCTGTACGTGTTCCACCATCTGCTTGCAAGACATCGCAATCGATTTTAATCTGGCGCTCGCCAAAACCCTTCATGTCTGCAACTGCTCGAAGAGAGCGGCCGATCAAACGTTGAATTTCCTGGGTGCGGCCAGACTGTTTTCCACGGGCTGCTTCACGGTTTGAGCGACTGTGTGTTGCGCGAGGGAGCATGCCGTATTCAGCAGTAATCCAGCCTTTGCCGGAATTGCGAAGCCAAGGAGGGGTGCTGTCTTCTACTGAAGCGGTACAGAGAACATGGGTTTCTCCGAATTTGATCAGGCAAGAGCCTTCTGCATACTTGCTGAAGTTAGTTTCAATAGTGACCTGACGCATCTGGTCTAGATTACGGCCTGATGGACGCATGATATACCCTCGAGTTGGAAAAGATGTTTCGCGGAAGCTACCTTATGGTTCTTGGCAGGTCCAGAAAGATCGCCAGAAGGACAGCCAGAAACATCAAGAAAGACAGAGGGTATCTTTCCCTGACCCAAAGCAAAAATGGCTTTAAATTAACTCCGGGGTAGAAGCCAGTAAGGTTGTTTCGATTTCCCGGCGTTTGAGATGGACCATATTCAAAGCCAAGATCGTTGCAATAGCCAAAACGGGTATGAAGATGGCGTGAACCCAGTAAGCGGTTTGTTCAATGGTTGCTAAATCGGCATCTTCACCAAATCCGATGATCGCAGCTGGAATACCGGCTATTGCGGGACCGAATGCGGCGCCACACATCTGTAATGTTGGAATAGCACCAGATCTTCGATCTTGTTCTTCCTTATTGCCGGTTTCAATAATGACAGAGGAAAGATCGGCCCAAAATATACCAAAGCCTGCACCAGCTAAGAATATAGCAATGCTTAACAGCCATAGTGGGCCACCATATAGAGATATGGCGATGCCATAAACGCCGAGAAGGGCGATGAAAACACCAACTGGAATCAGATATAAACGCCAATGCGTGTTTTGAGGAAGCTTGGCACAAAGCATTGCGGCTAAAGACCAGGACAGGGATTCTACCGCAACCATAAATCCGGCGGAAAGGGGCGAAAATCCATGAGTTTTTTGCAGAATATAAGGCCCGTAGACCATGAAGGATACGGCGGAAAGCATGGTCAGGAAAACAATCGCCAGACCTGTACCTGAGGTGTGGAAGAGGCTGAGGCCATGTCGGGGCAACAAGGTTGTTTCGGCTTTTTTATCGCGATAGAGGAAGAGACCAAAGATCATAAGGCCGAGAATTAAGAGTAAAATTGCATAATCAGGCAGGCGATTAGCCATCGCTACGATCAGAACGGAGCTGGCTAATAATCCAAGTCGTAAAAGGGGAAGAGATGTTTTCCCTGAGGAATGGGTTGTTTTGGATGTGATTTCATGGCGCGGAAAGGTTGTCCTAACAAGAATGACAACCAACACGGCGCACGCAGTTACAACATAAAACCCGCCGCGCCAGCCGATTGTTTCTGCAAAAATACCTCCAGCAAGGGGGCCGCCAATAGAAGCAACCCCCCAGACGACGGATTCCATTGCAAATACAGTGGGCCAGAGGCCCCTTGGGAAGAGATCACTAATGACAGTGTAACAACTGGCAAGAATTAGACCGCCACCAGCACCTTGAACAATTCTGGATAGAAGAAAAAGCTCCATTGACGGAGCGAGGCTAACCAAAAGAGAACCAATGGCAAAGACGACACCAGCTATGGTGAGAATCGCACGGCCGCCAATTTTGGATTTGGCAGTGCCCGTTGCCAGCGAAGCGATCATGGCAGCGGTTGTATAAAGTAAAGCAGACCAGTTGATAAACTCGACGCCGCCCAAATCATCAACTGCAGAAGGTAACAGTGTCGAGGTAATAAGGCTGTTGAGGGCATAAAGAGCAACGCCCATGCAGATAATGACAAGGTGTAAGATGTTCTTCGCCGTCATCTTTGTCTCATCAAGTTTTTCATCTGATGTTTGAGTGCTCATCGTTTTGCCTTTAATAAAAAAGTAAATTCTTTTGTTATTTACATTTATACTCAATAATTAAAAAAGCAAAGACTTTTATATTTGTATTTATAGTTTATAATCTTACGCATGAAAAAAAATGCCAAAACAGAAGATGCCATTCTCGCATTGCTAAAAGCGCGTGGAATTATGTCTGCAGTTGACCTAGCTGACAAATTAAACATGACGCCGATTGGGATGCGCCAGCACCTAAAACGCATGAGTGAAGCAGGAATGATCAAGACGGCCTCCACAGAAGTGGCCTCACAAAAGGGTGCAGGCCGACCCGCTGCTCGTTGGGAGTTAACGGCGCAATCGCATAATAAGTTTGGCGATTCTCACGCCCTTTTAACCAAGGATTTGATCGACGGTGCCCGGGCTGTTTTTGGGGAGGATGGTGTCGAGCAACTTGTCGCCTACAGAGAAGATCTAACACTGAAGCTTTATCAAGAAGCACTGTCTGATTCCGGGTCCCTTAAAGCCAGAGTTGATAAGCTTGTCGAACTGCGGGAGCAAGAAGGTTACATGGCCGAAGCGGAAGAAGATGGAAACGGTGGGTTTTTGTTTATCGAAAACCATTGCCCAATCTGTACCGCTGCGATGACTTGCCAAGGTTTCTGTCGCGCAGAATTAACCGTATTTCAAACGGTTCTTGGTACAGATGTCAGTGTCGAGAGGGTTGAATACCTTCTCGAGGGCGGACGAAGGTGTAGTTATTCTATTCGACCCAAATAGGGCCAAATAGATATTCATGTCGGATTCTATTAGATAGCTAGGGTCCTGACCCTAGATGCACACACACTTAAGCGGGGGGAATCCATTAAAGCCAACGGAAGAATAGGTCGAGGTGTAAGCGCCCGTGGAGTGAATGTGGACTTTATCCCCAGCCTTTAAATTAAGCGGTAGTTGATAAGCGGTCTCTTTATAGAGGACATCAACCGAATCGCAGCTCGGACCAGCCAGAATAACAGAGCCTACTTCTTTACAGGTTTCTTTGCCGAGAATAGAGATCGGATATTTGATTGCCTCATCCATGCATTCGGCTAGGCCTGAGAATATTCCAATATCCAGATAAACCCAACGTCGCTCATCGCCCTCTTGTTTTTGTGCGACAAGGACAACTTCGGCCTCGATTACGCCTGCATTCCCGACAATATATCGTCCTGGCTCGATGAGGACTTTTGGAATTTGATCACCAAATTGTTGCTCTAGGGCAAACTCAAGGCCCTGCCCATACGCTGCTATGCTTGGAATATCTGTCGTGTATTGAGTTGGAAAGCCACCACCGAGATTAATATGGGTGAGGGTTATGCCTCTCAATTTCAAAGAACTGTACAGTTTCTTTATTTGGCCCAATGCCAAACCCCATTGATGGATCTGGGTTTGCTGGGAACCGACGTGGAAAGATAACCCGGTAGGAATCAATCCTAATTTTTGAGCCTCAATCATCAATTGCTCGGCCATTTCCATGGAACAGCCAAATTTATTGCTCAGAGGCCACTCTGCGCCGTCACAATTAACGAGTACGCGGCAAAATACATGAGAGCCGGGAGCACTTTCGGCTAATTTGCCAAGCTCTTCTGCGCTATCAAATGCAAAAAGGCGTATACCTTTTTGAAATGCAGCCGCAATATCGCGTTGTTTTTTAATCGTGTTACCAAAAGAAATGCGATCTGGATCGATCCCAAGCGTTAAACAACTTTCGATTTCGTTCAAGCTGGCAGCATCAAAAGAAGATCCCGAATCAGCAAGTACTTGAAGGATTTGTCGTTCCGGATTGGCCTTTACAGCATAGAAAATTTCAGCCTGAGGCATGGCTTGATCGAGATTTTGGTAATTGAGCAACACCTGTTCGAGATCGACAACAAGATGCGGATCTTGAAAATTAGCCTCAGCTAAAAAAGAAGATACCCTAGGGCTTAAGGGGTTGCTGGCCATAGGAATGGTTATATCCTCACCTTGGGCTGGCTCAAATAGAGCAGGCATAAGATCAGTTGCCATAACGTAAATTCTCTCCGGGTGTAGGTTCGCTTTGCACAATGATTGAGTAACAGATGTAACAACCAATTGTTTATCATGCTTGTCTCAATTCATTTGCCAATCAGTCTATAAGACGTGATTTGTTGCCTCATAAGGCGTATTGTAACAGCTTGCAAGAATTTAGTGATGCTGCTTGTGGATTGAGAGCATTGACCACCACTTGGGCCGTCACTACATTTATCTTAATAAAATTCGTTTTGATAGAGTCACTTCGAGTGATTAATCCGTCTGGAGCGAACGTATAAGTAATAAAGGTTTGGTGACGACGTGGTCAATTTGAACAACAAATCCATACTGCCGGTTGATGTCTCGGGAATGAATGATAGGTCTCGTGAGATCTTTCGTCTTGTTGTTGATGCTTACGTCGAAACAGGTGAGCCAATAGGATCGCGAACCCTTTCCCGAAAATTGGGTTTGGACCTATCCCCTGCTACGATCCGGAATGTTATGGCGGATTTGGAAGAAATGGGATTGCTGTTCTCACGCCATACTTCTGCCGGGAGATTACCAACGGATGTGGGGCTACGCCTTTATGTGAACGGGTTGCTTGAGCACGGAAACCTGAGCAAAGACGAAAGATCTCATATCAAAGCGCAATGCGCAGCAGAAGGTAAATCAATGCCTCAGTTGCTGGAAGAAGCGACCGGAATGCTGTCTGGTTTGTCGCAATGTGCAGGGCTTGTTGTTGCACCAAAGCTTTCTGAACCTCTTAAACATATAGAGTTTGTATCCTTGGCACCCGGGCGGGCACTCGTGGTCATGGTTACGGCTTCTGGTTCTGTCGAGAATCGAGTCGTGAACATTCCTTTAGGCTTGCCTCCTTCCGCATTGGTTGAAGCCTCGAACTTTTTATCAGCTCGATTGATCGGCCGGACTTTGGAGGAGGCAATTGTAGAAATCCATACGGAGCTCAAGGCCCATCAGGTGATGTTGGACGAATTGTCACAAAAGGTAGTCGAACTTGGATTGGCCACTTGGGCAGAAGATATAAATGGTAGTTCACACGGGGCTTTAATCGTTAGAGGGCAAGCGCAGCTCCTTGAAGATATAAATGCCCTTGAAGATTTAGACCGGGTACGCCATCTGTTCTCTGCACTGGAAAAACGAGAATCGTTGGTCCGGCTACTGGAGATGACAAAAACAGCTGAGGGCGTACAGATCTTTATCGGCTCTGAAAATGATTTGTTTGCCCAAGCAGGCTGTTCTGTAGTAATGGCTCCGTATAAAAATACTCGTCAACAAGTGGTTGGTGCGATCGGCGTAATTGGTCCTACGAGAATTGATTACGCGCGGATCATTCCCATGGTGGATTATACCGCCAAGATACTTGGTCGAATGGTAGGGTGAAGCAAGGCTGAAATCTTGTGTAACTCTGAAGCTAGTAACTTAAGATATAGATTGGTTTACGGAAAATGTCCGAAGCGGAAAAGAAAAATCCGGAAGAGAATATTGTTGCCGAAGATCAGATTCCTGACGATCTGGTAGCTGAGGAAACTTCTGAGGTCGAAGCTCCTGAAGAGATCCTGGCCGAAGAAGCTGGTACTTCTGATGCGGTGAGAGTCGCCGAACTGGACGCCCAAAATGCACAACTTACTGATAAGCTGTTGCGCACGATGGCGGAAATGGAAAATCTCCGTAATCGGACGCGTCGAGAAAAAGAAGATACTGTAAAGTACGCACCCCAAAAGCTGGTGACGGACCTGATCGGTGTTATGGATAATTTGCAAAGAGCATTGTCATCTGTATCGGAAGAAATCGCTGCTGGTCATGACGATTTGAAGACCTTGCGCGATGGTATCGAAATGACCAATCGCGAAATGTTAAAAGTATTCGGCCGTCATAATATTTCCGAAATTGAAGCTCTGGGTAAGAAGCTGGATCCTCACAGTCACGAGGCCCTGTTTGAAATTCCGGATCCGTCTCAGCCTGAAGGCACTATTGTGCAAGTTATTCAGCCTGGCTTCCGTCTGCATGATCGCTTGCTTCGTCCTGCGCGTGTCGGTGTTGCCAAGGGCGGCCCGGCTGCTGGCGCTGTAAAAGTAGATACAACAGCTTAATTTTTACGCAGGTTTTTTAGAGCTGATTATTAGAAAAGCCGGTACAGTTTTGTATCGGCTTTTTCTGTATAGAACATACTGTTTTGATTCAGAGTGTTGTCACTCTTCTCATGGTTAGATTGATCCGGCCGCCATGTTTTAAAAGCTGGCTTGAGCCGTGAAGAATTCGATCAACCCCGTGATAAGCTTTTCGTGCCTCGCCCCCAAGTATGATGATATCTCCTGAGGCTAACTTAATAAAGTTTGATGGACCTTTTCTTGATAGCCCACCAAGCCTGAACACTGCTGTGTCGCCTAAAGAAAGAGAGAAAACCGGGGCCACCATTTCGTCTTCATCTTCATCGCGGTGAAGCCCCATTTTTGATTTCTCATGATGGTAGTAGTTGAGTAGGCAGCACTCCGGTTCAGCAGGATAATCAGTTATTTCATTCCATAGTTTTAACAATGTATCTGGAATTGGTAACCACGGGTTTCCAGTCGAGGGATGCGTAGATTGATATCGATAGCCCTGATCTTTGTCTGAAACCCAACCTAAGGATCCAAAGTTTGTCATTTTTACAGAAAATGGTTTTCCTGTATTAGGCATTTGCGGCTTAAAAAGAGGATTTTGCTGGATCTTAGTTCGAAGTTCTTCCAACAGTATTTTCTGCTCATCTTTGCTTAGATATTCAGGTAAATATTTAAATCCGGAAATCATAATTACAAAATTCTAATTAATTTTCCTAATATCCCGCTTCTCAAGAAGTCGTATTGTCAGGAAAAGTAACCCACCTATTACGGCAACGATTGATCCGAACCATTGCACTACTCCGGAATCAAATTTGTAATAGCCGACTAACATGACAGCTATGCCAAAAAAAACATCACCGATTGCAATCCATTTTATCATGGTACGCATTGAGGGGTTGAGCAGGAACGGGCTATTTTTGGAGTCTTTTTTATCCATTCAGATAGATATCCTTAGGGAGTTTTCGTTTTATTACCAAAAGTGCCTGATCTCCTCGTGAGACATCATAGCAAATTTCCGTTGATTTGTAACGCGATGATGATTTTCTTAAAAACCTTATTTTTTTAAGCATATTGCTTCTTGCAGTCAGCGCACTGGCTGCATATATAGTGCCTGAGCCCGAATAAATGGACTTCACCCCTTAAAGGGACCAGCCGGCAGTGCTTGCCAACAAGGCTGCCAAATCGGTTTGCTAAATAAAGTGTGAGGAATGACATGAGCAAAGTTATCGGTATTGATCTAGGAACTACAAACTCCTGTATCGCTATTATGGACGGAAAAGACGTCCGAGTTGTTGAAAACGCAGAGGGTGCACGTACAACACCTTCTATGGTTGGCTTTACTGCAGAAGAGCGCCTCGTTGGCCTTCCTGCAAAGCGCCAGTCCGTAACCAACCCTACAAATACTCTATCCGCAATCAAGCGCCTCATCGGTCGCCGTTTTAACGATCCGCTTACGAAAAAAGATATGGACCTGGTTCCATACAAAATCGTTAAAGCTGATAATGGTGACGCATGGGTTGAAGCTAACGGTGAAAAATACAGCCCATCACAGATCTCAGCATTCATTTTGCAAAAAATGAAAGAAACTGCTGAAAGCTATCTTGGTGAGCCTGTTACCAAAGCGGTTATTACCGTGCCAGCTTATTTCAACGATTCACAGCGTCAGGCAACTAAAGATGCCGGTAAGATCGCTGGTCTTGAAGTTCTTCGTATTATCAATGAGCCAACTGCTGCTGCTCTTGCTTATGGTATGGAGAAAAAAGGTTCCGGTACCGTTGTTGTTTATGACCTTGGTGGTGGTACTTTCGACGTTTCCGTACTCGAAATCGGTGACGGTGTCTTTGAAGTAAAATCTACTAACGGTGATACTTTCCTCGGCGGTGAAGATTTTGATAGCCGTATCATTGGTTACTTGGCCGATGAGTTCAAAAAAGAGCAAGGCATTGACCTTCGTTCTGATACGCTCGCGCTTCAACGTTTGAAAGAAGCTGCTGAGAAAGCAAAAATTGAACTTTCTTCTTCTACCCAAACCGAAGTGAACCTTCCGTTCATTACAGCTGATGCATCAGGTCCTAAACACCTTAATGTTAAGCTTACACGTGCGAAGCTAGAAGCACTTGTTGATGATCTGATCCAGCGCACAATGGGCCCTGTTAAAGCGGCTCTGAAAGATGCGGGTGTTAAAGCTGCCGAAATTGATGAAGTCATCATGGTTGGCGGTATGATCCGTATGCCTAAGGTTCATGACACAGTTAAAAACTTCTTTGGTAAAGAGCCACACCGTGGTGTGAACCCTGATGAAGTTGTTGCAACTGGTGCTGCTATCCAAGGTGGCGTTCTTCAGGGCGAAGTAAAAGACGTCCTTCTTCTTGATGTTACACCATTGTCTCTTGGTATTGAGACACTTGGCGGTGTAATGACCAAGCTGATCGACCGTAACACGACGATCCCAACCAAAAAGAGCCAGACTTTCTCTACTGCTGAAGACAGTCAGAGCGCTGTGACAATTCGCGTATTCCAAGGTGAGCGTGAAATGGCTGCAGATAACAAAATTCTGGGTCAGTTCAACCTCGAAGGTATCCCTAGTGCACCGCGTGGCGTACCTCAGATTGAGGTTACCTTTGATATCGATGCTAACGGTATCGTCAACGTTGGCGCTAAAGATAAAGCAACTGGTAAAGAACAGTCAGTTCGTATTGAAGCTTCTGGCGGTTTGAGCGATGCAGATATCGATCAGATGGTTCAAGATGCGGAAGCGAATGCTGAAGAAGACAAAGCAAAACGTGAAGCTGTTGAAACCAAAAATCAGGCCGAAGGTTTGATCCACCAGACTGAGAAAACTCTTGGTGAAGTCGGAGATAAAGTTCCTGACGAAGAGAAAGCCGGTATCGAAGCTGCTATTGCTGAGTTGAAGACCGCTTTGGAAGGCGATGATGCAGAAGACATCAAAGCAAAAACCGAAGCACTCGGTCAGGCATCAATGAAGCTGGGTGAAGCACTTTATGCTGATCAAGCTGGTGCTGAAGGCGCTGAGGCAGGCGCTGCTCCAGAAGCTGAAGCTGATGACGGTGTTGTTGACGCGGACTTCGAAGAAGTTGACGACGACAAGAACAGCAAAAGCGCTTAAGGCGGTTTTGGATTATTAAGGGGTTGGCGCGTAAGCCAGCCCCTTTTCACCTTCTTATTGAGGGAAAATCGTACTGATGTCCAAAAAGGATTTCTACGAGATTTTAGGAGTTTCACGCTCGGCGGATGCCAAAGAGTTGAAAGCTTCCTATCGTAAACTAGCCATGAAATATCACCCGGACCGCAACCCGGATAGTACTGAGGCTGAGCACAAGTTCAAAGAACTGAACGAAGCTTATGGCGTCCTCAAAGACGATCAACAGCGCGCGGCCTACGACAACTATGGTCATGCTGCCTTTGAAAATGGTGGTCCAGGTGCTGGCGGCGGCGGTGGCTTCGGTGGTGGCGGTGGCGGGTTTGCCGATATCTTCGAAGAAATGTTTGGTGGATTTGGCGGCGGCGGCCGACAATCTGGCGGCTCTCAACGTGGCGGCGATCTGCGCTATAACATGGAAATTTCCCTTGAAGATGCCTACAAAGGCAAACAAGCGGAAATTAAAATTCCAAGTGCTATTTCCTGTGATTCTTGTGACGGCAGTGGCGCAGCTAAGGGCTCATCCCCGGTAACTTGCGGTACCTGTAAAGGTAATGGCCGTGTTCGTATGCAACAGGGTTTCTTCACTGTTGAGCGTACATGTCATAGCTGTCAGGGCGTTGGTAAGGTTATTGAAAACCCGTGCGGCAATTGTCATGGTTCTGGGCGTGTCGAACAGGAAAAAACCCTTCAGGTAAACATCCCTGCTGGTGTGGAAGAAGGCAATCGAATCCGTTTGGCGGGCGAAGGCGAGTTGGGTAACCATGGTGGAACACCAGGTGATCTCTATATTTTCTTGTCTATTGAACCCCATAGAATTTTCCAACGCGAAGGCGCTGATATCTATTGTCGCGTTCCGATCTCTATGATCAAATCTGCGTTGGGTGGTAGTATTGAAGTTCCGACTATCGATGGGGGCCGCGCTAAGGTTTCCATCCCAGAAGGTACTCAAAGCAGACAACAGTTCCGGTTGCGTAGCAAAGGTATGTCTGTTCTCCGGTCGAGTTCTCGTGGCGATATGTATGTGGAAGTCACTGTGGAAACCCCGGTTAATCTGACCAAGCGCCAGAAGGAACTTTTGAAAGAATTTGAAGGTGAAGAAGCGGACAACTCACCTCTTAGTTCTGGATTCTTCAAACGCGTAAAAGAGTTTTGGGAAGATCTTACCGAATAAAAAGATCTCTCTGAAGAACACCCTGCATTATATTTAAAGGCCTGCTTGGAACTAATGATCCTGCAGGCCTTTTTTATTCGAATTATTTATCTCTACTGGAAACAACCCGTTGTTCTGCTAATCTGCGATCAGGTTAATCCAGAACGAGAATTAGAATGTCACTTCCTCCAATAGAGTACCTTTTGGCGTATTGGCTTGCCAGTACCTTGCTTGCTGCAACACCGGGCCCGACCTGGCTTTATACTTTGACTATCAATATCTCTGATGGTTGGAAGAAATCATTGTGGATCCCTATCGGGAATGGCTTGGGACTTCTTGTACATTTAGCGGCGGCACTTGTGGGGTTGTCTCTACTGATACAGCAATCGGCACTGGCTTACGAAGTTTTGCGTTGGTTAGGTGCGGGATATCTCTGCTTTCTTGCATGGAAGATTTTGACGGGTAAAGCCGACCTTAAAGTCGATAAAGATCATCCGGTGAAGTCAAATACTGCTTTAAAAATTGTGTTTCAATCGGCCTTAATCAACATCACGAACCCTAAGGTGATTATTTTTATGATTTCCTTTTTGCCTCAGTTCGTGCGGCCTGAACTGGGTAATTTTCAAGAGCAAATTATGATCTATGGGATCATTCACATTTTAAATGCAGGTCTTATCATCAGTTTGGTGGTTCTGTTTTCTGAAAAGATGAAGTTTCTCTTTTCCGGAGCGGGGCGAATTGCCAAGTCTTTTAGAGCACTGGCTTCCATGGCTATGGTTGGGATTGCTATTCGTGTCGCTTTAACCGATCGATAACAAGGAACTGTTGATTTAATAACTCTGGTTAAAGTCTTTTCTCTGACTTGGTTAAAGGCAAGATAGCTGGTAATGCTTTGGACGATTATAACTGTCGGTTCGGCAGATTTTCTATACGGGATAGTTGGATATGAGTAACAAAATCGGGATTGTTGGTTGTGCAGGCCGAATGGGGCGTATGTTAACCGAGGTTATTGACCGCACTGATAATTGTGAGGTTGCTGGTGGAACAGAACTTCCCGGTAACCCCAACTTAGCCAGGGACCTTGGCGAATTGGCTGGAATTGGTCCTCTCGGTGTCGTCGTTGGAGACGATCCAAAGGCGCTTTTTTCATCTTGCGATGTTGTCATCGATTTTTCAGTTCCTGGTGCTACTCTTAACCACGCCAAGCTTGCTGCTGAAACAGGCTGTTCCCTCGTTGTTGGAACCACAGGGATGACCAATGAACAAGTCGCTGAGTTGGAAGCTGCGGGAACTCGAACATCAATCGTTTTTGCTCGGAATATGAGCTTGGGTGTGAACTTGCTGCTGTCCATTGTTGAGCAAGTGGCCGCCTCTCTAGACGAAGACTATGATATTGAAGTGGTGGAAATGCATCACCGTCACAAGGTTGATTCGCCCTCTGGGACTGCGTTGGCTTTGGGAGAAGCGGCTGCTACTGGACGCGGCGTTGATTTGGATAAGGTCGCTGACAAGGTCCGTGATGGTATTATTGGCGCAAGAAAGCGCGGCGATATCGGCTTTGCGACGTTACGCGGCGGGGATGTTGTCGGGGATCACTCGGTTATTTTTGCAGCTGATGGGGAGCGCATTGAGCTTGGTCACAAGGCCACAAACCGTGAAGTGTTTGCCCGGGGGGCCGTAAAGGCAGCAAACTGGCTAGAGGGAAAACCGAATGGTTTCTACGACATGCGCGATGTGCTTGGCCTAAAATAAAAGGGCCTGAAATAAGAAGCTATTACAGTAAATTGTTGAAGAGGGGCCTGCGTGCCCCTCTTTTTGTGTCCAGAGCCTAAAGTTTGCCTGAGTTTTATCTGAGTTTTACCTGAGCTTTTCTTATTACCGAGCCCGCTTTCGTTCACGATAGAGGGTATAGAGGCCGCTGGAGACGACGATTAAGGCGCCAAAGATAGTCCAGGAGTCCGGTAATTCTTTATAAAACAACCAGCCAAACAGTGTAGCCCAAACCAGAAGTGTGTAATTGAACGGTTGAACCGCTGATGGGGTGGCGTACTGAAAAGCAAAAATCAAAAAGAGATGACCTAGGCTGATAAAAATTCCCCCCGCGATCAGAGCTATCCATCCATAAAAATCAGGCTGTATCCAAAAGAAGGGCACCAAAAAGGTAACAGCGATAAGAGGCACGATACCCGTATAAAACTGAGATACCTGTCCATCATCATACCGGCTGCTAATTCTTAAGAGAATTTGATAAAAGGCAAAGGCCGTTGCGGCCGCCAGGGGAAGTAATAACAGTTGGTTAAAGCCTTCAAAGCCCGGGCGAAGTATAATCATTACGCCAGCGAAACCAACAAGTACTGCCGACCAACGTCGTAGCCCAACTTTTTCTTTGAGCCATAAAGCAGATAGGGCGGTTACAAATATTGGGGCAACAGCAACAATGGCATGTACATCGGCTATGGGAAGAAGCTTGAAGCTCAGGGTGAAGAGAAAAGCTTCGCCAACGAGAAATATTGAACGGAAAATTTGTAAGGGTAAGTTATTTGAGCGCGATATTCTGATAACGCCTCCGGGGCCCTCGCGGTAAATTGCCATTCCGATGACCAATACCGAGAGAATTAAGTACCGTATCCATAATAGCTGTGGCAATGGATAGGTCTGAGCCACGTGTTTTACCACGGCATCTCCCGAAGAAAATGCTGCCATCGCAATGATCGCCAACAAGATGCCTTGTCGGGTTGTATCCCCGATAGATCCTCCTGAATTCAGTGTAGGAGAGTTGAGGGAAGACACAGTCTTTTTTTCTTCATTGGAAAGAGAGCCGCTCATAGACGGAGAACCCCTGGTATTGGTGTTTAAGAGTATAATTTTTAGTGCTTGAGCTGGACATAGGCTCTTTTGATGTGACTGTGGTCTGAAATCCTTCGCCGAGCAAGGGTGTTTCTAATTCTTAGGCAGTTCTGGTTACGTGGTCTGGCTATTTGGAACTACCTTGATTCTAAGGACTGTTCCCAGCGCATAGGAGAGTTGCGGCTTTGTGCTTGCCCAGAAAATGGAAGTGGCTATACTCCGCGCAAATTGTAATACGTCTGTAATCACACCGGACTTATAAACCGGAAGTCATAAACGGAAATCACGCATGAGCGAAAACGCTACTCTTGATGTTGTTGGAATTGGTAATGCGATTGTGGATATCGTCGCCACAGCTGATGATAATCTTCTCGAAGAACAGGGCATTATCAAAGGTGCAATGAACCTGATCGATCAAGATCGTGCAGATGCTCTTTATGACATCATGGGGCCAGCAATTGAACGCTCTGGTGGTTCCGCAGGCAACACTATGGCTGGTATCGCGTCCTTGGGCGGTAAAGGTGGCTACTTCGGTAAAGTCCGTGATGACCAATTTGGACAGATCTTTCGCCATGACATTCGTGCTGGTGGTGTCGAGTTTAATACGGCCCCGGCTACAGAAGGCCCTTCCACAGCCCGTTGTTTGATCTTTGTAACACCAGATGCACAACGTTCTATGAATACTTATCTCGGCGCATGTGTTAACCTGACGGTTGACGATATTGACGAAGAGATGATCCGATCTGCAAAAGTAACCTATATGGAAGGTTATCTTTGGGATCCGGAAGAAGCTAAAAAAGCTTTTATCCATGCTTCAAAAACCGCACAGGCTGCCGGCCGTCAGGTGTCACTAACGCTTTCAGATTCTTTCTGTGTTGGTCGCCATCGCGAATCTTTTTTGGATTTGGTTAAAAATTACGTAGATATCCTCTTTGCGAATGAAGAAGAGGCTATGGCGCTTTTCGAGGTTGATAACTTTGACGAAGCGCTACAACAGGTCAGAGCCTGTTGTTCTATTGCAGCAATTACACGTAGTGAAAAAGGTTCTGTTGTCTGTTCTGGTGACGAAGTTCACGTTATTGACGCTGTTCCTGTAGAACAGGTGGTTGACACAACGGGTGCAGGCGACCTATATGCAGCAGGATTTCTTTACGGATACACGAACGGCCACAACCTTTATGACAGTGGCCGTATCGGTTCAATAGCCGCCGCCGAAGTAATTTCCCACTTTGGCGCCCGCCCGGAAACTTCTCTGGCGGAACTGGTAGAGGAAAAACTTAAGTAGGTCATCGCACTGTCACACGACTGCGCTACAGACCTTATAGGTTACGTAGAATAGTTGTTACAGGCGTATAGAACAGGACGAGATCGTAAGGATTTCGTTTTTGGATGACTGAAGGATAATGCGGGGCGCAGTCGCCCCTCTTAATACATGAGAGAATAAGGCAATGAGCACAGCGCTTCGTAACGTGGCGATTATCGCGCACGTCGATCACGGTAAAACCACTTTGGTGGACGAACTACTAAAACAGTCCGGTACATTTAGTGACCACCAAAAGGTCAATGAACGTGCGATGGATAGCAACGATCTTGAAAAAGAACGTGGCATTACCATCCTTGCCAAGTGTACATCGGTTACTTGGCAAGATACTCGGATCAATATCGTTGATACACCGGGTCACGCCGATTTCGGTGGTGAAGTTGAACGTATTCTTTCCATGGTTGATGGTGTTGTTCTGTTGGTTGATGCTGCAGAAGGCCCAATGCCACAGACCAAGTTTGTGACATCTAAAGCCCTTGCCTGTGGCCTGAAGCCAATTGTTGTTATCAACAAAGCTGATAAAGCTGACGCGCGTCCTGATTGGGTTGTTGACCAAGTTTTTGATATGCTTGTGAACCTTGATGCGACTGAAGATCAGCTTGATTTCCCGGTTCTATATGCTTCTGCAAAACAAGGTTGGGCAATTACGAACCTTGAAGACCCACATGAGAACATGGAAACACTCTTCAAGTTGATGATTGATGTTCTACCTGCGCCAACTGAAGAAGTTGATGCACCTTTCTCCATGTTGGCAACCACACTTGAAGCGGACAACTTCCTTGGTCGTATCCTGACCGGTCGTATCCACTCTGGTATTGCTAAAGTGAACATGCCAGTGAAAGTTATCACTGCTGATGGCAAAACGATTCCTAATTGTCGCTTGTCCAAGCTGTTGGCTTTTGAAGGTCTAAAGCGTGTTCCTGTTACCGAAGCCCGTGCGGGTGACATCGTGGCGATTGCTGGTATTCCGGATGCGACTGTTGCAGATACAATTTGTGATATGTCTGTTGAAGTCGGCATTGAAGCACAGCCAATTGATCCTCCGACACTGGCGATGACTTTCACAGTTAACGATTCGCCATTGGCCGGCCGCGAAGGCGACAAAGTTACCAGCCGTATGATCCGCGATCGTCTTAATCGTGAAGCAGAAGGCAACGTTGCTATCCGTATTACGGAAAATGAATCAAAAGATGGTTTCGAAGTTGCTGGTCGTGGCGAACTTCAGCTCGGTGTTTTGATCGAAAATATGCGCCGTGAAGGCTTTGAACTTTCCATTTCTCGTCCGCGTGTTCTTATGCACAAAGATGAGTCCGGTACCACTATGGAGCCAATGGAAGAAGTTGTTATCGACGTTGATGAAGAACATTCAGGCGTTGTGGTCGAAAAAATGGCCGAACGTAAAGCTGAACTTACCGACATGCGCCCTTCTGGTGTAGGTAAGACCCGCATTACTTTCCTTTCTCCATCACGTGGCTTGATCGGTTATCACGGTGAATTCCTAACGGATACACGTGGTACTGGTATTATGAACCGTTTGTTCCATAGCTTTGGTCCATACCGTGGAGCCATTCAGGGTCGTCGTCAGGGCGTTCTGATCTCTAACGGTACAGGTTCAGCTTCTGCTTATGCTTTGTGGAACCTAGAAGATCGTGGCCTTATGTTTGTACATCCTGGTGATGCGCTTTACGAAGGCATGGTCGTTGGTGAGCACACCCGTAGTAATGATCTTGAAATCAATCCGCTAAAAGCCAAGCAGCTTACAAACGTTCGTGCTTCTGGTAAAGATGATGCCATCAAGCTTACACCACCACGTATTCGTTCACTCGAACAGTCTCTTGCTTATATTCAAGATGATGAGCTGGTTGAAGTAACACCAAAATCTATTCGTCTACGTAAACGCTATCTCGTCTCTCATGAGCGCAAGCGTTTTTCACGTGCGAAAGAAGTTATCGGTTAAGCCCTATTTAGGCTAAACCATGAATAAGAAAGAGGGCTGCTCTCGGGCAGCCCTCTTTCTATGTCTGGTGCCATCTAAGGCACTAAATCAGTTTGCCTCTGTCTTTTCAGTTGGTGCGGTTCCAATCGGATAGACAAAGCGCTGGTAGAGAAAGCCGACCCCGATCAGGCACAGTCCAAGGCCGATGAACGATGCCACGCGGTAAAGACCGCTTAGTGCTGCCATATCCCACAAGAAGACTTTGCTGGTGACGAGCAGTACGAGGCCAAGTGAGGCGTGGCGGACTTTAGAAATATCTCGGAAGATACCAACGGCGAGCAATAGCCCTGCATAGATCAACCACGCAGCTGAATAGCTGTAGCCTTCTGCGTTGAGAATATCACCTGATGCCATGGCCAGGGGATGGAAAGCTCTGCGGACTTCAAGGGTGATATCCAGCAATACCAAGACAAGAGCTATCCCACCCAGCCAGGGCATGAGGAAAAGGTGCTTTTGATTGCGAGCTTCACGGTAGATTAATACGGCGATCAACCCCGGTAGTAAATATGCCAGGGATAACAGGTTAAACAGGGGCCAATTACCAACGAACTCGTTGGTGAAGGCAGGGTTGTATGCAAGACATTGCAAGAGCAGGACTTGCAGTGCAGCCACACTGAGGAGGATCTTTGACCCCCAGTCACTAAAGACGCGCGGTGTAATCCGGTTGCGATAATAAAGAAATGTTCCTGTGATTAACCATGAGAGAGACTGAAGGCTCTGTTCCAATAGGCTGTAATGCTGGGTGTAGAGATCGTTACCATTTACAAAATACCGGATCTCCAAACTGACGAGGGCGACCCCTATAGCAAGGGCACCTGATTCCAAAATGGTAATAAGCTGATCATCTTTTTCCCGAACAAAATAGTACGCTGCCACTGCAAAGGCGAGAGCAGGGATGCCAAAGCTATAGAGCAACCATAACGCATCGACGTCTGCTTGAGGAACTAAGGGATCAAAATGATTTAAAGCCGTGAGCCTGATGGCAACGATAACGGCGATAAATATGGCACTTGGTCTGATAAAGGGAATGCGAATTTGAGAGGCAACCCAACCTGCAGAAGGTAAAAGCAGGGCCAAAGCTATGGTGAGACCGCTCTTTTCAAAAGCGATGGCAAAGGCGAGGCCCAAAGCCGCAAGGACAGCCAGAGCATACACCCCGAGAGCTGCTTCCATGCCTGGATCTGCGCGTTTGGGCAAGAGAGTTTTTGCCGCCATAAAGGCAAGCCCAGCGAGGATGAGTGAGATAAAGCTCCAGCCGAGATCAGAGCCGAGGGCGCTGACACGTAAATAGACAAATAAAAGAATAACAAAAGGAACAGTGACTGAGAGTGCCGCTAAATAGGCAGGCGTTTTAATCTTTGTTAATCCCCGGAAACCAACCCCGGCAGCAATTATTGCTATGAAGGATGAGAGCAACAGGTAGAAATTAAGTTCCGGCGGGATAATAGGATTGATCAAAGTTCCGGCTTCTGTTCCAGAGACATAAAAAGTTTCAGGGAGCTCGATTGATCCTGGGAAGGGGTATCTGGCCACAATATAGAGCGCAACGACAGCCAGAGGCACCAAAAGGGCTTCACAGTGACTTAATTTAAAGGTGGCGTAACCGATGCCCCCGGCTATGAGGAAGAAAAAGATCAGTGAAGGCGTCGAGAAGTTGTCAGATGAAAGTAAGATCAACTGCAAAACAAAAACGCCAAGCATGGCACTTAACCCGAGAACTTTCTCAGGGGATAGTGATCCTAAGTCGAAGGGGTGCTTTAAGTTGATACTTGATTTGAGAAACTCTTCGTACCGAGGAGCAATAAAGAGGCCGATGATCAAGATTTGGTGTAACGCGAGCGGATATACGTCGGAGCTTTCCCACATCGCGCTAAACCAGGCGATTTGCCAAAACAGAGAGCCAGCAAGAGACATCCAGCCCAACCACCACCAGTTCTGATAACGGACCACCGCTAAGGCAGAAGCCGTAATAAAGGTCAGATAGCTAAAGAGGGTCCAGGCCGATGAGTTCCCGGTACTGACCAGTAGAGGAATAACAAAAGCCCCGGCCATGCCCATAGCTGCGATTAAAGGCCCCTGCAGCAGCGATAGACCCAATCCTGCAATTGCGACAAGGGTCAGAAGGATAAAAGCCAGCAGCGGCGGGATAAGGTCATAGAGACCATAAGCCGAATAAATACTGCCGTAGGTAATGGCGAGCCCGGCGGCGGTCAGTGCGGGAGGCACATGGTTGGGTTTAAGGGCGGCGATGGCGAGTTCAATCGGGCGACGGCGTAACCATTCGCCACCGACCATTAAACTGATGCCGAAAAGTACGCCCATTGTAATTCTAAACCCTGGAGAAAGCAGGTCGTTTTCAATTGAATATTTGATCAGGAAGACGCCACCAATCATGACAGTTAGACTGCCAAGCCATACCAGCCATTGTCGGGTAAAGGCTTCCTCAAAGGATTTCCAGGGACTTTCTTTACTTTGAGCTGCATCACTTAAAGGAGGAGCCACCGAAGCGGCGATATCTTCAGTTCCAGATAGATCCGATTCTGCCTCTGAGGTGCTATCCTGCTGTTGTTTTTTTTGTTCTTGGTCGAGAGGTTCTTGAGAGGTTTTTGCATGAACAGGAACTTCTGTAGGCTCAGCTTTGGCTTCGGCTTGTGGGGTTTGGGCCTTTGTCGGTTGCTTATTTTGCAGGGGTTGGCTCTTTACTAAGGGAGCTTCGGTCTGTTCTAGTTTGCTTAAGGCGTGTTTAAGAGAGGTGATTTCTCGGCGCAGGCCCCCTATTTTGGTCAAAGCCACACAGGCGAGGATCGGCCCCCCGAAAATCACGGCAAGACCGAGTAATACCAACAAAACTTCGTCCAAAAGACCCCCTCAAACCAGCCCAAAGGAAACACGTAAAGCTGGTTAGATATAAAATAAATTCACGGGATCATAGCGTTGGTTGGCCGTCTTGGACAACAGCTAGGTTTGAATTATTTTTCTGGAGTAAGGTAAATAAAACATAGTTGATTATCAGAAAAGGCATCTAACTTCAGTAGGTTGATATACGGATCTCCGACCACCCCCAGGAGTTTGGCAAAGGCGGGTTCTGTTTTGGTGCCTTGTTTTTTAAGCCCGATAACGGATTGTTTTAATGAAGGGCCAAAGAGGTTGAGTAAGCGCTTTTCTATGAGAAAGTGTCGAACGCCATTTTGTTGGTCCAACGGTTGGTTTTGGATGAAAAACTCTACTTGCCACCCTTGTGTTTCAAAAGAAACAACCTGGGTTTGATGCAAAGCTGAGGGATGATTTTTCTCAATGAAATGATCTAGATACCCATAGTGTTCTCGCAAACATTTGGTGATCTCATCTGGTTCATTAGCAAAACAGGCAATATCGATATCACTGTTATCGACATCAACCATCAACGGTGGTGTGCCAATGACGGCGTATTCATGCTCTGAAAGTACAGATGACAGTTTAAGATCATCGAGAACCTGATTGTAATCAGGACGCATTATCCGTCTCAAAACCTCTAAAAGGCATGTCTGGACTGCGAGATAGCCAATTGGTGTCTGGATATTCACAGGCACCGTCGATTAGGTGGAGGGTATAAGCCTGGCGGGATTTGTCTGAAGTATTTGGGCCGCTGAGATGGGGGAGTTGGCCGTGTAGGACAATCAATGAGCCCTGTTTGACTTCAAGCGGTACACGGTCTTCTTCGGGCCAGGGGCTATTATCAAGTTTTTCAGTGATCAATTTACCGGCTTCGTTTCGATAGTGACGTTTTTTCAAAGGCGCTTTGTGATGCCCTGGCAGGCCCCACATGCATCCATTCTCCAAGGTCGCATCTTCCATGGCAAACCACATGCCGATGCACGAATGCGGCTCGGTATAGAGGAAGGTGGTGTCCTGATGGCAAATGACCTCCCCACCGATGCGCGGTTGCTTGAAGATATACATAGACTGGCTGAGAAGGGGCTGAGCCATGCCAAGATCCTTGGCAACCCGTGCCAAATTAGGATTGCGGGAAAACGCTGAGAAAACCGGGTCAAGATCGTGTTGAGCATGGCCGATCTTGTTAATAGATAGCGCTTTTTCCTGTTTCAAATTGCCTTGGTCATCAAAGGCATCTTCTTCAAAAAAACAACGGATCTTATCACCGGATTCTTCGAAGTAGTCATTGCCCTCATGGCTTTTATTCGTGGTCGAAAATACCGCCCGGAATTCATTGGGATCAAAAGCTTCAACGATAGATCCAGCCTGTGTCCTGAGTTTTTGGCAAGCTTCTTTGGAGACAAAGTTTTCCAAAACCAGCACACCATTGTCGTCAAAATATTGCTTCATATCAGCGGTAAGCTCACCCTGTGACGGCGCTGGAAATTTGGTGACAGCTTTTGAGAGTGTGTCTGACATGTGAGCTTAATCCTGTGTATATTTTTTATTAATTTACTGCTTGGTAAAAACTTTAACACTGAGATTTGGTTCGCAATAGCTAAAATTTTATTCCGAGCCAGAATATCATCCCAGATAGATCTATGTACTGTGACTTATAATAGTCTGAATTGTTAATTACTTTTGGCTGCTCTATACCTATTGTAATAATTATCAAATAGCTGAGTACCTCAAGGGCCGTGAATTTATGACTGAGCAGACTGTTAAGCACAAACACAGTTGGAGAGAATCCCTAGAGGTTTATCTTAAGCCACGGGTTATTGGAATGCTGTTCCTTGGGTTCTCTGCTGGCCTCCCATTTTTACTTGTGTTCAATACCCTCAGTGGATGGCTTCGTGAGGTAGGAGTTGAGCGTACGGAGATAGGTTTCTTTGCCTGGATCAGTATAACTTATTCTATAAAGGTTTTATGGGCGCCAATAGTTGATCATATCCAATTACCAATATTAAATAAATTGGGTAAACGTCGCTCCTGGATGCTACTTGCTCAGGTCGGAGTAATTTGCGGTTTAGTTGGAATGTCATCAACTAACCCAGCAGAGAGTTTATTCTTATTATCCATTTTTACATTCATGGTTGCATTTTCTTCAGCAACACAGGACATAAGTCTTGATGCCTATCGAATTGAGGCTATGGACCGAGAGTATCAAGGGGCAATGGCCGCCACATATCAACTTGGTTATCGTTTGGCTGTACTCGTTGCTGGCGCAGGTGCGCTTTATCTCGCCGAATATTTTTCTTGGTCTCTAGCTTATCAAGTGATGGCTGTTTGCATGTCAGTCGGGATAATAACTGTATTTATCATCAAAGAACCCAAAGCACGAAATGACAATCTCTCTGATAGCATTAAATTTGAATGGGAAAGAGAGATAGGAGTACGTTTCTCACATTTAGAGGGCAAGAGAAGACAAGTATCCGAGTGGTTTTTTAAAGCCGTTATTCGGCCATTCTCTGAATTTTCAGGCCGTCTGGGTTGGATTGCGATTGTAATTCTTGCATTGATTGGCTTTTACCGTCTGAGTGACATTGTCATGGGGGTTATGGCTTTTCCACTATATATTGACTTAGGTTTTCAACTTAGTGAAATTGCTGATGTAACCAAAATTTTTGGCGCTGTGATGATTGTTGTTGGCACTTTTATCGGTGGTGTCATGGTCATGCGATTTGGTATTATGAAGATGTTATTGCTTGGTGCCATTCTCGTTGCATCAACTAATCTTGTTTTTGCCTTTCTTGCACTATCGGGTAACGACATGACAGTGTTTATTGTAACAATTGCCATGGATAACTTTACTGTTGGGTTTTCTGGAACGGTTCTTATTGCTTATCTATCCAGTTTAACCAGCTCTAATTTTGCGGCTACGCAGTATGCTTTGTTTAGTTCCTTCATGTCTTTGCCGGGTAAAATTCTCGCTGGTTTTTCAGGCATCATTGTTGACTCATATGGGTATGTATCTTTTTTCACTTATTCTTCATTGATGGGCATTCCTGCAATTATTCTAGTGCTTTTTCTGATGAACTATCAGTTTCGACAGAAAAAGAAATCATTAGTAGGGGCTGGTGAATAAGTGCGTGTTCTTATTGTTGGTGGGGGCATCGCAGGGCTTTCGACTGCTATCGCACTTAAGGAAAAAGGCATTGAAGCTGAGATTATTGAGAAGCATTCCGGCTGGCGTTCTGGAGGGGCAGGATTGCATTTGCCTGGGAACGCTGTTGTCCCGATGGATCGGCTTGGTATACGGGAGGCCGTAGAGGCTCAATCCTTTACTTTTCATGAAATTCGATATTGTGATCAGAAGGATAACAAGCTTTTTAGTTTGAATCTTTCGGATGATACTTGGCCCCAATTTCAGGGAATCTCACGGGATGCCTTTCATAAAATACTGGTCGATAAAGCTGGCAATGTTCTCGTTCGTTTCGGGAGTGAAATAAAAGCTCTTTCTCATAAGCAAAGTACTGCCGACACCTCAGTTTCTGTAGAATTCTCTGATGGTAAAGTCAGTGAATATGACCTCGTTATTGCTGCGGATGGCATCAACTCTTCGACTAGGGGAATGTTGTTCGGGCCTGAAGTAAAACCTGTTTCTGCTGATATCACGTGTTGGCGCTGGACCACGAAAATTACAAACCTTACTGAACCCCACTTTATGTTGGGCCGGGGTAAGGTCTTCCTTCTGATGCCTATAGGCAATGACAGGGCTTATGTTTTTGCGTCGTTGTCTGATCCCACAGGTAAGTTTGTATCCCCCAATAGCCTCACGAGTGATGTTGAAGTGATACAACGAGAATTTACTGAATTTGGCGGTTTAGTTCCTGGTATCCTCAAACAGTTGGAACAGGATGGACCCGTATTACCCGGTGATCTTATGCAAATGTTGGTTCCGCAGTGGGTGAAGGGCGCTTGTGTTCTTGTGGGTGATGCTGCGCACGGCACTTTGCCTACGATGGCCCAAGGGGCGAGTATGGCCATGGAAGATGCCTTAGTCCTTGCGGATGAGCTAGAAGAAAACAAATCCTCTATTCAAGAAGCTTTGGCTGCTTATCAAGCACGTAGAATTGAAAGAGCGCAATGGGTACAACATCAATCTTTAAAGCGCATGGGCTTGGCCCGGCTTAAAGCTCGGCCACTTGTATTCTTACGTAACAAGCTAATGACAGCTGCAGGCGCGAAGATTTTGGCCTCTGGTTGGCGACCGCTTATCGATAAAGCTTTCTAACCTACTTTTCTCAAAACCTGCGGTTCAAGAATATCTGCTATTTCCTGCGGGTCTTGTATACCTCTGATAGCATCAAACAACGTTTGCGCTTCGGGATATTGGTTTCTTAAAAATTTAAGCCACTGTTTAAGGCGCCCGGGACCGTGTTTAGGTGGGAGTTGTTTGCTGGTTTCTTGATAGAAGTTCTGAATAACGGGAAGTAAATCCTCCCAAGATGCAGGGTTTATTGGATTACCTGCTTGATGGTTGGCAATGATTAAGGCGAGATCGGGAAAAGCCATTAAGCCGCGTCCGATCATGACGTCTTCACAACCACTTATGGATCGACAGCGCTGATAGTCCTCTAAAGAACAGATATCTCCATTGGCCACGACATTAATCTTCAACGCTTCTCGGATACGTGCAATCCATTCCCAATGGGCAGGTGGTTTGTAGCCTTCAACCTTTGTTCGGGCATGAACGCATACTTCTGTTGCGCCGGCATCTTGAATTGCCCAGGCGTTATCCAGTGCCAAAGATTTATCTTCGTATCCCAACCGCATTTTTGCGGTCACTGGAATGTGGATAGGGACCGCATCCCGTACCGCTTTTATAATCGTGTGGATGAGCTCGGGTTCTTTTAAGAGAACTGACCCCCCTTTGTTTCTGTTCACTGTCTTGGAGGGACAGCCAAAGTTGAGGTCAATGGCTGGTGCGCCGAGCTTTACGGCCAAAAGAGCTGTATCAGCCAAAACAGATGGATTGCTGCCAAGAAGCTGAATAGCTACTGGAGTACCCGATGTAGTTCGACAATTGTTATGAAGTTCTGGCGCAAATCGATAAAATATTTTTGGAGGTAAAACTTGGTCGTTAACCCGGATGAACTCGGTCACACAGCGGTCTACCCCACCAATAGAGGTCAGGATTTCGCGTATTTGAGCATCAACGAGCCCCTCCATTGGGGCAAGGATTAACGTCACAATATTAACTCTCAAAGTTTGATTAAGAATCGATAATTAACTAGGGATAACCAGCTTGTAATGGCCACCAACCGAGGGGGCTTGTACCGCCCTATAAGCCTTGGAGTCAAAAAACGGTCCTGGCAGTATTGTTTCAGTAGATTAAGTTTTAAATCTTATGATACGGGGCCGCCGTTGCGTACTCTGTTTAATTCTCTCAGGAGTAAATAAAGGGTATTGGTATCGGGCTGCCCGCTTTGAGTAGATCCGAGGTCGTTTTGTGCTGCAGATGTCGCGGCTTTGATGTCTGGTGAGGTCCTATCCAGATAACCCAAATCAACCAAAAGTCTCTGCACGCTATCTTTAGGTATCGGGGAAACATAGTTAAATCTATTGGGTGCTTGGGGAGATGTGGGCAAATTCCAAAGAGTATAGGTTCTGGAGGCAATTGGATGATTTGGTGCCAAAAATAGGCCGCTGGTTTCGACAATATAGCGGTTCAAAGGGCCGTCACTGCGTTGAGGGCATTTGTTGGCAGATTGATTACACAAGGGGAAAAGAGCCTGTACGTGTTCCCATCCACGGCGATACCCCGCCATCATTGTTAAGTCTTGTTCTGTAGCGTTATTTCGCACACCAGCCCAACCAGTATGTTCGCCCAATGGTACTGACAAGCTTATCAAAGCCCAATTGTTGAGCAGAGATTTCAAGCTCTTGTTTTGAGGAACGAAACCCTGAGCAATCTGGTAGTTGTCTGCTGGCGAAAATATTGTTGAATCATCTCTTTGATAACCTGCGACAAAAACTATTTCATTTGGCTGGAACCACCGCCCTTCCACTAAGTCATAAAGACATGACGCTGGTGCTAACAGTTTGTTCTTTCCAACCATAACACCGTTACAAAAATGGCGGCCTGCAACATTAAGACGGCCAAGCGCGCTCCAGGGATATTCCCTTGCTTCAACCAGAGCCATTTTATTGTCGGTGAGGAAACCTGGGTTTTCTACTGACGTTGTACTGTCAGAGGGTGTGATTGTGGAAGAGGGTTGAGCCGTCGTGGTTTTGGATTTCTGTTGAGAACTGCACCCTGCAAGAATAGAGATAAAAATAAGACTGCTTATGATCAAATAATAGGCATTCTTCACAATGTTATCCCATAATGTTTTAGATTTTATATAGCAAGATAACAGAAGGATACGGTGCCATCCATATCGGGCGCGATAAAGTATGTAAAAAAGGGAGTAAAGCGCCTAACTACAGCCGGGGATATTGGTAATAATCATAACTTTAATAAGTAAATAAGAGAGTTGATATAAAAATGGCCGCGATGAACACGGCCATTCTATGTAGTCAATTCCTCGTCTTAAAAAGGAATTATGCTGCTTTAGACCGATCAAGCGCGTAGCCAGCGGAGCGGACAGTGCGAATGAGGTCGAGCTCGGGGCCTTCGTTTAAGACTTTGCGTAAACGTCTGATATGAACGTCAACGGTACGAGGCTCTACGTAAACATCGTGGCCCCAGACTGAATCTAAAAGCTGTTCACGGCTGAATACGCGTCCTGGATTTTGCATAAGATGGCGCAACAGTTTGAATTCGGTTGGGCCCAAGTGAACTTCACGCTCGCCACGGTAAACTTTATAGGCGGCAAGATCCATATTGATGTCTTCAAAAGCCAAAGCTTCGGTTACCGTTTCTGGCTTGCTCCGGCGCATGATAGCGCGAATACGAGCAATGAGCTCCGCAGGTGAAAAGGGCTTGGTCATATAGTCATCTGCACCGGAATCAAGACCTCTGATCTTGTCGGTTTCTTCTCCGCGTGCTGTCAGCATGATGATCGGGACCACTTTGGTTTCGGGTAAACGCCGAAGCTGGCGACAGACCTCGATACCTGAGAGAAGGGGTAACATCCAGTCCAGTAAAATCAGATCTGGTGCTTCTTCTTTTGCACGGAGGAGGGCCTCTTCGCCATCGTGGGCTTCGTTGACACGAAAACCTTCTTTTTCAAGGTTGTAGCGGAGTAAGGTTGTGAGTGCGAGCTCATCTTCAATGATCAAAGCTAGGGGCTTCATGGAAAGGTCCTTTTTTTCCATTACATTAAATTTCTATTTCACGGTCATTATCGGGGCCATTACTATCGGGTGTAAGTACTTGAAAGGATGTTCTATCCCCCTTGGGGCGTTTACCTTCCAGGCGTTCACCTGTTGATAGATAGTAAATTGTTTCAGCGATATTGGTTGCATGGTCTCCCATGCGTTCGATATTTTTTGCGATAAACAGCATGTGGGTGCAGGCACTGATATTTCGTGGATCTTCCATCATGTAGGTCAGGAGCTCGCGAAATAGCGAGGTGTACATTTCATCGACTTCTTCGTCTCGGTGCCAGACATCAATCGCTCTGTCTTTATCGCTGGTCGAGAATGCATCAAGAGTATCCTTGACGATTTCCTGAACCAATCGAGACATCCGCATAATGGTTGTGACTGATTTTTGCGGGGGCATCTGATTGATGGCGATGCTGCGTTTTGCAATGTTTTTGGCGTAATCTCCAATACGTTCGAGATCAGAAGAGATTTTGAGGGCAGAAATCACTGCTCGTAAATCATTTGCCACAGGCTGTCGAAGAGCGATCAATTGTACAACCGCTGATTCCAGTTCTTCCTCGAGCTCATCAATTTTAGCATCTTCTGCTCTTACCAGCTCAGCCTTGGCGCTATCGCGTTGTACAAGTGCGTCAACGGCCTCTGCAAGCTGGTTTTCCGCCATACCGCCCATACGAATGATAATTTCATGTATGGTACGGAGTTCTTTATCAAAAGAGCTGACGATATGGTCTTGTGTTTCGGGCATATCCATAATCCTTAACCAAAGCGTCCTGTAATGTACCCTTGGGTGCGATCGTCTAGGGGGCTTGTAAATAGTTTGTCTGTTTCGCCTACTTCAACCACTTCACCCATATGGAAAAAAGCAGTCTTTTGAGACACGCGTGCTGCTTGTTGCATTGAGTGGGTTACAATAACAATCGTAAACCTTTTCCGAAGCTCATCTATCAGTTCTTCGATCTTTGCCGTGGCAATGGGATCGAGAGCAGAACAAGGTTCATCCATGAGGATAACCTCTGGGTTAATCGCGATAGCCCGTGCGATGCACAGTCTTTGCTGTTGGCCACCGGAAAGTCCAGTTCCTGGTTTGTCCAGGCGATCTTTGACTTCATCCCATAGGCCTGCACGGCGAAGACTTTTCTCTACGCGTTCATCGAGCTCATCTTTATTACTCACTGTCCCGTGTAATTTGGGGCCGTAAGCAACATTATCATAAATTGACTTTGGGAACGGATTTGGTTTTTGAAAAACCATTCCGACCCTTGCCCGCAATAGAACGGGATCCAAGCCAGAATTGTAAATATCTATCCCATCGAGATTAATTCGGCCCTCGACCATACAGTTTTCGATTACATCGTTCATGCGGTTCAAGCAGCGTAGGAAGGTTGACTTACCGCACCCGGATGGACCGATCAGAGAAGTGACTTCGTTGGCACCAATATCCAAATTGATGGATTTCAGGGCTTGGCTCGCACCATAAAACACGTTCACATCACGCGCGATAATTTTAGGCTCGGACGTAATGGGATCGTTGATGATGTTAAAATTTTGCATATCCATAGCGGAGGACATTCCTATTTTCCTAAACTTACCAGCGGCGTTCAAAACGCTTGCGCAAAATAACTGCGATTGCGTTCATGACGACAAGGAAGGCCAGCAAGACCATAATGGCTGCTGAAGTTTTTTCTACAAATCCACGTTCCGGACTATCGGCCCACAGAAAAATCTGTACCGGGAGAACTGTGGCAGCATCGCCCATACTACTTGGAATGTCAGCAATAAAGGCCACCATTCCGATCATAAGAAGCGGGGCTGTTTCACCCAAAGCCTGCGCCATTCCAAGAATAGTTCCCGTTAAGATTCCAGGCATTGCGAGAGGGAGGACGTGGTGGAAGACCGTTTGCATCCGTGATGCACCAATACCAAGGGCCGCTTCACGTATGGAAGGTGGTACGGCCTTTAGGGCCGCGCGTGAGGCAATAATAATCGTTGGCAGCGTCATAAGGGCAAGGACCATTCCCCCTACAAGTGGGGCAGAACGGGGTAAGCCAAAGAAGTTTAGAAAAATTGCCAGACCGAGTAGGCCAAAAACGATTGAAGGCACAGCGGCGAGATTATTGATGTTAACTTCAATAATATCGGTCCATCGGTTCGTTGGGGCAAACTCTTCAAGGTAAATCGCGGTTAAAACACCAATTGGAAAACAAAGGGCGAGCGTAATTGCCAAGGTATAGAGAGAGCCAATGACGGCTCCTAAAATGCCCGCTTCTTCAGGCTCACGAGAATCTCCGTTGGTGAAAAAATCCACGTTGAATTTCTTGATAATACGGTCATCGGCTTGAAAGGTATCGAGCCAGATCAGTTCGAGGTCTTTTACCTTGCGATTATCCTCGGGAACATCACGGGAAATATAGCCTTTAAAATAGCTATCAACATCGTCAGAAGCCTTTACCGCGATAGTTGCTGTAGTGCCCACAAGCTTAGGGTTATCAAGAACGGCAACGCGAACATCATAATCAGCTGAGGTTCCTAAAATACCATAGAGTTGACGCTTTTCACGTCGGCCCTCGATGCCGGGGAATTGTTCTCTGAGAGCGGCACGTAACAGGCTCTTATAACTCGCCGCGGCGAGGTCCTCGAGCCGATTGGTTCCCTTTGGATCAATGGTTTCGGTATCAAGACGTACATCGATTAGAATGTAGGTCTGCTCAAAGGCGGTATAACCCTTGGAGATTATTGAGGTTAATAAAAGGCAGAGAACCATGATAGCTGTGAGAACAGCGCTCAAACCATAAAGGCGAAAGCGGATCTCACGAGCATTGCGCTTTTTTAAAAGTGCCTGATTAATCTCTAGGGGACCGGTCTCTATGTGTGGCGTGTTATCAGTCATATTTTTCACGATATTTACGGACCACTTTAAGGGCTACAACGTTCATGGAAAGTGTGACGACAAAGAGTAATAAGCCAAGCGCAAAGGCCGCGAGGGTTTTGGCGCTGTCGAACTCTTGGTCGCCGACTAACAAGGTTACAATTTGAACTGTTACTGTGGTGACGGCTTCGAGAGGGTTCGCAGTTAAATTTGCAGCAAGACCGGCGGCCATAACCACGATCATTGTCTCACCTATCGCGCGGCTCATCGCCAGTAAGATAGCACCAACAATGCCAGGTAAGGCGGCTGGGATAATAACTTTTGTGATGGTTTCAGATTTGGTTGCGCCCATGGCATAAGAAGCATCACGTAGTGATTGTGGCACAGAATTCATGACGTCATCAGAAAGTGACGATATAAAAGGGATGATCATGATTCCCATGACAGCCCCTGCTGCAAGGGCTGATTCTGAGGAAACATCCAGACCAAGCATCGTTCCTGTATTTCTGAAGAACGGTGCGACTGTCAGAGCAGCAAAAAAGCCGTAAACCACTGTTGGAATACCCGCGAGAATTTCCAAGACCGGCTTGGCAAAGGCTCTGAAATTTTTACCAGCATATTCCGACATGTAAATCGCGGACATGAGACCAACTGGTATCGCGATGACCATACAGATGAAGGTGATGAGCATCGTCCCGGCAAAGAGCGGGATCGCGCCAAAGGATCCCGATCCTCCGACTTGGTCACTTCTCAGGGCTGTTTGGGGGCTCCAATGAGTCCCAAAGATGAAATCGAAAAAGGGAACTTTCTCAAAGAAACGAAGTGTTTCAAAGATGAGAGAAAGAACGATGCCAAGGGTGGTTAAGATTGCGATGAGGGAGGAAATCATCATAATTACAGAGATGACTTTCTCAACCTTATTGCGGGCGCGGAGCGTGGGGCTTATTTTTCGTAGGCTACTAAAAAGCGTAACGAGAGAAACTGATATTGCAACCACAGCCATTGCAAAATAACTGATTTGCTTGAACAGATGATAACTTTCGGCAGCTTCCAATATACTTTCATCAGGTTCTCGACTGAGGATACCACCAGAAGCAAGATTTATAACGTCATTGATGTAGAGAGAAAGCTGATCTGCAGAAAGAGACTGGTTGGCTTCTTTCAGTTGAGATTTAACCAATATTTCAGCAATCTGGGGCTCAAAAATCATCCATCCAGCCATAATAAGAAGGCTGGGTAATCCACACCAAATGGCAGTGTAGAGGCCATAGTATGGAAGCCTGGAGTGGAGAGGTTGATCTGATTGACCAGATAACGCAACTGCTCGCCCTTTTCCCAGGATAAATCCCAGTACTGTGAGGAATAGCAAAGCGAAGAAAAGAGCCAACTGTTCCATTTGTTTACATACCCGAAAGGGAAACCACGATTAATGACTTAACTTATTGTACCAGAAACTGGCGACTTGCAACCAAGCCGCCAGTATTCCAGAAAGATATCGAAGCTTACATGCTAAGGGATGTAAGGCCGCGTGCAGAGTTTTTGATCAGCTCGCGATCAGCAGCAGGTAATGGAATTAGACCTTTGTCAGCCAGATATCCCTCATCACCCCATGCATCTTCGCTTGTGAAGGCTTTCACGAACTCTTCGATGCCAGGTACGGAACCAACGTGCTCTTTCTTAACGTAGAAGTAGAGCGAGCGGGATACGCCATAGTCACCAGCAGCGATGTTTTCGAAAGTTGGTTCGGCGCCTTCAACGATAGAACCCTGGATTTTGTCAGCATTCTGATCAAGGAAACTGAAACCGAAGATACCAACAGCTTTTGGATTTGCTTCAAGTTTTTGAATGATCAGGTTGTCGTTTTCACCAGCTTCTACGTAAGCACCATCTTCACGAATTGTGTGTGCGATAGCTTTGAAAGCTTTCTTATCACTTTTACGAAGTGCTTTGAGGCTTTCAAATTTCTTAGCACCACCTTCCATGGCGAGCTCAACGAAAGCATCGCGTGTACCAGATGTTGGTGGAGGACCAAGGACTTCGATTTTGCTGTTTGGTAGGCCTTTATCGATATCGCTCCAGTTTTGATATGGATTATCGACCATTTTACCATTTACAGGAACTTGCTTAGCAAGTGCGAGGAAAATCTGTTTTTTGGTAAGGGTCAGGCGATCACTCTGCTTAGAGTTCGCGAGAACGATACCATCAAAACCGATTTTAACTTCTGTAATGGAAACGCCGTTTTTGGTGCATTTCTCGTATTCAGAAGCCTTAATGCGACGAGAAGCATTTGTAATGTCCGGGTGTTCAATACCTACACCTGAGCAGAAAAGCTTCATACCACCACCGGATCCGGTGCTTTCAACAACCGGCGTTTTGAAGCCCGTTGTTTTACCGAAGGTTTCAGCCACTGTTGTTGAGAATGGAAAAACCGTTGAAGAGCCGACGATGCGGATCTGGTCGCGTGCCTGAGCGGCGCCAGCTGCTGCCATCATCATTCCAGCAAGTGCTGTCGCAGTGAGAACTTTTTTGATCACGTTCGTATCTCCGCTATATAGCGTTTATAAATCTCAATTCGCATTCCCTGGGTTTACAGGCTCTCATGTGGCAACCGTTTTTCTTATCGCCGAGAGTGTTTCATGCGTTGTCGATCATTCGACGAGGCAAAACATATCTAGTAACGACGATACTTCTGTGACTCTACCATGACAGTTTCGTTACACAGAAAAAGACAAAAATTAAGGTTTATAAAATCTAACATGTAATTAAGTATATGATATTAATTGATATATTCTATTTCATGTTGGTAATGAGTTGGGGAGATTTCAAAAGTTGAAATTTGAAGGTTTTGTTAAATAGTGCCCTATTCGATCTACTTCCTTAAAAATCCAACTTTCGGGATGCTAGCTGAGCAGGCTCACTTTCCGTTATCATGGCTTGAGGTAGGTAGACGGTAAAAGTTGAGCCTCTCCCTACTTCACTATCGATAGTAAGAACACCCCGGTGTCTATTGACGATGTGCTTTACAATTGCGAGGCCTAAGCCTGTCCCACCGAGTTGTCGAGATCGCGCAGGATCTACTCTGTAAAAACGTTCAGTCAAACGAGGTAGGTGCTCTCGGGCGATGCCATCACCTTGGTCGATCACAGAGATCGCAAAAGAAGGCCGACCCAAACGCCGCATACCCTGACTACCGGGACCATATGATTTACATCTGATTGTAACAGTTGTGCCATGGTGACCATATTTGATGGCATTCTCGAGCAGGTTTTGGAAAACCTGGGTCAGAGCCTCGTTATCTCCCAAGACGGGGATGACATCGTCCATGTCACGCCTGATCGTCATGTTTTTGTTTTCAATCTGGGTATGCAAGCCCTCGATGATGTTGGATATGGCTTCACTAAGGTCGGTTACACTTGTTGGCGGGGTGTGTTCTAAGAGCTCAATTTTTGACAGACTTAATAAATCTGAAACCAGCCTGGACATTCTTTCGGCTTGATCCTGCATGATTTTTAAAAATCGTTGCTGTGCGTCTGGGTCATCTTTTGCGGGGCCTTTCAGAGTTTCGATGAACCCCATCAAGCTGGCGAGAGGGGTTTTTAGCTCGTGGCTAACGTTGGCGACAAAATCACCCCGCATTTGCTCTACACGCTTTGCAGAGGTCATGTCATGTAAACTGACAATGATCTTGGTGCCGTCCCATGTTTGCTCGCTCATACGAGCTATACGCGCCTGTAGATAGCGCTCTACTCTGCCGTGGATTTTAAAATCAACAAAGCGCGAGATGTCTTTGCTGCTGTGTTCAATTTCATCAATGGTATTTAAAATCGAAGGATTGCGTAGAACGGTTGAGAGTTCTTTTTCAGCAAGTGTGTCTTCGAAAATTGCTTCCGCGGCAGGGTTGCCCCGAATGATCTTCCGCTTACTACCAAGCATAATCAAGGGATCAGGAAGTGATTTTAGAATGGCCTCGTTTCCCTCGGTGACGGCTTCGAGTTGGCGTCGATATTGCTGGCGTTCCTGGGCCATACGCGAAAGGGTAATGTTTAATTCTGGATAAAGGAAACTCCCGACCGCCGAGGGCGTTTCTGGAAGTGATTCCTTGCCTTTTAACTGACGAAGAGCGGTGATGTATTCTTTGAGGCGTTCGACATGATTATAGTGGTTGCTGAGAATATAACCGGTGCCAAACAGGATCACTACCCCGGCGATAACAGCCGCTTGCCAGGGAACCAAATGAAGAATAACCAAAGCAAAGAGCACTGCAACGCTTGGAGAAGCAAGGATGAGTGACGACGTGAACAGTCGATTATATTTATCCTGTCGAACTGGCATAATGACCCGAGTATGTTTGCAAGGAGCGGCTATGTTTAGTGCAGCCAATTACGCTATACTTAGCTTGCCTTCATGACAGTTTGAAGACGAATATAAATAATGTTTAATTTCAGTGGATTCTGGGTGTTTGGAACCAGAAGCCACTGTCAATATTACGAAATTGTAACGCGTATCCACATGACTTTACATCAAAAGTGGGGTTAGTCCATTTCGTTGGTTGCTGATTCGTACGCGCCAAGAGCGGCCATGGTTACGAGATCTGTAACGGTGGCGCCCATAGGAACAATTTGAACAGGTTTCTCCAAACCTACCAGCATTGGGCCGATCACTGCTGTGCTACCACCAGCTTTTTGAATAAGCTTGGTTGTGATGTTGGCAGAATGTAGAGCTGGCATGATAAGAATGTTTGCAGGCCCAGTTAAACGAGAGAAAGGGAACAGCCTTTTTTGGAGGTCGAAGTCCAAAGCAAGATTGGCTTGCATTTCACCTTCATACTCAAAATCGACACTCATGGTATCGAGAACTGAGACGGCGCGTCTGATCCGAGTGGTGGTCTCGCGGGTTGGATTTCCAAAGTTGGAGAAACTCAAGAAAGCGACACGGGGTTCATATCCCATGGCTTGGACATGAGAGGACGCTTGAATAGCAATGTCTGCAAGCTGCTCAGAACTTGGCACTTCGTTCACAGAAGTATCAGCGACAAAGATTGCTTTGCCATCGATGATCATCATCGACATACCCATGGCGCGCTTGCCCGGTTTGCAGTTGATTGCGCGCATTGCGTCATCAAGAGAAACGGCAAAGCTTCGGGTCAGGCCTGTGACCATGGCATCCGCAACACCATCAGTTACCAAGCATGAGGCAAAGATGTTACGGTTTTGATTCACCATGCGCTGGCAATCTCTATAGAGCTTACCTTTGCGTTGCAGTCGGCTATAGATATAGTCGGTATAGCGTTCCCGGTCTTTTGAAATAGTGGCATTATGGATTTCGATAAAATCACCGTTAACACCAATATTTTTCATGGTGTTTTTGATGATGTCTTCACGACCCACAAGAAGAGGCGTACCATAGCCTGCATTGTGAAAGGCAACGGCAGCTCTAATGGCTGATTCTTCTTCACCTTCTGCAAAAACCACACGTTTGGGATGACTGCGAACCTTTTGAGCAATGCGCATGAAGGTAGTTGCTGCCGGATCAAGACGGGCGGAGAGTTCACGCTCGTAGGCATCCAGATCTTCAATATTTTTGCCCGCTACTCCGCTCTCCATTGCAGCTTCAGCCACAGCACGCGGAATAACGGCAACTAGGCGCGGATCAAAAGGCGCTGGGATAATATAATCCCTACCATATCTTAGCTTTCTACCAGCATAAGCTTTCCCTACTTCATCGGGAACGTCTTCTTTGGCCAGTTTGGCAAGCGCTTTGGCGGCCGCAACCTTCATTTCCATGTTGATGCTGGACGCACGTACGTCTAAAGCGCCACGGAAAATATAGGGAAACCCAAGGACGTTGTTGACCTGGTTTGGATAGTCTGATCGGCCTGTTGCAACGATAGCGTCATCGCGGACTTTCGCAACATCTTCGGGAGTAATCTCGGGATCGGGATTGGCCATGGCAAAGATGATCGGATTTGGTGCCATGCTCTTGATCATTTCAGGTGAAAAAGCCCCTTTGACAGAAAGACCAAAGACCACGTCAGCATTGCTCATGGCGTCAGCAAGACTGCGGTCATCGCTGACCACGGCGTGGGCCGATTTCCACTGGTTCATTCCTTCGGCGCGCCCTTGATAAATAACCCCTTTGGTATCACAAAGCAGGATATTGTCGTGAGGAACGCCGAGCGCTTTGATAAGCTCTGTACAGGCAATGCCAGCAGAGCCCGCGCCATTGACGACCATTTTGATCTCTTTGATGTCTTTGCCAGTGATATCTAGGGCGCTTAACAAACCTGCTGCTGCGATAATCGCTGTACCGTGCTGATCATCATGGAATACAGGGATATCAAGAAGCTCTTGCAGTCTTTGTTCGATAATAAAGCACTCAGGAGCTTTGATGTCTTCTAGGTTGATGCCGCCAAAGGTTTTTCCAAGGAAACGTACACAGTTCACAAATTCATCGACGTTTTCAGTGTCAACCTCAAGGTCGATGCCATCAACATCAGCAAAGCGTTTGAAGAGGACAGCTTTACCTTCCATAACGGGCTTCGAAGCGAGGGCTCCAAGATTACCAAGTCCTAAAACGGCTGTGCCGTTAGAGATGACAGCGACAAGATTGCCTTTTGCAGTGTAATCATAAGCGGCTGCAGGGTTTTTCTCTATTTCCAAACATGGTACTGCGACCCCTGGTGAATAGGCGAGCGAGAGATCTCTTTGTGTTGTTAATGGTTTTGTTGCTTTGATTTCTAGTTTACCGGGACGTCCCGAGGTATGAAATTCCAGCGCTTCTGCGTCAGTAGTCCGGGAATTGTGCTTAGGCACGGGTTTCTCTCCGCTATTTAAAAAATGTCGTCATCTGGGTGATTTAGGTCTGTAATTGGTGTGCAATGAACCTGTTTAACAGTTCTTGGTGGCTATACTGCATTGCAATACAGCCATTGGGAAGAGAAATTGTTCAAAAATGTCTGAATATACGACCCCAAAACTAATTATATTATCTCATGCACGCCGAAACAGGGCTGCTGAGAGTAATTTATCTCAAAATTACGGGTGTAAATAGGCTGAAATTAGCATCTGATTAAGTAATTATGAAAGAAAATGTGCTTATAGTCCTTTGGGAAAGGATTTGTAATTCGATGTAATCGCCATAATTTATTGCATTCAATAGATTGGACTTATAAATACTCCTTTCTGGGGAAAAAAATAAAGCGAAACAATCCGACGAAAAGTTGGGCACTATTTGGACACTATGAGCGTGGCAATTTTGTGAATTATTTAGATGCTTAGACCGGTTAAAACCATAAATGCAAAGCTGCTGTATCTGATTGTGCCGGCAGTCTTTTTGGTGTCGATGTTCGAATCCTTTATCGACAATTACCTAGATTATGAAGAGCAGCAGGTTATGGTCACAGAGCAGTGGCAGAATCTTGCGACTACCCAGGCCAATGTCGTCTCTGGCTATTTATGGAACTTTGATCTTGAAGCAATAAATTCACACCTTGAAAGTTTGGTCGAATTTTCCGAAGTCTATTCAGCCAAGGTATATGACGAAAAAGACAACCTGATTTCGAACGCAGGTATTGATGATAGTGGATCTCTGCTTCACAAGAGTTTCACTTTGGACATTGTTTATCAGGATCCTTTTGTAAATCGTCGAATTGGAAAATTTGTTCTTGTGGTTGCCCATACGGATATCACAAGCAGATTGTTGAATAGTTTTCTCGACGAGATACCTGAAAATGTGTTGTTGGTGCTGGCCCTTACGGCGATTATTATCTTTGCAACCCGTCGGTTTTTACTCATTCCAATGAAAGACTTGAGTCAGGGTTTTTCTACTTTTGATCAGAAAGATTTACGACATAAAATCCCTGTTAAATCTACGGATGAAGTTGGTGATCTCATCGATGGATATAATCGTATGATTGATAAGTTGGAGCAGCATGAACAGCAGCAACTTATCTATGTACAGGGTCTTGAAGCCGCCAACCGTGCAAAGACATATTTTCTGGCGAATATGAGCCATGAACTCCGTACGCCGCTCAATGCTATACTTGGATTCTCGGAAATGATTAAGTACGAAATGCTGGGTAAAATTGATGAACCTAGATATCGTGAATATGCCGATGACATCTATAGTAGTGGTACATTACTTCTTGAAATCATTAATGATATACTTGATATGTCCAAAATTGAAGCAGGAGAGTTGAGCCTTCAAAACGAAACGGTCGACTTGAGAGAAGTCGCTACGTCCTGCTTTAAGATAATGAGCGGCCGTGCAGAGCGTAGTCGGGTAACCCTGAAGTCAGATATTGCGCCAGATTGCCCCTATTTGTTTGGTGATAATACGAGATTGAGGCAGCTCTTGTTGAACTTATTAAGTAACTCTGTGAAATTTACTCCGGAAGGGGGTGAAGTTGTTTTATCGGCGGGGGTGAATGAAAAATCCCAGATTGAGATCGTTGTTGAAGACAACGGAATAGGGATTCCAGAGAAAAAAATCCAAGAAGTGTTAAAGCCGTTTATCCAGGTCGATAGTCACCTGACCCGCCAACACGAAGGCACAGGACTTGGGCTTCCTCTGTCTAAAACGTTTATGGAACTCCACGACGGCGAACTAATTCTGGAAAGTAAGCTCAATCAAGGCACAAAAGTAACAATGATCTTCCCAAGAGAGCGGACAAGAGCGCTCTCTAAGCTGGTGGCGAATTAAGTTAAAAAAGATCGTTGTTTTTTTGAGGTTTGTGGGCTTGGTTACTTTGCGAAGGTTTATGGGTGTGTTAGCTTCTATGTCCCGTTTTCTTCTTTGTAGAGTATATCTTTTCCGTGACCGAAACGACAACAATTCCCCAACGTATTGAAGAGCAATCTCAATCTGATTCAGCACTTCTTGAAAGACCTGAAATCGCGGCGACTAAACCTGCAAAGACTGTTACTAAAGCGGTAGATAAAGTGACGCCAATGATGGTGCAATATCTGGAAATTAAAGAAAATCATCCAGATTCTCTTTTGTTTTATCGTATGGGTGATTTTTACGAGCTGTTCTTTCAAGACGCAGTTGATGCCTCTGAAGCGCTGGATATCACCTTAACCAAACGAGGGCATCACAAAGGTGCAGATATTCCAATGTGTGGTGTTCCTTTTCACGCTGCGGATGGTTATTTATCTCGTTTGATACGCAAAGGTTTTAAGGTTGCTATCTGTGAGCAAATGGAAAACCCGGCAGAAGCCAAAAAACGCGGGCCAAAGTCGATTGTAAAAAGAGGGGTCGTTCGTCTCGTAACGCCCGGAACAATTACCGAAGATGAGTTGTTGGATGCGCGAAGTCACAACTACTTGGCTGCTCTTACGGATGCTGCTGGTGACTATGGTTTGTCCTGGCTTGATATGTCGACAGGTGATTTTTATACTCAGCCAATTCATACCAATGAAACCAATCTCTCAGTTGCCCTTCTCGCCGTACTCGCGCGGTTGAATCCTGGAGAGCTTCTTATTCCTGAGCGGTTATTTTTGCGCGAAGAATTATCAGATATCATCAATGAGTGGCGCTCTATTGTCTCGCCCCTTCCTTCATCTCGATTTGATAGTGAAAACGCGCGCCGTCGCCTTGAAGAAGTATTTTCTATTAAGGCGCTGGATGCCTTTGGTGAATTTTCACGTGCAGAAGTCGCCGCCGCCGGTTCCCTGTTGGATTATGTCGAGTTAACACAAAAAGGTAAGTTGCCGCGCCTTTTTTCTCCAAAGAGAGTTCGCTCTGGCGCGGTTATGGAAATCGATGCAGCAACCAGACGCAATCTGGAGCTAACCCAGTCCCTTACTGGTGGCCGCAAGGGAAGTTTACTTGCAACGGTTGATCGCACCGTCACGGGCGCGGGGGCTCGGATGCTTGGTTCTCGCCTGGCTGCACCTCTAACAGACCCTAAAGCCATTGCAAGCCGATTGGACATGGTGTCCTGGTTTGTTCAAGAGGACGGCCGCCGCATGGACCTTCGCGCGAGCCTGCGCCAATGTCCAGATATCGAACGAGGACTATCTCGGCTGACAGTAGGGCGTGGCGGTCCTCGAGACTTGGCAGGGATTAGAGACGCCCTACGCGAAGCCAGCCGCCTTAAGTTACTATTGTCCACGGTTAATCCTGATCAAATTCCACAGGGGATTAATAATTGTATCTCAGGATTAGGTGATCACAGCGCGTTATGTGACACCTTACAGTCTGCGTTACTGGATGAGTTGCCTCTCCTTGCCAGGGATGGAGGCTTCATCGCCAATGGCTATGCTCCAGAGTTGGATGAATATAAACAACTCCGTGATGATAGCCGAAAGTTGATTGCGGGCCTCCAAGCCGATTATGCTCAAAAAACGGGTGTGAGTACGCTGAAGGTAAAGCACAATAATGTGTTGGGTTATTTTATCGAAGTCAGCCCAACCAATGCTTCAAAGGTGAACACAGACGCTGATTCAGAATTTATTCACCGTCAAACCCTGGCTTCTGCCATGAGGTTTACGACGGTGGAACTCTCTGATTTGGAACAAAAAATTTCAGGAGCTGCTGGTAAGGCCTTGGCCATTGAACAGGAGCTTTACGAGAAACTTGTCACCGAAGTTGTCAGCCAGGTTGAAGGCATTGCCATTGTTGCCCGTACTCTTGCTGAACTGGATGTTACTTCTTCCTTGGCCGAGCTCGCTATTTCAGAGCGTTGGAACAGACCTCGGATCGATGGCAGTTTATCATTTGATATTGTTGGCGGGCGTCATCCTGTTGTTGAGGCCGCTCTCGCCAAGACCTCCGAAGGTCCTTTTGTGGCCAATAACTGTACTTTGGAAGACCAGCAACGACTTTGGCTGATTACCGGACCGAATATGGCAGGTAAATCGACCTTCTTGCGACAGAATGCCTTGATTGCCGTTTTGGCACAAATGGGGTCTTTTGTGCCTGCGGAAGCCGCACATATTGGTTCTGTTGATCGTTTGTTTAGCCGGGTAGGCGCCGCAGATGATCTCGCGCGCGGTCGCTCAACTTTTATGGTTGAAATGGTCGAAACCGCAGTAATCCTTAATCAGTCGACAGAAAGATCACTGGTTATTCTAGATGAGATTGGTCGAGGCACTGCGACTTATGACGGCCTGTCTATCGCATGGGCTTGTGTTGAACATCTGCATGAAGCCAATAAATCCCGGGCTCTATTTGCTACCCACTATCATGAACTAACCAGTTTGACCTCAAAACTATCTTCTATGTCCTGTCATTCTATGCGGGTGAAAGAATGGCAGGGAGAAGTCGTTTTCTTACACGAGGTGACATCTGGAGCTGCAGATCGATCATACGGTATTCACGTTGCCAAGCTAGCGGGCCTTCCCCTTTCGGCTGTGACACGTGCTGAACAAGTGCTCGAAACTTTGGAAAAAGATGGGCAGGCTGGTAATTTGGCACACCTTGCCGAGGACCTGCCCCTGTTTGCTCATTTGCCGACGACCGATTCAGAAGTCGAAGATAATAATTCGGGTAATGCCATGGTTGATCTTCGGCTTAAGGAAGTCAATTTGGATGATTTGTCACCTCGACAGGCCCTGGACTTACTCTATGAATTGAAGGCAATGGAGAACTCGAGCAGAAAATAGAGCTTTAGCTATAATATATTCTGGATTACTGATTTATAAGAAGCTGGTGTTGCTGGGTAAGTTTGTAGAAGGCTCAACCGGACAATAAAATTAGGTCAAATGAAGGCCCTTCATTGTATTAATGATGGGAACTCATTTAGGAAAAGAATTAAGAGCTCCAGAAAAAGCAGGAATGAATGCCGATAACATCTCTCGATTACGCCTATGATCAAGACGTTAAAAATAAGGACGCAATCTTCCCGGCTGTCGATCTCGCAGAAAAAATTGCAGAGATCAGTGCAGAGAAAAAAAATGCACAGGTAAAACGTAACGAGGTGCTTGCACTCTTGCGAGAAGCGTTAAGCAACGGCCGCAGTGAAGTTCGAAAACGATTTGATGAAAAAGCCTCTGGCACCATGGTGGTCAGGGCAAACTGTTTTCTCGTCGACCAAATTTTGAAACTTGTTTTTCGTTTTGTGGATGAAGAACTCTATCCCGTTGGCGCTCCTTCTAAGGGCGAGAGCTTTACCGTGGTAGCCGTTGGAGGGTACGGGCGCGGAGAGTTAGCCCCCCAGTCGGATGTCGACTTGCTTTTTCTCTTGCCCTACAAGAAGGCGCCGAGAACCGAGCAAGTTGTGGAAGCAATGCTCTATTTCCTCTGGGATTTGAATTTCAAAGTTGGCCATTCAGTCCGAAACGTAAAAGAGTGTATTCGCGGTTCACAGTCCGATTTAACGATTAATACCTCAATTCTTGAGGCACGTTATCTCTGTGGTGAACTCGCTTTATTTACAAAATTACGTAAAACCTATGATCGGGTTGTTCGTTCTGGACACGGGGCTTCCTTTATCGAGCAAAAGCTTGCTGAGAGGAGTGAGCGCCATAAAAAAGTTGGCGGTTCCCGCTATATTCTTGAACCCAACATTAAAGAGGGTAAAGGCGGTCTCAGAGACCTGCATACCTTGTTTTGGATCGCAAAATTTATCTATCAAGTTGATGACATACCAAGCCTGGTGAAAAAGGGAATTTTTACCCGCCAGGAAGTACGTCAATTTGAGAAAGCTCAGGCTTTTCTCTGGTCATTGCGCTGCGCGTTACATTATCTAACCAATCGTCCGGAAGAACGTATTTCTTTTGATGTTCAGACCGAGCTTGCGGATTGGATGCACTATACAGATCACGCAGGCACCAAAGGTGTAGAGCGTATGATGAAACACTATTTCATCGTTGCTAAAGCTGTTGGGGGGTTAACGCGTATTTTTTGTGCGACCTTAGAAGCAGAACATAATCGTCGATCTGGTTTCCGTCTTCCGCTTCCTTTTTTCAAGCGACGCCGTGCTGTCGAGAAGTTCAGACTGGAAGGGGATAGGCTCACATTTAAAGATGAAGATGCAATTGAAAAATCACCGATCGAAGTGCTGCGTATTTTTCATGTCGCCCAAAAACACGACCTTGATATTCACCCGGCGGCATTAAGAAAGATCACGCAAAGCCTGCGATTGATCAAAAAAGAGCTTCGAGAAAGTGAAGCTGCCAGCCGTTTGTTCCTCAGTATACTGACATCCCCTAAAGATCCTGAAAAAGCACTGCGCCGATTGAATGAGTCCGGTGTTTTGGCGCGTTTCATACCCGACTTTGGCAAGGTCGAGGCCTTGATGCAATTCAATATGTATCATCACTATACCGTTGATGAGCACACGTTATTTTCAATTGGTATTTTACACCAGATTGAAAAGGGATTGCTTAAAAAAGAAGCGCCCATCGCAAGTGAGGTCATCCATAAGGTTCTTTCCCGCAAGGTTCTCTATGTCGCGATGTTTTTGCATGATATTGCCAAGGGGCGCAAAGGTGATCACTCTATCGAAGGTGCTAAGATAGCTCTGCGTGTATGCCCCCGTATGGGCCTGACGCCAGAAGAAACCGAAACGGTATCGTGGCTTGTCAGATACCATCTGACCATGAGCGAAACCGCCTTTTCCCGCGATATTGATGACCCCAAAACCATACAGGATTTTTCTGAAATAGTTCAATCGCCCGAAAGGTTACGGCTGCTTTTAGTTCTGACCGTGGCAGATATCCGCGCAGTTGGCCCTAACGTCTGGAATGCCTGGAAAGCCGCGCTACTAAGAGACCTTTATTGGCGTACAGAAGAATTATTGTCTGGAGGGTTGGCTGCGGAAGGGCAAGAACGCAGGGTCCAGGTGGCTTGGGAAGAGCTCACAAAAACTCTTTCCAACTGGGCTCCGAAAGATATTGCAGAGCACCTTGAGCGCGGAACAGTCTCCTATTGGATTTCGACAGATACCGAGACTCAACAACGCCACGCCGAGCTAATTCACAAGGCTGAGCAAGAAAAATCGCCCTATACTGCTGAAGTACGAGTTGATCACTATCGCCAGGTGACAGAAGTGACGATTTATGCGGCTGACCATCCTGGTCTCTTCAGCCGTGTCGCTGGGGCGTTGGCTGTTTCTGGGGCTTCTATTGAAGGCGCAACTATTCATACGCTCCGCAATGGTATGGCGCTGGATAGTTTTTATATCGCGGATGCACACAGCAAGGGATTGATTAAGGAAACGGATCGCCTCGAGACAATCAAGACAGCCATTGAGCAATCCCTCACGGGAGAGCTTAAGGCGGCAAAGATGCTAAAAAATCTTCCAACCAGATTGCCAAGCAGGGTTCATAAAGCCCTGAAGGTAAAACCCCGTGTTCTTATCGATAATAAAGCCAGCGCCAGCTATACGGTTATTGAGGTCAATGGCCAGGATAGACCTGGTTTGCTTTACCATCTGACACAAGCCTTCACAAAACTGGGACTACTGGTGCATTCTGCTCGTATTGCGACTTACGGTGTGCGGGCGGTGGATGTTTTTTATGTGCAGTCAGCTTTGGGAGACAAAGTCTCCAGTGAACAAAAGGTCAAAACTGTGCAAAAGAAATTGCTCGAGGTTTTGAAATTCTAACTCCTGTAAATTGGGCCGTTAACAATCGTTTGAACATTTCAGGTTAGTCTTTTGTGGGTTGCTAATAAATTATAGTCTTATACGAGACTGTTTATTAAAGAGGGGCTCCTTATGAAGACAGGCTTGTCACTGGAATTTGAAAGTCCGCGTTGCCGACGGCTTCATGATTATTGGTGGGAATTAAAGCGCTCTTCTGTTCTCGCAGTCCCCATGAAGTCAGACTTTAACCCCGCAGCTATCAAAGATATATTGCCACACATTTTAATGCATGATTTAGGAACACCCGGGCGCTCTATTCTTCGCTTGGTTGGAACAGGAATTGTTGAGCGTATGGGTTTTGATCCCACCGGACATGACTATGTTGAATTTGTTTCTGCTGACCGAAAAGAAGAGGCTTATAACGAGCTCTTTAAAACCGCCTCTTTTCCCTGTGGGATGAGGGTTGTGATTGAAGGGCGTTATCAATCAGGCCAAATCCATGTGTCTGAATCCCTGGGCTATCCACTGACTGCGGATGGTAATGGTCACCCGCTGTTTGTATTTGTAGATGACTTGATCGAAAAAATTGAGTGGCATCAAAAAATCGATAAACAACTTGAATATTACAAAATTCGCCAGCGCGATTACATTGATATCGGCTTTGGCGTTCCTCTAAGTGGGTAGAATGTTATCGGGTAAAAATAGTTGTGTGATAGCTGAATTTACCGTTTGTTCACCTGCTGGCAAGTAAGGCACTTGCACTTATCAATGCACCCCCGCTAATCCGATTAATCAGCTTTACCTTTCCTGAACGTTTCAAAATTGGAACGAGTTGGTTGCCGCCTGTCGCATAACTCATCAACCAGAAAAGCTCTATGAAAACGAAGCTGCCTGACAAAATGGCCAATTGAGGGGCCTGAGGAAGAGTTGGGTCTATGAATTGGGGGAGAAATGCAGCAAAGAAAATCATCGCTTTTGGGTTACTGATGCCAACGATAAAAGCCTGCCGAAACAATTGAAATGAATTGTACTTTTTACTGGATCCTTTTTCTTGATCCTCTAAGGCAATCGCGGGACTGCGCCAGGCTTTAATGCCGAGATATAGAAGATAGGCAACACCACCCCATTTTATGAAAGTGAATGCTTCAGCGGAAGTCGCTAAAATTGCACTTAGACCTGCGACCGAGGCAAAGAGCAGTAAGAGCATCGCCGATACACCACCAATTGAGCTTGCAATTGCCGCACGTTTGCCAATGTTCATGCCTACTGTCATGGAAAGAAGCATGTTTGGACCCGGCGTCATGGATGCAACGCAAGTGGTAAGGACAAAAATTATCCAGGTTTCAAAAGGCATTGTATTTCTTTCAGGAGTGTAACTGATCACATGTTTTAGGTGAATTAGATATCAATCAGTGAAGATACAAGCGGAAAATCATGGCCACCGTTAATGAATTACTCAATGAATAAATGGACAATCCAATAAGACTCTCTTCCCAAGGGGGCAAGCTTCCACTAAAAAGGTCGCAGGTTTATTCGGGGGATATACTTCGTATCCATAAAGAAAAGCAGACCAAATACCCGCAGAGGTTTTTGGACGAGGGATCTGAATGTCGTTGGTTAAAAATCTGGCAACCGTTAGCGGGTTTACCGGAATAAGCAGAATTCTCGGATTTGTTCGGGATATATTGATTGCTGCGTTTGTCGGCGCGGGGCCAATTGCGGATGCTTTCTTTGTGGCGTTTAGGTTGCCAAATTTATTCCGCCGACTCTTTGCCGAAGGGGCCTTTAACGCGGCTTTTGTCCCGCTATATGCCGGAAAAATAGAAGCTGAAGGACAAGAGGCTGCGCAAACTTTTGCAGAGCAGTCCCACGCCGTCATGTTTACTTTTATGTTGGTGTTGACCTCGATTGCGATGGCGACAATGCCTTGGATCACTTATGCATTGGCACCAGGATTTGAGGATTATGCCTTAAACATAGCAACTCAAGAGTTCGTCGAGCTTAATCCTCAAGGCTTAGAGACCTTGCTTGCTATACCCCAAGGTTTTCTTTCGAAGCTTAAGTACGCAGAACAACTTACCTTTATAACTTTTCCGTACTTGTTTTTCATGGTCCTTGTGGCCCTATTTTCAGGAATGCTCAATAGTTTAGGGCGTTTTGCAGCTGCTGCTGCGGCACCAATTTTATTGAATATTTTCTTTATTTTTACGTTAATTTTGATTGTGCCAAGAGTTGAAGATCCTGGCTTAGCAATGGCTTGGACGGTCACAGCGGCAGGCTTTGGTCAATTGATTTTGGTCTATATTTCCTTGAAGCGTGCCGGCTTGAAAATGAAGATGCGGTTACCGCGATTAAGCAGTGATGTGAAGACCCTCATGCGGCGCATGGTGCCGGGTGTTCTGTCTGCAGGGGCGATGCAAATCAACGTGGTTATTGGAACGGCTATATCGACCTTTCATGAAGCGGGTGTTTCTTTCCTGTATTATGCAGAGCGGGTTTATCAATTACCACTCGGGATGATTGGTATCGCTTTTGGTGTTGTCCTGCTTCCAGAATTAGCACGAAGATTGAAGGCGGATGATCACACAGGGGCAATGCGGAGTCTGAACCGTGGAATGGAGATGGCACTCTTATTAACATTGCCTGCAACGATTGCTTTGATCGTTATTCCTTGGCCGATTGTTGTCACCCTTTTTGAGCACGGCAAATTTACCCGAGAAGCATCCGAGGCAACTACCTATGCATTGATGGCATTTGCTTCTGGCCTGCCTGCTTATGTTTTGGTGAAAATTTTGCAGCCTGCTTTTTATGCACGGGAAGATACCGTAACACCCTTCCGTCTCGCTTTGGTCTCTATTGTCGTGAATGTGGTTCTAAGTCTGGTGCTGTTCCAGTTCATACAGTATATCGGCATCGCTTTAGCAACCGCGGTTTCCTCATGGTTGAATGTGCTGATGCTGTGGATCGTATTGGTTCGAAAGGATCACCTTAAACTGGATGGTCGCTTTATCTCCCGTCTGCCCAAGATTATGGCCTCTTCTGTGGTGATGGGGGGTGTTTTATGGTCTGGTATGCGGTGGCTACGCCCTTGGTTCGATGGCGCTCTTTATGAAAAAATTGCTGCTTTATCCGTTCTTATCGCTGGCGGTATGATTGTTTATGGCTTGTTATCGCTCATGTTGGGGGCCGTTCGCCCGGCAGATTTTTCAGAGATGTTTCGAAGAAAAAAAGCCCGTTAGAGGGTACTCTGGAGAGGTAGGCTGATATTTAGGACCCTTCCTTACTCTTGTCTCCTCCCCTGTCTCATACCTTTGAGGGGGCTGAATAGCTCCATCATTGACTCATTCTGCGCGCTCCAAGGTGTGAAGTATAGGATACCTTAAGTTTCGGATAGTGCCCGGTCGAGGAAGTCGATGCGATCCTGTCCCCAGAAATTTTCACCCTTGTAGATATACGTGGGCGAGCCAAAGACATCACGCTCATGAGCTTCGGCTGTCGTTGCTTTATAGGTTTCTGCCATGACGTCACTTTTGGCCTGGGCAATAAGGGCGTTGGAATCGAAGCCGCATTGTTGGGCGATGGAAGCGAGGGTTTCTTCGTCAGCGATATTGCGTTCTTCGGCCCAGACTGTGGTTAACAAAGCGTCACTTAATTTGCCGGCATTTCCACCTGCGGCTTGTGCTGCCAGAACCATTTGGGCGGCGAGGGTTTGATCTGCAGGCCAGAAGGCTGGCTCAAAATTCATAGGTATGTTGAGAAACTTAGCCCAACGTTTTAATTCGTCCATACGAAAACGCATCCGTGAGGGGTGGCGTTTGGCGGGTGGCGTGCCGCCCATTTTCTCGAATGTATCCATCACTGAAATAGGCTTGTAATTCACAGTTGCCCCATGTTTGGCGACCACGTCGTTAAAGCGATCGATCGCAAGGTAGCTCCAGGGGGAAAGCAGGAAATGGTAATAGTCGATGACTTTGCTCATGGGAATACTCTACAGCTAATGTCGTTGGAGAAGATATTGTATCTGGTTTTAGCATCGACTTGAATGATCCATTGGTCTAGTCCGAATTGATCATCTTTACGTGATAGTGGTCATTGTTCTCTTTGATGAAATAGCCTTTGTTATTGTGAGGGATGTTTTGTTTCGATTTTCGAAAAACGAAAGCTTTGCTCTTTCGTTTTCGTTTTGCAAGGCTTAAACTAAATTTAAAGGTGCAGATTATAAATGAATTCTGGAGAAATCGAGATGGATACCCTTAATGCCAGACAGCGTGAAATCGTTGGACTTGCCCGTGAAGAAGGCCGTGTTTTAGTCGAGGAACTGGCTTCTAGGTTTGATGTGTCTCTCCAGACTATTCGTAAAGATCTCAATGAAATATGCGCCCGCGCGATCCTCAAAAGAATCCATGGTGGAGCTGTATTTGCCGCGGGTGTTGAGAATCTCCGCTATGATGCGCGAAGAATGATTGCCCAGGATGAAAAGCGTGGAATAGGGTCTGCCGCGGCCGATTTAGTACCGGATAATTGTTCTTTGTTTATCAATATTGGCACCACGACAGAAGAAGTTGCACAGTGTTTGTTACGTAAAAAAGATCTTCTGGTTATTACGAATAACATTAATGTTGCCAATATATTACGCCCAGCACCTTCCATTGATGTGATTATCGCGGGTGGCATGGTCCGCCGTTCAGATGGCGGGGTAGTGGGAGAAACGGCCGTAGATTTCATCAAACAGTTCAAAGTTGATTTCGCTATTATCGGTACTTCAGCCGTTGACGAGGATGGCTCTCTGCTTGATTTCGATTTACGAGAAGCAAAGGTCGCTCAGGCGATTATTGAAAACGCACATCACGTCATACTTTGCGCGGATAAGATGAAATTAAAACGGACTGCTCCAGTAAGAGTCGCCGAGTTTAATCAAATTAATACTTTTGTTACAGACAGTTTAGAATCAGAAAATCTTCGTAAAATCTGTATAGATCAAGGGGTTCGCCTTATTGAGGCTGAACTGTCATAAAAACGTCATAAAAGTTTTCGCTTGCGATACCTTAAATCTTCGAATAGCGTTCAAACCGAAACTAAAAGGAAACTAGTTTCGAAAGATTCGAAAATTGTAGTGCCAGCTATATAAATGAGCATTGCGTCGAGGAGGTATTGTGGGCGGTCAAACTTATGACCTAGTCATCGTTGGTGGTGGCGTTAACGGATGCGGCATTGCAAGAGATGCTGTTGGTCGTGGATTATCAGTATGCATTGTAGAGCAGAACGATTTAGCGAGCGCTACAAGTTCGGCCAGTACAAAGTTGATCCATGGTGGGTTGCGCTACCTAGAACATTATGAATTTCGGTTAGTACGCGAAGCCTTGATTGAGCGCGAAACGCTCTGGGAAATGGCGCCACACATTATCTGGCCGCTCCGGTTTGTTCTTCCGCATAATAAATCACAACGCCCAGGTTGGTTGATACGTATTGGCCTTTTCCTTTATGACAACTTGGGTGGTCGTAAAAAATTACCCGCGAGTAATGGTCTCAATTTAATTAAAGATGCTGCGGGAGAACCTTTGAAAGAAGGTTTTACGAAGGGTTTTGAATATTCAGATTGCTGGGTTGATGATGCGCGTCTCGTTGCTCTCAACGCAATCGATGCCAGAGATAAAGGCGCAGACATTTATTGTCGTACCCGTTGTGTAGATGCAACGGTTAAGGACGGTATGTGGAACCTTACCTGTGAAAACAGGGATAGTGGTGAAAAACAAAAAATCCGGGGCAAGGTTTTGGTCAACGCTTCTGGTCCGTGGGTTTCGAAATTCCTAAACGAAGAAATGGAAAGTTCTTCGCATCATTCCATAAGAATGGTAAAGGGCAGCCATATCGTGGTGCCGAAGCTGTTTGATCACGACCGTTGTTATATTTTCCAAAATGATGACAAACGTATTGTCTTTGCCATTCCATATGAAAAAGATTTTACCCTGATCGGTACGACGGATGAAGATTTCCAGGGCGACCCAGCGAATGTTGCGATTTCTCAAGATGAAATTGAATACCTCTGCCGTCTTTCCAACAGTTACTTCAAGACATCGATCTCCTCAAATCAGGTCGTTCATACCTATTCAGGCGTTCGTCCGCTTTATGATGATGGCGCAAGCCAGGCTCAAGAAGCAACCCGCGACTACGTGCTTAAGGTTGATGAACTCGATGGCGCACCTGCATTAAATATTTTTGGTGGAAAAATCACCACGTATCGACGCCTCGCTGAGTCTGCGTTGGAAAAGCTATCTAAATATTTCCCTGAAATGGGAGAGACTTGGACCAAAGGTGCGACCTTGCCAGGGGGTGATTTCCCTTGTGATAAGGCCGCAGATCAAGTTTCAAAGTTGATAAAAGAATACCCGTTTATAGAGAAAAACCATGCAGAAAGATTGATTCGTAGTTATGGTACGCGCTTCTCTCTTCTGCTTGGTAACTCGACGTCACCCAAAGATTTAGGTCGGAATTTCGGAGCCGACCTTTATGAAATCGAAGTCCGTTATCTGATGACCCATGAATGGGCGCAGAAAGCGGAAGATGTGCTTTGGCGGCGGAGTAAATTAGGGTTGCGAATTAAGGCAGCAGATAAAGAGGCGTTGTCCGAATGGATGGCGTCGGAAACAAAGTTACTGGCACAAGCCAGTTAGATAAAAAATTAATAAGCAGAATCAACAAAAGTTGAATTCGTGTGGGGTTTGAATGACGTTAACTCTTGAAAATGTCTGGAGAACGGTCGGAGATGAGGTCCATATCGCTGAAGCTAATCTTAGCTTAGAGCGGGGTACTCTCAACACTCTTTTAGGACCGACACTCGCAGGCAAAACCAGTTTGATGCGACTGATGGCAGGCTTGGACAAGCCGACCAAAGGCCGTGTCTTGTTTGATGGTCAGGATGTAACAGGGGTCCGAGTACAGGATCGTAGTGTTGCAATGGTCTATCAGCAATTTATCAACTATCCAGCTTTGACAGTGTACGAGAACATTGCTTCTCCATTGCGCATAGCGCGTACGCCTGCTGCTGAAATAGATCGCAAGGTCCGTGAAGCCGCTGCAATGATGAAGCTTGAGCCTATGCTTGATCGAACACCTCTGGAGCTATCCGGTGGTCAGCAGCAACGTACAGCTTTGGCGCGTGCATTGGTAAAAGGGGCGGACCTCGTTCTTCTCGATGAGCCTCTCGCCAACCTGGACTACAAATTACGTGAAGAACTACGCGAAGAACTACCGCGTGTATTTGCAGAATCTGGTGCTGTGTTTGTTTACGCAACTACGGAACCAACCGAAGCGCTGCTTCTTGGTGGAAATACCGCAACTCTGAATGAAGGACGCGTAACGCAGTTTGGATCAACATTGGATATCTATCGTAATCCTGGCGATCTTCTGACGGCTGATGTGTTCTCTGATCCGCCGATGAATACTCTGCCTGTATCTATACGTGGCGGTGTGGTTAGCCATGGAGAGAAATTGTCTGCACCCGCAACAGGTGTGCTCTCTGCGGTATCAGACGGTGATTACACCTTGGGCTTCCGCCCAAATCACCTGTACCTGCACAAGCATAGTGACAATATGATTCCTTTCAGTACCCGCGTTGCAGTAACTGAAATTACAGGGTCAGAAAGCTTTGTCCACGTTGATTTTTCTGGTCAGCGCTGGGTGAGCCTGACGCATGGTGTTCGGGATGTTGATATCGATAGCACCATTGATGTTTATCTGGAGCCATCCAAGTGCTTCGTTTTTGATACCTCCGGCAAGCTTCTGGCGGGCCCTTGGTCATCAGTTGGGGAGCAAGGCTAATGGCTAAAATTGAACTCAATGGACTTGCGCATTCATATATGCCTCAGGTTCAAGAAGCTCAAGATTTTGCTCTTAAAGAGCTTAATCATGTGTGGGAAGATGGTGGAGCCTATGCGCTCCTCGGGCCTTCTGGCTGTGGCAAAACCACACTTTTGAACATTATTTCAGGTTTGTTGATCCCAACACACGGCGAAATTCTATTTGACGGTAATGCTGTTACCAAAAAAGCGACTGAAGACCGAAATATTGCTCAGGTTTTCCAATTTCCTGTCGTCTATGACACCATGTCTGTATACGACAATTTGGCCTTCCCGCTCCGTAATCGTGGCGTTGGTGCAAGTGAAGTTGACGGACGTGTTCGTGAGATTGCTGAGCTACTTGAACTCGGCGATAGCCTCAAGAATAAAGCCAGTGGTCTTACCGCAGATGCCAAACAGAAAATATCTCTTGGCCGCGGTCTGGTCCGCGCTGATGTGTCCGCGATCCTGTTTGATGAACCTCTAACGGTGATTGATCCACATCTTAAATGGCAATTGCGTTCTCAGCTTAAACATCTCCACAAGCGCTTTAACTACACCATGGTGTACGTAACACACGATCAAACTGAGGCACTGACCTTTGCTGATAAAGTCGTGGTTATGTATGACGGTGCAGTGGTCCAGATGGGCACACCTGAAGAGTTGTTTGAGCGTCCAAAGCATACTTTTGTGGGCTATTTCATCGGCTCTCCTGGCATGAACGTGGTGCCTTGTCATATCGATGGCGATAAAGCCATGGTTGCAGGACACGCTTTCTCTATGGAGCAAGGTTTCTCTAAAGTACCAGAGGGTGCTTCTTTGGAGGTTGGCATTCGTCCCGAATTCCTATCGCTTTCGCGCGATGGTGATGGACCTGCTGTGTCGGTCCAAAAAGTGGAAGATCTTGGCCGCTTCAGAGTGGCGAGTGTTCGCTTAGAAGATCACGAGTTCAAAGTCATGGTCGGAGAAGATCAGGAAGTCCCTACAGATGGGGCTCGGCTTATCGTGGATCCTACGCATGTAAATTTATATGCCAACAGTCATTTGGTAGAGGAGGCCTGATCATGAATAAATGGTCTGACAACCGTGCCTGGTGGCTCGTAATGCCCGTGGTTTTGATCGTTGCGTTCTCTGCTGTTATCCCTTTGATGACAGTTGTGAACTATGCCTTTCAAGACACGTTTGGCAATAATGAGTTTTACTGGGCAGGCCTTGAGTGGTTTAGGGATATTCTGCGATCTGAGCGGTTTCATGGAGCCATGGGGCGCCAGTTCCTGTTTTCTTTCATCATTCTATCAATAGAGATACCGCTTGGTATTGGTATTGCGCTGGCAATGCCACGCAAAGGGTTTTGGGTTCCTTTCTGTTTGATCCTTATGGCCTTGCCACTTCTTATTCCATGGAATGTGGTTGGTACAATTTGGCAAATCTTTGGCCGTATTGATATTGGCTTATTAGGGGCGACTCTCGATAGTCTTGGTGTTGATTACAATTACACTCAAAATACTATCGATGCTTGGGTAACCCTTGTTGTTATGGATGTATGGCACTGGACTTCGCTTGTGGTCTTGCTTTGTTATGCAGGTCTTCAGTCAATTCCCGATGCTTACTATCAGGCTGCAAGAATTGACGGCGCCAGCAAGTGGGCAACATTCCGCTATATTCAGTTACCTAAAATGAACCGGGTCCTTCTTATTGCAGTTTTGCTGAGATTTATGGACAGCTTCATGATCTATACCGAACCATTTGTGGTGACCGGTGGTGGCCCAGGTAATGATACCACGTTCCTTTCGATTGATTTGGTACAGATGGCGATCGGTCAGTTTGATCTTGGTCCAGCTGCGGCAATGTCCTTGATCTACTTCCTTATTATTCTGCTCTTCAGCTGGGTTTTCTTTACAGTTATGAGCTATCTAGACAGAGCGGAGAACTAAGTTATGAAAACGAAAGCTCTCGTCACCGTTCTTTACATTGTCTTCTTGTTGTTGCCGATTTATTGGCTCTTAAACATGTCGTTGAAGACAAACGAAGAAATTCTAAGCACGTTCAGTTTGTGGCCACAGGACCTGACATTTGCCAATTACATTGTCATCTTTACAGATCCAAGTTGGTATAATGGGTACATAAATTCCACCATCTATGTGGTGTTAAACACCATCATCACCCTATTGGTGGCTTTACCCGCAGCCTATGCTTTCTCGCGCTATAACTTTATGGGCGACAAGCATCTTTTTTTCTGGCTGCTTACCAACCGTATGGCTCCGCCCGCTGTCTTTGCTCTACCGTTTTTTCAGCTCTATTCTTCTGTAGGTCTGTTTGATACCCATATAGCTGTGGCACTGGCGCACTGTCTGTTTAACATTCCGTTGGCGGTATGGATCCTCGAAGGCTTTATGTCCGGCGTGCCACGTGAGATTGATGAAACGGCCTATATTGATGGCTATTCCTTTCCGCGTTTCTTCACCCGGATATTTACACCCATGATTTCCTCTGGGATCGGTGTCGCAGCGTTCTTCTGCTTTATGTTTTCTTGGGTCGAGCTCTTGCTTGCAAGAACCCTGACATCAGTCGATGCAAAGTCCATCAGTGCAACGATGACCCGAACAGTTTCGGCCTCTGGTCTTGATTGGGGTGTGTTGGCTGCTGCAGGGATCTTGACCATTATCCCAGGAATACTGGTGATTTATTTTGTTCGTAACTACATCGCCAAGGGCTTTGCCCTCGGCCGGGTATAAGGAGTCCGTATCATGGAATTGAACTGGATGGCCTGGACTTGGCCAACGGCGACTTTCTTTCTCATTATCGCAACAACACTTGTTGTGATGACAGTATTGGCAATCAAATTTCCGGAAAGAGAACGGGTTGGAATTCTTCATATTCCAACCACACGCGGGGATCGACTGTTCATTACTTTGCTTGGTAGCGCTTTTATTCACCTAGGCTGGCTTTTCTTTTTGGATATCCAGCTCTGGTGGGCCCTCGTCGTAAGTGCTGCCTATGCATTCATCGTTTTTCGGTGGGTGTGAGGCTTAGAGGGCAATGTGTGGGGTAGCGAGAAGAACCTTCTCGTATACTGATTAAATAAACAGGGAGATATAATAATGAAGTCCCGTTATCTTGGTGGCGCGCTTACAGCCGTTGCTTTAGTCCTCTCAGCAGGAGCAGCTCAAGCGGATTCCGCTGCTGCAAAAACCTGGGTCGACAATGAATTTCAGCCTTCGACACTGTCTAAAGCTGAACAGATGAGCGAAATGGAGTGGTTTGCAAAAGCTGCTGAGCCTTTCAAAGGCATGGAAATCAATGTGGTTTCCGAAACCATTACAACGCATGAGTACGAATCAAAGACTCTTGCCAAAGCATTCTATGAAATCACTGGTATCAAGGTTAATCATGACCTGATCGGTGAGGGCGATGTTGTTGAAAAACTGCAGACTCAAATGCAGTCCGGCAAAAACATCTATGATGCTTACATCAACGATTCTGATCTGATTGGTACGCACTACCGTTATCAGCAGGTTGTTCCTCTTACGGATTGGATTGCTGGTGAAGGTGCTGACGTAAGTAACCCTGATCTCGACATTGGCGATTTCATCGGTACATCGTTTACAACTGGCCCAGACGGCAAGCTCTATCAGCTTCCTGACCAACAGTTCGCAAACCTTTATTGGTTCCGTTATGATTGGTTCTCCGATCCTGATATCAAAGCTAAATTTAAAGCTAAATACGGCTACGATCTTGGTGTTCCAGTAAACTGGTCTGCCTATGAAGATATTGCTGATTTCTTCACAAATGACGTGAAAGAAATCGACGGTAAGCCTGTATACGGTCACATGGATTATGGTAAAAAAGATCCATCACTTGGCTGGCGTTTCACTGATGCTTGGCTCTCCATGGCTGGTGCCGGCGACAAACACATTCCAAACGGTATCCCGGTTGATGAATGGGGCATTCGTATGGAAGGCTGTAGCCCAGTCGGGTCTTCTGTTTCCCGTGGTGGCGCGACAAACGGTCCAGCTGCTGTTTACTCCGTATCCAAGTATGTTGATTGGTTGAAAGCCTATGCTCCTCCATCAGCACCAGGGATGACTTTTGGTGAAGCTGGTCCAGTTCCTGCACAGGGCGCAATTGCTCAACAGATTTTCTGGTACACAGCCTTTACAGCTGACATGGTCAAAGAAGGCCTTCCTGTTGTGAACGAAGATGGTTCACCTAAATGGCGTATGGCACCTTCCCCACACGGTCCTTATTGGGAAGAAGGTCAGAAGCTTGGTTATCAGGATGCTGGTTCATGGACTCTTATGAAATCCACACCAGTTGATCGTCGTAAAGCTGCTTGGCTCTATGCTCAGTTCACTGTTGCTAAAACTGTTTCTCTGAAGAAAAGTCACGTTGGTCTAACTTTCGTACGCGAAAGTGACATTCAGCACGCTTCCTTCACAGAACGTGCTCCTAAACTTGGTGGTTTGATCGAATTCTATCGTTCACCAGCGCGTCTACAGTGGACTCCAACAGGTATCAACGTTCCTGATTATCCAAAGCTGGCTCAGCTTTGGTGGCAGAATATTGGTGATGCAAGCTCAGGTGCTAAAACACCTCAAGAAGCTATGGATTCACTCGCAGCTGCTCAGGATAAAGTCATGGGCCGTCTAGAACGTGCAGGCGTTCAGGGTGCATGTGGTCCTAAGTTGAACGAAGAGAAAGAAGCCAGCTACTGGCTGAACCAACCTGGTTCTCCGAAAGCCAAATTGGCTAACGAAAAACCACAAGGCGTTACAGTTGATTATGATGAGCTGGTTGCCAGCTGGAACTAATCGATTAATAAGCTTTTCCCTTTAAGTAAGGGGTGAGGTAGAGGGCCGGAGGATTATTCCTCCGGCCCTTTTTTTTATGTTTAAAGGGGTAAAACACATAACTTGACTTTTCTTTCTATTTCACCTATTTCTGTAATGACAGAAATTTCGGAAATAAATTATGAAACTTACACCTGCCATGGAACGATACGTCTTACATTGGGGAGAAATGGGTTCTCGCTGGGGGGTAAACCGGTCTGTGTCCCAGATTCATGCTCTGTTGTATTTAGCTGCAAAGCCATTGCATGCAGAAGAAATTTCCGAAACCCTGAACATTGCTAGATCCAACGTCAGTACAAGTTTGAAAGAATTGCAGGGATGGGAGCTTATCCATCTCCACCACGTTCTTGGAGACCGGAGAGATCACTTCGAAGCAACCCATGATTTGTGGGAAATGTTGCTAACTATAGCCAATGCGCGAAAGCAGCGTGAGATTGCCCCGACACTCTCTACTTTGCGTAAATGTGTGCTTGATGGTTCAGAAGAAAGTGACATACCAGCGGAAAGTTTGAAACGCATGCAAGACATGCTTGATTTTATTACGAACCTAACGACCTGGTATGAACAGATAAGCCGATTGCCGACAAAGACCTTGATAAAAATCATGATGCTTGGTGCAAAGGTTGCAAAATTCGTCGGTAAATAATCTAAAGGCGGGCAGAGTGTTCGCCTTTTTTGTGGGAGGTAATTTCTGTTTAGACAGAAATTACAGAAATTAAGGAAGAAAGATGCAAGATGTCGTTCAGCATAAAAAGCCTTCTCCTGTTACTCCGGCCGTATTATTAGCATCCTGCCCTTTCGTTCGTTTTAAACCTAACGATGAGGATGATGACCCCTTACACATTCGAGCCTTACTCGGTGATGCCGCATGGTTGCGGTTACGACCAGCCATTCGAAAGCGCTTTGGTCGTGATGCCAAACTAGGTGGTACACATATCTACCGCGGAAAAATGGACAAGGTTGAGGCCACAATCCTTGGGTTAATCATGGCCCAGATGGGCCGTTTGATCGGGACGCCAATGGCCTGGTCCAGAGGAGAAAATGTACCGTGTGATGTGATCACTTATGACGATCCTGAGCGTGAAGGCGGAGTTGTGTGGGCACGCTGCTATTCTTTTGCGCCAGACAAAATACAAGTCGCGAAAACCACAAAATTGGTCAGCAAAAAGGAAGGGCTACTGGAGTGTTTTGGAAAGCACTTTGGCATGAAGCTTAAGCTGACAGAAGAAGGCGGTGCGCTTCATTTCATTTCTACAAGTTTTTATCTGCAAATGTTTGGCAAGCGTATTGCTCTGCCGCGGTTTCTTAGTCCTGGTACCTTGCATGTCACGCACCGGGATATTGGAGAGAACTGGTTTCAATTTATGTTAGAGGTCTGCCATCCCCTGTTCGGTCAACTTGCCTTTCAAGATGGTTATTTTAAAGAAGAGGAGATGAAAAATGCTACTCGTGCTTAGCTTACTTGTTGCCCAAGGAGTAATGGGCGCATTTGATAACTTCTGGCACCACGAAATAACCGAAGCTCTTCCCTCCAAACCCAGTGCACGAAAAGAATTAATGCTCCATAGCGCTAGAGAGTTTATCTACGCGGTTCTTTTTATCATGTTGGGTTGGGCGACTTGGCATGGCTTGTTTGGCATATTCACTATGATCTTATTGGTGGTCGAAGTAGGTATTACCTTGTGGGATTTTATTGAAGAAGACATGACCCGAAAGCTACCGCCCTTAGAACGGGTGTTACATACCGTTTTGGCGATGAACTACGGCGCTGTCTTGATCTTACTCTTACCCATCCTGTGGGGGTGGAGTTTGGATGCAAGCGTTATTAAGCCAGCAGATTATGGCGTTCTTTCATGGGTAATGACCCTCTATGGTGTCGGGGTCTTTTTCTGGGGCGTGAGAGATCTCTACGCTGTGATCAAGCTTGGGCCATTGCAGACCTCTGAGTATGTAAGAGATCCAATCTTCGTGGGAGAAAAGGAAACTCCAAAGACCGTACTGATAACAGGGGCAACGGGATTTATAGGTAAAGCCTTGACCCGTGATCTGCTTTCACGTGGAGAAAGCGTGATTGTTCTCTCTAGAGACAAGACCAAAGTCGAAGATGCCTTTGGATATCATGTGAAGGTGGTGGAGAAATTAGATGAAATTTCCAATGATTGTAAGATTAATCGCATTGTAAATCTCGCGGGAGAGGCGGTGATCGGTCTTCCTTGGAGTAAAGCCCGCCGAGAACGCATCTGTGGTAGTCGGGTAGGTACAACGCGCTCAATAATCACCCTTATTGCCAGATTAGAAGAAAAGCCGGAGGTGCTGATAAGCGCTTCCGCTGTCGGATATTACGGTGATGGTGGAGAAGCATTGCTCGATGAGAACAGTGAAGGGCAACCAGTCTTTATGTCAGAATTTTGCCAGCAATGGGAAAGTGAGGCCCAAAAAGCTGCACAACATGGCGTAAGGGTATCAATTTTACGCTTGGGCATTGTACTCGGACGCGATGGTGGCGCCTTGCCAAGTTTGGCAGCACCTATTCGTTTCGGAGTGGGAACGATAATGGGAAATGGAAAACAATGGATGCCTTGGGTTCACTTAAAAGACGTACTTGGTTTGATCGATTTTACACTCAAAAACTCCGAGGCCGGTGGTGTGATTAACGCCACGGCTCCCACTGCTGTTCGGCACGAAAATTTTATAGGCGAGCTTGCTAAAGCACTTCATCGCTCAATTCTGATATCTGTTCCCGGATTAATCCTCAAAACAATACTTGGAGATATGTCTGGAATCTTCCTTGAGGGGCAGAAGATCTCTCCTTCAAGGGCGATTGAGTTGGGCTACAGATTTCATTATCCGACCCTTAACGGAGCACTTGAAAACTTGTTTCCAGATCAACAAAAACGAACGGTGCCAGTCGTGACATAAAAGATAATTTTATCCGGTGGTGGGGTTCAGAAAGCAAGAACAAGATTGAAGAGTTTCTTCGGTCTTGTCCTTGCTGATATTAGTTCTTCGGAGGTGAAATTTTCTGGGCGAGTGAAACGGTGAATATTCCAAATTCATCAACTTTCATATCGATTTTTTTGAATCCGGCTGCCTCTACGAGTTGATCCATTTCCTGTTGAGTTCGACGCCTCATGACCCATCTTTCACCATTTCTGTGGCTGGTGAGGACATGGGCAATGAATTCCAACTGAGGATGCCAAGGTTGGTTGGTATAGATTAGATAGCCATCCTTTTCAATTTTGGCCGCCAGTCCCTTTAGGCTATTGAGAACGGGCTCGTTCTCTGGGAAAAGTTCGTAGAGACCAGAAATAATACCGATATTTGGTTTGTTATCGATCTCTGCGAGAGAGGCACTGTCAAAGGCGTCGCCTTGTTTGAAGGTGATTTTATCAAGCCCAAGGGCCGTGGCTCGGCCGGCACCAGCAGCGACATTTTCGTCACTGAAGTCACGAAGTAATGCAGAAATATCGTCATGAGGTTGGTTTTTTATGGCATCAAGAATATAGCGACCATGGCCGGTAGCGAGCTCGGTAATACGAATATCTGTTTTGTCATGCCTCAAACGGGTGAACGCGTCGTTCAAAAGCAGTTCAAGGTTTTCTTTTCGTCGCCTGATGCCTTTCCACCCCGGACTATCGAGAAAGGCTTTATCCATCAATCTACCCACTACACTCAGCCCTTTGGGTTTATTTTGATAGACGTAGTCGAGCATAACGCCGGAATCAAATCCTTCACTCCACCCGAGCTGGATACCATCACTTAATTTACCAATGGTTTTCATTAGAAACCGTGTGATGGCAAATTGAAGTCCTTTGGGGGAAAGAAGAGGAAGTGAGCGTTTTACTTGCTCATACTCGTCTTTGGTATAGCCAGTTTTGTCTGCGTTGAGAAAATCAGGGCGTTCCACCTTACTGGCAAAAACATCGGAGATAAACATCCTCGCCTTACTGATGGGAAGATGATTGTCCTTCTCATTAAAGGTATCATGTAAGAAGACGGGGAAGGTCTGCATTTCTGTTCGGAGATTTTTAAAGCCGTTGTAGAATTGGCGTTGCGCGGATTGTTTGACAACAAAATCTGCACCAGAGGAAAGGATAAGCACTGGAGGTGTTATTGCTCCAGCATCAGCAATAAGCCTTGTTCCTGCATCATGGACGCCGAGCAGAATATTGACCGCAATCTTAGGTGTAATCAGAGGGTCGTTATCATAGGAATGTTGCTTGGCAATGTCGTGGGTTAGGAGCTTCCCTTTGACATAGCTAGAGATGAAGAATTTTCCTTTGATCTTCTCAATCAGTCTTAATCCGGGGATAGCAAAGGGGACGTAAAGCCGGATTCTTAAGGCAGGGCTGCCGAGTACAAGCCCTCTTATTGGAGGAGCATAATCATGGACCCAAGTACTGACGAGAACACTGCCAACACTGTGGGCCATAATAATAATGTTCTCGTAAGGAATTTCATATTTATCCGAGATATGACGTACAAAGCTATCAACGTCTTTGACCAAAGTACTAAAGTCATCTGCGTAGCCACGTTCTCCTGGTGATTTGCCATGACCGCGTGCGTCCCAAGCGAAAAAGTTCATACTTGGCATATTGAGTTTTTCGATAACATCTTGCCATCGGCCCGAGTGTTCGTGCCCGCGATGAAAAAGGATAACTGCTTTTGCTGATTTCTTTTTTGGCTGCCACGATCTGTAAAACAGTTCGGTGTCATCCCAACTTTTCATCGTGTGCTCAAAGACAGTTTGCATTTATCACCCCCAGATTAGAAATGCACTGATAAGAAGAAGTATATATAAGGTTGGCAATCATAAATAAAACAAACAATAAATGTAAATGAACAGAATTTAGCCTATCGGCTTAGTTGTAGGAATTGGGAAGAACGGTGAAAATAGTGTTTGATGCCAGACCAGAAGCCAGTCCGCTGTTTAAGGAAAAATTACTTTGGATGCTGATCCTGGGTTTGTTGTTCTTTCTGGTATATGGATCAACAAATTACATTAGCTCGCTTACGGCCCCTCACCTCAGTTTCTATTGGGAGTGGGAAAATTCGATCCCTTTCGTGCCAGAGTTAATATTACCCTATATGTCTTCGGACATTGTATTTGTCGTCGCTTTTTTTACTTGCACCTCTCGTCAGGAAATCCAAAAATTGGGGCTGCGTTACGGCTTTGCAATAGCTTTCTCGGCGATCATATTTCTTTGTTTTCCATTACAATTTTCTTTTATCCGCCCTTCCGTTGAAGGTTGGCCAACCATAATGTTTGACTGGCTGAGTCTGGATCAACCTTATAATCAGTTACCTTCCCTTCATATTTCTCTTGGGTATTTTGCATGGAAAAGTATTAGCGCTCGGCTGAAAGGGTTGGCTTATATAGCGCTTACGGCTTGGTTCATCCTGATTGCTCTTTCTACTGTGATGGTCTTTCAGCACCACTTCATTGATATTCTCGGTGGAGTAGGGGTCATATTGCTGATTTATCGCGTTATCCCGGAGGGTAATCGCAAGAGCTGGATCCCGCTTCGTTTTGTGACACCAAGACATTTACATATGGGGTTTCGTTATTTGGTCCTTACTACTATCTTTGTTGTCTTGGCTTTTAATGCGGGCAAGTTGGGTTTTTTGTTCGGATGGATCGCCCTTACACTTTTTTACGTAACAGGTAGTTACGTTCTTGGAGTTACAAATTTTCTTTATAAAAAACGAACTGGTTATCCCGTCCTGATAAAGCTTTTGTTCTGGCCTTATTTATTGGGATGTTGGCTGAATTGGTGCTTTTGGAAGCGGCGCATTCCCCTTATGGCCGAGGTTCAACAAGGTATCTGGGTGGGGGCAAAACCAAGTGTATCGGATTGGCCTGCCATTCAGGAAAAGGGCATAACGACAGCCTTAGATCTGGTTCCTGAACTGAGCTCAGATGTACCTGAAGGCGTGGATTGGAACCATTTCCCACTTCTTGATATTGCTATTCCTGATCCAAAAACTTTGGATTATCTTGCGGAACATATTGAAACTGCTTTGGAAAAGGGGGGCGTGTACGTGCACTGTGCGCTTGGAATGTCTCGAAGTGTACTCGCGGTGTGTGCTTATTTAATCAAGCAAGGGCATAGTATAGAATACGCTTTGAGGAAGGTTGACCTTTGTCGTCCCGAACGTGTAACGCGCCCTTATATTCCAATATCTCTTGAGCTCTATCAGGAGTATTTGCATTCAAAATTAAAGTAGCAATCAACGCGGATGTAATACCACCGGCTCTTAATAGTTAGCAAGAATAGTCAGGTTTTTATAAATACGATCGCCTAGGGTGCTTTTAACGAAGAGGAGTGACCCAAATTTATGTCGTTAACATCTGTGACATCTATTAAATCGGTGACGCGTAAAGATTATGAACGTCGTCTTCAGCGGGTAATGCGGTATGTTCGACAAAACCTTGATCAAGAATTGGATCTGGCTCAATTAGCTGATATTGCACACTTTTCTCCCTATCATTTTCATCGAATTTTCCGTGGCATGGTTGGAGAAAGTCTTGCAAGCCATGTGAAGCGGTTGCGTATGGAAAGGGCGGCAAGTGATTTGCTTTATTCCCGGCAATCAGTGACGGACACGGCATTTGATGCAGGATTTGAAACGCCAGAATCGTTCAGCCGTGCGTTCAAAAGATCATTTGGTGTGACCCCTCGTCGTTATCGGCAGGAAAGTGGGCTTTGCTTTCCTGATAAAGCGCCCAAAGGGCTTTGGACCACAGCGATGGATTTTAAATTTGATCGCTTGTGGGATGATAAGGAGAGATCCATGAATCTAAATGTTCAGATAGAAACTCATGACAAAATGCACATTGCTTTTGTCCGCCATCAAGGACCCTATGAAGAGGTAGAACCTGTTTTTGATAAGCTGTATGAACTCGCGGAGAAAGCCAATATATTAAACGATGAAGCCGCGATCATTATGCTCTCTCATGATGATCCAAATATTACTGAAAGCAAATATTTGAGGGCAGACGCCGGGGTCGTGATACCGAATCTGACTTGTGAGGTCGGCGAAATGCAAAAGCAAACGATAGAAGCAGGTCAATTTGCCGTAGCTCATTTTAAGGGGCCGTATGACCATCTGGATGAGGCCTACGATTGGATCTACGGAGGCTGGCTTCCTGATTCAGGGCGTGAAGCCGCAGAAGGTCCTGCAATTGAAATTTACCACAACGACCCAATGGAGTTTGTGGTGGCTGAACTCTTAACAGAAATCCGCATTCCTCTGGTGGCAAGAGCATGAAGTCATTGCTTAAAAATAACCTCCCAGTAAATTTTTGCCTCACCGATACCCTAAAGATGGGAAGTCTGATTTCTTTGATGACGATAGGTATGGTCTCGTATGGGTATGCTACTGAGGAAAGTTATCTTATTGTAAATGCGAATGTTTACACGGTTGATCGGGATCTGCCTTGGGCTGAGGCGGTATTGGTTGAAATGGGGAAGATTACGGCGGTTGGTTCGGAAGGAGATCTCTTAAAACAGGCAAATCAAAAATACGATGTCATTGATCTTGGCGGAAGATTGCTTATGCCAGGTTTTCAGGATCCACATCTCCATGCGCTTGAAGCTGGCATAAATGAGACCGCCTGTTTTCTTCCCGCTGAAGGGAGTGCAAATACTTACCGTGAAGAAATTGGGTACTGCCTAGAAGAGCAAAGTCAATCGGCTTGGTTTATCGGTGCCGGCGTATCTATGCCGGCACTGTTGGAGACGGTTAAGTCTCCAGTTGCGTTTTTGGATCAACTAATACCAGACCGCCCAGCGGTAATCCTGGACAATCTGGGCCATGGGGCCTGGGCGAACACACAAGCCCTACAGGCGGTTGGATATACCGACCTTTGGAGAGATCCTCCGGGAGGCATTCTCGATCGAGATCCTGTTAGTGGGCGTTTAACGGGTGTTGTTTTTGAAAATGCGCAGCAGAAACTACGAAATGCAGCTCTTCCGCCCACAAAAGAGAATGTTGATTTCGCCTATAATAGTTTGCTCAATGCGCTGGAAGTGCTCGCACAAAATGGTATTACGACGGTCAGTGATGCAGGTGGATATTGGCCCAGAGGCCATCAGGAAGCCTGGATACGAGCTGAGCAAGAAAATACCCTGACGGTCCGAGCGAGTAATGCGCTTTATCTCTATCCGGATCTTCCTTTTGATGAGCAGATTTCTCAATTTCGAAATCGTTATATGAACGATCCAAACAGTCTTTTGCGTTTTAATCAGGCAAAGATTTATATGGATGGAATTTTATCTCAAGCAACCGGGGCGCTTTATGAACCTTATGAGCGCGGCCTAGATCTTCCTCCAGAGCTGCAAAGGGTTTTTCTTTATTTTGATCAGGATATCCTTGTTGAATATGTCGCAGAGTTAGAAAAATTGGGGTTTCAACTTCATTTCCATGCCACGGGAGATCGCGGCATTGGTCTTGCTCTTGATGCTTTGCAATATGCAAAAAAGATAAATTCGCAAGCTGATATGCGTCACCGTATAACTCATCTGTACCTCGTTGATGAGCGAGATATTCCAAGGTTCAAGCAGCTGGATGTTATAACGGATTTCCAATTGTCCCCCACTGCAACCGATCCGGAAACGAAGCGGTATCTTGAGAGTTTTGTGGGGGAGCGTGCGGAGAGGCTTATGCCTGCTCGTAAGTTATATGACGCCGGCGTTGATTTGGTATTGAGCAGTGATTGGGACGCCGAAGAATTGTCTCCCTTGAAGAAAATTCAAGCCGTGCTAACTCAAAAAAATGGTGCTTTTGATGATATAGAGATTGTCATAGAAATGATGACAATTAATGTCGCGAGATTACTACATCATGAAGATAAAACCGGATCGATAGAGCCCGGTAAGTTGGCGGATTTTGTTATATTGGATCGTAATATTTTTGATATGCCGGCAAATCAAATAGGCAATACAGATGTACAAGCAACACTCCTTGGTGGAGAGGTTATTTACGATCCCGAGGGGCTATTTGATTAAGTTTTATTTTGTCTCAACGTGGGCTTTCAGTTGAAAGAAGATCAAATCAGGTTGTGGATTGGGACACAGATTGGGAGATGGGGAGTGATGGAGCGGGTTAACGATACCTGTCCTCTCTTGACCCAGGCTCTTGACCATGAGGGGTTGAAGGGCGATAAAGCGACCTCTAAATATTTGTATATCTAACCGCTATTGAACGGATCTTTCCCCATGAAGCGTATCTTCTCGGGCGTACAGCCTACAGGGAACCTACATCTTGGTAACTATCTCGGCGCTATTCGCAATTTTGTGCGCCTGCAGGACGACTATGAGTGCATTTTCTGCGTTGTGGATATGCATGCCATTACTGTCTGGCAAGATCCAAAACAATTGGTTGATAATACACGTGAAGTGGTTGCTTCTTACCTTGCAGCAGGTGTAGACCCCAAAAAACATATCATTTTCAACCAATCACAAGTTTCAGCGCACGCTGAACTCGGATGGATATTCAATTGCGTGTCTCGAATTGGCTGGCTCAACCGCATGACCCAATTCAAAGACAAAGCAGGTAAAAACCGTGAAAAGGTTTCGACGGGCCTTTACGTTTATCCAAACCTGATGGCCGCGGATATTTTGGCCTATAAAGCGACCCACGTACCCGTTGGCGAAGACCAAAAACAGCATCTTGAGCTGACACGTGATATTGCAATCAAATTTAACAATGATTTCAAAGTTGAACTCTTTCCTGTACCGGAACCTCTTATTTTTGGCGCAGCTACTCGGATCATGTCTTTGCGTGATGGCAGCAAGAAAATGAGTAAGTCAGACCCATCGGATTACAGTCGTATCACGATGATGGATGACGCAGAGACTGTTGCCAAAAAAATCAGGAAAGCGACCAGCGATCAGCACCTCATTCCAGGAGCTGAGATCTTGGATGAAAATGGTGCTCTTCCTGCCGAGATTCGTAAAGATCGGGCGGAGGCTTTCAACTTGCTTTCAATCTATGCAGCACTTCAAGATCAGGAACTATCCGACGTGTTGAGCGAGTTTGAAGGCAAAGGTTTCGCTGATTTTAAAAAATCACTTACCGAAGTTGCGGTATCCAAGTTGGGGCCAATGGGTGAGGAAATGAAACGCCTTATGGACGATAAATCTCATGTTGATGCTGTTCTAAAGGATGGTGCTGATCGTGCTGCAGCTCTCGCGGCACCGGTTATGAAAGAAGTTTTCGATGCGGTCGGTTTCCTCCGTCCATAAGGAGGCTAACTCCAGAATTGAAATACTCTGGTACCAAATGTGATTCTACTAAGGGCACTTAACTTGAGTTAGGTGCCTTTTTTGGTGGGTAATGTGAGAGGCCGTATCGGAAAGCGACACATTTTAAAATTGAGTGGGATTAAAAAACCCTTAACCAAAAAGTTGAAATACAACAAAAAAATCGTACCTGCCCCCTTTTCCTTTTAGGCTAAGCAGGCTAGATTCTCTATGGAGTGAGCTAATATAGATTCACAAAAAAGGTTTACCGCCAAAACAGGGCCAAAATAGAGTAGAGCGTAGAGCCATATGCAAACCTGCTGCACTAACGGCTGATCGAGATGCAAGTATATCTGCCGATCGCTGAGATATCCGTAGACATCGTACTCCTGCTAGCAATGGGAGGTGGGGTTGGCTTGTTATCGGGGATTTTTGGTGTAGGCGGAGGTTTCCTTATGACGCCGCTTTTGATATTTATTGGCGTTCCCCCGGCTGTCGCGGTTGCAACCCAAGCAAATAACGTAATTGCGGCTTCTGTTTCAGGTGTTTTTGCGCACTGGCGTCGGGGAAATGTTGACTTCCTCATGGGCTGGATTTTGCTCATCGGTGGATTTATCGGCTCCACAATAGGTGTCGGGCTTTTTACTTTCCTGAAAAGTTTAGGGCAAATCGATCTCGTTATTAATCTATCCTATGTTGTTTTCCTTGGTACCATTGGCTTGCTGATGATGCTGGAAGGACTTAAGGCTGTTTTTAGGCGCCGAAGATCAGGCGGTGCAAGCCGGGGTAAGTTACACGAACATAATTGGTTTCATGGATTACCTTTAAAAATTCGTTTTCGTAAATCACGGTTATATATTTCAGCGTTACTCCCCTTGGGAATTGGTTTTTTTGTCGGTGTTCTCTCTGCGATTATGGGCGTTGGGGGTGGTTTTATTCTTGTTCCCGCCATGATCTATATGCTGGGAATGCCAACCGCGATGGTTATCGGAACATCACTTTTTCAAATTATTTTTGTGGCGGCGAATGTCACTTTTTTACAGGCGGCTCAGAATCAGACCGTAGATGTCGTCTTAGCGTTGGTGCTTTTGGTTGGGTCTGTTCTTGGAGCTCAACTCGGCACGAGGATCGGTGCAAAAATGCAAGGAGACTGGCTCCGCCTTCTCCTTGGGATCATGGTCGTCATGGTCTGCGGTAAACTCTTTCTCGACCTGCTTGTGACCCCTGCGGATCTCTATTCATTAGAGGTGACGCTATGATTAAGATCAGAGTACGTTATCTCCTAAATTTGATATTAGTTTTGAGCTTTGCCAGTTTGTTGTCGATCGCGGATACCAAGCCTGTGGGTGCTATTGAAGCTGATCTTTCAAGCCATCTGGTCGCAATAAGAGCTGATTTTTCTGGTGATCGGATTCAACTTTATGGCAGCATTAATACTCCCGGTGAAGTGCTTGTCGTCATGCGCGGGCCGGATACAGATTTTAAAATGCTGAGAAAGAGTCGAGTTGCGGGTATTTGGATGAATACCGCGTCCATGACGTTTGAAGATGTTCCAAGTTTCTATGCGATTGCTTCGACGGGGCCTTTGGATGAGATAACCTCTTCGGCGACCCGGGCCCTTAATAATATTGGGTTTAATAATATTGGGTTAGATCTTCCTATTATCAAAGCTGCGGGTTCTCTTGCTAAAGATTGGAAAGATTCTCTGATCCGAAACCTGATGCGGTCTGGAAATTATCAATTAGAGAGCGCAGAAGTTATTTTTCTGGGGGAACATTTATTTAAAACGGAATTTGAATTACCGTCGAGTGTGCCTACAGGAACTTATTTTGTGAGCGTCTATCATCTGCGCAATGGACAGATAATTGATGCACGAACAACACCCCTTTCCGTTTCCAAGATTGGTCTCGAAGCTGAAATTTTTGACTATGCACATCACCATGGAGCGATGTATGGTATCATTGCTATATTCATTGCATTGATATCCGGCTGGATCGGTCATCTTGCTTTCCGTAAAGGGTAAAACATTGAGTGATACTAGTACGACTGATCAGATGGCTGACGAAAAGATATGTAGAGATCACGGTTCCAAAGACCGGATCTTTCTCGTTGTCGTTGATGACAGTGAGGAAATGCTTCAGGCAATGCGCTTTGCCTGTCGTCGGGCTTTGCATACAGGTGGGCGCGTGGCGTTATTGTATGTGATTGAGCCAGCTGAGTTTAACCACTGGGCAGCGGTCGGTGATTTAATGCAAGAAGAGGCGCGTGCAGATGCCGAGCGACTTATGCAAAAACTGGGCGAAGAAGTTCTCGAATATTCCGGACAAATTCCAGTGCTTTATATGCGTGAAGGTGATCGCCGTGACGAGCTGGTTAAGCTTGTGAACGAAGACGATCAGATTTCAATTTTGGTATTGGGTGCAAGTTCAGGATCGGGCGGTCCGGGACCTCTCTTGACTGCCTTGATGGGCAAACACATCGGGAGATTAAGGGTTCCGATTACGGTCGTGCCAGACAACCTAGAGCCTGCTGAAATCGACGAAATAAGCTAGCCAAGGCCCCTGTTAATGTTTGACTTGTCACTTGGGGCTTGAATGTACCCCGCAAGATTACATATAAGAACAACAACCTCACACCAAATTAAATGAGCAAACAATGTTTATTCAGACAGAACAGACCCCAAATCCCGCTACTTTAAAATTCCTTCCGGGATGCCCTGTCTTGGATGGTGGAACAGCTTTCTTTGAAGCAAAAGAAGCTGCGGGCAATTCACCGCTTGCTCAACGCCTCTTCGATGTGGAAGGCGTTACCGGTGTCTTTTTTGGCGCTGACTTTATCACGATTACCAAATCTGAAGACAAAGAGTGGTATATCCTGAAGCCTTCTATTCTTGGTACTATTATGGAGCATTTCACTGCGGGTCGTCCTGTGATGGCTGATGGTGCGGAGAGCGTATCAGGTCATGCAGAAGCTGCAGATGGAGACGACAACGAAATTGTCTCTCAAATCAAAGAGCTCCTGGATACAAGGGTTCGTCCTGCTGTGGCTCAAGATGGTGGAGATATTGTTTTTCACGGATTTGAAAACGGTGTCGTTTTCCTTCGCATGCAAGGGGCCTGTGCTGGGTGCCCAAGCTCAACAGCGACTTTGAAAATGGGTATTGAAAATATGCTGAGGCATTATATTCCCGAAGTCACTGAAGTGCGAGCCAGCGAATAAAGCCTTAAATTATTTCTTATAAAGAAATGATCTCAAGCGGGTCTCACAAATATAATACATTAAGTTTCATTACTCAGCTGTTGGCGTGGGTCGTGACGTTGGTGCTACCCGCTTATCTGGCCTATATCTTAATCCCTGGGGGGCTTGAGCCTGTCGGGTCTGGTTGGGAAGCTAAAAAGTCGCCGACTGAAGAGCAAATAACATTGAAGTCTCGTAAAGACTTGGAGTTATTGTTTGGTAAAGCGGGCTATCTTCTGCCAGAAGTAAGGGGCCAGAAACAAGATGTGCCCCGGCTTTTCCTCAGAGGTCTTCCTGAGGATTTAAGTGAAGAGAACAATATCCAGCTTAAAAAGAGTCTTTATATACGGACTGTTCTTCCGCTTATTCTCAGAGTTAATGAAACAATACATGAAGACAGGAGCAGAGTAATCGCCATTTCCGAAAGTTTGGATAATGGTCTTAGGGTGCCTGAAAGTGACATTAATTGGCTTACTGAGCTCTCCAAAAAATACGGCTTTTCATATAATGAGCCCAAAAAACTACTTCTTAGATTAGACGTTATTCCCGTAAGTCTTGCTTTGGCTCAGTCTATTCAGGAAAGTGGCTGGGGGACTTCGAGGTTTGCTCTTCATGGGAATGCATTGTTTGGTCAACGAACCTGGTCAAGTGAGGGTGATGGTATGGTTCCCGTTGATCGTGAAGATGGTGCATCTTTTAAAGTAAGACGTTTTGCAGGCCTGTTAGATTCAATCAAAGGCTATGCGCATAACTTAAATACAAACCGCTCTTACACATACTTCAGATCGCGCCGAAAGGCATTGAGGAGCAACGATCATCCTCTAAATGGTTATGTCCTTACCGGAACGCTTCTCGCTTATTCTGAAGAAGCCGAAGACTATATCTCTGCTATACAGGCTGTTATTAAATCCAATCGCTTACAGGACTTTGATGGCGTGAGATTATCTGACAGTACAAACAGCGATGACCTTAGTTCCTAATTGACGCTCGTGGGTCGATTTTCACTGTAGGTTTAAGGGCATAAAGCTCTTAGCTTGTCATGATCCTTCTGTTATTCCGGAATATAATATTGTTGCCCGAACCAGCGCCAACGCCCTTCAGGGCCAAGCATCGTGCAATTTATCCTTGCCCGTCCCGGCTTGTAAGGCCCGGAAATCCGAACCTCTACTCGACCAGCGCCAAGTTGAAGGAGAGATAGATCGTTTTGTGAACTATAACAGTTCAAACCTCGGTAGGTGCCGTCTTCCCTCGTCTTGATATCTTTCGAGATCGTGAAGCCAAATGGAGGCGGGTTAGTCGAACTGTTTAACATTAAATCTTCTGGCAAAATTGCAGAAACGGGGAGAGGGAGACTGTTAACAGCCAGTTTGAAGCGGTCCGGGGTTCCAAATCGATCGTTAAAGGGGAACCTGGGAAGGTGCATCAAATTGGTTTGCCTCGATATGGCGCCTGAATTTTGACCAAAGGCTGCTTTAAAGCCATTTGCGCGGAGAACATTGCTGAGTTGTTGGCTAATTTCACCGTAAGGATAGGCAAATAGGCTGGGTTGTTTTCCGAGTGCGCGCCGAAATAGTTGATTGGCCTTATCAATGGCCAAAGCCTGTGCTTCTGAATCCTGGTTTATGATGTGAGTATGCTGATGAGCATGATTTCCAATGGTAATCAATTCGTCCGCTGATATTTCTCTCAATTGCGACCATGTCATATAATCAGGAAGGCTTTGCTCAACTGGAGCGGTAGAGGTAAATATCGTTACCGGGAGGTTGGCGTTTTTGAATTCAGGCCAGGCGGTTTTGTAAAAAGAAAGAAAAGCATCGTCTACGCTGATGCCGATAGTTCTGTCCGGAAGTGGTAGGTTGTTGGCAATGGCATCAGCAATATTTGACAAAGGGAGCACATTGTATGGACCGCTTTTTAGCTCTTTAATGTGGGCTTGTAATGTCTCTAAACTTGTATTGGTGGTAGGATATTTATTTTCATCAAACCGATGATACATAATGACAACAGCACCATTATTGACAGATGTCTCTTGCGCGAGCGGGGCCTTCAGTGAAAATCCGATACATAAGCAATAGACCATAACTGCAAGGGTGTATTTCAATAGTGGGTATATTGGCATGACCGGATCTGTTCATTTGTTAATGTGTTAGATCTTCTAATGTTAAAAGAGATCAATGAAAAGTAATTGGCTGGGGTATATTAAAAAGAAAGCGATCGTTTCACCATAGAGAATAGCCGTAGCGAATAGTACAAAGATATGGATGAGCGATTTGTCACCTGATTTTCTATTTCCTTCGTTGATGGTTGGGGGGGTTATGCTGAACTTAAAATGCCAATTTAAATTAAGTAACTTGCCAAATAGTTTTAGCTGATTAATTACACGGGTAATATTGTGGTGTTTCAAAGAGGAGTTCCGTCTTCTTAAAGAGACCCGGACATAGAGATAAAATGCAAGCTTTCAGGCTGTTGTTACTTTGATAAGAATAGATTGAGTTATTATGAATATATCTGAGAACCCAACTTTACTCGGCTTGGATACGGCTGGTTCTTCATGTTCTGTTGCAGTGATGAAAAATGGTGTGATTGTCGCGACCCGTCTGGAGGAGATGCGACGCGGGCAATCAGAGCGATTGTTGCCATTGGTTCATGAGGTGTTAGGTGAAGTCGATCTGGAATTATTGGATATGGACGGTTTCGCGGTAACAAGGGGACCTGGTGGATTTACCGGGGTGCGTATTGGTTTGGCTGCGGCACAGGGATTTGCCCTTGCATGTGATAAGCCGCTTGTTGGTGTGAATAATTTTGAAGTAATGGCCAGAGCGGTTCCCGATGAGGAGAAGCTTTCCAATCAAGTCCTTGCGGTTTTAATTGATGCTAAAAGAGCCGATATTTTTGTTCAGTGTTTTAGTTCGAACTTATCGAGCTTCACAGAACCCTTTGCTGTCGCGCCTGATCAAATGTCAATGAAGATGCCTGAAGGAAAGTTATTGTTAATTGGCGATGGTGTCGATCAGGCGGCAGTAGCTTTAAAAGAAGCAGGCAGAGATATCGAAATTTCTGCTGTTAATCCGCATTTGGATGCTCAGTATTTACTCAACATCGCCGTCGAGAGGGAATTATTTGAGCAAGATCAAGGACGATTAAGCCCTTTGTATCTAAGAGCTCCAGATGTGTCTTTGCCAAAGTCTAAATCACCTGTGTGTTAATTGATATGTCGCAGCCCGATTTTAATACAGATGCTATTGTTAAGGCAGGAATTGAGCATTCAGAAGTGCTGGCTGAGTTGCATTCTCGTTGCTTTTTTGATGCTCCATGGGATGCGCCATCAATTTCTCGAATACTTCTCCAAGAGCTAAATAATGGCCTTATTTATTGTATCAAGGGCGTGCCGATTGGCTTTATCCTCTGGCAAATGGTTGTAGGTGAGGCCGAAATTTTAACTATTTGCATAGATCCTAAGTGGCAGGGGCAAGGGTATTCACGACCCCTGGTTGATAAGGTGCTGCGTCTTTTAAGTCATGAACAAGTAAGTAAATTATATTTGGAAGTGTCTGAAGATAATTCTTCGGCTATTTATCTTTATTTAAATGTAGGATTTAAAGAAGTTGGCCGTAGAGTGAAATATTACCGTAAAGCAGGGGGTGAACTAGTTGATGCTTTGGTGATGCAACTAGATATTTTATAAAAACAAAAACTTTTCTAGGAAATTCACTGTAAGCATAGTTATTTTCAATGTTTGATTCTTGTAAATTGCGGGAAATGACTTTAATTCAATTTTTAGTATGTTATAAAACAAGTAATGAATCTTAAAAAGCAAGATAACCTTATATTTTGAAAGAACAGTCGTTTATGTCTGAAGAAAAATCCTCATTGGAGCTCGTGGACCTAACTACACGTCTCGTATCAGCACATGTTGCTAACAACTCTGTTGCCATGGCTGATCTGCCTCAGCTTATTCGTGAGGTCTATGGAACACTTTCCACTCTAGGGCAGGAAGAGAAAAAAGAGCCAGAACGTCCTGTGCCGGTAATTTCTGTTAAAAAATCAATCACGCCTGAATTTATCATTTGTTTAGAAGATGGTAAAAAATTGAAAATGCTCAAAAGGCACTTGAAAACGGCGTACAATATGACCCCTGAAGAATATCGCGAGCGCTGGAATCTTCCTCAGGATTATCCAATGGTTGCCCCAAATTATGCTAAGCAGCGTAGTTCATTGGCTAAACAAATTGGACTTGGTACTCGCGCAAATAGAACCAAATAAGACTTTTAATGTATGGATCTTACCTAATGAAAAAATGCGCTACGGGTGTTTGCCCCGTAGTGCATTTTTGTGTACATTAGAATTATTCAAAATTAGATCCTTAATAAAATTAACCACGATTTTAGGGTAACCATGACATCAAAATTGGAAGTTCTTTGTGCCGAAAGAGGCCTAAAGATGACAGAACAACGCCGTGTCATCGCGCGTGTTCTCTCTGATGCAATCGATCATCCCGATGTAGAGCAGGTATATCATCGAGCTTCTAAACTTGATTCAAAAATCTCTATCGCGACGGTCTATCGGACAGTAAAATTATTTGAGGAAGCTGAGATACTTGAGCGCCATGATTTCGGTGACGGTAGATCTCGTTATGAAGAAGCCACTGAGCAAGCGCATGATCATTTAATCGATGTGAATTCTGGAGAAGTACTGGAGTTTACGGACGTTGAAATTCATTCTCTTTTGGCCAAGATGGCAGAAAAGCTAGGCTATAGACTCGTGGACCACCGATTAGAACTTTATGCTGTCCGTGAAGGCTGTAGTGCAATAAAATAGACACAATTATCTGGCAAAGTCCTCACCATGTTTAATTTCCATGGTTAACTTTAGGGAACAAGCTGAGCATGATTGAGGGTACAAAGCGACCCGTTGAAGTGACGGCGGGATCTCTGTCCATAAGGCTTGCTGAGACAGAGCAGGAAATTTTAGCCGCACAACGCTTGCGGTATGAAATTTTTTATCGTGAAAATTCAGCCCAACCCACTCCGGAAATGGAATCACTGGGTCGTGACTTTGATAGTTTTGATTCTTATTGTGATCATCTCTTGGTGTTTGATGATGAGCTTGGTGAGGGGCCTGACGCGGTAGTCGGCACTTATCGTGTTATGCGTAGAGAAGGCGCTAAGGCTCGGGGGCAGTTTTATTCCGTTGATGAATTCGATCTTGAGAAGTTACTCAATTTTAAGGGTGAAATTTTAGAGTTAGGTCGTTCTTGCATTAATGCAGATTATCGCCGTGGCTCGACAATGCAGCTTCTATGGCGAGGTATCGCTCAATATGTGTTCCATTATGACATCAAATATATGTTTGGCTGTGCCAGCTTGCAGGGGATAGACCCCAACAAGTTGAAATTACCCCTGTCCTATTTGTTTCATAATCATTTGGCGGATACTGCGATTTGCCCCAAAGCCCTTCCTGATCGGTTCAGCTCAATGGATCTGATGCCACTCGAAAAAATAAATTCACGCGAAGCGATCAAAGAGCTGCCTCCTTTAATCAAGGGCTACCTTCGATTGGGCGGTGTGATTGGTGATGGGGCCGTTGTTGATGAGCAATTTGGGACCACAGATGTATGTGTCATCGTTGAAACCAGTAGAGTGACCGATAAATATCTAAAGCACTACAAGCGAGAAGTGGATACTGCTGCGAAGCAGGTGGCCTGACATGTCTGATATCGCTGTTGCTTCTGGCTTGGGATCAAATTTTCGAGCATCTTGCCGGCTTTTGGCTTATCTCAGCTTTACCTTGAGCCTTATCCCGCTCCAAATGTTGCTGCTGTTGTTGCGGCTACCTGGTCGGTACATGTTGCCGCTTTGGTATCATGGCGCAACATGCTATCTGACGGGAATCAAGGTGATTACTCGGGGGGAACGTAGTCGTCGACAACCAACACTTTTCGTCTCTAACCATGTGTCATATCTTGATATTTCTGTGTTGGGAAGCCTGATCGACGGTCATTTTGTTGCAAAATCAGAAGTGGGTAGTTGGCCACTTTTTGGGGTGCTAGCAAAGTTGTCAGGAACTGTTTTTATTCAGCGCCGGAGACACAAGTCTAAAGAGAGTCGCGTAAACATGGCGCGTCGTCTCGGTGATGGGCGCGATCTCATTCTTTTTCCCGAAGGCACATCAAGCGATGGTACTCGGGTTTTACCGTTCAAATCAGCACTCTTTTCCGTAGCACAAGTGGCTGAGGGCGATAGTCCCTTGATGGTTCAGCCAATCTCTATTACATACACCCGATTGGATGGTATGCCTCTGGGCCGTTTATGGCGCCCTTTCTATGCCTGGTATGGGGATATGGAGTTGCCTGGTCATTTATGGCATGCACTGGCAATGGGGACTCTAACTGTAGAAGTTGAGTTTCTTGAGCCAGTAGAAGCGAGCAGTCTTGCTAATCGAAAAGATATGGCAATACATTGCCATCGGTTGGTCTCTGGAGGAGTTTCAAAGGCTCTTGCCGGGTCTCACTCTCTGGTGGCTTCTAGTCCCGCAAAATGGTAATTTAACAAGATGTTGTGGCGGTATTTATCACACGCGCCAGGCATTAGGCTGAATTGGTAATTACGTTGGCTAAAAAGCTCTATATCAAGACTTACGGCTGTCAGATGAATGTGTATGACACAAATCGGATGACAGATGTGTTGGCTCCTTTGGGATACGAAACCATTGACCGCCCAGAAACTGCGGACATGGTTATTCTTAATACCTGTCATATTCGTGAAAAGGCTTCTGAGAAGGTATTCTCTGAACTTGGACAACTCCGCAAGTTGAAGGATCGCCGCGAATCCAAAGGTGATAAAATGTTGATCGGTGTTGCGGGGTGTGTCGCTCAGGCTGAGGGAGAAGAAATACTTCGCCGGGCAAAACACGTTGATATGGTCTTTGGCCCGCAAACCTACCATCGATTACCAGAGATGGTGGCAAAGGCTCTTGGAAATACGAGTGGTCGGGGTATATCTGACACGGATTTTCCGGTTGAATCCAAGTTCGATTTTTTACCGGAAGAAAGTCAAGCACACGGTTCTTCGGCCTTTTTATCCGTTCAAGAAGGGTGTGATAAGTTCTGTACCTTCTGCGTTGTGCCCTATACGCGTGGTGCTGAGTTTTCGCGACCCGTTACGGCAATTGTCGATGAAGCTAAAAGGTTGGTAGCAAACGGATCTCGCGAAATTACCTTGCTTGGACAAAATGTAAATGGTTTCCACGGCGAAGGACCGGATGGCAAGTCTTGGCGCCTTGGCCGTCTGCTCCGTGAGCTCGCAGAAGTCGATGGAATTGAGCGCTTGCGGTACATAACTTCGCATCCAAATGATATGGATGATGAACTTATCCAAACTCACAGTGATCTTTCAGAATTAATGCCTTATTTGCATCTTCCAATTCAAAGTGGCTCTGATCGTATTTTGGAGATGATGAATAGAAAGCACACAGGGGATGACTATCGACGTGTCATCGATAAACTCCGTGATGCTTGCCCTGGGCTGGCTCTTTCCTCTGATTTTATCATTGGGTTTCCTGGCGAAACCAACCAAGATTTTGCGGATACTTTACGTTTGGTTACCGACATCAATTATGCCCAGGCCTATTCTTTTAAGTATAGTCCTCGGCCAGGAACGCCTGCGGCAGGCATTGATGCTCAAGTGCCCGAAGATGTGAAGTCCACACGACTTGCGATGTTGCAAGAGCTGTTAAATGCTCAACAGATGGCTTTTAATCAGAGTATGGTTGGTAAGACATTGTCAGTTCTTATTGAGCGTAAAGGCCGAGAAGTTGGGCAACTGGGTGGACGTAGCCCTTATATGCAATCTGTGTTTGTTCAGGCGCCAGAACGCTTGATGGGGCAAATCGTTGATGTCAAAATTGAAACTGCAAAACCAAATTCTCTTACTGGTTCGGTAGAAACAGGTGACTTTGATGTTTTGGACGCGCATAATGTAAAAGACACTCAAACCACTGTGGAGGCACGCATTTGACAGCCAGAGCTCGCAACGGACAAGCCACCCGTGGTGCACGGCAGAACAAGTTACTTGAATTTGATGATAATAGTCTTCTCCCCATGCTTTATGGAGAGCACGACCAGCATCTGGTTCGGCTGGAACAGCACCTAGGAGTAGATCTCGCATCGCGAGGAAATCAGGTTTCAATCAGCGGTAATAAAGATTCCGTTGCGACAGCAAAAGTTGTTTTAAAGGCGTTGTACGAGCGCTTGCAAAAAGGCTTGGATGTTGGGGATGGTGAAGTTGATGCTGTCGTGAGAATGGCCCAGGTCACTCCGGACTTCGAAGAAGCGGAGAAGGCAGTCGAAACCACGCATGGTGATGAGCTTGCAATTGTTACTCGCAAACGTCGCTTGAGCCCCCGCTCGCCAGGACAAGCAGATTACATCAAAGCAATGCAACAGCATGAATTGGTGTTTGGGGTCGGCCCCGCGGGTACTGGTAAAACCTACATGGCTGTAGCGTATGGGGTTTCTCTCCTCTTAAATGGCGAAGTCGAACGCATCATTCTTTCGCGCCCAGCCGTTGAGGCTGGGGAGAAATTGGGGTTCCTTCCTGGAGACATGAAAGATAAGGTCGACCCTTATCTTCGTCCTTTATACGACGCTTTGCACGATATGCTTCCTTCCGACCAAGTCCTAAGTCGGCTGGAAAATGGTGAAATTGAAATCGCACCATTGGCGTTTATGCGTGGGCGAACCCTTTCAAATGCTTTTGTCATTCTCGATGAAGCTCAGAATACCACGCCTGTGCAAATGAAGATGTTTTTAACCCGTCTGGGTGAGCGCAGCAGAATGGTTGTCACTGGAGATCTGTCTCAGGTCGATCTTCCGAACGGACAGCCTTCGGGATTGCGTGATGCATCTGATACGCTTGCCAAGCTTGAAGAGGTTGGTTTTGTTCAATTTGCTCATGCTGATATCGTGCGCCATGAATTGGTGACCAAGATCGTTAGAGCCTATGATAATCGTTCCAACTCAAATAGAGGTGTGGCTAAAGAACGTGATTTTTTTGATGGCTGATTCGCCTGATTTGATAAACCGCATAGGTTCTAAAAGTGTCTGACTTAATTATGACAGAGGCTATGGAACGCTCTCTCGATTTGGACAATGAAGCTTTTTCGACAATAGGGCTTGAAATAGGTATTGAATCGCGGGATGGGCTTTGGTCTGAAGACCTTCCGCATTCTCATGCCTTGATCCATAGAGCGGTTTTGTTGAGCTATGTTTTGGGCGGGTTTTCCTCCGAAGCATCTAGTATTGAGACAACAGCGATATCGGAAACCGAGTTGTCCGTCGTCCTTTCAAATGACCTTGATGTTCAAAAATTAAATTTCGAGTATAGAGACAAAGACAAGCCTACTAATGTGCTGTCATTTTCGACACTGGATGATCCGGCTGAAGAAAAATTGGCACATCAGAGGGGTGTTTTATCTCTTGGAGATATTATTTTATCTCGCGAGACCTTGATCCGTGAAGCAAAAGAGCAATCTAAAAGGCTGGAAGATCACTTTACGCACCTTTTGGTGCATGGCGTCCTGCATTTGCTGGGCTATGATCACTTGTCAGATGATGAAGCATTGGAAATGGAAAGTCTTGAGGTCGAAATATTGAGCAAGCTCGGTGTGAAAAACCCTTATGAGCTGGACGGTGATAGACTCCTGCAAGGAGCTGTCGATGAGTGAAATATCCGGCAGTGGTAAAGTGCTACGTGACCAAGATACTGAAGCATCGTCACGTGGCGGTATATGGAGCTGGATAACCCGTACTTTTGGGTTCAAAAATGGTGATTCTTCTCTTCGTGAAACGATGGAAGAGATTATTGATGAGATTGAGGGAAGTGAGGACGAGACAGAGTCTTCTACGCCCATCGGTGCTGATGAGAAGATGATGTTGGGGAATATCCTCAAACTTAGACATCTTGCTTGTTTAGATGTGATGGTTCCCCGGGCAGATATTGTTGCTGTAGATATAGACACATCTATTGTAGATCTCATTGATATGATGAGCGAAGCTGGACACTCCAGACTCCCTGTTTTTCGAGAAACTCTCGATGATGTAGTTGGTATGGTGCATATCAAAGACGTTCTGGAATATTCCAAGGGATCGAGAAATCCTAATCTCTCAAGTATTGTCCGGCGTGTACTTATTATTGCGCCCTCTATGCGTGCGATTGATTTGCTTTTGGAAATGCGAATGTCGCGGGTTCATATGGCATTAATCGTTGATGAGTACGGGGGTATTGATGGCTTGGTGACGATTGAGGATCTCGTTGAAGAGATTGTTGGCGAAATCGAAGACGAGCACGATACCGATGAAGGGCCCCGCCTCTATCCGCGACCTGACGGGTCCTATATTGCCGACGCGCGTTGTCCAATAGAAGAGCTGGAAGCAAGAATTGGTAATATCTTAGCCGCTGATGAGCGGGAAGAGGATATTGATACTTTGGGGGGAGTTGTCTTCTGGCTTGCCGATCGCGTACCTGCACGGGGGGAGTTGATTGAGCACGAAGGTACGGGAATTATTTTTGAAATCCTTGAAGCTGATCCCCGGCGCATAAAACGCTTGCGAGTTTGGAAGAGCGGGGCTTTGAGGTCCGAAGAAAAAGCTGAGGAATAATTAGAAATGATTGTTAGGCGGGGTCTCGCGGGTCTGTATGGCCTGAGTGTGAAGCTACGAGCCCTAACTGGCTGGCAGCGATACGCAATTGCTTCTTCTCTTGGCGCTGTTTCTGCGACAGCTTTTGCACCTTTATTTTTAATCCCTCTCCTGGTCCCTGCTTTTACGGGGTTGCTCTGGCTCTTTCAAGGAGCTGAAAATCCTAAAAAAGCGGCCTTGATTGGATGGGCTTTTGGTGTCGGGCATTTTGCGGTTGGCCTGTACTGGGTGGGGGCATCCTTCCTGGTTCATAGCGCTCGACATGCCTGGATGATGCCTTTTGCTGTTCTTGGTCTGGCAGCTGGCATGGGGCTGTTTCATTGTCTTGTCGGTTATGTGCTTGCACGGTTGAAATATCGTGGGGTTGAGCGGCTTATTGCGTTTGTGGCGATATGGTTGTTTGTCGAATGGCTTCGCTCATGGATCTTTACCGGGTTTCCCTGGAATTTAATCGGGGCAGTCTGGACTTTCTCTGATTCAATGCTCCAGCTGGCGAGTGTGACCGGTGTTTGGGGGTTAAGTGTCGTTACCCTTTTTGCAGCTGCGGCTCCTGCGGTGTTGTTTGAAGGAAAAGACCTCAAAATTTCAGAAATAAAGCGGCGGGTTTCGTTTGTTTTTGTCGCGCTATTATTTCCCCTTGTCGTTTGGGCAGGCGGAGCCTTTCGTTTGAGTGCGTTGTTGCCCGAAGATGAGGCCTTTGTTGAGAATGTAAATTTGAGGCTCGTGCAGCCAAATATAAATCAAGCGGATAAATGGAAGCCCAAGTTAAGGGAAGATCATGTCGTTAAGCAAATGAACATGAGTGCGAGTGAAGGAGCAAAAGATATAACTCATGTGATTTGGGCTGAAACAGCAGTCCCATTTTTATTGTCTTCTGTTAAAGCTATGCGAACTAAGATAGCTCGGGTGGTTCCCCCATCAGGGTTTTTAATTACTGGGGCGCCGAGAATCGAAGAAAAGCCGCTTCCCGATGGTAGTGGAATTAAGCGCAACTTTAAGAATTCAGTGCATGTATTGAATCGAAGTGGGGATATCGTTGGAACATACGACAAATTCCACTTAGTTCCTTTTGGAGAGTATGCTCCTTTAAAAGACTGGTTCCCGTTTATTGAAAAGTTAACAGCTGGGAGTTCTGATTTTTCTCCCGGTCCCGGACCACAAACGTTGTCTTTACCTGGGTTGCCACCTGTAAGTGTTCTGGTTTGTTATGAGATTATATTTCCAGGTGCTGTGGTTGATTCCTCTAATCGTCCCGAATGGATCCTCAATGTAACAAATGATGGTTGGTTTGGAATTACAAGCGGACCGTATCAACACTTTGGAATGGCACAACTTAGGGCTGTTGAAGAGGGGATTCCTGTAATCCGTGTCGCCAACACGGGGATATCTGCTTCTATAGATGCTTATGGCAGAGTGGTTGAAAGTGTTGGTTTGGGGGTTGCTGGCGTTGTTGATACAAGACTCCCTAAAAAAATCGCCTCAAGCACTGTGTTTTCAAGGATTGGTAATTTTTCAGTGCTTTTTTTGATGGTTTTTATGTTGCTACCACTGGTAATCAAATCTAAAAACCGTGTAAAACTAAAATAAATACACTTTTTTGCAGAAATAAGTTGACGGCATACTATAGTATGCATAACTATACTCGTATAGATGGTTGCTTGTGTGTGTGTAGTTAGAGAGAGTGTATTATGGGACGAGTACAAGAAAATGTACCAGTGCGTGGTAAGGGTAAACCGAACCCAGTAGATGTTCATGTTGGCAGTCGTGTGCGCTTGCGCCGGACTCTTCTTGGTATGAGCCAGGAAAAGTTGGGTGAAGCGATCGGACTGACATTCCAGCAGGTTCAAAAATACGAACGCGGTGCAAACCGTGTTGGTGCGAGCCGACTTTATGATCTTGCACGTGTACTAGAAGTGCCTGTTGGTTACTTCTTTGCAGACATGCCAGATGAAGTGGCTTCTCAATCTCCAGTGCGTCTTCGTGAAATGAGTGAAGAAAAAGTTGATACTTTTGTTCATGAAGCGGATCCAATGGCGAAGAGAGAAACTCTCGAGTTGGTTAGAGCTTACTACAAAATCGTTGATCCCCATGTGCGGAAGCGTCTTTTTGAGATGACAAAAGCACTTGGCACTGCTGCAGAAACTGCAGCCAGCGATGTAGCCGCGGAATAAATTCTTTAAATAGGATTTTATAAATGGATAAAATGTCGCTTTTCTTGGAAAAGTGATGTTTTAACCATTGCATAATCAGGCGCGATCAGGCATTGCTGGTCGCGCTTTTTGCATTTAATTTTGCAATTGATCAGACATGGGTCGCAGAACGTTTTAATCCGGTGTCTTGATCAAGCTTTTCATAATTTTTATAGGAAGGGGTTGTCGTGCGACTTGGCAGCTATCTTTTCACAAGCGAGTCCGTGTCCGAGGGACACCCTGACAAAGTTTGTGATCGTGTATCAGATTCTATTGTAGATCTATATCTATCTCATGACCCGCAATCGCGTATTGCAGTCGAGACATTGGCCACAACAAACCGTATTGTTTTGGCTGGTGAGGTTCGTGGCCCTGCTGAGGTGACTCCTGAAGTCATCGAAGAAGTGGCGCGGCAGGCTGTGCGTGATATTGGGTATGAGCAAGACGGTTTTCATTGGCAAAACTTGAAAGTCCAGAACTACATTCATGAACAGTCAGTTGATATTGCTCAGGGTGTTGACGCAGCTGGAAACAAAGACGAAGGCGCTGGTGATCAAGGCATAATGTTTGGTTACGCCTGCAAGGAAACCGAAGGTTTCATGCCTGCACCAATCTATTTGTCTCATAACATATTGCGTTCACTGGCGGATGTCCGTCATTCCGGTGAAGAGCCCGGCTTGGGCCCAGATGCCAAGAGTCAGGTTACTCTTGAGTATATTGACGGCCAGCCCGTTCGGGCAACTTCCATTGTGGTTTCTACCCAGCACGCTGAAGGAGTTTCTCCTGAAGAAATTCGTGAGATCGTTCGGCGTCACGTCATCAAAGAAATCCCTGAAGGCTGGATGTGTCCTGAGGAAGAGTTTTATGTGAACCCAACTGGCCGCTTTGTTATCGGTGGTCCAGATGGCGACGCAGGTGTTACCGGCCGTAAGATTATTGTTGATACTTATGGTGGTGCTGCGCCGCACGGTGGTGGTGCCTTCTCTGGTAAAGATCCGACCAAGGTTGACCGCTCTGCTGCTTATGCTGCGCGTTATCTGGCGAAAAATGTTGTTGGTGCCGGCCTTGCCGAACGTTGCACCATTCAGGTTTCTTATGCCATTGGTGTTTCCAAGCCGTTGTCCTTGTTCGTGAATACTCACGGCACTGGTCTAGTGGATGAGCAGAAACTTCCTGGTATTCTTATGGATATTATGGATCTTTCTCCTCGTGGTATCCGAGAGCACCTGAGTTTGAACAAACCAATTTATGCCCGTACCGCAGCTTACGGACATTTTGGTCGTCGTCCAGAAGATGACGGAGGCTTCTCATGGGAGCGTCTGAATCTTGTAGATGGTCTGAAGTCAGCTTTTAATCTGTAAAAGCTGTTATCTGTAGAGAATTAAGTTATGAGCGATCCTGTTAAGCGTAGTATTTTTTATGGCCGCCGACAGGGTCGCCCTCTACGAAAAAAAGCGACTGAACTGATTGAAACGGTTCTGCCAAAGCTCCATGTGCCTGTCGGGGACCTGGATGATATCAAGCCGATGGATTTGGATCAGTTGTTTGGCAATTCAGGCCGTGAAGTCTGGCTTGAGATCGGATTTGGCGGCGGTGAGCATCTTGCTTGGCAAGCTGAGCATAATCCAAATGTAAATTTGATTGGCGCTGAATACTTCATCAATGGTGTGGCTAGCCTATTGGGCCATCTTGATGATAATGGTGCTAAAAACGTTCGTATCTATCGCGGTGATGTCCGTGATATGCTGCCTTTCATACCTGATAATTCCTTGTCAAAAACCTTTATCCTTTTTCCTGATCCTTGGCATAAGGTGCGGCATAATAAACGTCGTATTGTTCAGCGAGAAACTTTAGATCGTTTGGCTGAACTTATGGTTGACGGTGGTGAGCTTCGTATGGCGACAGATGATATGGGCTATCTGCAGTGGATGTTGGAGAGAACAGTTCCTCACCCTGAATTTGAGTGGGTTGCAGCTTCAAAACAGGACTGGAATCAACGTACCGAGGATTGGCCAAAAACCAGGTACGAAGAAAAGGGTATAAAAAAAGGCTGTAAGCCTGGATATCTTCGATTTACAAGGTTGCCGAGAAGCTAAAAAATCTTCTTCTTGTCACTTCTTGCGTGGCCGGATTTAGTTCTGGGGCGCAGGAAACATAGGTTAGGGTGCTTGTTGATAAAACCACTTGCGCTTGAAATGCGCTGGAGGTACAGTGCGCGCGGGACACACTTTGTTGTAGCCCGCTACATCGAAGTTTTGACAGCGGGCCTTAAGGCCCATTTTTTGTACCTAAAATCAGCGTAAATATCTGTCCTCTTGCTATAAAGCAAGGTGTGAGCAGACGCTCAATACTAACGGAGATGAGTTTTTGTCAGACGCTTCAGGAGGTTCAATGCCTCTTCTCGCTAAAACGAGTGAAGGTAAAGCTGCTCAAATTGAACAGATTATAGCCCCGACTCTGGCATCTATGGGCTTTGATATCGTTCGTGTTATGGTTACAGGTGGCGAAGAGCGGAAAACTTTGCAGGTTATGGCCGAGCACAGTGATCACAAAGAGACCATGACTGTTGAAAATTGTTCGGACATAAGCCGTGCAATTGAAGCGATGCTTGAAGTAGAAGATCCTATCGCGGGTGCCTTTCGTTTAGAGGTAAGCTCAGCTGGTATAGATCGACCTTTGACACGGTTAGCTGACTTTGAGCGGTTTGCTGGTTTTGAAGCCAGAATTGAAATGTCAATTAGCGTTGAGGGGCGCAGACGTTTTAAGGGAAAGCTCCTCGGTGTTAAGGATGAAGCTATTCATCTGGACTTGGAAGAAGAAGAAGCTGAAATCTATTTGAGTTTTCAGGATATGTCGCGAGCGAAGCTCATATTGACTGATGAACTGATCGCAGCAGCACAGGCTGGCGGGTAAATCGCAGCTTGTTACGACAGCATGTTACGAATGTGGCGTAGTGTTGGTATTTTACCCTCACTATAGAATGAACATAGTGAACTGACTAAACTAGGATAACTTAAGCCTGGTGTCGGTATAGATTAAGGATTTGAGGGCGCATGGAAACGACTGCTCTTTATAGAACTGAACTCCTACAGGTTGCCGCTGCAGTTGCGCGGGAAAAAAGTATCGAATGTGACGAAGTCATTGATGCTATGGAGCAGGCTATTTCTAAGGCCGGACGTGCCAAATATGGTCATGAACGTGATATTCGTGCTGAAATTGATCGTAAGACTGGTGAAGTTAGACTGCGTCGCTACACTGAAGTTGTCGAGGAAGTTGAAAACGACCTGACTCAGGCCACTTTGAAGGACGCAAGATTTCATCGGGCCGATATTGAAATTGGTGAATTCTTTTACGATGAATTGCCGCCGATCGACCTGGGCCGTATTGCTGCCCAAACTGCGAAGCAAGTAATCGTACAGAAAGTTCGCGATGCAGAACGGGCGCGTCAATTCCGTGAGTACAAAGATCGTGTTGGTGAAGTCATCAATGGTGTTGTGAAGCGGAATGAATTTGGCAATGTGACTGTTGATCTTGGTAAGGCCGAAGCGATTATGCGTCGCGACGAAACTTTGCCGCGTGAGAATTTCCGCAACGGTGATCGTGTCCGTGCATATATTTATGACGTTCGTGAAGAACCTCGTGGACCACAAATTTTTGTATCTCGTTCGCACCCGCAATTCATGGCAAAACTCTTCTCGCAAGAAGTGCCTGAAATTTATGACAATGTAATTGAGATTAAAGCTGTTGCTCGTGATCCAGGAAGTCGCGCTAAGATTTCCGTACAATCACAGGATTCTTCGATTGATCCAGTTGGCGCATGTGTTGGTTTGCGCGGTAGTCGTGTACAGGCGATTGTGACAGAGCTTCAAGGTGAGAAAATTGACATTATTCCTTGGTCTCCGGATGTCGCTACTTTTGTCGTAAATGCGCTTGCACCTGCAGAGGTGTCAAAAGTTGTTCTTGATGAAGATACTAACCGTATCGAAGTTGTGGTGCCTGATGATCAGTTGTCATTGGCAATTGGCCGCCGGGGACAGAATGTCCGTTTGGCATCTATCCTAACAGGTTGGGATATTGATATCATGACCGACGAAGAGGAATCTCGTCGCCGTCAAGATGAAACCAAACAGCGTTCTCAAAACTTTATCGATGCTTTGGATGTTGACGATGTAATCGCACATCTTCTGGTCGCTGAAGGTTTCGAAAGCGTAGAACAGGTTGGCTTCGTGCCCGTAGATGAGTTGGCAACGATTCAAGGTTTTGATGAAGATATTGCCGAAGAATTACGTAATCGTGCGAGAGCGCATCTTGAAGTTCACGAGAAAGAGCTTGAGCAATCTCGACAAAGTCTAGGCGTAAGCGATGAGCTTATGTCCGCGGATGGCCTAACAAGTGAGCAGTTGGTTCACTTGGGTGAGCAGGGTGTCAAAACACTGGACGATCTTGCTGATCTCGCGGGTGATGAACTGGTCGAAATGCTTGGTGAAGAGCTTATCATCACAGAAGATGCAGCAAATGCAGTTATTATGGCAGCACGCGCACATTGGTTTGAAGACGAAGCTGCGGTTGCAGACTCCGATACTCCCTCTTCTGAAGCTGCAACCACAGAAGTTTCTGAGGAAGCATAACCCAGAGGATAGATACGTTGGTAAAGTCTGTATCTAGCTCAAAAGCTGGGGGAAAGAAAAAAAATCGAAAGAGGCATAAAAGCGACCCCGAAAGGCGTTGCATTGCATCTGGAGAGCTTTTCCCTCAATCGGGCTTGTTGCGTTTTGTGGTTGGACCAGATGGTTTTGTCGTTCCAGATTTGTCTGGAAAACTGCCTGGACGCGGAATCTGGTTGTCTCCAAGCCGGGATATGCTAGAGAAGGCGTGTAAAAAACAATTATTCGCTCGTTCGGCTAAAGCGAAGGTCAAAGTTGCAGACGATATTATCGACCAACTTGACGCGCAGCTAACGAAACGTTGCCTTGATGCTCTAGGTCTGGCAAAACGTGCAGGACATTTAGTAGCAGGGTTTGAGAAGACTAAAGCTTGGCTTTCCTCTGGAAAAGTCAAGGTGCTGGTTCAAGCCGCTGATGCGGCAGAAGATGGGCGTGGTAAGATTCGTGCTTTGGCTAGGGCTATTGACCCTGACATGCTGACTAACGAAATATTTACTGCGCAAGAACTAGGGCAAGCGTTGGGCCGAGATAGCTGGGTTCATATAGCGCTTAGGCCAAGTGGAATCGCTGATAAGTTCGTCGTGGATACGACGCGGTTGTCAGCTGTAAGAGGAATTGCGGGACCCCCCGCCAAAGAGTAAGTGGACGCCTGAAAGACATGACCTCGAGCAAGGACACCAAGCAGAGCAAAAAGCCGCTGACACTGAGTCGGCCAAATTCGCTTGAGTTGAAAAAAACTGTTGAGACCGGACAGGTCAAGCAGAGCTTTAGCCATGGGCGGTCTAAGTCCGTTACCGTGGAAGTCAAGCGCAGTCGTACCTTTGAGCGCGGCGAAAGTGGTCGGATGGCAGAAGTCACCATACCTGAGCCTCAGCTTACTGAAGCACCGAAGCCTAAAGAAGCACCGGTCGTTAAAAAAGCACCTCCTGCGAAAAAGGCTTTTAAACCTAAGCCGACTCAGGACACCCTGACCAACGCTGAAAAAGCAAAACGTATGCAGGTTCTTACTGCAGCGCGTGAAGCTGAAGAAGGTAAACGTCAATCTGCCGAAGCTGAACGGTTGCGCCTAGAAGAAGACGCGCGTCGTAAGGCAGAAATCAAGGCTGAAGAAGACGCCCGTTTCAAGGCTGATGAAGTTGATAGATTAAAGCAGGAAGACGAAGCTGCTCGTGTTGAGAATGCTAAAAGCTCAATGGAGAAAGCGGAAGACGAAGCTAAGGTTGCCGCACGTGCTACGACTGAAGCTCGCAAAAAGCGCGAAGCAGCAGAACGTGCCCCTGAAAGACGTCCTGCTCGCCCAGAAAAACCGAAACCAAAGAAAAAACCTGCTGCTGCTCCTACAAGTGTTGGTGATGCCATTGCTCAGGAACTTGGTGGACGTGTTAAACAGGGTAATAAACCGAGCTTTACGCCTAAACAGGCGACGGACAAAAATCAACCTGCTGGTGATCGTCGTAATAAAGGCAAGTTGACTATTTCTACCGCGACTTCGGATAATGATGGACGTCAACGTTCATTGGCATCTGTTAAGCGTCGTCGTCAGAAAAAACTTCAGCAAGAACGTGGCAGTAATCGCGCAGCACCGATGAAGGTTTTGCGCGAAGTTACTCTTCCAGAAACCATCACCGTACAAGAACTTGGTAACAGAATGGCCGAACGTGCCACAGATGTTATCAAAGAGCTGATGAAGCTGGGCGTCATGGCAACGATCAACCAAACGATCGATGCTGATACTGCCGAATTGGTTATTACCGAATTGGGCCATACATTCAAACGCGTTACGGATGCGGATGTGGAACAAGGCATTCGTGGTGCTGATGTCGATGATGACAGTGCCGTGGAGACCCGTTCTCCTGTCGTTACGATCATGGGTCACGTTGACCATGGTAAGACTTCTTTGCTGGATGCAATTCGTTCTGCGGATGTGGTTCGTGGAGAAGCTGGTGGTATTACACAGCATATCGGGGCCTATCAGGTAAACCTTGAATCCGGGAATAAAATTACCTTCCTAGATACTCCAGGTCACGCGGCCTTCACTGAAATGCGTCTTCGTGGTGCTACTGTAACTGATATTGTTGTTCTCGTTGTTGCTGCTGATGATGGCATCATGGAACAAACAATTGAAGCGATTAACCATGCTAAAGCTTCCAATGCTCCAATTCTTGTTGCTATTAACAAAATGGATAAACCGGGTGCTGATGCAAATCGTGTGAAACAAGAACTTCTTCAACATGAACTCGTTGTAGAGGACCTGGGTGGTGATATTCAGACAGTTGAAGTTTCAGCTAAAAACAAAACTGGTTTGGATAAGCTTGAAGAAGCTATCATGCTTCAGGCAGAACTACTTGAGCTTAAAGCTAACCCGAACCGAAGTGCAATTGGTGCTGTGATTGAAGCCAAACTTGATAAAGGGCGTGGTTCTGTTGCAACGGTACTGGTTCAAAAAGGTACGCTTAAGGTTGGCGATATCTTTGTCACTGGTTGCGAGTGGGGTCGTGTTCGTGCTCTGACAAACGAACGTGGTCAGCAAGTTGAAAAGGCTGGTCCAGCCCTTCCTGTTGAGGTTCTTGGTCTGAACGGAACACCGAATGCTGGCGACGATTTCATCGTTGTTGAAAATGATGCTAAAGCCCGTGAAATCGCTGAGTATCGTGAGCAGAAGAAGAAAGATCTCGCTGCTGCTGCCGAAGGGCGCGGTTCTCTGGAACAGATGCTTGCAAAATTAAAAGAAGGGCAAGCGGAAGAGCTACCCATTATTGTTAAGGCAGACGTCCATGGTTCCATGGAAGCGATTGCGACCAGCCTAGAGAAGATGAATACCGACGAAGTTAAGGTAAAAATTCTTCATACTGGCGTTGGTGCGATTAACGAATCCGATATCACGCTGGCTCAGTCTACAGGTGCTTTTGTTATCGCGTTTAACGTTCGTGCCAATCCGCAAGCACGTGAGATGTCTCGACGTGATAACGTTGATATTCGCTACTATTCCATCATTTATAATGTTGTCGATGATGTGAAAGCGGCATTAAGCGGTATGCTTGAGCCTGAACAGCGTGAGAAATTCCTTGGATACGCGCAAATTCGTGAAATCTTCGACATTACCAAAACTGGTAAAATTGCGGGTTGTATGATTACTGAGGGCATTGTTCAACGTGGCTCAAAAGTACGTCTGCTTCGTGATAACGTCGTCATTCACGATGGTAATCTCAAGACCTTACGTCGCTTCAAAGATGAAGTGAAAGAAGTCAAAGAGGGTTACGAATGTGGTATGGCCTTTGAAAATTATTCTGACCTTAAAGTTGGCGATCAAATTGAGTGTTACATCATCGAGGAAATCGCTCGAAAGCTTGATTAAGCTTTTGTCAGCGATGAAGGGATGATTTCTGTTGAGTGAAAATTCTAAAAACCGTAGTGGTACACCTAGGAGCCAAAGACAATTGCGTGTAGGTGAAGAAATTCGCCATGGCATGTCTCAAATCCTTAATCGAACAAGTTTTAATGATCCCCACCTCGAGGGGGTCATTATTACGATTTCTGAAGTTCGGATTAGCCCGGATCTAAGGAACGCAACTGCATTTGTTGTGCCTTTGGGTGGTGCTGATTTGAAAGTTGTTACCAAGGCCTTGAATAAAGCGTCGAGTTACTTTCGCCGAGAACTAAGTCACATGTTGCGCTTGCGTAGCTGTCCTCGAATTGGTTTTGAGGCAGATAGGTCGTTTGATGAGGCTGCGAAAATTAACACGATCCTTCAAAGTGATAATGTCCAGCAAGATCTTCGTCATGATGAAGATGACATGCCGGATGATTATGACGACGTCGAGTCGCACTCTGGGGATGGCGAAGCGGACGCATAATGGCCCGTAAGAAAAAAGGCCTTCCCATTCATGGGTGGCTGGTCATCGACAAGCCTCTTGGTGTCACTTCGACCCAAATTGTCGGTAAGTTACGTCGTCTCCTTAATGCTCAAAAAGTTGGTCATGGCGGCACTCTCGATCCTTTAGCATCTGGCCTTCTTCCTCTTGCATTTGGCGAGGCAACTAAGACTGTTTCCTACGCAATGGACGGACGGAAGAGTTATCGCTTTGCTGTTAAATGGGGAGAGGCAACCTCTACCGAAGATCTTGAGGGCGATGTTGTTGAAACCAGTAGCCATAGACCAACAAAAGATGAGATTGTTCAATCTCTTGTGGCCTTTCAGGGCGAGATAAATCAAGTGCCTCCTCGTTATTCAGCCATAAAAATTGATGGCAAACGAGCCTATGATCTGGCCCGAGACGGGGACGAAGAGTTTGAAATGAAGTCCAGAGTTGTTCGCATCGATCGGTTTGAGCTGATTGAAATGCGTAATGAGGACGAAGCTGTATTTGAAGTCGATTGCGGAAAGGGAACTTACGTTAGATCCCTTGGACGCGATATTGCCAAAGCACTTGGCACTTGCGCACATGTGACGGAGCTACGCCGTACACGCGTAGGACCCTTCACATTAGAGCATGCGATTTCACTGGAATCTCTTGAAGAGATCGGGCATAGTCCCGCTGCCGAAGAGCTATTGCTCCCGGTAGAGACCGCGCTGGACGACATCTCGGCGTTGGCCTTATCAGAAATCGAAGCAACCCGCCTGCGACATGGTCAGCCGCTATCAATGATAGCTCGGCATGATCTGGAGCGGATCGGCGACCTTGTTAACGGGGATGTATTTCTGGCAACAGAAAACCAAAAACCCGTTGCCTTGGCCCGGTTTGAAAAAGGTGAGGTGAGATCGGTACGTGTATTAAATCTCTAGGATTTGTCCTAGATAGCTTTTAAAGAAGGAAAAGCGATGTCGATTACGGCTGAGCGTAAACAAGAAGTTATTAAAGAATTCGCCACTATCGAAGGCGATACTGGTTCTCCAGAAGTACAGGTAGCTATTCTATCTGAACGCATCAACAACCTGACTGAGCACCTCAAAGATCACAAAAAGGATTTCCATTCCCGTCGTGGTCTCTTGGGCATGGTTGGTTTGCGTCGTCGTCTTTTGGACTACACGAAAAAGAAAGATCAGGGCCGTTATGAAGCTCTGATCAAACGTCTCGGCCTGCGCCGCTAAGGCATAGGTAGTTTCTGTGACACCCGGTCAACAGCGAAATTGATTTCCTGTTGGGCGGGTGTACCTTTATTCACGGGATGGGTTTTTACCCGAATATTCGTGAATATTTCTTTGATATTGTTTCGGGGGTCGGGGCAGTATTAAGTCAGAGCCGGTCCTCCGAAAGCTGTTTAAAAACGAACAGTTTTCGTAGGCCCGGCAAAATGAAACCGGCCCGTTATTTTAAGGAAAACTGATGTTTAACATCCATACTAAAGAAATCGAATGGGGTGGTCGTACCCTTAAGCTGGAAACAGGTCAAATTGCACGTCAAGCTGACGGTGCGGTACTTGCCACTTATGGCGATACTGTTGTTCTTTGTACTGCGGTTGGTGCCAAAAGCATGAAACCTGGTCAGGACTTCTTCCCGCTGACAGTTAACTATCAAGAAAAAACATACGCCGCCGGTAAAATACCAGGCGGTTTTTTCAAGCGTGAAGCACGTCCATCAGAAAAAGAAACTCTTGTTTCTCGCCTGATTGACCGTCCACTCCGCCCGTTGTTTGCTTCTGGTTATCTGAACGAAACTCAGGTTATTTGTACTGTTGTCAGTCATGATCTTGAAAATGATCCTGACATCATCGCGATGATCGGTGCCTCTGCAGCTCTGACAATTTCTGGCCTTCCTTTCCTTGGCCCAATCGGCGGTTGTCGTGTTGGTTACAAAGACGGTGAATACCTCCTGAATCCATTGATGCCAGACTATCCAGAAATGGATCTCGACCTTGTACTTGCTGGTACACACGAAGGCGTGTTGATGGTTGAATCAGAAGCTCAAGAGCTTTCTGAAGAAGTTATGCTGGGTGCTGTCGCTTTTGGTCACGAGCAGATGATGCCTGTGATTAACGCGATCATCGAGTTGGCTGAGCAGTGTGCAAAAGACCCACGTGAAATCGCCCCTGTTGATCCTGCTGTTGCGGCTGTTAAAGAAAAACTAATCGCTGGTGGTATCCTGGGTAAGTTTACAGAAGCTTACGGCGAGCAAGAAAAACTTCAACGACAGGTTAATATTGCTGCTGTTAAGGCAGCTGCACTTGAAAGCCTTGAAGAAGGCGAAGTATCGATCGCTGGTGGTCTGTTCAAGAAGCTGGAAGCCGAAGTTGTTCGTGGTTCTATCTTGAAAACCAGCATGCGTATTGATGGGCGTAACACCAAACAAGTTCGTCCAATCGTCGCTGAAGTTGGCAAGCTGCCACTTACACACGGTTCTGCTCTCTTTACTCGCGGCGAAACTCAGGCGCTTGTAACCTCTACTCTCGGTACAGGTCAGGATGAGCAAATCGTCGATCAGCTCGACGGCAGCTATCGCGAACACTTCTTGCTTCACTATAACTTCCCTCCTTATTCAGTAGGTGAAGCTGGCTTCCTTCGTGGCCCAGGCCGTCGTGAAATTGGTCATGGTAAACTCGCATGGCGCGCAATCCGTCCATTGCTACCAACCAAAGAAGATTTCCCTTACACAATGCGTGTTGTGTCCGAGATCACAGAATCAAATGGTTCTTCTTCTATGGCAACAGTATGTGGCTCATCTCTTGCTTTGATGGATGCAGGTGTTCCTCTAAGCTCACCAGTTGCTGGTATCGCAATGGGTCTGATCAAAGAAGGCGACGATTACGCTGTTCTCTCTGATATTCTTGGTGATGAAGATCATCTTGGTGATATGGACTTTAAAGTTGCAGGTACCGAGAACGGTGTGACTGCTCTGCAGATGGATATTAAAATTACATCTATCACGCAGGACATCATGAAGGTTGCTCTTGAGCAGGCTCATGAAGGTCGTATCCACATCCTGGGTGAAATGTCCAAAGCACTGACATCTGGTCGTGAGGGTGTGTCTGAACATGCGCCACGCATCACGACTTTCAGTATTCCTAAAGACAAAATTCGCGAAGTTATCGGCACTGGCGGTAAAGTTATTCGGGAAATCACCGAAGAGACTGGCGCGAAGATCGACATCGACGATGATGGAACAATCAAAGTTGCAGCAATTGACCAGGAAGCTGGTGATGCCGCCGTTAACTGGATTAAATCTATTGTAGCTGAGCCAGAAGTTGGTGTTGTCTACGATGGTAAGGTCGTTCGTTGTGTTGATTTTGGTGCTTTCGTGAACTTCATGGGTGCCCGTGATGGTCTTGTTCATATCTCTGAGCTTGAAGATCGTCGTGTTGGCAAAGTTACCGAAGTTGTAAACGAAGGTGATATGGTCAAAGTTAAATGCATCGGTGTTGAGCGTGGTGGTAAAGTTAAACTTTCCATGAAACGTGTGAACCAGGAAACTGGTGAAGATCTCGAAGCGAACGCAGAAGCTGAGTAAAACTCTGGTTAACTGATGTAAACTGGACTCATTACATCAGTTAAACTGGTAATTGACCTGTCATAAAAAGCAGGTATTAAGAAACGGATGATCCCACTGGGATCGTCCGTTTTTTGTTTGGGTAAAGTATCCGTTTGTGACAGGGAGAAGGAGCATGGCAAACGCCACTCCGAAAGTTATATTGCCGAGGGTTCAGGCTCACCGTGGCGCCAAGGGTGTCCGACCTGAGAATACCATGGCGAGCTTGCGTGAAGCTCTTGCGCAGGGCGTTTCCTGGACAGAATTTGATGTGAAATTATCAAAAGACGGAATTCCTGTTCTTTATCATGATCAAGATCTCAAAAGGACGTCTGGTCTTGAGGGACTAGTAAAGGATTACACCTTTGCTGAACTTCAAGACTTCGAAGCTGGCGCATGGTTCGATGAAGCTTATAAAGGTGAAAAAATTCCGTCTTTAGAAGAAGTTTTAAAGTTTCACATCGATAACGGATTACATGCAAACATCGAACTGAAACCATCTGATGGCGAAGAGAAGGAAACGACAAAAGCCGTTGTTGATTTACTGGACAGAATTTGGCCAGATCATCTACCAAAGCCTTTGTTTAGTTCTTTTAAACGAGATTCATTGGAAGTGGCGCGGGATATTGCGCCGGACTATCCGCGTGGCTTATTGATATATGATGATTTAAGTAATTGGCAAACACATGCAAAAAATCTGAATTGTTCAACAATTCACCTGTGGCATAAGATGTTTACGCCTGAACTTATCGCTGAAATCAAACAATTAGGATATGGTATCGCGACCTATACGGTTAATGAAGTTGATCGTGCCAAGGAGCTTGTCGCTATGGGCGTTGATAGCATTATTACGGACTTCCCCGGAAATACATTAGAAGCCCTTGAAGCTGAATAAGTTTCTTTTAACCTTCCTGGGAGCCAGCAAAGTATACATAAAATTCTGAATGTGGCAATTTATGATGGCCAACTGTCATTGTTGCCATGAGGCATATTTTGCATAGTGTTTCTAGCTCAAATCAGGAGAAACACATGCTTGAAATTCGACCCAATTGCGAATGTTGCGATAAAGATCTATCGCCTGCTGCCACTGATGCCATGATCTGTACATACGAATGTACCTTTTGTGCTGATTGTGTGAAGAACGTTCTCTCAAATGTCTGCCCAAATTGCGGGGGTGGGTTTACCCCTCGTCCGATACGACCTGCAATTGAGCACAGAAAAGGTCTGAGCATCTGTCATCAACCTCCTTCTCAAAAGCGCGTGCTGACAAAGTTTAGTAAAGAAGAGTTGAAAGCGCTTGCCGATCCGCTAAAGTCTCTAAGACCTGAAGAGCGATAGGCGAGGTCAAGAGAGAAAGGCATTCTTGAAAGTACCAACCTATTCGGCTCATTTTCCGCGTAAAGAAGCTCATGAGTAGGTAGCAGAAAAGTAATGTCACATATTATTAAGACGGCAGAAGACCTCAAAGCAATATATGGTGAAAGAAGCCCAAGAGCAGATAAAAAAGTTCTTTCGCGTTTAGATAAGCATTGTCGAACTTTTATTGCTCATTGTCCTTTTTTAACCCTGGCGACTTATAGCTCAACAATGGGTGCTGACTGCTCCCCCAAAGGGGATGCGCCGGGATTTGTAAAAGTACTCAACGACAAGCAGCTCGCTATTCCTGATCGTCCGGGTAATAACCGGATTGATAGCCCTCTGAATATGCTAGATAATCCGCAAGTAGGATTGCTCTTTATCATTCCCGGAGTGAAAGAAACCCTGAGGGTTAATGGCGAGGTTGAGATCTCTATTGATCCTGATTTGTTAGATCTGTTGTCTGTAGATGGCAAGCGTCCACGTTGTGCTTTTGTAGTAACGGTTAAGGAGGCCTACATCCATTGTGCAAAATCGATTATGCGCTCGGATTTATGGAACCCCGAAAAACATATCGACCGTAAAGTGTTACCCTCCATGGGAAGAATACTCGCTGATCACATTGCAGAAGATCTGGATGCTGAAGCTTACGATGCTTCAATGGAAGAACGCTATCATAAAGAGTTATATTAGGGAGAGTAGGATGGCAGATGAAGCAAAAACCGGCGGCTGTCTCTGCGGTGCAGTGCGTTATGAAATAAAGGGGCCTTTACGTGATTCGATAGCGTGCCACTGTGTACAGTGCCGAAAATCCAGTGGCCATTATGTTTCAGCAACGGCGGTTCGTTTAACGGATTTTGAGATTTTAGATGATCGTGGCCTGAAATGGTATAAATCTTCCTCCTATGCCCGGAGAGGCTTTTGTGGCGAGTGTGGCTCGAGCTTGTTTTGGGACATGGAGGGCCGTGAGCTTATGGGGATAATGTCTGGAACGCTGGATGGGGCAACCGGAATTAAAACATCAACCCATATCTATGTTGGGGATAAGGGGGATTATTACGAGCTGACGGATGATCTCCCCAAATATGATGGATTCAGGTAATCGTACAATTCCTAAAAATAACCCCATAGAATATCTATGCTGAGGAGCTAGGAGTGATCAGAGTATATATGAGCCTCGCCCTTGCGATGGCTATGGTCGGTGGCAATATCGCGGTTGGCAAGTCCATTGTCGAAGAAGTGCCTCTCTTTGTCTTCATGGTCGTGCGGGGCATTGTTGCTGTCGGCGTGCTTTATCCTTGGATGAGGCTCGTAAACAAAGAGATACTTCCTTCGGATAAAATTGTTTGGCGTGAACTCTTTTTACAAAGCTTTTTGGGAATTTTCCTGTTTTCAGTCTTTATGCTTTTGGGGGTGGGATACACCACCGCCGTCAGTGCGGGTATTATAACCAGCACAATCCCGGCGGTAGTTGCGGTACTTTCATGGTTTATTCTCAAAGAAAGAATGTCAGCCATGACTTCTCTGGCAATCGCTCTGGCGGTTGGGGGTGTTGCCTTGACCAATCTTGCAAACGCTGATGACAGTGGCTCTACAGCCTTGCTCGGAGGGGCTTTGATAATGCTGGCTGTTGTTATGGAGGCTTTGTTCACGATATTTGCGAAGCGGCTTAGTAACCGTCTTTCCCCTGTTCAGCTCGCAACAGGGGTGAACGTGGTAAGTCTATTGCTTTTTCTGCCCTTTGGTATTTGGCAGAGCCTGGAGACGGATTTAAGCCTAATAGCAACAGAAACGTGGTTGATGATGGGCTACTACGCGCTTACCGCTTCAGTGTTGTCGTTTTATTTTTGGTACTGGGGTGTTGCCAGAGTTTCTGCATCTACCGCAGGTCTCTTTACAGCAGTCATGCCAGTTTCTGCTGCTCTGGCAGGTATATTGTTTCTATTAGAGACCTTCAGCTTGATGCAGGCGATTGGTATGGGGGCTGTTCTGGCTGCAATCGCCGTGGGGACAATGGGCGCTAAGCAATCAAAAACAGTATCTGCCTAATGCAGTGCCTAAGTTGTGAATCATCTTAGGGTTTGGACTTCTTAATTCAGCATTGTTGAATGAATAGATTCAGACCCTAAGCTACAGCCATCCATATAGCGACCAGCAAGAGCATAGATCCGAGGATGACATTTAAGGTACGGGCTGTTTTTTCTTCTCGGAAAAGGCCAGCTATCTTGTCGCCGATAGCAGCCCAAAAGAAAAAGGCGACCATGTTGTTGAGAGTGAAAACGAGACTAATCCATCCGATAGTGTAATAAAACTGAACACCTTCGCTTGCTGGTTGGAATTGTGAAAACATTAAAGCGATGATGATGTAGGCCTTGGGGTTTAGGACAAGGAGGACAATACCATCAATAAAACTCGCATGCTTGGCCTGCTTGTCATTATTTTCAATACCCGCCCGCATCAGGCCCCAAGCGAGATAGCCAACATATAATACTCCCAGATATCGCAATACGGTCACCAAAGTTGGGGCATGGGAGAGGCCCAGACCAAACCCGATACCAAGCATGTAAGTAACGATGAGAGTTGCTAAGTGGTACCCAAAGTTTGCGTTCAAGGTACTGCGAAAGCCAAAACGAGCACCGTTAGCGGCAAAAAACATGTTTCCGGGGCCTGGGCTGTAAGCCAATGGGAATAGAAACAAGATGAGAGGAATTGTTATCGGTAACATAGTTGGCTCCTTATCAAGAACCACATCCTGTCGGTTTAAATAATTTTGCTATATCCGTTTCTTGCTATTGTGGGAAAAAAATAGCGTTGCTGGCATGTCAAGCCATGCCCTAAACGCTCTGTAACAGTTTCTGGGATTAGTATTCTCTGGAGCTTTATAGGGTTGGCCTCCTATTGCACTGAAAACACTGTTCTATCCTGCTCTGGATAAACCGGGCAGTGGTACTTTTCTTATGGCTGAACAGCGACAAAGGAAAGCGCCTTCAAGAACTGGGCCGTTTTGGTATTAGGCGAAATGTCAGTCGGTGTGTTCTTGCCGGTCGCTTTAATGATCACGGCCTAGATGTTTGGTCCCAGTTTTTAGTGGTACATTATTTTCCTTGGAATGGAAGGATGCAC
>OJFV01000033.1_pt1 | contig 120899 bp, 114 predicted proteins | sample 1594391 | NCBI WGS metagenome assembly OJFV01 (sample SAMN05416856, study PRJEB24817) | seawater metagenome | isolation source: Sea water | place: Canada:Atlantic | collected 2013-11 | reverse complement strand
AACCACCAAACTTATAAAAGAATTTACCTTAAATAGAAGGCGGTACATAACGCCTTGCTAAGAGGCAAAAAATTGTTGGCTAAAATAGCGACGAAGGAGCAAAAGCCAACTGTTTCTTGTCCTTTTAAGCAACTTGTTAGGGCTATTTTGCCGCTTGCTGTTTAAACAACTCAATAATAGGCTCGAGCTGTGGTGCGCCACCAAAGACATTATCTTTACCAAACCCATACTTCAAAGATTCTGTGAACATACCATACTTACCATCTTTAAAGCCGGAATAGACCCAAGGCAGTTTTTGGGTTTGTTTTATTTGTTGTAACCCCATCCAACTATCAATATTAAAATCACCTATCCAACTGTAACCACTTTCACTATTTATTTTTTGAGTAAACTCACGATAAATGTATAAATTAGTTGTTTTAGAGTGACATGAATTAGGTATGGGATCATTTAGAGATATATCAATTTCATCACCTAAGTTTATAAATTTATGAGTAGATTTATCTTCTGCATAAATAAAATATTTACTTCCAATTGCGAGAGATGAGAAACGATTATCCATAATATGATGTAATTTAACAATTTCGCCCTTTTTAGCTCCCAAAATAGGTGTTACAACCAATACTTCAAAAGTTGCCCCACAAGACTCTTCTGGAGAGGTTTTGGGTAAAGAAAAGCCTGAAATCACAACTCCAGTACCTATGAATTTTGCATCCGAAAAAAAATCCTTAATATCGAATTGTTTTGGACCAATTCCATAGGAAGAAAAAGTACATAATAGTGCAATTAAACTCAGATATTTCATATAGCCCTAACAGCTTATTAGACAGATCAGATCCCACTTTCTCCAAGGAACACTAACCAACTAATGTTTATTTATTCATTGCAATATACATAGCTTATCTATAATACTCAAATAGTTACTACTTTTATACTCATACTACTTATGTGGAAAGGTAGATTTAATCCATCTTTCTACGATAAATGCGGATTTAATAGTGAACTGTATATTAAAACAGTGCATATTCACTAATAAAAGCATCTAATTAAAATTAACAGCCTACGTAATTGCTAAATACAAATGACTTGTATATTTGTCTGTAATGAAAACTGCTCGTTCATATTTAAGCTAAGTTTTTAACACAAATAACTAACCTATATATTAAAAGAGCGATAAACTTGCTCATCAAAATTTATCCTTCGTTATTAATTTAATATTATTTACACAGGAGCACTTAGTGCCTACGTCTTTTCACCAATCAAACAAGAATAATACCGCACCAATCGCTAAAAAAATTCCACATAAAATGACAAAACACAATCATCAACGAGTGGATAATTATTATTGGATGCGTGATGACCAACGTAGTGATGAAAAAGTACTGGCGCACCTCAATGAAGAGAATGACTATGCTGATGCAATGTTAGCCGAGCAAAAGCCGTTGCAAGAACAGCTTTTCAATGAGCTCAAAAACAGAATCGTCAAAGACGATAATTCTGTGTCTGCAAAAGATGGAAAATACTGGTACCACAGCGAAATAAGTGGCGAACAAGAGTTTTCAAATTATTATCGAGCAACAAGCTTTTCTGGTGAAAATAAAGCCCTGCTATTAGATGTTAATGAGCGCGCGAAAGACCATGAATTTTATGAATTAGGTGATTTATCGATAAGCCCCAATGATCACATCATGTCAATATCTGAAGACACTGACAGCCGCCGTATATACACCATCTACTTTAAAAATTTAAGCCAGCTTTCCAACTCAACAAATACTTATTTAGCCGATGTTCTTGTTGAGACTGAAGGACAAATTGTTTGGGCTAACGACAATGCAACCGTATATTACGTAAAGAAAGATCTTGAAACCCTATTAGGCACACAAGTTTATCGTCATAAGCTAGGCACACCACAAACTGATGATGTTTTAGTGTATGAAGAAGACGATCACAGCTTTTATCTCAGTTTAGACAAAAGCCGAGATGACTCTCAAATTTATATTTGTTTGCATGCTACCGAATCAACGCATTATTTCGCGCTCAATGCTGATGATCCTAATGGCCAGTTTATTGAGTTATTGCCTTATCTAGAGCAACACGAATATCATGCAGACAAAATGGGCGAGTACTTCTATATTGTTAGCAACTACCAAGCTAAAAACTTTAAATTGATGAAAGCTGCCGTTGACCAAATCAACGATATCAGTAGCTGGCAAGAAGTTATTCCACACCGAAAAGATGTGCTAATTGAAGGTATTGAATTATTTAATCATTTTATTGTGGTTACCGAACGAGAAAATGGCCAAATACGTTTTATTGTTCATACCACTGCTGGTGAAAATGCGGGTCAGCAATACCCATTATGTTTTGATGACCCGTGTTACTTCGCCTGCCTTGGCGATAACCCAGAGCCATCAAGCACTGTTGCACGACTATATTATTCAAGTTTAACAACTCCAGGCTCTTTATTTGAGTTTGACTTAGCAACGGGTGAGCGAAAGTTACTTAAACAACAAAAAGTATTAGGTGATTTTAACAAAGATGATTATCAATCAGAGCGTTTATTTATTACCGCTCGTGATGGTGTAGAAGTTCCTGTATCACTTGTTTATCAAAGCGATAGCTTTAAAAAAGATGGTACTAATCCCCTACTTCAATACGGTTATGGTGCTTACGGCGTTACCATAGACCCTAATTTTTCTAGTGAAACCTTAAGCTTACTCGACCGCGGTTTTGTTTACGTTATTGCTCATGTTCGTGGCTCTGAAATGTTGGGAAGACATTGGTACGACACAGGCAAAATGGCGCACAAACAAAATACCTTTAACGACTTTATCGACGTGACTAAAGCGTTAATCGAGCAAGGTTACGGCGCTAAAGATAAAATATTTGCCACTGGTGGCAGTGCTGGCGGCTTACTGATGGGCGCAGTGGTAAACCAAGCACCAGAGCTATATGTGGGCATTGGCGCGCATGTACCATTTGTAGATGTATTAACTACTATGCTTGATGAAACTATACCGTTAACCACTAATGAATATGACGAATGGGGAAACCCGAACGATACCCAAGCTTATTATGATATTTTAGCCTATTCGCCATACGATAATGTCAGTGCTCAAGCCTACCCAAATATTTTGGTTACCACCGGGTTACACGATTCACAAGTACAGTATTTTGAGCCAATGAAATGGGTAGCTAAAATGCGTGAATTTAAAACTGATGACAATTTATTACTATTCAAAACCGATATGGACGCTGGCCACGGTGGTGCTTCAGGGCGTTTTAAAAGCTTAAAAGAAAAAGCTTTTGAGATGAGTTTTTTTATCTCGTTGTTAGCCGAATAAAATCAGCAGAACTTTATCACCTCGTTATTCACAAATTTATTTTCTAACACTTGTGAATAACGAAAATCCTTATAACCATTAGCTCATATGCTGTTGCTGACGCTTTAACGATTTATTTTTAATAACAGCTTCCACTTTCGGAACCGCATAAAGGTTGAGACTACTGAATAGGCTTTTCAATTTAGCTGCCTCGTAATCAACTGCAATTTTTTCGATAACCAGTTGATGCTTTTCTGGGTATAACGCTTCTACCGCTTGCGAAATCAACTCAAACAATTTCTTTAAATTAATTTTGTGAATTTGACCTGTTTTGTTAAAAATCCACTCGGTAATCGCCATAAAATCATCAAAAGGCTCATCTGACAATATATGCGGTAATGCGTATTTAAAACGACCAGAATTACCAATCATATCCCAATAGCGCGCAAAGCGGTTAATACGCTGCATAGTGCCAAAACTCACCCTGTCAGTACTTAAAATGTTAAACGGTGGCAGCGGGTTAAAGCGTAAATCGTATGCTTGTGTGTGTCTGATTATCGGGCTACCTTTCAAACGTTTAAGAATGCCCATTTGAATTTCATGCGGACGACAATGATAAAGTTGGTTAAAACTGTCTTTAAAGGTCTCGAAGGTTTCGCCTGGTAAACCAAAAATAAGATCAGCATGAATATGTGCAGCAGTATTATCTCTTAGCCAAAGCAAATTTTCTTTCGACTTGGCATTATTTTGCTTACGGCTAATATTCTTTTGCACTTCAACGTTAAAGGTTTGAATGCCAATTTCAAATTGTAAGCTGCCTTCAGGAAACTGCGCTAACAACTCTTTTAATTTTCTTGGCAGATGATCTGGCACCACTTCAAAATGCAGATAAAGGTCGTCAGTCATTCTGTCTAAGAAAAACTGCATAATTTGCATGGTGGTATTAATGTTTAAATTAAACGTTCTATCGATAAATTTAAAGTTTCTTGCCCCACGCTGATAAAGTATTTCCATTTGCTCAAGAAATAACACTATTTCAAATGGTACAGAGTTTTTATCTAATGACGATAAGCAAAATTCACATTTAAATGGGCAACCGCGTGACGCTTCAACATAAAGCAAACGCTGCTGTAAATCTTCATCAGTATAATACTGATAAGGTGACGCTAACTCTTTTAATTCAACAGGCTTGGAATTAAGCACTTTTTTAACAGGTGGCGTATTGTTGATAATGTCTTTACATAGTTGATAAAAACTTAAGTCTGCTGGCCCTGTTAATACATAATCTGCACTGGCAACAATGCTTTGTTGCTCAGTTTCATAACTTACTTCTGGTCCGCCTAAAACAATTTTGATTTCGGGTGCGATCACTTTTAACAGACTAACGACATCGGTGGTTTCAACTATGTTCCAAATGTAAACACCAAAACCAACAATATCAGGCTTTTCAGCTAGAATTTGTTCAACAATATCAATGGCGCGAGTTTGAATAATAAACTCTTTTATTTCACAAAATTCCTGCAACTCTTTTAAGTTAGCGTAAAGATAACGTAAACCAAAGCTAGTGTGAAAATATCTTGCGTTAAGTGTCGCTAACACAATTTTAGGCGAGGCCTTATCTATTTCATGATTAACACTTGCCCGCTCTTTTACAAAATCTAATGAGATACTTTCAGTTACTGGAGGGGTCGTAACGGTTAATTCTGAATAATGTCTTTGCTCTGCCATACGAAGTGTTAACTACCTTTAATAAAATATTTTTAGCGCTATTGCCGTAATTATACTGTGATTGTGAAGGTTATTCAGTAATCTTATTTGCTGAAGCCAAAAACATTCGTTTTAAAATAAAATTTACAATCTGTCTCCTTTTTCAACACTGATACGTTATATATAGATACCGGTAAAGAAGTTATTGGTACTTAAAATATAAAGGAAATGTTATGAATGATTTTATGTTAATTTACAAAGGCGGCGATCCTAAATGGATGGAAAATACCTCTAAAGAAGAAATGGCCGCTAGCATGGAAAAATGGGGAGCATGGATGGGCATGCTAGAACAAAAGCAGCAGTTAGTTTCTGGTGGCTCGCCACTAGCTTATACCGGTAATAGCATTAGCCAAGATGGTATAGTGACAGACTTATCTTCTATCGAATTAAAAGAATTGGTAACGGGCTATTCAATAATAAAAGCATCAGATATTGATGAAGCCACTGCTATCGCCAAAGAATGCCCTATTTTTAACTACCCAAACATTACTGTAGAGGTTCGGGCTGTAATGTGCATTGATTAAATTTTTTTAATTACATGTTAGATACTTATTAGCTATTTTTTAGTTAAGTAGGCGCTGAAGCTGCTGCATCATTAATCGATGTTCATGCTCAGTGCCGCCAATTTCTATAGCATTATGCGCTTGTTGATAGGCAAGTTTTTCGTTACCGGCTTTAGCATTTAAATACGCTAAAATAGCAAGTGGCATATGTGAGTTCGCTAGTGCTTTATTACTTTGCAATAATTCAACACTATTTATTGCTTCACGCAGCTTTCCCGTATGTCCCAATGCTATCGCGTGATTTAGTTTAGCTACAGGTGAATTAGTTATTTTGATGTAGTTATCATAATAACCAACAATTAATGACCAATTAGTTTCTGCAAATGTTTCTGCCGCACAGTGCTGCTGAGCAATTAACGCCTCAAAATAAAACCGACCCGGCGAAATACTCGCCCTAGTACACATTTTTAAAACATGATCACCGGTATTAATATAGCCTCGTTGCCATAGGTTTCGGTCTTGTAAATCTAACGGAATATTAAAACCTTGTTTATCAACTCGAGCATTAATACGTGCAATATTAAAATGCATTAAGGCAAATAGACCTAAGGTATCTTGATTAGCAATTTTAGGTTCATCTATTAGCATCTTAACCAGCGCAATAGCTTCTTGGCAAAATTCTACATTGATTGGCTTTTTAGCATCTGAACTATAAAAACCTTCATTGAAAAGTAAATACAATACCGTGTGTACCGTATCCATAGCAGCATTGAGTTCGTCATCGCAGGGTAATTCAAAACTTAGCTGTTTTAACTTTTCGCGTGTTCTTAATAGCCTTTTTTTAACGGTTGATTCAGTTAATAATAGCGCTCTTGCAATAGCACGAATGCTAAAGCCACATAACGTCTTTAAAATAAATACAATGCTATTTTCTGCTTTGATACTTTCATGACAACAAATGAAAATCATCCTAAGTTGATCGTCTTTTATTTTTGGTGTTGTAAACTCTTGTTCAATAGTAAACGCCAGCGTCCACTCACTGTCTAAGTATTGAGTTAAGTCTTGCGAGAATTTTACTTTAGTTTTATTCGCTCTTATTTTATCAAGTGCTTGGTTCTTAGCTGTCGTCATCAACCATGCGGCAGGGTTTTCAGGCACTTGACGCTGTTGCCAATCAATCATGGCTTTGCTAAAAGCGTCTTGCAGCACATCTTCTGCTAAATCAAAATTATGTATGCCAAAAATGCGAGTTAATACCGCGAGTAACTTTGCAGATTCTGTTTTATAAAGTTGCTCAATAAGGGTGCCAACATCTGTCATCAATGCATACCTCTATTCGTATAAAGCTAGAAAAAAGATAACATCACCGCCCTTTCTCATCAACATACAACAATTAAAACCTTAATAGATATTGCGTTGATGGATTTTAATCAAATCAGGAAGTCTCAATAAGGCTATGCTTTATGTTGCTCTGTTATTTGAGAAATAATTCGCCAGAAAATCAATAAAGGCTCTTATTCTAAAGGGCAAATAGTCTGCGTTTTTATATACTGCATACATAGGCAATGACGGTTTTTCTTCACTTTCAAATATTTCTATAAGCTCATTTGTCTTGATATATTTTTCAATCATCCATTTAGGCATTGCTGCTATACCTAATCCTAGTACTGCCATTTTAACAATCATTTCTGGACTGTCGCTAGAGATCACCTCACGAAGTGCATATTTTTCTTTATTGAAATACCAAACATTCGATGGGTTACTCAAAGAGTACGTTATACATTGGTGCTGTATTATTTCACTAGGGTGTAAAGGAGTTCCTTTTTGCTCAAGATATTCAGGAGCAGCAAAATAGCAAAGCTCATGATCAAGCAACTTTTTAGCTTTCAGTCCTGAGTCTTTAAGATAGGATGCTCTTATTGCGATATCTATATCATCATTGTATAGGTCAACTTGTTTATCATTTACCGAAATATTAATTGAAATCTTAGGGTTTAAGTGAAGAAAATCACGAATGGGAATAGCGAGTCTTTGTGTCGCAAATGCTGACGGCGCCGATATTTTTAATTCACCAATTGCTTGGCTTAACTCTTTTTTTAGTCGTTGCTCAGTAATTGTCATTTGTTCAATTAAATCGCGACTATGACTGAAATACTGCTCACCCGCACTTGTTAAGGTAATTCTGCGCGAGTTGCGATGAAAAAGTGTAAAACCTATCGTATTTTCCAACCATGCAATTTTTTTACTCACAGCACCTTGTGTCATATTTAATTCATGCGCTGTAGCAGTAAAACTACCGAGCCTCACTACTTGATTAAATAATTTTATGCACTCAAATTTATCCATAACCATTCCAAATGGGAATACCAGTTACGACAAAGTTAGCATTTATTTGATTAATTCGGAATGGTTTAATGCTGTTAACCCAATAAGCAGGAGCATTTACATGATAACTATCACCATTTTACTCACAATATTTTTCACATTCGCTAGCTCAATAAAAATTTTAGCATGGCAAAAATACATCTTTGAAACCCAACTTTCTTTTTTTAAAAAGTACGGATTAAATCGAATGCATATGTTTTTAATCGGAATAATAGAGCTGGTTGCAGTAATAACTTTAGTAAGTTCGTTAATATTAAATTATGAAATACTAATGGGTTTTGGCGCACTAAGCTTAGCAATGACATCATTAGGGGCAATTTATTTTCACCTTAAGTTCGATACATTTAGAGACGCCATTCCAGCTATAGTCACTTTAGTGCTTTCAGCAATATTGATCGCTTCTAATCAGGCGCTGATTCAGTTAGTCGTTGCATGATGCTATTTACTCAAATTGCAGATTTAATCGTAAAGCCATATTATAAATGTAAATTTTTACAATTTTTACAATAAGTTGTTAAATAACAGGCGCTAACAATTCATCAGCGCCTGTAAGCTATAAACTTAAACCGTTAAGGTAATTTTACCCACAGCTTTACCTGATGAAAGCAAGTCATGCGCTTTAGCCACTTCCCATATTGAGAAATTACTTTCATCAATAATCGGCGTGATTTTACCAGCATCAACAAGCTCTGCAATTTCAGTTAGAATACGGCCGTGTGATGAATGGTTAATACCGTGACACAATGGAATAAGCATTAACACGCTGTGAAAAGACAAGCTTTTAAGCGCCACTTGCAGTGGATCCGCAATTGGCAGTGTTGTTGCTACATGACCATTAAACTTCGCCGCTTCAAATGATTTTTGTATGTTATCACCGGCAACTGGATCAAAAACTTTGTCAAAGCCAACGCCGTTAGTATAAGTTTTTACGTAGTCTGAAACAGGCTCTGCAGTGTAATCCACTAAATTATCCGCACCAACGGTTTTAGCTAATGCTTCAGTAACTGGTGAGTAAGTTGATGTGACATTTGCCCCCAACACTTTTGCTAGCTGCACTGCAATATGACCAACGCCGCCAGTAGTGCCATGAATAAGTACATTATCACCCACTTGAACATCCATTTTTTCAACAAGTGCTTCATACGAAGTAATGGCAACTAACGGCAGCGCTGCCGCTTGTTTCATGGTTAATGTTTTCGGTTTTTTCGCCATTAATCGTGCGTCAACCAACATATACTCAGCCAAAGCACCATCAACACCGTTAATTCCACCCGCCATACCGTAAACTTCATCGCCGATATTAAAATCAGTTACACCTTCACCTACCTCACTAACAATACCGGCAACATCACCGTGTAGTATCTCAGGTAGATTATTTGACCAAGGCAACTCAACTGAGCGCAGCATAGTATCAATTGGGTTAACACTGGTTGCCTTTACTTCAACTACCATATGGCCAGATTTGACAACAGGCATTGCTTTCTCTACCTGTTGGAATACGTCGGTGCTGCCAATTTCTTTAATGATCATTGCTTTCATCGTATTTACTCTTTATTTGTCGGTTAATTTAATAGTTTGTTTCAGTAGGGCTATTTTAATTTATGCAAATAAAGCAACCAATAACCCAAACAACAAATCACCTTTGTCTTTTTAGCAAAACAAGTTAAACTAATACAGTTATAAGTTTGGAAAACAACAAGGCTAAATAGGAATAATAATGAGTTCATTGAATCGATTACTGTACTTTAATTGCGTGGTAGAAACGGGCAGTATTTCTGAGGCTAGTAGAATATTTGATGTCCAGCCCTCCTCAATTTCTCGGCAGTTAGCCGTTCTTGAACAAGAGCTTGGTGTTCGCCTGTTAAATAAAACCACGAGGAACACTGGGTTAACGGAAGCAGGATATAAATACTATGACTTTTCTCAGCGCATTGTTTCAGAGTTTGACGAAGCTAAAAGAGTCGTTAATGATTTACAGGAAAAGCCACGTGGTAAGCTGAAAATAAGCATGACCGTAGGATTTGGCGAAAGCGTTGTGCTACCGCTTGTCGCTCAGTTTATGTCGCAATATCCTGATATTGATATAAAGCTTGAGCTAACCGAGCGGGTAGTTGATCTTGTTGAAGAAAATATTGATGTTGCCATTCGTAGCGGCCGATTACCTGATTCAACCATGATTGCGAGACGATTAGCTTTTAATAACTTTTTATTGTGCGCTAGCCCAAACTACCTAGCAAGCAAAGGTACGCCTAATAGCCCTACTGAATTAGTTGATCATCAATGTATTCGATATGGATATTCACGCTGGAAAGATTGGTATTTAATGGCTGATGAGAGAACAAAACTCACCATTAACAAAGCGATCTCGGTTAACTCAGTAAATGGTCAAAAGCAGCTAGTATTAAATGATACTGGGCTAGCCTTAATGCCCTATTGGGCAATTAAAAACGAATTAGCCAAAGGTTCAATAATCCAAGTTATGCCTGAGCATACTTTCAGCCCTTATGAAGAGCTCAGTGCCACCTACGCCATTTATTTAAAGCGAGATTTAGTTTCACCAAAAACTCGCGTTTTCTTAGACTTTTTAGCTGAACATATTGTTGGGCTTGATATGTAGTACTGCGCATATATGAACAAAAGCCACTATTTATCAGGGACAGGTTGTTAATTAAATTTTTTAATATTTATAATTTTATTATCAGTTTCAGCTTTGCGCTTACTTAATAAATGAGTGATTTCTTCTGCCGATAGCGGCTTACTATACAAATAACCTTGAGCTAAGGTACAACCTAAACTAGCCAATTTATTCGCTTGCTCAATTGTTTCTACACCTTCAACAATGGTTAATTTATTTAACTTTTGACATAGTACTAGCAAGCTTGAAATCACAGCTTCATCTCTGCTGTCTGTCACAACATCAATAGTGAATGATCGATCAATCTTAATATAATCCACGTCTAAATGTTTAATATAAGCTAACGAACTCATGCCGGTTCCAAAATCATCAATTGACAATTTCACACCCAATTTATTTAGTTGTGAAAAAACCTCACGTGTTTTATCAATGTTTACCATGCTGGCATTTTCGGTAAGTTCAATTTCAATAAGTTCTGCTGGAACTTGGTAGTGTTTTAATAAATCAGATAGGTAGCTGACGAGTTCTGGATCCATTAAGTTGTAAGGTGAGATATTTACCGCTATCGATAATTCTATGCCGTTGTCTAACCATTCACGACATTGCATGATAGCTTGCAACAATACGTACCGTGTAAACTCATGCACAAACATGCTTTGTTCAACAATATCTATAAACATATTGGGCATTAACATGCCCTCTTTAGGATGTAACCAGCGCACAAGTGCCTCTACACCAACAATATTATTCTCTGGCAGTTGCACTTTAGGTTGATAATGTAAAACGAATTGACGCTTTTCAAGAGCAGCATTAAGCTGCCCGCGTAGGCTTATTCTGAATTCAGAACGAGTAAACAATTCTTGTTGAAATACTTGATAACCAAGTCGATGTTTTTTTGCTTGGTACATGGCAATATCTGCATTCTTCAGAATATCATCAAGCTGTTGACCACTTGCCGGATAATAGGCAACACCTACACTAACGCTAGTTTCAAAAACGTAATTACTCACTTTAATGGGCTGGCGACATAATAAAACAATATCTTCAGCTAATGAAATAGCGTCGCTTTCATTTAAATCATCACACCAGACAACAAACTCATCACCGCCATAACGCATTACTTGTGAATTTTTTTCCTTCAAGTTTCGTAAACGTCTTGATATCGCTTTTAAAAGTTCGTCCCCCACCAAATGACCCATAGTGTCATTGATGTCCTTAAATTTATCTAGGTCAATAATATAAATGGCAAACAAGGTATCTAAATCTTGATGTTTTTTTACGTTTTCAGGAGTGAAGTATGACAGTGCATAATCATATAAGTAGGTCCGATTAGGCAAGCCCGTTAGCATATCGTGACTGGCCAGATATTTAAGCCGATCATTACTTTGCTCAAATCGTTTACTGATCAACGCTGAAATAAATAATGCGACCCAAACAGTTAGCCAAAATGTTAAAAAAGCAGTAATGAAAAGCCTATTTGAAACGTAACTTATTGCTTTATCTAATGCATGCGTTTTAGTTACCATTAATATTGATAGGTCATCAAGAGGTGAGTTTTCATAAACCCAAATTAACATCTCGGCTTCATTTTCGATGAAATCATAGCTAGATTGCTTAGTGTTGATTGCAGTCGCAATACCCTCATCTTGAGCGTAAAAAGAGGAGTTTCTTAATTTAAAATGTTTATTGTTAACCCATATTTCAAACCCGATCACATCTTTATCTAGAAGTGCTATTAGCTCGGTTTTTACACTTTCATTCAACGACAATTCATTAAGATCAGCAGTAGAAACAATTGCCTTAATACTTTTAGTCAGTTGTAAAAGCATTTTATTACTATGCTCAAGCTCTAAAGATTGCCCAAGGTCACGTGACAAGTTGAATGCAACACTAATGAAAATAGCGGATACAACAATAGCTAATCCGATTGAACTATAAAGTACACGTTTTCTTAAAGCTAAAGACAAATCAGTATTAGTCATATACTTTAATATTTAACCTTTTTTGCAAGTGTTTATATTCGCAATATTGTATACAGGGCACCATCCTAAGACGAAGGAGATTAAATTCATTAAGGCAAAAATTAAAATAGAAATTTGTAATAACATGTCGCCAATTTGATCAAAAAACACTACAACATAAACAATTAAGGCAACGGCAATTATCCCTCTTATTATTCTATCTATAGCACACAGGTTATGTTTAATATTTAGCATAAATCCTCTTATAGTGATTATATATTTCATATATACAATAAAGTATAGGATAGAATTCAGTTGTTTAAAGCGATTAATTAGCAGGTGTTTCTGACAAAAGAAGCATTTATGAATAAAATGCCAATAGCAACAATGAACTTGAGGTGTCATGTCATATTTAACAAGTCTCGAAAACTTATAATAGATAACATTTGCCTAAGCTAAAAAACGAGAGTAAAAAATAACAGCCATATTAATAACTAATTAATTTAGCCGTTAAATTGCTCAAACTTTAATAATAGCTCTGCTGCTATTTTATCTTGCCCTTTAAGCCTTAATACTTCGATTATACATTCGATGGTGCACAACCCACCTTTAGGTTGATTGGCTCTTAGTTTGTATGAAGAACTATTTGTCGCATTCAAAGTAAATTGTGACGCAGCTTTTAAATAAGCGCTCTGGTTGAATATTTTTTGTGCTTCCTGCCAGGTGCTATCAATAATGATTATATTTTCATATTCTTCAATTTTTACCTTTGCAATAACATTCGAAACGACCTTTGATACAGTTGGTGATAACTCAGGTGATTCAGCATGTTGCTTTGCTGTTGGCTCCGTCGCTGACAACTCTCTCGTCGAATATAATAATGCCGCCTGATTAGTTTCTATTAGTTGAATAAGCTCTTTATTAGGGCTTAGCCTTTCCCAAAGAATACGTTCAACAATATTATGAGCATTTTCTATCGCAATAGCACCAGTATTAGTAGCTCTACGCATTTCACGCTCATGAGTAAGCAAAAATATTTTCATTTTTATTTATTGTTTCGCATTGGGTTGTTGCTGTAAGACAACGGTTTAGAAAGTTAGAGGTTAGCTAGCTCAACACTTAGCATCATAAGGTGGTTACTAACATCTTGAGGCATATATTAACTATGCCTCAAGATAAAAGCTCAAAGGGCTATTTCAGTTTGCAAACTTACTGCAAACAACACTTCTTATATTTTTTACCACTACCACATGAACAAGGATCATTGCGACCAACAGTTGGCAATGAACTTACCGGCACACTGTTCTCTAAAATAGTTTTTTCATCGTACAGAATATTAGACAATAAACCGCCCTCGCCCATTAACGAATCAAATACATCGCCTTCACCTTGCATATTATCGAAGCTTTCATCTGCAGCCCAAGATTTTAAGGTTGCAATTAGATTAAATTCAGTTTGAATAGTACCCAATTCAATCAACTTAACTGTATTAGCACTATCCCAGGCTTTTACTTCATCTTTCTTAAAGCGTTCTTCATCCAATAAACCTTTATCACATAAACCAACGAATTGAGCTTTAAAATCATCAAGTTGATAGGCAATACAAGAATCAGCCAATGCACTAAGTAAAAAACTATTAATTGAACTCGGCAATGCTAAAAATGCTGCTAACCAGCGTGTTACATGTGAAACTAACTCGGCTTTATCAATAACACTCACTTCGTATTGGGCAAATACCGCTTCAATAGCAGACGCTTTGCAATATATTGCTTGATGACCATCAACAATATAGTCAGATAATGTTTGTGTATTGCCATCTGCAACATTATAAAACAAGCTAGGTGTTAACTCAGTCAGTGCATCACCAAATACACCTTCAATAGGTGTTAAATAGGTGTCTGTTCGCGAAAACAGCTGTAAACATTTTGACAAAGCTGGCGTATATTTTAATTCCGCTAACAATAAGGTGCCAAAAAATAAAATGGCATTTTGCTCATCGGTTAGCGAGCTATCATCGGCGATAAATTGATCGGTAATCCGTTCTAATTCAGGATAAAATTCCGACCAATTCGTTTTAAGCTCTTCAATCGCTACAATAGGTAGTTCATTGCCATGTGCATTACCTATTTCCAATAAAGCTTGTTCTAAATTCATGTGTGTTCCGCGTTAAATTATCAATGATGAGTGACAAGGGCCATATAGTAAACTCTTCCTATTGGCGTTACCAATTAAAGCGCTAGCTACAGCCGAAAATTCATTCGATTCAAACCACTATATTTCTAATTATAGAGTGTTTGAATACGAGGCTAACTATATTACACCACCAATTTTCAATATTATGGCAGTTAGGCTTAGCAACCCTGCACCGGAGTAAACCATTTTCCCCGAATATGACGCTATATCCCAATGTTTTGCACAGTAAATCAATGAAATAGGTAAGAATAGAATAATAGACCAACCAAATAAATGCTGCTTATTACCTAAAGCCACAACAGCACTAAAAATTGAACCTATAACAAATAGCATTAACCCAATAGAGCCAGTTAATAGTGTCGCTATTACAATGTATTGAATCATGTAAAATTACACACCTTTGTTTACGAGAATAAATGACAATAAAGACCTAGTTAAAAGGCGTTAAATTGTCGATTAGAAGGCTGAAGAACGAAAACAATAAAGCCTCACTCTTGAACAGCCCATTATGTGCTTATTGTACTTTTTTGTAGTTCTTTTTTTAAAAACAATTCAACAGGTATAAAAGCAAAAGGAATAAAGGCAGCGATGAATACAAATAGCCAAACAACTACCGACCAACCTTGTTTATGTGAAGCCAGAAAAGAAAGTAAAAAATACATGATAAATAAAATACCATGTCCCATACCAAGTACGTATACAAACTCTCGACTAATAATATTGAATGAGACAGATAGTATGAGAAGAAAAGACAACCCTTCCACTAAACTCGCAATTCTAAAAAAATTTAACATCAATCACCAATTAAAATTTCATGCGTGAACAAAAGCCTCGTTAAGAGGCAAAAATTGGTGGCTAAAATAAGCGAAGTGGAAGTAAATAGTCAACTGTATTTTTGTCTGAAGTAAATTCTTTGTTCGGCATTTACTTATTGACGACATGAGCAACACTAATAACCTTGTAACAACTCACGTATCATTTCAATTTTCCCAAACAAATGTGAACTCTGAGCTAACGTGACACAAATTAGTTTTTGTATCACAAAATTGATGACTACCTTGTGTGATTGCCCCAAAATCTTTAATAGGACGAAGCTTAAAAGAGTCAACTATTAACTCTCGTCGTAAATTACCGCAGACTGTACCGCGAAAAGAACCACGCGAATAGAATCAATTACTGCTTTTCGGTTCCAAGTTGCTCCAACTTGATCATGATAAAATTCAAGGTTTCGGTCATAGAAAGACTCATGCTTCTTTAACTCTTTCTCGCTTTTCATTTATTAATCGAATCAAATAGCCCAGTATCAAGTTTTAACATTGTTTGCTCAAATAACTCTTCACAATGCGCCAAAGAAATCACAAAGATTAACAATATCGAAATAAATATTTCCATCAAAAACTTAAAGTGGATAACTTACTGATAACAAGCTAAAATTAGTAACAAAGGAGCAAAAAACAACTGTTATTTCTCCCACTTGGACAGTCAGTTATACGCTTATGGTTACCTATTTTTTTTAAACTGCCTTTCACATGGGATCCCATCGTTATCACCATCCATTTTAGTGTTAGGGCAATGATTAATAAAATACTTAGCCTCAGCATAAGATTTCATTTGAGAGCAATGCTGCCTGCCATCACAGTTAAACTTAGATTTTCTCTGACTTGTAGTGGTAGTTTTTTATTAGAAGCCTTAGCCTGCTGATTAGCTATACTTATTGGTGTAAAAGCTAAAAGACTGCATAGACTAATTAAAATAATTGACTGTGAAATTTTCAATGTACACGATCCTTGTAAAACTTATAATGTCGCAATAAGCGGAAAATTACAGTTGGCTAAAATACTAGCGAAGCGGAACCAGCCAACTGTTATTTGTGATCTTCCCCCAATAAAACGGACACATTTTATCGGGGGAGGATCATTGTCCTCGTTTAATTTCTTGTTAGGTATACTTTGCTGAAGCCTTGTAAAAGTAAACCCCAACTAAAATTGCTGTAATAATTTGAATAACTGCTGAAACAGTAATAATTAATTCATATTGCCAAATGGCACAACCGAGAACAAAACCCAAAACAAAATATACAGCAATACTTTTAACACTAGTTTTGCAAATAAAACTCAAGCTATAAAGCATAACTAAAACAAAAGTTAGCACACTCAAGCAGTCGGTCAAATATGCAATAGTGTAAACACTGTACTCTACTGGAAATACATCATAATCAACAAGTAATTCAGTGGCAGGAGATTGAATATAAAGAGAAATATAAGCGAGGAAAATGAAAAACATCCAAACACTGGCTGCACCTACGACTGTATATATTGATTTATGCACCAAACTTTCCCTGTATACCTAACGCCTCAATAAGCGGCTTAAAACTGTTGGCTAAAATTAACGAGGCACGAGCAAAAAGCCAATTGTTCTTTTGTCCGTTTAATTGCCTTGTTATATTTTTTATACCATAATTCAATATATATTGGTATTAAAGAGATTACATTATGGCTAAAAATACAAGCGTAACATTAGGTGAACATTTTGATCAATTTATAAATCAGCAACTTAATTCAGGTCGTTATGGTTCAGCCAGTGAAGTAATACGTGCTGGTTTAAGAGCCTTGGAAGATCAGGAAACAAAGATAATAAATTTACGCAATATGCTTGTTGAAGGTGAAAACAGTGGCGTTGTAGAATACTCGTATGATTCATTGATTTCAGAGCTGGACAAAGATAACCACTAATGTCGAAATTCGAATTATCGGGTAAAGCCAAAAACGATTTAATTAAGATAGCCAAATATACTCAATTAACTTGGGGAACAGCACAAAGAAATGATTATTTAAAACTATTAGATAATACTTTCCATCAACTTGCAGATGAACCGATGCTAGGAGTTACTTGTGATTATATTAGAGAAGGTTATCGAAAACGCCCTCAAGGTAGTCACATAATTTATTACAAAGAGCACAAAAAAAAACAAATTTTGATTGTAAGAATATTACACAAAAGTATGGATGTTAACCGCGCTCTTTGAACAATATAACGAATGATATGGACTCCTCACTCGGCATCCATCGCTAGCGAATGTGCCATAGTGAAGTTGATAAGAAGCTTCAAATGAGGAGAGTCCATATGTCCTTAATTAAAGTCGTTGGCATCGATTTAGCCAAGTTAGTTTTTAGTATTCACGGAATTAACGAGCATGACAAGTGTAAATTACGTAAAACTGTCAAAAGAAACAAACTGTTAGCTGAGGTTGCTAAGTTGCCGCCTTGCATAATAGGAATAGAAGCGTGCTCTGGAGCACATTACTGGGCAAGAGAATTTACTGAACTCGGTCATGAGGTCCGTATCATGGCTTCTAAATTCGTTATCCCGTATCGACAAAACGAGAAAAATGATGCCAACGATGCAGAAGCCATTTGTGAAGCAGCCACAAGACCAAAGACACGTTTTGTCAGTATAAAAAGTGAAGAGCAACAAGCCGTGTTGTGTTCACATCGCATCAGGCAAGGCGCAATCAAAGATAAAACCGCACGTATCAATCCATTACGAGGCTTATTATCTGAATTTGGTATTATCATGCCCAAAGGCCGTTACCCTGCACAAAAAGCTATTAGCGGCATTCTCGAAGATGCAGAAAATAACTTACCTTTCCTTGCAAGGGAATTACTAAATGACCTGTGGCAAAGCATTAGAGGCTTGAACGATGAAATCCTAAAATACGACAGAAAACTCTATGCCTTAGCCAATCAAATGAAAGACGCAAAACGCTTAATGAGTATTCCTGGCATTGGTGAAATCACCGCAATTGCTGTTGTGGCTACAGTAAATGATGCTAAGCACTTTGAAACGAGTCGCTCCTTTGCTGCTTGGATAGGTTTAGTACCAAGGCAGTATTCAACAGGCGGTGTTGTTCGGTTAGGCAGGATTAGTAAACGCGGTGAAAAACATATTCGCACCTCACTTATTCATGGCGCACGAGCCGTTATTGCAAACTGTAAAAAAAACAGACCGGACAAGTCTATGGGTAAAAGACCTTGTTGAGCGACGAGGGTTTAAACGAGCGACTGTTGCCTTAGCCGCTAAGAACGCCCGATTAATTTGGGCACTGTTACACTCAGAAAAAGAATATCAGGTAGATTATGTAAAGTAAGTTGACGTACAAAGGTTAATTAAACGGTTAACCCCACCGGGTCGCAGTAATAGCAATTGACGATAACACGGTCAGACCGAGAGTAAGAAAGCCTGTTTAATCGGGAAGTGTTGATAACACTGTTTAACGAATGAGGCATTGCTCAAGCGCAAATCATCAGGGCGATAGCGTAACAAAGCTAATTAAACGCCGAATGTAGAGCTGCTGTCAGATCTTCTTGTTAGAGAAAATGCTATTGCTTGACAACGGGGAGTCCATGTAGCTCGACTAATACGTGATGCGGTGGCAATGTCTTTGCCACAAGCAAAGCAATAAGCGAATAAGGCATAAAACTTAACATCCGACTCAGGACTTTCAAGTAAGCCACTTAATTTATGTTCTCCGCTAACAAATTCTACTTTTTCGCGCATAAAAAGATCCTTAACAGTAAATGATTAGTAATAATTTGGCTTGTCTTACGTAGTTTTATATCTGACCGACAAGCTATAAGATAAATTTCCTTATTATCATTCTAGGCTACGGTAATCGAACTAAGTTTTTACTTGGGTAAGAAATTAATCCAACGGAATTGAATTAATCACTTACTTTCTCGATTTTTTTGTATAAAATATACAGGTTAGCTTTTTAAGTACTTTAAAGGAACGAATATGACCATAGGTGTTGGCGGCTCTACCGCAGAAGTTGAACTAAAAAAATTAGTCAATATGACTCAAAACGTGCAGGCAATCAGTCAGGCTGAATTCAACCAACGTATTGCCAAAGCGCAAGCCATCATGGTTGAAAATGACATTGCTGCCACCTATGTAAATGCCGGTACCAACCTCGCTTATTTCACCGGTACTCGTTGGTACGCTAGCGAGCGTATGGTCGGTGCAATTATCCCAAAAGAAGGAGATATAACGTATATCAGCCCTTTCTTTGAGGTAAGTACTTTAAGTCAATACATGACGGTTAAAGGTGACATTAAAGGCTGGCAAGAACACGAAAGTCCTTATCAACTATTTAAAGAAGCTTTAAACGATTACGGTATTCATTCAGGTACAGTGGCGATAGACGAGTCTACCGCTTTCTTTGTTGCTGACGGTATTAAAAACGCAGCACCTGAATTTGAATTAATTGATGCAAAAGCGATAACCGCAGGCTGTCGCGCCATAAAGTCTGATGCTGAAATAGCTTTATTGCAACAAGCAAAAGATATGACTATTGAAGTACATAAAGCGGTTGCTCGCATTTTGCGTGTTGGTATTTCCACCCAAGAAGTGACTAACTTTATCGATCAAGCGCACCGCACAGTGGGCGCTCCTGCTGGCTCATATTTTTGTATCGTACTTTTTGGTGAAGACTCTTCTTACCCACATGGTGTTAAATCACCAAAAGTACTGGAAGAAAACGATATTGTATTAATTGATACTGGCTGTCAGGTTGAAGGCTACAACTCAGACATTACCCGTACTTATGTTTACGGCGAGCCAAACCAACGCCAACGTGATATGTGGTTAGTTGAAAAATTAGCGCAAAAAGCTGCTTTCGATGCTGCTAACATTGGTGTGCCATGTGGTGATGTAGATGTTGCCGCAAGAAGTTACTTAGCAAGTCAAAACATGGGACCAGATTATGAAACGCCTGGTTGTCCGCATAGAACTGGTCATGGTATTGGTTTAGACATTCATGAATGGCCGTATTTAGTGCGCAGTGATAGAACGCCACTAGCAAAAGGCATGTGTTTCTCAAATGAGCCTATGCTGGTACTACCAAATGAGTTTGGTGTGCGTTTAGAAGATCACTTCTACATGACGGACTCTGGTGCTAAATGGTTTACAGAGCCTTCTTATTCTATTGATGACCCATTTGGTTACGAGCAAGTTTAGGCCAAATTAAGGGCATTAAACATATCTAAAGCCAGCATTAGCTGGCTTACTAACACTGGCTTTTAAAAACTATTACACTTTTCATTGTTAAATAGTTTGGCGTATGGCCTGGCTTTGGATAGAATTCAGTTATTGTAATTTTAGAACTTGAACCTATGCATGCTTTTTTAGAATATATCCCTTTAGTCATTTTTTTCGTTTTCTATAAATTTGCCGATATTTATTGGGCAACAGGCTCACTGATTGTTGCCTCAGCCATTCAAATTTCTTATTACTTAATAAAAAAACAACCTGTACCCAAAAGAAATCTTGTTTTCTTTGGCCTAATTGCTGTTTTTGGCGGCCTGACTATCTATTTACACGACGATACATTCTTAAAGTGGAAGGTCACTATTATTCAGGGTTTTTTCGCCATTGCACTTATTGTTAGTCAAAAACTATTTAACAAAAACATAATCAAAGAATTCTTAGGTGAAGCACTAACCTTACCAGAAGAAATTTGGAATAAACTTAACCTTTCTTGGGCAATATTTTTTGCTACTTGCGGTCTACTTAATTGGTACATTGCTTTTAACTTTAGCTTAGAGACCTGGGTTAATTTTAAAGTGTTCGGTTTAACGGCATTAACCTTTGTTTTTGCTATTGGCTCAGTATTATCTTTACACAAATACATGCCAGATGACCCGGAAGAAGAAAAGAAAGAATAACTGACCACGTACCATTCGTCGTTTTTAATAAAAGAATAATATTGGAATTAAAATGCTTTATCTTGTTTATAGTGAAGATGTAGAAAATAGCTTAGCACTTCGATTAAGTGTGCGTGAAAACCATTTAGCTCGATTAAAAGATCTGCAAGCACAAGGTCGTTTAATTGTTGCTGGCCCTTGCCCTGCTATTGATAGCGAAAACCCAGGTGACGCAGGATTTACTGGCTCGCTTATTATCGCCGAATTTGATAGTTTAACTGACGCACAAAATTGGGCTGACCAAGACCCATATATTGCGGCAGGTGTTTATAAAAAAGTTACTGTTAAACCCTATAAGAAAGTGCTTCCGGCATAAGTTTCGGTATTCGCTTTTACATAAAGACTCATGGCTAGCAATGATTAAAAAAACTCATATAAAATATTTCTTACCGCTATCTTTAGTGCTATCTAGCCCTGTTTTGGCTAAGAACACTATCGAAATGTGCGAAATGAACATGACGACAACACCAGAAGTATCAAAATGCTTAGACGGCATTAAACTGGATATAGATCGCGAACTACAGACTTGGGTAAATAACCAATCATTTATCTTAGAAGAGTTATCCGCTAATACCGGGCGACGTGCTGCACTTAACATGTTTAAACGCTCACAGCGTAACTTTATTAGTTACCGTGAAAACAATTGTCGTTGGCAGTACCTATCAATTTCTCCAGGTACTGGCGCTGCGGCGGCTTTTAAGAAGTGTTATATCACTCTAACCCAAGACCGCATCAATGAGTTAACTAACTTGAATAAATAACTTAGCTAGACTATTAAGGCTCTTTATTATCTATAAAGAGCTTCATAAAATTTGCAATAATGTTTTATTCAAACTTAACTTTTCAACATTATGGTTTTCGTTGAAAGCGAGTCACCATAGCATCAATGCCGACAGTTAATAATAATGCAACAGCCAAAAGTTGTGCAGCAATGGCAGAAAATATGTCAGGTGCTTTCATAATAGTGGCCATCAGTGAGTCTTGGTAATAAAAAAACCATTGATGGTCTGCTGGAAAAATTACCGTATGCAAATAATAAAAAACGGAGGTAAAGCTCCACAAAAATAACACCGCCACAACAAGCAGGCACAGTATCATCACAGCAACTAATTTGTGCTTACCCAAAGGTACTGTTGTTATTGAAGCCATCATTAGTTCAAATTGCGTGGGGTTACTTTTTATAACTGTATTTTCTATAGCAGAGTATTCAATAGCAGATTTTTCAATAAACATAGCACCATCGTTCTGATGACTTGCATTAGAACGACTAAACACTTGCTTACAGGTATAAAGCACCAATAAAGACAATAACAGCAATAAATTACTCATCCAGAACTGACTGACCTTATCGAGCAAGTTTGCAACATCTTGCAAATGAACCACTTCACTATTGGTTAACAAACGACGTATTTGACCAGCTGAGTTTTGGTAGCTAATACGATCCAGCCCTTCCCCTTGTTGGTGAATAGCTTGAACAATATCTGCAAATTTTTCGTGATGCAAGCCTGCATCTTCCACCGGAAAGTCACGTTTCCCATGGGTATTTTTAATAACATTTTTTTTAATCGTGCTATCAATGTGTAAACTTTGATACCAGAAACCATAAAAGAAATTCGCTGATTTACTTAGTTGCCAGCTGATGCCTAATGTAAAGGTGAGCAGCGAAAGTGAAAACGTTAACCAAAGTAAATGTTTCATTACGTGTTTAAAGGTGATGTGTCTGAACATATTAATCATTAAAACTCATATTCAATTGCTACACGCAATATATGATCTTTGCTGTCACCATTTAAGCCCGTAATAAACCCCGCTTCCCATTTCAACTGTTTTTGGCCGTCAAAGCGGTGAATTCCCATAAATGCGGGCCCTATTCCGGTGTAATCTTCACCGGTATAAATTTCTATCGCTGGCTGTACTTGCGGTAACCAACGATAACGATATTGCAGACGAAATTCTGTTTCAAATTCATTTTTAATATCACTACCACTTTCATAAATTAAAAAGGCGTTTAACGCTAAGCTTGTACGGCCAAACTCCTTTTCAAATAAAATCCCCGTGGTTACTTCCCAAATATCAAGCTTATGTTCTTTTTCAACTTCAAATAACATGCCCCAATCAGCCCAGTATTCGCCTTGTTCTGTTATCATCCAGCGAGTTTCAATTTCATAAGCTGATAAGCCAAAATCGCCATCACCGTCACGTTCGCCAACTATATAGGCCTCTACCATAATGTTATCTGTCAATGACTGACCATAAGCTAAACGTTGGCCCAAACTATTACCATTATCATTTTGGTGTGACAATAAACGCCACTCAAATTCACGTTCATTCGGTAATACATAAGGGTGGTAAACCTTATCAACAACAACACCATCAGCATTAGCTTTGTTACTAGTTATCAGTAGTGAAAGTAGCAAAATTAAACTTACCATTGACAGCACCGCTGACTTTACAGCTTTACGGTAAATCATAGTGCCACCTCCTTAAGTGTCCTATTCCCATTTCTTAGCGCAGAATTAGAACGAATAAAAATTATTGTGAAAGCAGCAACAATAGCCGTAGCATAAAGCAATAGTTGTATTAAGGTTGGCGTAGCGTCGTAACCAAAAAATACCGTTAGTAAATAACCTACTTCTGAGTTTTCTAACACAATATTATTTGAATCCCATAAAATGTTGCCGATAGGCAATTCGTCTATCTGTAACAATAAGTTAGTCGATTGCATAAGCAGTCCGGCACTAAAAAAAACTAAAAGTGTCTCCCGAATCAATCGGTAATAATGCTGAACAGCTTCCATCATAAAATAGAGTAATATTGCAATACTGGTGCAAATTCCTACGCCAAGTACAACACCAGTAGATAATACATTCGAGGCATTATTTTTATGCCAAAAACCAGTGAAGTAAATAAGAAAATTGGCGCCATTTAGCATTATAATAACGGCAACTAACGTAATCGCGCTATAACGAGTAATAGTTTTTGATCGTGCTGAAAAATTTATAATATTTCCAACAGCAAGATGGCTAAGCAACACTAACACAAGACAATAACAGCCAAAATACAGTGAAGCATAAAACCATTCCCGTCCGGTATCATCAATGGCATGAGCAATAACATCAGTTGCCATTAATAGTGCAAAGCTAAGTAACATGCCTAATAAGCCGGATATATAGACCCAATTGGCCTTAATGCTTTGTTGTTGTAATAAAGACAACAAGATAGCCATCACCACAAACACAGGCAACGCATCTCTTAAAAATAGGATCACGGTATTAATCAACATAAACAACTCCTGACTCTGTTAAGTTATTTTGTTGAAATGCGATTGTGCTACCTATTTCGTTAAATTCTCTGTTATCAATGTCATGTAAACTAACCTGAGGAGGCACTTGTGGAGTAACAAGAATCGCACCTTTTGCACTATTAGGATTAAACTCACCGAAAAATTCATATCGGCCTTGAGGTAAGGGGCCAATAAATATAACGGATTTTTTTTCAGGAAAAATAACTTTTTCACGATTAAGGTCGAAACTATCAAACTCTTCTGGCGTTTGGTCTCGATTATAAATAATCAATTTAACTTTCGTATTTTCAGGGATTTCAATTTCTGAAGGAAAGAATAAATGATTTTTTAATTCAATTTGAAATTCAGGTCGTTTGGCGATAGTCAAAAAAGACATTAACGTTAGCGCTGCCACAACAAAGCGTATAAACGGCATAGAATAATGGCTAATCATGGGCTTCCCCCACTTTACGAACAGCTTTACCACTGATTTTATTCATATTATTTTTTTCAATAAAAAATGTCACTTGCACACATAGCCCTGATAAAGCAGATGAAGTACTTAAAGTAATTTTTGCTTGGTGTAATTCTACAATGTGTTTCACAATTGACAAACCTAAACCACAACCAAAAACCTTTGACTGGTGACTATCACCGCCAACACGATAAAAACGATCAAATACTCGTGTATATTCTGCGGGCGCTATGCCGGGACCAGAATCTTCTACGCGCAGAATCACCTTGTCTTCTGCTTGCTGACATGAAACCAGTATCTTGCCATTGTTTGGGGTATATTTTGCGGCATTTCCAATCAAGTTTTTCAATAATATACCAATAGCAAAACGATTACCTAAAACTTCAACCTTCTCGCTATCAAGCTCAATATCGTGGCCTCTAGCTGCGATATCAGGGTATAACTCACTAATACATTCTTGCAATATTGTTTGTAAATTTAGTGCTTCACTTTCCGCTAAAATTTGTTCTGGGTTGGTTCTATTTAAGGTCAATATTTGATCAACAACATGTGCCATACGTTCAACACTTTGCTCTAATTGATTAAATGGTAGTGCCTGCATTGGTGTTACTGTGTTTATTGCACTCTTTTCATCATTTATTGAGTTGTAATTTACTGATGTATCAACAAAAGGCATTTTTTCGCCTGAAGTGACTTTCGATCTTGTTGCTTGGTAGCTTTGTTGCAAATTATGAACATTTATTTTCAATACACTTAACGGCGTTCTCAACTCATGAGCGGCATCTGAGGCAAAGTGTTTCTCTCGTTCAAACGCTAATGATAATCGTAGAAATAACTCATTCAACGTTTCAGTAACCGGCAAAAGCTCTTTAGTTGAACTGGTTGCGAGTTGGCTAAGATCATGTGCCTTTTTGTTCTTTAAGGATTGAGTTAAAAAAGTTAATGGTTTCAACCCCTGTCTTACAGCCAACGAGATAATTAAAGCTAACAACGGCATAACCAATATAATGGGCGTAACAGCGGCTAGAATAATATCTTCAGCAAGGTCAAAGCGCTGTTTGATCGGCTGAGCAATAATAAACCATGCCACCTGCATTGACCTATCTTCAATTGGTACTGTATATGTACGCCAACGTTTCCCTAAGAAATTAGCCTCAGTGAAACCTTCTGTTAATGTATTCATTAATCGCGCAGGTGCATTATTACTGCGAGAGAGCACCTTATTTTCAACAATGAGTTGATAAGAAAAATTGGCTGGTGCTTTCTGTTCTATCACGCCAATAGGTAAGTCAACCGAGGTTATCACTTGTGCTAATGAGCGTAATTCATCGTCAAATAGGCTTTCAGCCTTATCCATACTCGTTTTATAGCCTTGGATCGCTGAAACAAATATCACTAAGGTGATAATTGACAGCAACATCAGTACTAAATAACGACGAATAGACATAAGTGCTTATACCCTAACCTTTACTGATGGTGTAACCGACACCACGCACAGTTTGAATAAATTTATCAGGTAGTTTTTTACGTAGATTATGTACGTGTACCTCGACAGCATTACTTATAACTTCTTCACCCCACTCATATAAGCGTGACTCGATTTGTTCACGCGATTGAATTCTACCGGCATTTTCCATCAAGGCTTTCAGCACCATATATTCTTTTTTAGAGCAATTAAGTTCTTGCTCATTTAAAAACACTTTATGGGCTGCGCTGTCTAACTTCACTGCATTAATATTGATAACTGCGCTATCTGCTGTACCTAAACGACGCTCAATAACTCGCAAACGTGCTAGTAATTCATTAATATCAAATGGCTTTACCAAATAGTCATCAGCGCCAAAGTCCAAGCCTTGAACTCGTTGTTCTATGGTATCTCGCGCGGTAAGAATAATTACTGGCGTTGATTGCTTTTTCGCTCTTAACTTTTTCAGTACTTGCAAACCATCCATATCGGGTAATCCCAGATCGAGAATAGCCATATCATGTTCAGGAATGGCTAACGCCGTCAACGCATCCTTACCATTTTCAACATGGTTAACGACAAAGCCTTCATAGCGTAATGATTGCTGCAAAGCTTGTGCAAGAGGTAAGTCATCTTCAACCAGTAAAATTCTCATCTTTTTAATTTCTAACCTATAACAAATGACTTCTAGAAGGGTTGTTTATACCCAAGCCACTTGGGTATATATCAATTTGATTTTAAACTATATTATACCAGTATTAAGGGACAATATAGTTTCTATCATTATCGTTTAGTGCTTTTCGCTATTTTTTTCTCTACTTGAGCCAAAAGAAGTTCAATTTCTGCTTGTCTGTATTTGTCAGCCAATAAACTGTTTACTCGTAAGGGAACTTGTTTAGCCACTAATAAATGTTTCTTTGCTTGATGATATTTACGTTCATCAAATAGAAATTCACCATAAAAAAAGTTTGATATTTTTCCATGTGGATTATTTTCCAAACCTTTTTTTAGCAGCACTTCTGCGTCATCATCATCACCAAAAGCAATCGGCCAGCCAGGTACTTTATGATATAGCACACCTAAACTCGTAAATGCCGAGCCTGCTAAAGCCTTCGGGTTGAGCTCTATCGCTTTCTCAAAATCTTTCTTAGCATCTTTAGCAAATGATAATGCCCCTAAACCGCCACTAGCACCTGCAAAGCTTGATTTAATAATACCACTCCACGCCCACACTTTTGCTTTTTCAGGATAACTAGAAGTTAACTTATTCGCTTGTTCGATAAGGTTTACAAATGCTTCTTCTTGTATATCATCGTTTAATTCAAAATTAACGTGCGCCCAATTATCACTTAGTTGTTGAACATCTTCATCAAGTGTTGCGGCAATTATCTGGCTACTAAAAGTAAAGCTTAGTACCGACAATAACGTAATAAAACTCTTGTTCATTGAAAATAATTTTCTTTTATTGCTAACTAAATTTTTCATCATTAATTCCTTCATTTTTAAGTTAAAGTCAAAAACTTTACTCATATCTAATTGACTTCTTTCACTGTTTGCTACTGTTCAATATGAAAACTAAACACCTGTTAATCGAAATATTGAGTGATAAATTGGTCAACCCCTTTTTCATAAAACTTATTTTCACTTTCTTGTTTAAGCCCTGCAATTTTCTTAATTTTATTGATATTTTTTCTGAGTGCATGATCTACCAACTCAGGAATAAAGCCGTTAAGGCGAACAAATAACCTTTCAGGCCAACCCACTGTTGCTCTTGGTTTATCTTTAATGAGCTGTTTTAACAGTGCAGATGCAACATCTTCTGGTGCATCAATCTTATTGCCCAATGCATAATTCATTTCATTTGCGGCTTCACCATTAATGGTTGTTGCGGTCGCCCTTGGCGCAAAGTAAAACACTTGGTCTTCGCTATTAGCTAACTCTCGTTGTATTGACTCAGTAAAGCCGCGCAAACCAAACTTAGAAGCACAGTAGCTGCTATAACAAGGAAAGCCGATACTACCCAACGCAGAGCCAACATTAACGACATATTTTTCCGTGCTAGTATTTTCACGACCTTGCGCTAAAAATAATTGCGTTAACATCATAGGCGCCATTAAGTTAATATTTATTGCCCGTTGCATTGCTTGCTCTGTCATGTCTTCAAAGCGTGAAAAATCACTAACACCGGCACTGTTAATTAGCATATTGGCACCTAATATTGACGCCTTTGCAATAAGATCTATTTTGCCTTGTTTGGTAGTAATATCGGCACTCAAATAGTTGTGCTCTTTACCGGTTTCAATAATAAGTTGATGCTGTAAGGCCTTAAGATTTTCTACATTGCGCGCTACTAGTAGCAATTCAGCTCCCTGCATTGATAGCTGCTTCGCTATAGCGGCACCTATACCACCTGTTGCGCCAGTTATTACCACTGTACATAATTCAATTTTCATTTAGTTACTCCCAATACGGTCAAAATCCATAAGCTAGCATGTGCAAATTTGAATGCTTTTCAGTGCTAATTAATTTACTAATTCAGGTTGATAAATTTCATCTAATTGCTCAGCGAAATTAGCTAAAGCGGCTGGTCGTCGAATTCGGCCATTCGCTGTCATCAATTCACTGTTAGGCAAGATCGCAGTTTTTAAATACAAGTAAGCTTTGATTTGCGCATAGTCGGGTAAGGTTTTATTGAGCTCTTTAATATTTTTTGACACTTGCTCAAGTGATGTCGTGTTTTTATCAATGTAAATTGCCGCACAACAAAAAGGTTTTGCATCACCAAATACAATGGCCTGTTTAATATGTGTTTGAGCAAGAAGTCTAGACTCAATCCATTCAGGGTTAACGTTGCGGCCAAAGCTAGTCACTAAGGTATTTTTCTTGCGGCCTTGAATAATTAAGTAACCGTCGTCATCAAGATAACCTAAATCGCCCGTGGCATATTCAGTTTTCCCCCAAGAACTTTTGTCTCCGGCATAGCCAAGAAATAATGGCCCTTGAACAATAATCTCATTTTGTTCAATTTTAACTTTCAGATGCGACAGTATTTTCCCGGCACTTTTAGGTTGATTATTATTGATTGTATTTAAGCTCACCACTGAGCAGCATTCAGATAAGCCATAGCCTTGAAAAACAGGTAAACCACTTGCTTTAGCCGCGCTTAATAACGCTGGAGCGGTATGTGCGCCACCTACAGCAATAAATTGTAAACTTTTCGGTGCTCGCCAGCCCATTTCACAAGCTTGCACCAAGCCTTTCAATATTTCAGGCGTTGTAATTAAGCTGCTTGGCTCTGATTGACTAATTTGCTGAATGAACTTATTAAAATTTAGCGACGAACTGCCATTAAAACCTAATGACGATAACGTTGGTATTTCAACGGTGGCACCATTTAGTAGTGGTGCGTAAATACCAGCTATGTTTTCTAAAAGTGTTGCTAAGGGCAATACACATAGGTGCTTAGTAATTTTACTTGTGATATTTTTAGCTAATACCTCAGCCACTTGCCATTGATGTGCATTACTTAAACATGCACCTTTGGGTTGCCCTGTAGTTCCTGAGGTAAAGGTAATTTTGGCAGTTCCATCAGGTATGCACTTCTTATCTTCAGCTAATCTTGCATAGGGTAAGGAATAAAGGGACATATCTGAAGCTGATTCAATCAAATCAGCTTCTGGTAATCGCTCAATAAGCTTGTCAGCAAATAAGGCATCAGCGATTAACACGTCACAACCCGCCGTAATAAGGCTATGTTGCACTTGTTCAGTACTAAAGTAAGTTGGTAATGGCAGTAGCACAATATCAAGTTGCTGACAGGCAATATCAATCAAAACCCAATCAATACCATTGTCTAAGCATATAGCAACAGAAGTTGCCGATAGCTCTGTTAAAGATTTTTTGTAACCAGAAACCTGTTGTAAAAATTCAGCGTAATTAAGGCTATTGTCACCACTGACCAACATACTTTTTTGAGCTTGCTGCTGCCATATTGCATCTAGTTTCATATTCATAGTTGACTCCCATTTGCAGTAATTATCGATTTACTTAGTTGGGTAGCCAACAAGTTGATTGTGGGTTCAAGCTGCATCACCATTTCACGAATAACCATAGATTTTTTTAGCTCATGAACCGCGTTAAACGCATTGCCGACGCAAACATTGGGACTATCGACGTAATAGCTACCCCATCTATCATCTCCATTAACAATGGCATGCTCTGTTGCTTGTCCTATGACTACGGGAAATAATGATAACTTTGCAAGTAACTGCTCTACTTGTGCTGTAGCGGTAAAGCTAACCCATTCAATTTCAGCTTTAGCTAAAGCAAATGCCAAAATGATAAAAAGCTGTCGACTAACGCCGGTTTTACAAGACACTAAATTGCCAATTTCAACAATTTTTTGGCGAGGAATAATAAGACCGTTAATTTGCTTAATTGCCGCTTCAACATTGGTAGATAAATACTGCTCTAGGAATAAAGGCTGCTCTGCCGCACATCGCACACCAACAACGGCTGCTATTCGTTGATTAACTTCCGCAGTTAAAAGGTAAGGTAAATAACTGGTGATATCAGCACCATAGGCAGAGCGAAAAATTTTGCTAACGGCATGCTCAGCTTTACTTCGGCCAAAACTATTCTTTTCATACAAATGAAAAGATGCCGCACGCTTACTGCTAATGTTTAATGACTTTATTGTTTGAAGATCATTGTTTGCTTGTATCATTTCTACTCCATTACAAATCACGATTAACAGCGTAATTGCTGACTTGTTAGAAAAGATAACAATGGAATCTTAACGTTTACTTAAGGTTTAAAGATTTTACTCCCGCGACTAATTTTTTTGAAATGAGAAATAAAATAGAGTGTAAACACTTGCAGGAATATAGAACCACACTTCCTTATTTAATTCATAAGTAGCGAGTGGAAAATAGTAGCGGTAATGAAAAGTGGCTTAGAGGAAAGTTATGATTAAAATAATATTGGCTAAGTTAAAAACTTAATTGCAGATATGTACTAATGGTTATTCATTTGTGGTTTCCATTTGCATGACATTGCTCAGCATATTAACTTCCTCATTGATATCAGCAAGTGCAAACTTTAATCGAGTTAAAGTTTCATGCGAACAACTTTTACTTAGCACAATTGACTGAATATCATCTAACGAGTTTTTCACCCCCGCGACACTTATACTGATCGATCCTTCCGACTTCATTGTCTAAATTCCATTTTAATTAGGTGATTTTAAAATATAGACCATGAATTTTTAATTACAAAGATATTTCAAATAATGCTTGAAATAACAGCACAATCGATATACTGTACATTCATACAGTATGCCGAGGTGAGAGCGATGATTAATATTAACAAACTAAATTTAAAACTAAATAACAATAACTTAGTTAGAGGTTCGTTGGTGAAAACACCATTATCTGTCAGTGCGAGTAAGCAATGGTGTAATATTATTCAAGTAACAAGTGCTATCGAATTATCTGAAAAATACCAAAACATTTGTCAAAGTCATCACACAGACAACAAATGGATCTTAATGATAAATCCTGAAAATGAATCATTAGATCAACTTTCGAACATGGGAAAAATCAACCCAAAAAAAATACTGAAAGTGAACGCGAATAAAGTAAATGTGAATGTAGAGCACATTAAAAAAACCTTATTGAAAGGTAATTGTTCAGCAATGATTTTATCAAATGCTCAATTTAACCAAACTGAAATGAATGAACTTTCAAGATGTGCTGCGTTAGGAAAAACACAATGTATTTTGTTACAACAAGCTGTATCTAAATTGCATTAAAACATTGCTATAAAACCTTAAAGGCTACCTTTGGCTATGATAGACTCGCGTTTTTAACGTATTTAGGGTGCTTACATGTTATGTCCATGTGGCTCAGCGCAAACATTTAGCCAATGTTGCGAGGAAATTATCTCTGGCAGCAATATTGCCAGTTCCCCAGAGCAACTTATGCGCTCTCGTTATTCCGCCTATGCAACAAAGCAAGCAGAATATATTTTTCGTACTTATGCAAATATCACTAGAAAAACTCAAACTATTGACGACATTGCACAATGGGCTAATGAAACCAAATGGTTGAAACTTGTTATTCATCGTGCCAGTAATTTTCAACACGATTTATTAGACAATAACAATGCTCAAGTAGAATTTTCTGCATATTATTCTCACCAAGGTCAAATTTGCCACATGCGAGAAAACTCTAATTTTATTATGGAAAATAACCAATGGCGTTACTTAGATGGTGACGTTTCAGAGAACTCTGAAATCGATAAACCTAAACGTAATCAACTATGCTTTTGCGGTAGTGCAAAAAAATTCAAGCAATGTTGTGCAAAAGTCTTTTAGAGAAAATGGCGTTGATTAACCGCTCTTGGATCAGATAACAGTATTAACTATAAAGAAAGTATTGATATTAAGCGTAGGCTTCCATTAGCGGTGCTTTAACAATAGTTGTTTGTACTGCACTTAGCCAAGCATTAACGTTAAAGTCAGCTCTAGGTGCTTTTTCCTCTAGTGTTTGTTCATCGTACTTTTGTTGACAATATAAGCTGGTATTAGTCAGTACTTGCTGGTCAATATGCTTTGCATTATCGCGAAATGCCAATGCTTTAGGGTTAAGCGTGTTAGCTAAACGCAAATGCTCCAACTGTTGTTTTTCAATCAATTCCGCTTGGTTAAATAATGCTAATTCTGCAACATCATTTAATGCTAAAGGCGCTTCATCTGGAAGTTGAAACTCTTTTCGAAGTTGTTCGGTTGAAATGTTTTTTTCGGCTGTTTGCGAAAGGGGTAATTTAAATTGGCTATGAGCTCTAACGTCATCTGTTAGCATGGCTAGCATAAGTGAGAAATCAGAACGACGCTTACTATGAACACTTTCATTAAGCTGCTCGCCTAATTGAAGTTCATGTATCAGAATGTCATTTGATAACGCGTCTAAAGCCAAAATGTTCTACTTAATTACCACTAGTGTAATCAGTATCGGCATGATGGCATTTTTCTTTAGTAGTAAATTTAAAATAAAATAAATTTATTTAGGTTTTACAATGTATTGGCTAATTTATAACCGTTAAATTACTACGTGCTTCATTGGCCAAGATAAGATAAAACACGAACCACCGTTGTCGCCATCAACAACTGACGCACTACCACCGTGCCATTCCATGATGCGACATACAATGGCTAAACCTAAACCAAAACCACCAGTTTCACGATTTCTTGAGGTGTCGCCACGAGAAAAGGCATCAAATATTGTACACTTAAAATCATCACAAACCCCATCACCATTATCGGAAACTCTAATTTGGCAGTGATCGTCAGCTTGCACAATAGTAATATCTATTTCACCTTTACCGTATTTAATAGCATTGGAAATATAATTATTTAGCGCTCGGCTGATAAAGTGGCGATCAACGTCAACTTTACATTCCCCAATCACGTTATTAATACTAATGTTTTGCTCAAACTGCTGGAAATTACTCACTTGTTGCTGGACTATTTCAGTGAGAGATTCTTGAGAGAAAGTTAATTCAGGTTTATCGTTGTCAAAGCTAGCGTAAATAAGCATCTCACTGATCAACTGCTCTAGTTCACAAATATCTTTACTAATAGCATTACGATATTTTTCTTGTTTGGCTTTATCTTCTGTACAAGCCAGCATTTGTAAAGCAAATTTAGAGCGTGCTAACGGTGTTCTCAATTCATGAGCAACCGCTGTAGATAATTCTTTATGCGCATCAATTAAGCGTTTTATGCGACTGGCCATCGAGTTAAATGCAGTTACCATGGGTGCTGTCATATTCGACCTGGCCTTTGGTGCTACTACATCAAAACTATCTTGACCAAATTCAACTGCGGTTTTCCTTAATTGATCCAAGTCTCGGGATAGTGGCCGTAACCAAAAAAATAATAAGCACGCTAAACTCGCGAGCAATATAACTCTAACTAAGGCGGCTATCCTCGGGCGAGTAGGCATTTTTACCGGCCCTAGTACAATAACAGCAGAGGAATTTTCAATGCGGTGGTGAATATTTACATTATCTTTATCATAGTAAATATGCGTGTTTTCTTCACTTATAACATCATGGTTGTGATGGCTTACTTTATTTACTTCTTGCTCCGACATTAACTTCAATGGCAACTGCCATTGCTCAGCAGCACCGGCAATAATTTTTTCCCATTCATCATCAGGGTGATTTTCTGCAAAATTCGACAGCGCAGACAACATACTCTTGTAGCCAGTATATGACTCTATATCTTGTTCAAGATAAGTGCTCCAAACTTCATCAAGTATCCAGGAGAATATGATAAAGATGGATATTATCAGAAAATATAAGCTAAAAAAGGAGCGTCCGAGTTTCATCAAAATGCCTAGAGAAGAGAATTAGAGGCTGGCGAATAACGTTCATTATTCGCCGGTTTACAAAGTGAATTAATGATTAATTCCACGCATCAGGAACAAATAAATAGCCTTGGCCCCAAATAGTTTTAATTCGAAACGGTGTTTCATTACTGTCATGAAGTTTCTTACGAAGTCGAGAGATACGTACATCAACACTTCTGTCCATACCATCGTATTCACGACCTACAACCGCTTTGTAGATATAGTCTCGGTTTTGAACTTCGCCAGAGCGACTCGCTAACAACCAAAGCAAATCAAATTCTTGGCTGGTTAAGTCAATATTTTCACCATGTAGCGTTACTTGTCTTGAGCCTCGACTAATATGCAGTTGTCCGCAATCAATTTCAGCATTTTCTTTACCGTCAGCAGGTAATTGACCTCGACGTAATAATGCGTTCACTCGAGCAAGTAAAACACGCGGCTCTACAGGCTTTATAACATAATCATCAGCACCAATTTCTAAGCCTAATACTTGATCAAAGTCAGTGCCTTTTGCTGTAAGCATCAATACCGGGCCTTTAAACCCAGGACGTAGATCTTTACATACAGCAAAACCATCTTTCCCAGGCAACATAATATCGAGAATGATTAAATCAGGTGCAAATTTTTCAACGCGCTTCTCAACAGTATCACCTCTAAACTCTTGTTTAACGTGATAACCTTCGCTTTCTAAAAACTCAGAGACTAAATCCGATAATTGGCGGTCGTCCTCTACGAGTAAAATCTTCTTAACTGATGATTTACTATCTGACATTAACTTGCTCCTACTTTATTATGCTGTTGCTACAGCTATTTCATGGCTATGTTTGCAGTATAACTGCGTTGACATTACATCAATAAACAACATCCATCGAAAGTATGATTTGCTTTAATGTTTGTTAGCTTAAAATGTTTATTGTTAATTAACAACGCCATGTACAAGGTGTTACCTCAATAGTACAACTTATTACCCATCAATTACACTTAATTACATTTAAGCTAACAAACTGAGTTTTATTATGTTTTTATCGTTATTAATGAATAATTAAAATAACGCCACAACTATACAAAGTTAAAACTTTACATAGTTGTAAAGATAACTCATGATATATCTCAATGACTTGATACGAATTTTAAAGATAAGCTTTTTATAATATGAGCCTGCCAGTAACTGACAATAAAAATACTCTCGAAGCAACAACAATCACTGAGTCTAAAGCTAAAAGAGCCTTATTCGCTGTTATGTTGGTAGTGTTATTTAGCAGCGCAGGAATCGCGTTACCCTACCCTGTACTAGCGCCAATATTTCTTAACGAAGTAAATGCGCTGACAACCTTTGCAAATATCCCCAGTAAAATATTACTAGGCATCATTCTGGCAATTTACCCTTTAGGTGTCATTCTTGGCAGTTCAGTTATCGGCGCAGCATCCGGGGTTTATGGCCGGAAAAAGACGCTAATCATTACTTTAGTACTAACGGTTGTTAGCTACGTATTATCAGCTTTTGCAGTAATGGCAGAAAACTTCTTGTTATTTGTTTTAGCCCGATTTATTACTGGTATTTTTTCTGGCAATATTAGTATTGCCAAAGCGGTAGCAGTAGATTTATCACCAACTCTCGACAAAACCTATACCTTCAACTTAGTAAACGCTACAGGCTATTTGGGCTGGCTATTAGGGCCACTAGCAGGTGGATTACTCGCGATTTACGGCCTTGATGTTATATTCTATTTTGCAGCATTTGCCATTGTTGTCGCACTTATTTGTGTTGCCAAATTACTACAACAAGACAATTTAAAAAACTCGACCTCGACAACAAAATTTTCAACGCTATTTGCTAGCCAAAACTCTTTTGCTTTATTAGCTGATAAAAACATTAGGCGTATCTTTCTTATCTATTTATTGGCAACTTTAGGCTTAAACGCCTATTACGAATTTTATCCAGTGTGGTTAGTGGAAAAATTTGATTTTTCTAGTTTGTCGATTGGCTACATTACCGTTGTTTTGACGCTATTTATGACCATGACTAGCGTATTTTTTGTCAAACAGTTAAAGTTTTTATTCGGTTTAAAAATGGGTTCGATTAGCGGCATGTTATTAATGGCGTTACTCTTTGCGCTACACCCAATATTATCAGCGAACAGTGTTTGGCCTATTTATGCGCTAACAGGAATTGCTATTGCCATTTTTAATGGCCTATTACCCGTTTATATTTCAGAGCAATATGCTGATATAGAACAAGGACAGTTAATGGGCTTAATCACCACAACTTTTAGCTTAGCCAACGTTATTATTGCGCTAGTTGGTAGTTTATTAGCACTGATAGCTGCGCACTGGGCGATTATTTTTGGCGCTATATTACTTATTATCGCTGCAATTGATTTTCACTTCAGCCAAAAAGAGCATTAGCTTACGGTGCTATAAAATAGTGCTATAGAAAACTAGCCAGTAAGCCATTTTCTTTCTAGCCACAAAAACGTTAAAGACAGTAACAATATTAGCCACAAATAGCGTTTGTTTATCTCTTGATATTGAGTCTTTACCGTTGTTTTTAAAGAATAAAAAGTGCTAAAGTCACTATTTCTTGTGCTAAGTTTTTGTTTATTTGATTGCTGCCAAGCTTTGAAAGCTGATCGCGGATAAATATAACGAGTTTGCTCAGCCAAAAGCACTTGATTTTCGTTTAATGCCTGTAACCTCGTCCAGCCAGCTTCGTTTGATACCTGAATACCACATTTTTTATAAGTCGATAATGGGTAGTTACTTAATTTAATCTCGGGCGAAAATATCTGTTTGCTAGATGAAATTAAACAAACTTCTGTTTGCTGTTTAGCTAGGGTTAATTTATCAGAAGCAGCAGCTAGCCAACGTGTCGAATTTACACGGGTTACTTTAGATAAAATAGTTTGCCAATATTGACTATAAAACACCTCACCTGATTCTAGTGCCCATGGGTAAGTTTGCGTTAGTGTCGATATTGCCACATTACCTAAACCAAACTGCTGATTTACAACCAGTTGACGACCATCAGCTGATTCAATAAGCACTTGGCCATGCCTTGCTGTTATATCAATAGCAACAGCCCTAGTCATGGCAGGGCTTTCAACATCAATAGCATTTTGGCCAGGCCACAACGGCATCACCTGATTTTGTTCAAGTGTTAACGCTTGAAAAGCAAAACTAGCAAGCAAGTTCATGCTTTTATCTTTCATTAGTTGACTTGTTTGTAATAGTGACTCGTCAATATTGATATAAAGCCCTAAACCTTCTTTCACGGCAAGTTCAAGAGCACTTAACTCTGTCAGTTCCAAGTTAAGTAATGCCCTGCTATCGAGTATTAATAAGTCTGCTTCATGCAATAAACTGGCGCTTAACTGGTGTGAATTCGAGCTCTTGGATGCTGATTTTTCGCTTTCATCTTTTGCGCTTTCATCAAAGTTAATAAGCTGCTGCGACCATTTGTTTTTGCTAATTTTGGTAATAACTTTTACTGGGCTGTTTGCTTGAACTAGCCACTGTTTCAATTGCCTTGTTTCAAAAGATGGTGCAGACTGTTTAATAATCACTCTAGGTTTACTACTACCCGCAACACTAAAAGCAATATCCTCTATTAACTCGGCCTTACTTAGCAGCATTTCATTTAACGATACCCCTGATGCTTTTTCAGTAGTGTTATCAACCGTGTTAGCAGCGCTACTTTCCATACTTTGACGATTCAACACCAATTGATAGTTAAATAATCCAGAAATTTTAGTGCTGGTTTTAAGGCTAAAACTGCCATCTTCAGCTGCCGAAGTGCTGTCAATTAACTGCTTATTGTAAAAAAGGTTTAGCTGATAATTTTCGTTATCGGTTCTTGGTTTTTGCAACTTACCAACAAGCTTCATCGTTTGACCCAAATAAAGCTCTTTTGGCCAATTGAGTTCAATTACACCCAGTAATCTTTTACTTGGCAAAAAGGCTAACTCTACGCCATTGATATTTGAAAAATCTAATTGTTGCCATTGTTTTTCATTCAAACCATCACCAACGATTTTTAGCATTTTTGGTGGATATGAATGAGATAACACACGCCCTTTTTCAGCCGTGTTTTGCTGTTGCCATAATCGACTTAACTCTTGTGTTGATTTAATCACCAGCACTTTATTTTTATAGCGGCGAGTAAGGTGACTAATAAATTCATCGCTATAACCTTCCTGATTATCAGCCGCCATTAACCAGATATACCGTGCCGCTTTTAATTCTTCATGTAGCGGTTTGTTATTCAAACTTACAATAGTAAACTCGTTAGCATTTACTGAGTAATTTACTCCCGAAGTCAAAAGCACATCAAACTCAGTGTTATTAATTTTTGACTCAATTGGCAGTACAAATAAAACAATACTAAAACAGGCAAAAACATTAGCTAAAGTAACCAATGAAAAGCGCAAAGTATTGAGCTTATTATCATTTGATGGCTTATTGTTGATATCCAAAGTGATTTCACTCACATCGGAATTTTGGGGATAAAACCGTCGATACACTAGTAACAAACTAGACACTAAACCAATAACAGCTATAACAATTACTAGCCAATGAATTGGTTCATCAATACGAATTTGAAAATCATTCATTAACGCTATGTTCACAGGCTATCCTTTATGAAACGACTATAGCTTTCAAGTAACGGCTCTTCATCGACAACATTTTGAATTTGGTGCATTGGTACCGCAGTAGCACCTGGAATAAGTTGTGTTAATTTTGCTGCCAGTTTTGTTAAGCAATCTTGGCAATTATTAAGTGTTAAACTTTGTTTTAGTAAAATCTGTTCAACAATTGCTAGTGCGCTGACTAAAGCGGGACGTTTAACAATTTGTTTTTCTAGCCCTTCTTTAACGCTTTTAACAATAGCCAAAGTGTCAGTGTTTAATTTTTCACTCAGCTGAACATGCTCGTTATACTTAACTCGATTGTTTGCTTGTGTATGCATATTTAGCATTTGTAAAAATGATCTAAAAGCCCACTGCGTTTGATTTGATAATTGCTCTGCTTGAAAAGTAGATTGCCGTACTTGGTTAGCTAATATGTCGTTTTCTTCACCTTGATAACGGCGCTTCTCAGTCACAGGTGGTGGTTCAAACCCTAAGCGTTTTACGTAAATACGTTCAGCTTTTTTAGCCAGTTTTAATAGTTTTAGTGCTTTTTGTTCAAAAGGTAGTGCTAATTCAGGTTGTGATAACATTAAATGGAGTTCTGCTTGCCACATATTTTCTAAGCTCTTCTTCATAAACGCTTTCGGGTCTTGGCTGCTCATCACACCAATATCACTATCTTCATGGTTATGACCATAACGATTAATAATTGCCATTTTTCCTGATAAATCACCGGTATTACTATTGTTGCTGCCTTCATGGCTATGGTCACTTGCAATACGATTATTAGCCCCATGTTCTGCTGCAGTGATTACCGCGTTGCTGCCACCATGGTCGTCATGAACTTGAATTATTGGTTTTTGGTGTGCTTCGCCGCTATGTTCATCTGAGCTATGATCATCCGCGCCATGTTCATCAGCGCTATGACCTTCATCAAATGTTACACCAACACTCTGTTGGCCTTCAGACTCATCACCCAAATACTGACCGTACTTTTCTTTTAAAGCGCTTTGCGCTACCCCTAAGATTTCCGAGGTTTCGTTAAACTTTTCTAAAGTAAGCTCAGCTTGGTCTTCAATAAGCTCAATCGTCTCAATAATAATTTGTCGCTGACTTTTAAAATACTCAGGCATAAAATCAATAAGAATGCCGTCAGCATTAATACCTAACTGCCCCTCCTCAAGCCAACGTACTATTTTGGTTGATGAACGTGTGGTTTGCTGCTGCGGGGTTCTATTATCTTTCGCTATCACGCTAAAATACAGTTCATCGCCTGGCTCCATGCCAAGCTCGGCTAACGCCCAGGTTTTATAATAATGCGCTTTGCCCTCAAACGTTTCTACGCGATCAAATTCAAAATTTTGATCGCGAAACTTAACCCCTTCTCCAGAGCCTTTGGCTATTGAGGCTAAAATTTCAACCTCTGTAATAGCAAAGTCATCAGAAATTTGCACTTGGGATACTAATACTGGTTTGGCCTTTTCTGTGTATTCCGTAACGGTAATTTTCGGGCTAATAAAGCGTATTTTTGGAGCCTCATCAGCTTGTAATTTAATACTAAACACCGATGAAAAAACTTCTGCTAATGGCAATTCATTGCCAGCAACACTTAAGTGATACACCATGCTCGCTGTTAATGTTTGTTGATACTGAAAACTGCCATCTAACATTTTATTTAATTTATGCTGCTCACCCGTTGAGAAGTTAAGGTAATAATCTTTATTGGTATTGGAAAATTCGAACGACCAAGTAATCTTACTTCCCACTATTGCTTTTATATTTAAAGATTCTGATTGCTGAAAACGATTAGCCGCATTAGTTAAACTATATGCTGGTGGCGCTATGACTACTTTTTTTGACATTAAATTAATAGTGCCAGCCCTTGTTATTTCATTATTCGCAACACCATCATTTTGGCTCCAGCTAGTTTCAACCGAGGCGCCATTGGGCGTTAGTAATCTTGACTGACTTAATACGATACTCAACAGTAAAAAGCTTATTGAAATGATGAGCAACTTAATAAACTGACGTTGAGCAAATATTGGCGTTAATTCGACGTAATTGTGCTTATGTTGCTGAGTAAGTATTTCACCAATTCTCGCCTGTACTTTTTCAAACTGCAGCTGCTCTAGCATCGATAGTTTGTGATAGTCATTTAAGAGTAATTGTGAACTTTCTTCTAAGTATGGATATTGTCGATTTAAATGAAATAGTAAGTTGGGCAGTGTTATATCTTTATATGTTTGGCTACGAATAATAAAGCATGCTTTACCAACAAATGTACCTAACACTGCAATAAATAAAATAAGGTTTACGTAAGATGGGGAAAGGCTAATAAAAGCATACAAATCAAAACCTGTTAAGGCATAATTTCCGATAAACACCGCACAGACAACCGACAAGAGCAGCGGGATAAATAATAACAACTGTTGAATTAAAAACTTGCTTCGCCAGCGCTTTACGACTATTGCTAATTGCTCATTCAGCTTCGACTGGATGTTAGCTTTTTTATCATTGTTATTGGTGTCTTCACCATCTCGCGCATTAATATCTTGATGAGGCAACGGGTGATTACTCTTTTCAATATTTTTCATCTAACCAGCAGCCTCGTCGACCCTACTTTCACCATGAGCGGTTGTTAGCATTTTACTTTTTCTTTGAAGAGTTATCTCACTGACCAAGCGCTCTACAAGCCATAGTATGAGCAATAAGCAGATTAAAATATTGAGCCAAGATGAGTTCATATTTTTATGTTGATTTGTCACTGACACTAAGCTTTCAAAAGCAGCTAAATCGTTATTTTTTAATTCTTGATTAAGTATTATTTGTGATTGAGTTAAACGGTATTCCTCATCCGCTTTAGCTGCCTGCCAATGTTCAAACAATATATTTTGAAGTAACAAAGGAAATTTCTTAGTCGTTAATAAATTACTCCATGAAGGCGAAAACCGAGCAAACAGTTGATATAGATGACTGGTTTTTATTGAGGTATTATTGCTAGAGTCACTAGTGACTTGTTCAACTGCATGGTCAAACACAAGTTCAGATCTAAGTAATAACGGTTTAACTTCCGTATTTTGGTCATAAAATTCCCACAAAATGTCATCTGAACTAACATAACTATTGGCAGGCAAATACTGAAGCATATTTAACGGTTTAGCACGTTGATAAAACATTATATTTGCTGGTGAAAACTTCGCATGATTATTGTTTAATTCGACAACTGAGGATGACAATACGTTTACTTTTGCATTTTCAGCATCAACAAAAATATTACTACCTGCCTTCAGAGCATCAAGCATTGCATTATCGGGTATAGCGGAGCTTAAATAGAATATCCAATCCGGCTTACTGCTGATTGCCTGATGATATAGTGCATTGTTTTCTAGTCCATTTTCTTCTAATGCATTATTTAAAAAGAGCTGCTGCGAAAGCTTAGGGGCTGAAATACGATTTATCGCGCTTAGCGCTTGTTGAAAATATTTAATATCTTCAGCGCGATCGTCATCATAAACAATCACCACCGTCAGACTGTCATGAAATTGATTTTTATTGCCAGCATTTTTATTTCCACTTTCGGCTCCTTCACTATGATGATTGCCGACATTAGTATTTTTGATATGCCACTTTATATCATACGCTAACGTGATTTCGCTTTCAGGAAATTGCTTTGCGCTATCAGTCACAAATAAATCGAAAGTTGTTTTTTCACTGAATGCGTTGGTGAAATAATACAAATCTAAGTAAGTGTTTTCTTTTATCAAATTGTGGCGAGTTACATCTTCATGTTGATCTACATCGCTTTGGCTATTTTGCCATTGCAATACATCTATTTTTGATAAAGGCTGACTGTCACTGCTCAATAAATATATCGGCTCTCCAGCATGTAGGCTTAACAGTGCATTTTTTTCGTCAGCATTACTGCTGTTTAACCATTGCGATGTCACCAAAGTAACGTGTTTAGTCTCAGCTAAAGGGTTAACAAATAGCACTTGAGCTAACAGTAAAATAGAAACTATTAATAGCAGCAAGCGCAGTATTAACAGCCAGAACTCTGTTAACAACATATGCCGCATACTTTTAGGTTTTATCGCTTTAATCAAGCTTACATTGGCAAATTTAACTAATGTCGGGCGGCCTTTACTGATCAAATGAATAATAAGAGGTATTGCGAGCGCAGACAAAGCAATGAGTGCCCATGGGTTTTGCAGCGTAAACAATGAAAAAGAGCTTAGCATTACCTTCGATTGCCTCTTGTACGTACTCGTAGGAAATCAACTAAGTTTTCGTCCAGCGGCAGATCTATATTGGCTTTAAAGTAGTTAATATTATTTTTTACCAACTGTGTGGTGAGTTGTTTATTACTTTGCGCTTTTTTCTCCAGATAACTTTCCCGAACGTCTTTCGCAGCAACCGTTAGGTTTTTTCCACTTTCTAAATCTTGAAATTGAACCATACCTTGATAAGGGAAATTTATTTCGTCATCACTATCGAGATGAAAAGCAATAACTTCAGTTTTGCTATGCTTTAACTGTGAGGTTAACGACAGCAATTCATTATTGTCTTGATGAAAATCGCTTATAACAATGACTAAGGAATTTTCTTGCATCGAATGTAAATATTTTAATACTTGCTTGGTCTCAGGCACTCTGCCATTAGCGTTAAGTTTTGTTAGCGAAAGGAGTATTTTCTGCCAATGTTTACTACCTGAATAGGCTGGAATTTGAAGAGGTTGCTCACCTGACAATGCTAATAGGCCAACAGAGTCACCTTGATTTTGTGCTAAATATGAAATGCTTGCTGCTAAGTAACGTGCATAATCAAGTTTATGCCAACGCCCTAAATCTGGTGTTTGTGCCTTTGCATCATGCTTTGTTGGTATGGATTGTTGCAACATTGACTCACTACAATCAATGACTAGCCATACATTAACATCACTTTCTCGTTCCGCTTCTCTAACAAAGTATTTGTCTGAACGAGCAAACAGTTTCCAATCAATTTTACTGAGTTCATCACCGGGTTCATAGGCCCTAAATTGGCTGAATTCAATACCTACACCACGTTGTTGGCTGGTATGAATACCATGTAAAAAACCTTGCGCTAAAGTTTTAATCACCAATGGCAAGTCTTTAACACGTTGTAATGTTTTGGCATCAAAATAAGGTTGTTGCACTACAATTCCTAGCGTTTAACTTAACGGGCTAACGGGAACAGCAACAGATTCGAGCAAGTCGCTAATAACATCATCAGTGGTAATACTTTGCGCTTCAGCTTGAAAGTTAAGTAAAATTCTATGCCTTAAAACAGCGGGAGCAACAAATTGAATATCAGCTAATGTTGTTGCGTAACGCCCCGCCATTAATGCCCGAGCTTTGGCGCATAATATCAATGCTTGCCCTGCTCTTGGTCCTGCGCCCCAGCGCACATAATCAGTAACGCTTTGTGTTGCATTACGCTTTTCGTCAGCATTAGCAACATTGGCTGGAGTAATAGGTCGAGTTGCTCGTGCTAAGTGCGCAGCATAATTAAGCAATTCTGGCGATACAGTAACGCTGCGAACAATATTTTGCAGTGCAATAATGTCTTCTGCACTCAGTATCGAGGTCAGTTCAGCGTTATAGTTACCTGTAGTGCGTTTAAGTATTTCTACTTCATCTTGTTCTGTTGGGTAGCCAACACGAATAAACATTAGGAAACGATCGAGTTGTGCTTCAGGCAGCGGATAGGTTCCTGCTTGTTCAACTGGGTTTTGCGTTGCTAAAACAAAAAATGGTTTAGGTAATTGATAAGTTGTTCCGGCGTAACTAATGCTACGCTCTTGCATTGCTTCTAATAACGCTGCTTGAGTTTTTGACGGTGTACGATTTATCTCATCTGCGAGTAAGATATTAGTAAATACTGGCCCTTTTTGAAACTTAAAAAAACGTTCGCCGCTATCATGATCTGTTTCTAATATTTCTGTACCGACAATATCACTTGGCATTAAGTCAGGCGTAAATTGCACACGATTAAACCCTAAATCTAAGGTTTTTGCTAATGAACTCACCATCAAGGTTTTTGCTAAACCTGGCACACCTTCAAGTAAACAATGGCCGCCAGCCAATATACTGATGAGTAATTCATCGATAATCTCCTGTTGACCTACAATAACTTTACTTACTTCATTACTAACCAATGAGAGTTTATCGAGTAATATTTTAATTTCTTGTTCGTTCATTTACTTTCCAATTCTAAGACAATTGAACTTTAGCTATTCATTGCATACATAATAATGTTGACGGCAAAGCGAGTGTTATCCACTTTTAACCAACGTTTATTTCGAAAATCATAATCCCATTCACAACCTAAATCTTTATTGCTATATAGCACCGCAATGCGCCCGTTAACTTCTATCGCTTTAAGATAATTATGAATAAGATCATCTCCCCAGCCATTTAACTCAATAGAAGTTCTTGGTGGGCCATCGAATTCAAAAAACGAAGAATATATTGGATGATTATTAGGTATTTTCTTTAATGCTTGTTGGCCAAAGATATCATGCATTTGCAGTTCAAAACTACGGGCAAACATGCCATCAATATCGTGATTGCAGTCATCAACAAAAACAAAACCGCCGTTTTCAATATAACGTTGAAAGTTCTGTTTTTCTTCTGCGTTAAACTGCACTAGTCGATGCCCCGCCAAATAACAAAATGGCACAGATAGCATTTGAGGATCAGACAATGGAATAATGCGTTCTTTGATATCAACCCGCAAACTCGTGTATTCGATAAGAGAATTAAGAACATTTGCAGGCATTCTTTCATCAACTTCCCAATCTCCTGACTCATAACTCAAGCGAGTGAAAAAAAAGTCAACTTGTTCGCGCGCACTTAACTGCAAAAAAGGTGTTGTTAATGCACCCGCAGATAAAAATGATAGTGCTCGAATAAAATTACGTCGATTCATAAATATTTAAGAAAACCCACTAAGGGTAAACGCGCATATGCCCGTTTACCCTTTAGCTAGATTTTGTTACCAACCTTATTTTGCTTAAACAGCATCTGATAAGCTGCTAAAGGTAAAGTCGCGTATTTTCATTGGCGGTATCATGCTGCCGTTAATACGTTCAGGTTTACCTAATGCTTCAATATTATTCAGCATAACAATAGGGCTTTCATTGAATCTGAAGTTTTTAATTGGATACTTAATTTTTCCATTTTCAATATAAAATGTACCATCGCGAGTTAAGCCAGTATATAGCAAGCTTTGCGGGTCTAGTGGGCGAATATACCAAAGTCTGGTAACCAAAATACCACGTCGAGTATCTTTGATCATATCTTCTAGACTATCGTTGCCACCTGCCATAATAATTTGTGACGGACCACCAAACAAGCCAGAGCCCGCATAGGCAGTTGGCCTATATTCAACGCCGGTTTTATTGGCCCAGAAAGGCGAATTAGGCATATTGACAATTTTACCGTCTTTGATCCAATCGGTTTTGCCAACGCGATGACCGTCACCTGCAAATGGTGCAGTAGGCGCTTCGCTATTCATCGGGTCAGAATAAATGTGCACGCGTTCATCAAACATTTTTTCGCCCAACTTATTGGTTGGACCGCCCTCTTTTCCTTCTTCTGGTTTTTTACTTAAAAAGCTTCGACCTTCATCAGCGCTACGTTGGTTCATACTGCCAAACATATTACTTAATAGTTGCACGCTTGCTGCAGGCTCTAATATAACCGTATATTTACCTGGCTCCATTTCTTTTGCATCAACCGAACCAAGAGATTTTTCAATCGCAACTTGTGACGCTTTTTTGGTGTTTAGGTGTTTCACATCGCTGTAATCACGGCTAACCCAACCAGAGCCTTTACCATCTTCGGTGCGAATAGTAACGGTAAAATCAACATTGGTTGCTTTATTGTAAGCAAATAGACCTTTGTTATTCATGATGGCTACAAATGTTGTCGCATCTTGTAAGAAACCAGATGAAACTAATTTATTCGCTTTTGACGGTTTAATACTATCTTCTGCTGCTTGAGCACGATCATCAGGGGTAACACTTGACGTAGAGTCAAATGCCGTCTTTGACGCTAGATATTTTTGCTTGCCAAATGCCGGCATATTTTCTGGGTTTTCTGGAGCAAGTTTTGCTAACTCTTCCGAGCGCTTAACCACTTTCATGAGTGATGCATCATCAAATTCATTGATGGTTGCTACACCTGTTTTCTTGCCAAACGTTGATTGCACAGCAAGCGTTAAATCACTTTGTTCACCAGCAGTAGATACCGTATTACGGGCAGTACGAATATTTCCGCCCACTTGGCCATCTAAATTACACTCACATTCGTCTGCCTTCGAAAATGAAAGTACTTTTTGCAATAATTTTTTCGCGTGTTGTTCTGTTAAAATTGTCATGACGCTTTGATTCCTTTTATTCTTTGTTTTATCGTCAAAAAAATGTAATTACACCTTACGAGCAGTATTGATCACGTTAATATTATTAAAACGTGTCGTTGGACAACCATGAGAAACCGCACTCACTTGCGAAGGTTGACCTTTACCGTCAAAGAATGAACCACCGATACGATAATCAGACTTACCCGCTAACTGACTACAGCTATTCCAAAACTCTTGGGTGTTTGATTGATAAGCAACATCTTCAATTTGCTCTGTGATCTTACCGTCTTTAATTTCAAAGAATAATTGACCGCCAAACTGGAAATTATAGCGTTGTTGATCGATTGAAAATGAACCTCGACCGGCAATATAAATACCATTTTCAACATCTTTAATGACGTCATCTGCCGAGATGTCTTTTTCGTTAGGCTTAAGAGAAACATTAGGCATACGCTGAAACTGCACATCACGCCAACTTTGCGAGTAACAACAGCCATGTGATTCTTTTTGATCAATCATATGTACTTGATCGCGCGTTGCTTGATAGTTAACTAAAGTACCGTCTTTAACTAAATCCCACTCTTTGGTTTTAACACCTTCATCGTCATAACCAACATTACCTAAAGAATACGGCTGAGTTTTATCGGCAAATAAATTGACACGCTCAGAGCCATAATTAAATTTGCCACTACGCCATTTATCAAGGGTTGCAAAACTAGTACCCGCAAAGTTAGCTTCATAACCTAACACGCGGTCTAACTCTAACGGATGACCAACAGATTCATGAATTGTTAACATAAGGTGAGCAGGATCTAACACAAGATCGTATTTACCTGGCTCAACAGATTTCGCTTTTAACTTCGCTTGTAATTGTTTACCGGCAGCAGTCGCATCTTCAAGCATATCGTAAGAGTTTTTATAGCCAACATTCGCACCGCTAATACGGATCTTATCTTCTTCTTTACCATCAAGGTATTCAAAGCCCATACCAACTGGATTACCTAAGCCGGTACGTTGTTTAAAGCCAGACTTACCAACTGCTGTTGCGAAAAATGGAGCCCATAAACGATGTACGTCTTGGTCGATGTATGAGCCATCGGTAGAAGCAAAGTATTTCTGCTCGTTCACTAAAAATAAAATAGAGGTGATGTAGTTTGCGCCGTTAGACATTGCGGCATCATTTACTGACAGCAATAAATCGACTTTCTCTTTAATGGGAATTTCAAGAGCGTTTTTTTTAATTGGTGTATTCCAACTAACCTCTCCTACCCCTTTAACTGGCGCAAGTTGTACTGGAACCGTTTGGAATTTTGAATTTGCCATTGCGACTGCAACGGCTTTTTCTGCCGTTTTAGCCACGCTGTCTGGCGTCATATTAGACGTTGAAGCAAAGCCCCAAGTGCCATTAGCAATAACACGAATACCAATACCCGCAGATTCGGTATTAACGATATTATCAACTCGTGTTTCTTGTGTAGTAACAAACTGGTTAAGATAACGACCGATGCGCGCATCAGCGTATGATGCTCCTTTTGCTTTTGCTGCATTTAAAGCAATATCGGCCAACTTTTTCTTGTAAGCAACATCCATTGGCTTATCTAGCAATTGATCTGCTGACACCGCGAAGCCAGACATAGGCAACATTAACCCACCAGCACCTGCGCCGGTAAGTTTAATAAAATCACGTCTTTGCATTTCCCTTCCCTCAATTTATTTTTATATGAACTTTATATTCATTTTTATTTTTTATAACTACAAACGTCCAATATCCGTCTAAAACAGCCTGATTAAAAACTTAACTAACTTGCTGAATAAAAACAACTTAGCTGCTGTAAAATAGCATTACACGAATATAATATCAGCAAGCAGTTTATAACAAGGATGAAAAAACATACTACTATGACTTGTTAAAAAACCGTAACAAAGTATGTCGAATATTGTAAGTATCAATAATAGTGTAAATTCTATTTCGCGCTTATTCATACCTAAACCACCTGAAGGTGCAGGATTCAGCATCTTCAAGTGGCTTGGGTATATAACTTCTGTTAGCATTAGCGCAAAATAATTATTGAGTTAGCACATGAAAATCATCTCTTTTAATATTAACGGCCTACGTGCCCGCTTACACCAGCTTCAAGCCATTATTGATAAACATGAACCTGACATTATTGGCCTGCAAGAAATAAAGGTTCATGATGATGCATTTCCACTAGCTGACGTAGAAGCAATGGGCTATCACGTCTATTTTCATGGTCAAAAAGCACATTACGGTGTCGCTATGCTGTGTAAAAAGCCTGCTGATGTGGTGATTAAAGGTTTTCCGACCGATGATGATGAAGCGCAAAAGCGCATGGTGATGGTACAAACCACAGACGAAAATGGTGATAAAGTTACCGTGCTTAATGGTTACTTCCCACAAGGCGATAATATTGCCCATGAGACTAAATATCCTTATAAACGCCAGTTTTATAAAGACTTAATGCAATACTTAAATGAAAACCATACGCCTGACGAAAACGTTGTTGTCATGGGTGATATCAATATTTCTCCAACAGAATTAGATATAGGCATTGGCGAGCCAAACCGTAAGCGTTGGTTAAAAACCGGAAAATGTAGTTTCCAACCTGAAGAGCGTGAGTGGTTAGCAACATTAATGGCTTGGGGTTTTAAAGATACTTTCAGAGAATTACACCCAACCCGTGAAGAAAGATATTCATGGTTTGATTATCGTTCGCGCGGCTTCGATGATAACCGTGGTTTACGTATTGATGTTGTACTAGCAACCAATAACTTTGCTAGTCGTTGTATCGAATCAGATATCGACTATGAACTAAGAGGCATAGAAAAACCGTCTGATCATGCACCAATATGGTCAACATTTAAATCTTAAAATTAATGACGATTAGATATAGTTACGCTTAGGCTTAATTGGGACTTGTGCCCATTTAAGCTTAAATAGCTTACATCTGACAACCTTTCAATTCTACTAACTTTACTGATGACTATGACTGCTTTGCACTACACATGTCCACTTTGCAATTTATCACTTGTTGCCCAAGAAAAACTCTATCGCTGTGAAAACAACCATAGTTTTGATCTCGCCAAAGAAAATTACCTCAACTTATTACCCGTGCAGTTTAAGCATTCTAAAAACCCAGGTGATAATAAAGCTATGGTAAATGCCAGGCGCGAGTTCTTAGAAAAAGGTTACTATCAGCCTTTGGTGGATAAAATTGTCGCACTCTATAAATCAACAATGATTGATAGTGATTTGCCAAATACCATATTAGATGCGGGCTGTGGCGAAGGTTATTATACTCATCAACACCGTTGTGCTGAAAATACGGTGTACGGTGTCGATATTGCTAAAGAAGCGATAAAAAAAGCCGGAAAGAAATATAAAGAATGTCATTTCAGTGTTGCAACATTGTCAAAGTTGCCCTTTGCTGAACAGCAATTTTCTTGGATATACTCGGTGTATGCGCCAATTTTAGAAAACGAATTTACTCGAGTTCTGGCTAAAGGTGGATATTTACTAACAGTTACGCCAGCTAAGCAGCATTTAATGCAATTGAAACAGTGCATTTATAATGACGCCAAAGAACATGATGAAGAAAAATTACCTATTGAGCACTTAACATTAGTACATCAAGAAAGTATTTCTTATGCTATGAACTTGAAAAGTGGTGAAGACACCTTAAACCTGTTATCGATGACGCCATTTGCTTTTAAAGCCAGTGAAGCAGTAAAAGCGACACTTGCTAAAAAGAATGACTTTACTTGTCAGGCAGATTTTTTGATCAGGCTTTATCAAAAGCCAAGGTAATAGAATAAAAGGTTTAGTGTGAGTTGTGTTTATCTTGAAAGGTTAAATTTAGTAAGCTCGCTAAATCTAAATAACGTGGTCGTTGCGTTGATAGTTTTACCTCACCACCGCTTTGATTAACTTTAGCAACACTTTCTTTGTACCAACTTGCTAGTGCCGGAGGCAGAAATTTATCTGCCTTCACGCCCATAAACATTAACGCTTGTAGCGGAAAACTCAAAATACATAAACTATATAATAGTGCTTGTGGCAATACCGTCATTGAACCAAGGTACAATTGTATTGTAAAACAAAATAGTGCTAACCCAGGCATAACTTGGCAAACTAAACGGCTCATTTTAACCGCTTGATAGTCCGCAAAATACTGCCCTAGCTCAGCGCGCTCCGGCCACAAATGCATATATTTTCGGCCAAGCTTGATAATTTCAAATACAGATAACTTCATAGGCGACACACTACAACAGGGTTTAATTAAAAGATAGCACAAAGTTGTTAACTTCTTTCAATAAGACCTGCTTTGATTACATTTTATTGCATAACATCAACACTTTTAACAATTTATTGGACTATAATGAACGCCATTAAGATATTGTAAAGACGGCGTTTTGTTAATTATGAAAAATAATTTTATTTTAGTTTTAAATTGCGGCAGTTCATCATTAAAATTTTCTTTGATCAACCCAGAAAATGGTGCGACGTTGCTATCGGGTTTAGCTGAGCGATTGTTATCAGAACAAGCCATCATTAAAATTAAGCATGATGGTAAAAAAGAGCAGCAATCAATTCCATCTCCCTTTGATCATCAAAGCGCTATTCAGTGTTTGGTTGCCTATCTTAGTGAGCATGACTTAATTACTTGTATTTCAGCCATAGGACACCGTGTTGTTCATGGTGGTGAAACTTATTACCAGCCAACATTAATTAATGAAGATGTTAAAGCAACCATTGAAAAACTGGCGCGCTTAGCCCCTTTACATAATCCAGCTAATTTAACCGGTATTTCTGCAGCCGAAGCAGCATTTCCTGCTTTGCCACAAGTGGCTATTTTTGATACGGCATTTCATCAAACAATGCCTGAAAAAGCCTTTATTTACGGCATTCCTTATAAGCTATATAAAGAACACGGTATTAGACGTTACGGTTTCCACGGTACTAGCCATTACTTTGTTGCGCAGCAAGCTGCAAAAATGCTCGACAAACCTTTAGAGCAATGTAGTTTCATCAGTGCCCATTTAGGTAATGGCTGTAGTGTTGCTGCAATTAAAGACGGAAAAAGTGTTGATACCAGCTTAGGCATGACGCCACTTGAAGGTGTTATGATGGGCACGCGCAGCGGTGACGTTGACCCGGGCATTATTTTCCACTTAGTAAACCAACTTAATTACACAGTTGAAGAAGTTGATACCATGCTAAATAAACAAAGTGGTTTATTAGGCGTGTCACAGTTAAGTAATGATTGTCGTACCATTGAAACGGCCTACTTAGAAGATAACAATCCTCAAGCAGCCTTAGCATTAGACGTATTTTGCTATCGTATTGCTAAATCAATTGCCTCATTTACCGCAAGCTTAACTGATTTAGACGGTATTATTTTTACCGGTGGTATCGGTGAAAATTCAGACATTATTCGAGAGAAAATACTTTCACAGTTAGGTCTTCTGAACTTTAAAACAGATGTTGACGCCAATGTTACTAATCGCTTTGGCAAGTCTGGTCGTATTACCCGTGATGACTCTCGTGCAGCATGGGTAATTGCCACCAATGAAGAATGGGTTATTGCCGAGCAAACCTTTCAACTACTGAATCAGGAGTCTTAATCATGGCACATCGTATTATGTTAATTCCCGCAGGTTTTGGTGTTGGCTTAAGCAGTGTTGCTTTAGGTTTGGTTCATGCTTGTCAGCAAAAAGGCATCAATGTTGGTCATTTTAAGCCTATTTCACAACCGGCTCGTAATGTCCGCTCTCAAGCCGGAAATATAGCTAACACAACTAAAACTGATTCAATTGCCTTATCCTATGTGGAACAGCAAATGGGTGATGGCCGTCACGATATTGTATTAGAACAAATTGTTGAAAACTTTAATGCTGTCGACAAGGCCCATGATGTGGTAATCATCGAAGGTTTGATCCCAACAACAAGGCAGCCTTACGCGGGTCGTATCAACCGTGATGTTGCCCAAGCGCTATCGGCAGAAATTGTTCTAGTTGCCGCGCAAGACAATGACTCAGTAGAAGAGTTTGAAGATCGGATAGAAATGAGCGCTGAAACCTTTGGCGGTATTAAAAATCCGAAATTAATCGGTTGTATCGTCAACAAAATTAATTCTCCAGATAAAGATGAATTTGGTTTATTACCGCGAGAAAATGAATTTAACCAAGCATTAGATTTAACGCCGCTAATTAATTTATCGATCTTCAAAAATAGACACTTCGATTTACTCGGCACTGTACCTTGGGAAATGGATTTAATCGCCCCACGTGTATTAGATGTAGCAAATTATCTAAATGCTGACATCATCAACAGTGGTGATATGGCGCACCGACGTATTCGCAGCATTAGCTTTTGTGCCCGAAGTGTTGGTAACTTAATGAGCCACTTACAACCAAGTCGTTTAATTGTTACGCCAGGTGACCGTACTGACATTATTATTGCCACATGTTTATCTGCGCTTAATGGTACAAAAGTTTCAGCTTTAGTACTCACTAACGGTTACGTGCCAAATGACAATATTTTAAACCTTTGTCAGCAAGCATTAGATGCTGGGCTACCTGTACTTTCAGTACCATGGGATACTTGGCAGACTTCGCGGTATTTAATGAGCTTTAACCCTGAAATTCCACAAGATGATGTTCAACGCCAAGACAAAGTAAAAGAATATGTTGCTGATAATTTATCAAGTGATTGGCTAACACTCCTTAGTAGCAAAGCAACTATTACTGACAAAATGTCACCGCCAGCTTTTAGACATAAATTGACAGAGCTAGCACGACAAGCCAATAAGTTAATTGTTTTACCTGAAGGTACTGACATCCGCACCATTAAAGCCGCTGCTATTTGTGTCGAGCGCAACATTGCCCGCTGTCAGCTAATTGGTAATAAAGAAACAATCTTACGTATTGCTGAGCAGCAAGGTATTAATTTACCTGCAGGCGTGTTAATTACCGACCCAGATAACATTCGCGACAATTATGTTGCGCCGATGGTCGAACTAAGAAAAGCAAAAGGTTTAACTGAAGTTGTTGCCAAGCAAGAATTAAAAGATAACGTTGCTCTTGGTACGATGATGTTGCAACTAGGACAAGTTGACGGCTTAGTTTCTGGTGCTGTAAATACCACCGCTAATACAATTCGCCCTGCTTTACAGCTAATTAAAACTGCAGAAGGTAGCTCATTAGTTTCATCAATCTTCTTTATGTTATTACCAGACCAAGTATTGATATATGGTGATTGTGCTATTAACCCTGAACCAAATGCAGAACAACTTGCTGATATCGCCATTCAATCTGCTGATTCTGCCATTAAATTTGGTATCGAACCAAAAGTTGCCATGATCAGTTACAGTACCGGAACTTCAGGTTTTGGTGCTGATGTTGAGAAAGTAGCAGCCGCAACCAAAATTGCACAAGAGAAAAGACCGGATCTGATCATTGACGGGCCATTACAATACGATGCCGCTATTATGGAAAATGTTGCGCGTAAGAAAGCGCCTGATAGCCCTGTTGCTGGTCAAGCAAATGTCTTTGTATTTCCAGATCTTAATACGGGTAATACAACGTATAAAGCGGTTCAACGTTCAGCTGATTTAGTCAGTATTGGCCCAATGTTACAAGGTATGCGTAAACCCGTTAATGACCTGTCTCGTGGCGCGTTAGTTGATGATATCGTTTACACCATTGCATTGACTGCAATTCAATCACATATGTAATTGAAAGATCCAAAAAACTCGTGTTAATGAAGATCTCTTTTATAGATAAAGGGATCTTCGCTTAGTTTTAATGTCAAGTATATATTTTCAGAACTTTTCTAATAATAACTATCAAAAACTTAGGGTGGTATTTTTTAACCAGTTAAATAATCCCTTAAATTACAACAACCTTTATAGTTAAACAATAGTTGCACACAATGATATCCACAGCTTATGTGGATATCATTTATTAGCCACTAATTGACTTAACTCTTCAACACTCATCGCTATAACTGATATAAACCTGTAAATACACTTCTGATATAATGATATTGATTCCAAAAGTGCTTTATTACTGGTTTACCAGCCTAATTAATAATATTTTCTATATAAAACATCAGTATTTACTATTACGTTAAGTGCTAGAGTTCCTTTCCTTTAAACGCTATAGTAGCAACATCACCTACTAAATAAGCTAACTTAATTTATGAGTACTTTAACTTTACGTCGCTTAAGTGAAACTTTTGCTATTCATAGTCTACGACGTGAAAGTTCAATACCTGATGTGGTATTTAACGCACCGATATTTTTCCTAGCAAAAACCTATGACGAAATATCAATTGTACTACCTGAGCATATTGAAATAGACAGTGAAGAAGTTGAAAATGGCTGGCAAGCTTTTGAAGTGGTAGGTCCGTTAGACTTTACTTTAACAGGCATTATGTCAAATATTTCAACCGTATTGGCAAATGAAAAAATAAGTATATTTGCTATTTCCACTTTTGATACCGACTACGTTTTAGTAAAATCTGACAAATTTGAAGAAGCGAAAGCCGCCCTAATCAAAAATAATTACCAAGTAATTTAATTCTGGACACCTAATGACAATTATCTACGGCATCAACAACTGCGATACAGTTAAAAAAACACAAAAATGGTTAACAACTAATAACGTTGACCATACTTTCCACGACTTTAGAAAAGACGGTTTTTCTGACACCTTGTTAACTCAGTTTTTTGAATTAATTGACTGGAATGAATTACTGAACAAGCGCAGCACAACCTTTAGAAACTTAGATGAAAGCATTAAAACAAATCTTACAAAAGAAAATATCTTCAAAGCTATGTTAGAGCAGCCAACATTAATCAAACGTCCGGTACTAATCAAAGATGACAAATTAACCGTTGGTTTTAAAGCTGACAATTACCAAGCAATATTTAAGTAAACTTAACTCGACCTCGAATATAAGATAGCAATAATGACAATCCATCCTGACCAAACTATCGCACTAACCGAAGCACTTATTAATCGCCCTTCAGTAACACCTGAAGATTGTGGTTGCCAAGAAATGATGGCTGAACGCCTAGCTAATTATGGCTTTAATAATGAAACCATGGTGTTTGAAGATACCACCAATTTATGGGCACGACGTGGTAATTCTGGGCCAGTATTTTGTTTTGCTGGTCATACTGACGTTGTACCAGCGGGTAATTTAGAGTTATGGCAAACACCACCTTTTCAAGCAACCATTATTGACGGCATGCTTTATGGACGAGGTGCTGCCGATATGAAAGGTAGTTTGGCTGCAATGGTTGTTGCCTCTGAGCGCTTTGTTGCTGACTATCCTGAGCACAAAGGTTCAATTGCTTTTTTAATAACTAGTGATGAGGAAGGGCCATTTATTAATGGTACCACCCGAGTAATAGATACCTTAGAGGCTCGTAACGAAAAAATAGACTATTGTATTGTCGGTGAGCCTTCGAGCACTAAACAGCTTGGCGATGTGGTAAAAAATGGTCGACGTGGCTCTATTTCTGGCGAGCTTCATATTCATGGTAAACAAGGACACGTTGCTTACCCTGAACATGTAATTAACCCTATTCATAGTGCTATGCCCGTATTAGCAGAACTAAGTCAGTTACATTGGGATAATGGCAATGAGTACTTCCCACCGACAAGCTTTCAACTATCAAATATTCAATCAGGTACTGGCGCAACAAATGTTGTACCTGGCGATTTAACCGCGTGGTTTAATTTACGTTATAGCACTGAATTAACTGCCCAAATGATTGTAGATAAGATTGAAGCCTTGCTTACTCGACACGAGCTTGATTTTGACATTAGCTGGACTTTCAACGGTCAGCCATTTATTACTGAGCCCGGTACGTTAGTCGACTCTGTGACCAAAGCCATAACCAAGTGTAGTGGTATCAACACCCAGTTATCCACCAGTGGTGGTACGTCTGACGGTCGTTTTATTGCCCCTACAGGCGCGCAAGTTGTTGAATTAGGTCCATGCAATGCTACCATTCATCAAGTAAACGAAAGTGTTTCAGTCGATCATTTGATCACCTTAACTGATGTTTATTATCAAACATTGGTCAATGCCTTAACTGATTAATAAGGTAGTCGAGAACTCATGACAGAGCTTGAACTGATTTTAACCGGACAAACCAATCAGCACATTCACTGGTTAAGCGATAAAGTAGGTATTCATCATGAGATGGTTAGTGCCTATAAAAGCATGCAAGCAGCAGCAAAATCAGAAAACATTGAGCTAAAAATTGCCAGTGGCTTTCGTGATTTCTCACGACAATTAGCGATTTGGAATAATAAGTTTGCGGAGAAAGCTGTCGTTAAAGATCAACAAGATAACTCAGTCGATTTATCAGTTCTTAGTGATGCTGAAAAAATTCACGCTATTATGCTATTTTCAGCATTACCTGGCGCAAGTCGCCATCATTGGGGTTGTGATATTGATGTTTATGCGCCTAATTTATTAGCCGCGGAACAAACACTGCAACTAGAGCCATGGGAATACCAAGCTTCTGGGCCGTTATACCCGCTAACACTTTGGTTAACAGACAACGCTAATAAATTTGGCTTCTACTTCCCATACGACGAATTTCGCGGTGGTGTAGCTGCTGAGCCTTGGCATTTATCATATCAGCCTATTGCAATGCCTTACCAAAAACAGCACAGCGAAGCGCTATTAGTGCGTGCTATTGAAAATAGCAATATACAGGGCAAGATACAATTATTACAATTACTGCCTGAGCTATATCAGCGCTATGTCAGCAATGTTGCAAGTTATCAGGCATAATAGCCCTAAGCTTGGCAACTTACTTGTTATCATAAATATAGAATGAAGTGCTATTTGCGCAGAAAGTTAAACTGGAGAAGTGTTAGATGGGTAGTGTATTAAACGAAGGCTGGGTAGCTCCAACCATTATAATTATCGCGTTAGTGATTTTAATTGGTAACTTAAGTACCTTTCAAAAAAGTTCAAAAACACCATTGCGTAAAAAAGGTTTGAATGATTTAAAAGAAACCTTACCACGCTCAAATAAGTCAGCGCCAAAAATGACCACCTTTTCTCAACAATCTCACCATGTGAATAAAGCAAAAAACTCCGATTAACGGAGTTTTTTATCTACATATTTATTAAATAGCGCATAGCCTATTAACAGTTTATGCGCTTGAAATTAAAATGCGTCTTTAAATGACAAACCAGGTTCAATTACTTCAAATATATTCTCTAAAGTACTTGCTGGTAGTGCTGTGCCTTGGTCATTATAAATAGTTACTGATGATTTTTCGTCTAAACTTTCAAGTTTAAATTGGTATTTACCGTTAGGTAAATCGACAACAGGTAAGTCATCACCCCAAATGCTATCCCACAGGCTAGATTCTGGTTGTACGTAATCAACAAAGTAAACTTTATCTGTTTCATTTAAATCTTCAATGCTAAAACCGTGGTCTTCGAAGAACAATGGCAAGTTAGACCATAATAAATCAGCACTTATTTCAACAATGTATGCCGCTTCAGATTTACTATTTTCGCCTAAAGAAACAAACTTTTGATTAGCACGTAATAAGCGATTTTCTTGCTGTTTTAAACGATATTGATAATCAACCTGTGAAATAACTTCATTAAGCATATTCATTTCAGCACGTTGTTGATCTATTAAATCAATTTTTTTACTGCCACCGCTTTTATCAGTTTTCATATAGTCAATAAGTTCAACTTGCAGCGCAACACTACGCCCATGAGACTTACTTTCAATAAGGTAGCGATAACGAAGGCTTTCAGATGACGCTATTGATTTAAACGGCCAAGTTCCCTCTTCTACTTCAGTGAGGAACCAATCAGACTCATAAACTAAACCATCATCATCAACTTGCTTTAATTCAATATTACCGGTGGTTAATTGTGCTTTTAATGCCTCAACAATAAAACCTTGTAGGTCATTATCTTCAAGTACTTGGTCAAACCAAACTCTAGCAAGCGCAGAATTATTTTCTACTCGCGTTGATGCAGCGATAGGTAATACTAAAGAAGGTGCACGAACATCGACATTAATGCCAACTGGGCCATCTTTATTAATTTTATCTGTAATGGCAAATGTGTCAGCCTGAAATGGTTTATCTAATCCAGTTGGTATTGCTAATACTTTTGCTTCTTTTTGATTTGCGTACTCAAAATCGCCTACCGCTTGCTTATTATTAAGCGTACCGCAACTTGCTACTGCAACACTTAATAATGAAAAATAAAATATCTTGCGATTCATTAACACTCCCGAGGATACAAACCTGAATCTTTTAAATGTAATTTTGCTTTTTTATAATTTTGATTAACGCCATTAAATATCATTTTATTAGCGCTGACTTTTACTAGTCAAAATATTCACTATAAATTGAAAATAAAACGATAACGCCGAATTTGATTACTGAAGCCGAACTAAGTTCCCTAAAATTTAATCAATTAAAGGAAATAACAGCGATACACCAAATTAATCAGCGCCCCATGGTACTTGCCTGAAAATACAAACACAAGATAGCGAAGCGCTTTTATCAAAAATAATCAAAGAAATTAGTGGGTTTTTAAATAATGAATATGCGTTACAATAACGCCTTTCTATGGTAACTAGGTTTTTAAATGAGTGAGTATTTAGTATTAACAGCGATGGGGCCAGACCGCACCGGAAGTGTTAGTGAATTAACCAAACTTGCCAGTGAGTGCGGCTGTAATATTATTGACAGTAGAATGGCTATTTTTGGCTTAGAGTTTACGCTTATCATGTTACTTAATGGTACGAACAAAGCCATTCATCAATTGGAAAGCAAACTACCAGCTGTAGCGCATGAACTTGAATTAATCACCATGATGAAAAGAACATCTGGCTATAGTGAACGTGACTTTATCCATCATTATCAAGCCAGTTATGCTGGTATTGATCAGCCAGGGATATTAAAAGCCGTAACAGCATTTTTTGCTACCCGTAATATTGATATATCCTCTTTAAAATCTGAAATTAATCAAGAAACTAACCATATGAGTGCAGCGGTATTAATTGCATTACGTGAAAATACCAGTATAGAACTATTAGAAAGCGACTTTGTTGAACTATGTGAACAATTTGACGTTCAAGGTTGTATTAAAAGTGTTCAATCAAATTTATTTTAATTCAATTACCTACGCTAAAAACTCTAAATAATATAAATTAGCTATAACTCATTACAATAGGGTTAAAATTGATAAGAAGGAAAGTAAGAAATGTTAGAAATCGGCCAACCTGCACCTAAGTTCACGTTACAAGATCAAAACGGCTCAGCGGTAGCACTTGACTCATTCAAAGGTAAAAAAGTGCTCATCTATTTTTACCCAAGAGCTTCTACTCCAGGCTGTACAGTACAAGCTTGCGCATTAAGAGATACTAAGTCAGAGCTTGATGCACTAAATGTTGTTGTATTAGGTATTAGCCCTGACACACCAAAAAAATTGACTAACTTTATCAATAAGCAAGAGCTGAACTTCACCTTATTATCAGATGAAGATCACGCAACATGTGAAGCTTATAATGTTTGGCAGCTAAAGAAATTCATGGGACGCGAGAATATGGGCGTTGTAAGAACTTCATTTCTTGTTGATGAAAATGGTAATTTAGCACACATTTTTAATAAGTTTAAAACCAAAGATCATCACGAAGTGGTTTTAGAAATGTTAAATAATAGCGCAAGTTAAAAGCGTATTAAAACAAGCATAATATAGTAAGTAGAAAAGTGACTACCCTTTCGGTTAGTCACTTTTTATTTTACTCAAGCGGTTAAACAATCAGTTACCTCACTCATTATTAACCTCTCGCCAAGAAATAATTCTATCGTTGCCGCGGTATAAACCAAAAGTTGCAATAGCACTTGGGTTTTGGTCATAAGAGCCAGTATTCCCCCAATCGAATTTCAGCCATTCAAAGGTACTATATACCACACCAATTTCACCGGTATTGCCAGCACCGGGGGCAGTTAATTCAACGGCTCTTGTTTCACCACCTATAAAGTTACCATTGCCGCCAGCAGCACCTGTTAATGCGGGGTTTAAACTAATATTACTCAGCATTATATTGCTCGCATCATATGTTACGCAGTTATTATTTTCGCTTACAATGTAATTTGTCCCATCGAAATGCTCTATTTGCATAGGCTGTGGCAAACTTGAGATTTCAGGGCCAAAGCTATTTTCAAGTACTAAGCGGCCAAACCTAATTTCCACGCCTGTTGGCGATGCATCTACCATTTTTGCAATATCAACATTAACGTTGTCGCTGTCAATAATGGTGGCTATAGAGAAATCTATATCTGAATTAAAAGGTGCGACTAAAGCATTGGCAGAACGGTTATAAAAGAAGTTGTCGAGCTCTGAAAATTGATAATGCAATACACCACGCGGTAACGGGTTATCTGCAGGAGTTAACGTGGTTAAATCATTTTGGCTCAAGGTACCTGTGTTCATATTCGCTGTTAATGGTAATAACGTAGTATCAACACCTCGCGCAACTTCGTCTAACGTAGGCGCGGTTACACCAACCCCCGCAGCTGCTAGCTTCATGTAATCATTACTAGTCCCTTGACCGTCTTCATAGTAGTTTTGCGTTATATCACCTTGCTTATTACGCGCGATAATAGCTAGCACAGGTTTAGTTAAGTATGATATTGCGCCAATAAGTCCCGTCGCTTCATCGGTTTGGCCGCTATAAGCGAAAGTTGTCCCTATATTACAAGTTGCGAGAAAAGAGCCATTAGTCACAATTGTTTGCTCAAAATGGTCAGGAACAAATCTACCAATATTTATCGCTTCTGCAGGAATAGTAATACCAACATGACCATAATCACTGTCCTGCACGTCTAAATTCAGCAGACCCACTTCTGAGTATTGTGCGCCGTTAAAGGTTGATACACCTGAACTAAAATTAGTAAAGGTGACATCTTGAAACGTTGAGCCGACACTCGCACTTAACGTTGCACCTGCGGCATAAGTTAAATCACCATTAACGCTGCCGGTTAACGTAGGCGTAGGGCCTGTACGCTCAAGTTTAAGCTCTATTTCCCCGGGAGAGTAATTAGGCGTAACAACGCCAAGGCTATTTTTTGCACTAACCGTTAGCGTAAAATTTTCTCCCGCCGCATGGGTAGGCCCAGCTGAGGAGCTTGCCCCATTTAGCACAGTTGACCCCGACGTAGCACTAACAACGAGTTCAGCAGGACTTACCCAGAACGGGTCACTACTACCTGTTAGTGTAATACCACCAACATTATAATTAGCATGCAGGCGAATTTGCCCAGCATCATGGTATATCGGTGTTGGAATAATCGCGATACTGTCAGAACCAAAATTTAAGCTGGTATTTGTAAAGCTTGGATGTTTAGTAATTTCATGAACAATATCATTAACTTCAACAGTAAACTTAAGCTCATTAACATCCCCTATTTCTGGAATAACATTTTCCTGCGATAACTTTATTTCTCTAGGGTTATTATCATTGTCAAAGTAGCCTTCACAAACACCATTGTTATCTTTGAATGCTTGAAGTCTTAGCGTATCAGAAAAAGCCAAGCCTGATGTTTGATTTGCTATAGGTACCGACCCCGTATCATCTGAGCCATATAGAAACCTAAAGCCAGCATTACTAAATACCATATTACAACTGGCGCCTACGCCATCGTCACATACTACCGGGTCTGAGGCTGAAACGGTGGCATTAGCAACAGATAAAGTAACCGTTTCAACATCAGTATTGTTAAAACTAATGTCGGTACTACCGGTAAAAGTTGGTGCACTAACCAGTGCGCCATCAACGAGGAAATCAAGTGTAACTGATTCAGTGCTTAAGTTAGCACAGCTGTCATCAATACAGGCTTTAAGGGTAACTGTTTCCGCTGCACAAGTTAGCCCGTTACCATCATGAACTATTTCGTAATGGTGTATTTGTGGCTCTGCGGTACAACCAAAATTTACCTTACCACCAAGCGCGCCATGTCGAAGAATTTCATAACCAGAAGGTGCGCTGTTTGTGCGAATGTTATTAGCAATAGAAATTTCTAAATAGTCACCACCGCCACGCTCAAAAAAGATAGTCGCGATGTCAAAAACTGAATCTTGCGTTAAGGTAAACGAGCCACCGGTGTTTGAGTTTGCTGTCGGTTGTTCAAATCTCAACTCATTACTTGCACCGCTGCTTGAACTGCCAAATTTATTAAATGACACCGAATCACCACTTACGGTGTCCATTACAAAATTAAAGCCATCATCACTTTTAACAAAAATAGTGTAATCACCCGCTGGCAAACTTAGCTTCCCCGATGCATGTACTAAAAAATCAGAGCCATTTACGCCATTAGCTACACCAGGGTATGGCAATGTACCGGAAAAATCTCTAGCAGAGCCACCAAAATCAACACGGTCGACCGAACTGGTGCCACTTGCCGAAACATTGTAAGTGCCACCACTAATTAAGCCTGTCGCAGGTGAGCCTGCCGCCAGCCAAGCATTGTAAATAGTTAATGCTTCAGTCGTATTATTAATTTGGCGATTACTGCCACTGCCATTAATTTTAATACCAACGGCATTTAATGTTCCGCTATTAATACTACAGAAGTTATCACACTGTACTGCGTCTCGAGTACTGGCATCATAATTATTACCGGCTAATTCATTTTGATAAATATCATCAATATCGTCTGCTGAAATTCTTGAGCTGAAAATCTTAAATTCATCTAGTAGACCAATAAAATTTTGACTGGTACTAAAGTTACCGCCAAAACTGTCTTGTTCTTGCCCGATAACTATTGCGTTAGCGTTAGGTACTGATAATACGCCGGTAACAGAGCTACCACATTCTTGTTCGACACCATCAATAAATAAACAAACTTCAGCACTCGCCCGAGTTACTACTAAATGGTGCCAGTTATTATTTGTTAGCTCGACATTACTGCTTAACTCTTGGCTAACGTCTTTTATTTTAATGACAACTTTGTCATCGTCTTTCAGGTATATTTCAAGTTCATCATCACTTGAGCTACTTCCTAATGCTTGAAATATTTCTTGTTGTGATTTATCACTTGACGTTTTAAACCATACCGCTAACGAAAAATCATCTAAACCATCAACCACATTGCTTGGCACATGAATCCAGTCATCGGTGCCATCAGCACTTAAATCTAGTGATTTATTAATAATAGCTTCATCAACCGGCGATGGAACATTATTAGAATTGGCACTAAAATTCCCCGTTTGATCAATAACTTCTCCAGGAACTTCTGCATAGCTACATTCATCAAAACGGTAATCAACTATCGGGATTAACGGTACTGGCGGTACAGGACAAACTCGTGCACTACCATCGTAATTGTCACCATTTAATTGATTAGAGTAAATATCACTAACTTGGCTTGGAGAAATAATTGAGTCGAAAACCATTAATTCGTCGAGTTGCCCAGTATAGTTTACGCTGCTAAAACTGTTTTCAATGCGGCCTATACTAGAAAATGGACTGCCAACGTCACCTGTTTCAGAGTTTGCCGTATCTTCCAAATTACCATTTACATATACCTGAACAACACCACTAGCACTGTCCCATGTTAACACTACGTGATGCCAATTAGCGTTATTTACAACCGTGCTAGAGGCCGCAGCGCTGCCATTACCTTTCTGAATTCGAATACGTCCTGAACCATCAATGTATCCCCAAAAAATATCTGAACCACCACCTCTTTGTTCAACACCAAGTATTCCTGGTGCATTCCACGCAGTATTACTGCCGCTTTGACTGCTATTCATCCAAAATGAGATGCTCGCGGTAGTGCTTAAATATGAATCGATGTCAGTCGCAATAATATAATCTCCTGCACCGTCAAACGTTCCTGCACTACATACTTGCCCTGCAGTTATTGTAGTTGTATCTCCAACAGCAGTGCCGTAATTGGTATTTCCAACATTGTTAATAATTTCATTGGGCGTGCCATCCCAACTAAGCTCATCAAAATAATATTCAATGACAGGTGCCGTAGTACAATTAGGCTGATAACTAATATCAATGTCATCAATATACATACCGGTAGCCTGTTTCTTACCGGACGCGACAAAGCGTATTTGCATATTGTTAGAGGTGTAAGCTGAAATATCAAAAGAATCAGTTCCTGCAAGCGTTCTGTTGGCATTAATTTCGTACGTTTTTAATTCATCCCAACTACTTCCACCGTTATCCGAAATAGAAAGTACAACGGTCTGCTTTCCTTCTCCATTGTAGTCGAATGTTAATGTAGCACTGGTAGCTCCTGTCAAATTAGCTTCTCGATACACGCCACGGTTGTCATAATGACCAGCACCACTACCCGACGCTACACCTAAATGTAAGCAACTTCCGCTAGTACATAAACCATTTGAACGTACCTTAGCATTACCAACTATGACGCCGTCAGATTCACCAACTTCAACCCAATCTCCAGTCCAATTTACACTACCGCTATTTTGGCTATAAGAAATACTTGGGAAGTTGTCACTAACATTTTCGATGGAACAACTGCTAGCAGCCTGTACATTGGCCATCCATGAGGCAGAAGAATTTATGCCAGTAAAGGAGTTGTCATTGGACAATTGCACTAAAGTAGGTCCCAAGTTCACTGTGTAAACACTAAGATAGAACGCAGTAAAAATTGAAAAAACACCTAACCGTCTAAGATAGAACTTTACGATTTTCGGGCGTGGTAAACTACTGTTGGTGCTGGTAGCTAAACCTATAAATTTTACTTTTAGATAGGAAAGTAAACGCATGAATGCAAAGATGCTAGTGAAGGTTTTAATTTTAGAATATCCCTTAAGCTTACGTGATTATAAACAAGCCAAATTATACAGGTTTAATTACGTTATCATAATGTTCTCAAAAAATGATAGTAATAATATATAGATATAGTCTAATTAATGTCTTTTACATATATGTTTGCTTGCAAATTATAAAGCTTATTACACCTAATAAATAAGAAATAGCTCCTACAATTAAATTAACTTATTGCCAATTTACTAGCCCCAAAAATGCAGACATTAAAAAAGGCCTAACAATTTTACTGTTAAGCCTTTCATATCATTTATCACTAAAATAATGCTGTATTCAACGATTAATGGCTAGTGCCCTTTTCATAATTAATTTTGTTAAATACGTTGTATTTTCCTGACGGTTTTTTCATTGGTAAACGTTTAATTTCTTTTAAAGTATTAGCATCGTAAATGATTACTGCGCCATCTTTATCCCAAATACTCAGTAATACGTACTTGCCATCTTTTGTGAACTCGACATGCGCTGCGGTTTTATTTTCTACTGGCGCTAAGGTTTTAACAATTTCCAAAGTGCTTTTATCGATAACATGCACTTTGTTTTTATTGGGGCCAAAGAAAACATCAACCCAAGCATAAGGTGAATTACTGTGGCTACGCATAAAGAAACCAGGACCTAAGGTCTCTATTTCTTTGATCACTGTCCAGTTATCCATATCGATAACGGTAACAAGTCCTTCTTTAATATTCGGTGATGCGAAAACTGTTTTACCTTGATAATCCCAAGTAATACCTGAGCCCAAATGCGGCATGCCAGCCATAGGAATTGTCGCCACTTTCTTTTTAGCATCAAGATTAATGACTTGGCCAGTGTGGCTGTCGCGCGATGCACCAATTAAGTTTATATAATCTGGGTCAAAGAAAAAGTCATCTAAGAAATCAGTGGTGCGAATACGTCGAATCGGAAATGGCTCAGTCACTTTCCAATTTTCTACTTTTCCTTCACCGCTGTCTTTACGATAGTCATGTGCCCAGCCTTTAAATACTTCTACGCCGCCTTTATCGCTGTATGGAATTTCCCATACTTCTTTAACATCTTTTAAAGCTACGATAAAACTATGGCGTGGTGGAGCATTGTAAACTGCACTAACACGAGAGCTAACACCTTCAATATCGACCGTTGCAATCGCTTTAACCGGTGATAAATCTTTGGTGTTGAGTATAACAACGTTATGCGGCAGGTAGTTACCAATAATGGCATATTGACCATCTGACGATATCGCTATATTTCGAGTATTAATACCTGCACGTACTTCAGCAACAACTTTCATGTTGTAAATATCGTATTTACTTATCCAGCCATCGCGAGAAGCAAAATAAACATAACGACCATCTGGTGAATATTTTGGCCCGCCGTGTAATGCAAAGCGGGTTTTAAAACGTGTGATAGGTTCAAACGTATCGCCGTTCAGCAAAGTAGCTGAATGGTCGCCTAATTCAACAACGATAAACAGATTCATCAAATCAGCGTCGAATTGTGGCTTATTCGGTAATTTACTTTGATCAAAGTGCTGGATATTACTGGCTTTAATATCAGCCATTGACCATTTTAATTCAGTTTTCGGCTTAGTATAAATGTATTCAACTAACTGCTGAGTTTGCTCCAAAGTTAACTTTTCGCTAAACGATGGCATCTGGGTTGCCACACGACCATTTTGAATAACTTTAGTCGCTTTATTTTTACGCAGTCTTGATAAGTTTTCAGGGAATAACGCCGGCCCCATAGCACCTAACCTGTCAACACCATGACAGGTTTGACAGTGTTCTTCATAAAGCGCTTCAGCACTTTGTTGTGCACTAACTACCAAGGACAACGCTAATAGTGATGAAATAAGCACCGCTTTTATCATTTTAGGTAATTGGCTTAATACGCTAAATTTCTTTTCCATAACATTTCACACTTAATACTTTGCAAATAAATGGTTAGAGAAGCCCTAACACTAAATAATCTAACCAGCTTTTTCTGACAACTGCATTTGCGCCTGATAAGTTTCAGCGTCCAAAAAGCCAGGTTTTGCTAAAGCAGTATCGGTAAGTTGGTTAACAACATCACCAATAACAATCAAGGTTGGTGGCGTAATATTATGCTGTTCAACTAAATCAGCTAATGTCGAAATATTGCCGCGGAAAATTTGTTGTTCCGGCTGAGTTCCCTTGCGAATAAGTGCTGCAGGCGTATTTGCTGCTCGGCCATGTTTAATTAACTGCTCAGCGATACTTGGTAAGGTATTAATGCCCATGTAAAATACAACAGTTTGTGACGCACAACTTAAACTTTGCCATGGTAAATTTAATTGACCATCATTTTGCATATGACCAGTAATAAATGTACAACCTTGCGCAACGCCACGATGTGTTAACGGAATACCTGCGTATGTTGTACAACCAGAGGCTGCAGTAATACCTGGACAAACATGGCAACTAACACCATGTTGTAATAAAAATTCAGCTTCTTCACCACCGCGACCAAAAATAAATGGATCTCCGCCTTTTAGGCGTAATACTTTGCGACCTTGTTGTGCATACTGCACCAATAACTCATTAATTTTACCTTGTGGAACACAGTGTTTAGCCTGCTCTTTACCAACGTAAAAACGTTCACAGTCGTCAGGTAAAAGTGCCATAATTTCATCGCTAACTAAACGATCGTAGATAACAACGTCAGCCTGTTCAATAAAACGTAATGCACGAATAGTCAGTAGCTCAGCATCACCAGGACCTGAGCCTACCAACGCGACTTCACCTGCCTGCAAGAAAGATTTTTTAGTTAACTTACTTAATACATCTGTATTCATTTGTTTTTCACTCGATACTTTATCAGTCGATAACTGTGTCATTTTATACATTACCTTCTTGGCTACTGTTTTATTATAAAATGTTAGCCGTCAAATTTATAAAACTATATTTCAATAACTTAGCATTAATAAAACTAAGTCAAATGTGATTGAGCGTAACTTTAATTTAAACACGCTCAATGCAAATATTTATTTAAACTTCAACACACGGTATTTCAGTTGTTTTTGAATATTTTGTTTGCACGCCAATTTCAGCGTCCGTTAAATAACACCCAGGGTCTTCTGCCCAAGCATCTTTTGATTGCGCAAAGGCTCTGGTACGTGTGTTACCACCACAAATGTTAAGGTACTGGCATTTTGCACAGCGGCCTTTTACTGGCCTAGGGCTTTGTCGAAAGCCTAACATTAGGGGATCTTGTGTATCGCGCCAAACATCAGAAAACTTTTCAGTTTTCACGTTGCCAATTGGATGATTCCACCAGTAGGTGTCAGGATGAATGGTGCCGGTGTTGTCAATATTAGCAACATTAATGCCACTAGCGTTACCGCCCCAATTGATGAGTCGCTGTTTTAAATTAGCGATTCTTTCTGGGTACTTATCACCAAATCTTTTTTCAACCCATTGCAATAAAAATGGCCCATCAGCGTCATTATTTCCGGTAACAAAGTCGCTATCTATACCTTGAGAAATATGAGACCAAGCGCGTTCGTATAACATCTCCATCGCGTCTTTAGTCATTTTGAATACAGCATCATTCTCTGCATTGCGCTTACCACGCCCAGAGTAATTCAAATGAGATAAATAGAATTTATCAACCTTGTATTCTTCCATTAAATCAAGCATAGCGGGTAAGTCAGCAAAGTTATCATGTGTTAAACACAAGCGCATACCCACTTTAATTCCTGCTGCTTTGCACAGTTTTAGTGCATGCATTGATTGTTTAAAGCTACCTTTTTGTTGACGAAATTCATCATGAAACTCTTCAAGTCCGTCAATACTGATACCAACATACTGATAATCCGCGGCTTTAATTTGCTCAATATTGGATTCATCGATAAGCGTGCCATTGGTTGACAGCGCAACATAGAAACCTTTTGATTTAGCATACGCCGTAATTTCAAATATATCAGGACGCATTAACGGCTCACCACCAGATAAAATGAGCACGGGAACGTGCGCTACTTTTAAGTCATCAATGGTTGCTTTGATTTGTTCTGTATTTAATTCGTCTTTAAAATCCATATCTAGTGACGTTGAATAGCAATGTTTACAACGTAAATTACAACGTCGTATCAAATTCCAAATAACAACAGGTCCTGGCATTTTATGGGCTTTATTGGCCGGTAAATCATCATGAAATGTTTTTAATAACTGTGAAATTCTAAACATCGGCTTTGATCCTCGTAAGTTCTCATTGCGAGCTATTCGCAGCAAAAACTAAAATTTAAATTCTTTTAATTATAGCTAGCGTTTTAGTCGCAAGCCTGTTTTCTTCAATATCTCTGTGCTTGTTAACATATCATTGGTTTGAAAGTGGTGCGCTTGATCTGCGTCATCATTTCTAACCTCCAATACATTTTCGAGTAAATCTTTGATTTGGGTCCTATATTGCTGAACTTCCTGTTCAGTTTTCCCATGCACCATGGCAAATAAATTGTAGTTCCACTGCGGTAAATGTCTTGGTCGTAAATAGCAATGACTCACAAAAGGTAATCGCCCTACTGCTTTGCCAAACTCGCTAACATATTCATCTTTTACATCCCAAACCGTCATTCCATTAAAGCGATAGCCTAATTTGTAGTGATTGGGTACAGCCGCAATGCGACGAATAATACCGCGCTCTTTCAAGTCAGTTGTCATGGCGAGCACTTCAGCCACTGATAGTTGCAATTGCTCGGCAATATGTTGGTATGGCTGTGCAACAATAGGTAAGCCTGATTGTGTCAGTAATACATATTGACGCTCTAAAGGCGTAAGCTGAGCACTAGGCTGGGAGGTATAATTGGACATAAAACTCTTCTAATTTTGGCGTATTAAGAACAGGTAATGAGGTTTTTTTCTCAATATTACTAATCACTTGATTAACTTGTGCTTCAGATTCTGCACCGACAACAAACCACATATTAAAATCATGGGTTCGACGATAATTGTGCGCAACTTCGTCGAAGCTATTCACTTGTTCAGTAACTTCTTCAAATCTTTCTTCTGGCACTGCTAGCGCCGCGAGTGTAAATGCGCCACCTAGACATACCGCATCAAACATTGGACCAAATCGCGTTAGCACTTTATTAGCCATTAAGTGATTTAAGCGTTCAAGCACTTCGTCTTCGCTGCTATTTAATTGCTCAGAAATTTCTAAAAATGGTCGTTCGGCAATAGGTAAGCCGCGCTGTAGCAGGTTAATTAATTTTCTGTCTAATTCACTTAACTCAGCCAATGCTGTTGTTGAATGACGTGATGATTTATCCATTAGTAAGACCTTTTTTCCCGTAACGAGCGCCTTGCTGTTTATAGGCTTTAAAACTAAATAAAATATCTTTTTCGATATCTTGCAATGAAAATTTCTCTACCATGGCGTCAATTTGCGCTAAAACAATACTTCGGTCAGTACCGTGGATCATGCAAAATAAATTATAAGGCCAATGTGGTAAACGACGTGGGCGTCGATAACATAGCGATACTTCAGGGCAACTAGAAAACATTGCAGCAACACGATCAACATGTTCATCAGCAATATTCCACACCACCATAGCATTGGCTTTGTAACCTAATTGACGATGCTTAACGACTAAACCAAAGCGCTTTACTAATCCGTCAGTTTGCCAATGTTCTATTTGTGCTAACACTTGCGCTTCTGTGGCTGAAACTTTTTCTGCAATCGCTAAATAAGGCTGAGCAACATGCGGTAAACCGCACTCTAAAATCTCTCGTAATTTTTGCAGTTGATTAGCGGATAATAGTTCAGCTGTGAACTCATTTTGCATATTTTCAGTACGATGGTTTTCTTGTAAATGCTGTTGTTGGCTAGATAATGAACTCATATTAATGACCGCCTAGTTGATGTTGCGAGAAGTTAATATTGAATGCTAAGTCAATGTGATACGAAGCTTCCATTGGCAACACCAACACTTGATAACCTGTCAGCTGTTCAATTTGTTCTATCACTTGTGCTAATGCCTCATCATCACTCGCTGTTACAACAAACCATAAATTATAACTGTGCTCCCTGGCATAGTTATGATTAACTTGTTCGAACTGATTAACAATTTCAGCAATTTCATCTAGCGACTCTTCTGGCACAGCTAATGCTGCCAAAGTGCTAGAACCGGCTTTTTTGTGATTAAATACTGGCCCAATACGCGACAATATACCGGCGTCATCTAACTTTAAAATAGCCGATAATACTTCCTCTTCAGTGCTATTAAGTTCATCTGCAATAACTTTATAAGGCTGCGAACAAAGCGGAAAACCTTTTTGATATTGGTTAATAATGTTTTGTTCTAATAGGGTTAATAGTGTCGTCATCATTACAGCCCTATTTGATGCGCACGATTGGTGAAGAAAATGCCACTTGGACTTTTCACTGGCAGCTTATCAATCAGGGTTTGCGTAGCAGTGTCATAGACATGCACTTCATTACTATCTCGTACTGAAATCCAAACATTTTCACCACGTGGCGTAAATTCCATATGCAGCACAGCAGGACCTGGCGTAAGTGTTTTTACTAACTCAAAAGTTTCAGTATTAAATACTTGAATGGTGTTATTGTCAGGAAAAGCAAAGTTTACCCAAATTTGTCGATTATCAGGCTGCGCCATCACAAAAATAGGCTGGCTATGAGCAGGAATTTCAGCAACTTGTAACCATGTATTGGTATCAACAACTAATACGCTATGCTTACCTACGGCTGGTAAGAAGGCATAATCACCTGCCATTGCCCAACCTTCTAAATGTGGCATTTTGTATACGGGTAATTTTTTATCGCCTTTACCGTAATTAGGTAAAATGCGTTGAACACCCTTTTCAAGATGCCATAAATCTAATTTTGCTAAACCATCTTCACCAAATAAACCCGCAATATAGAAACGACCATCAGGGCTGATCAAAGCGTCATAAGGAAATAAGCCAATGTCTTCAAACTTAGTTAACTCCATTTTGGGCTTCGAAAAGTCCGCAATCCAAATTTCATGGCTGTCGAAAAGGCTAAAAACAAACTTTTGTCCAGGGGCATCTACTAAACCAACTACTTTAGAACGTACAGGGCTGCCATCGTCATTTTTGGCTTTATTAGTTAAGATTGTACTGTCGATTGTTGCAACTAATTCTAAGGTGTCGCTGTTGAATACTTTAACGCCACCAGGAGTATAATTTGATACCGCAATTAATTTGCCGTCTTGGCTAATTGCACCACCAATACTGTTACCTGATTGCATTACACGTTTATCGATTTTGTCTTTTAATATATCAATTTTGGTTAAACCACCGTCACGGCCGAATACATAGGCGTAACGTTCGTCTCGAGAATAAACAATCGAAGCATGAGACAAATCACCTAGCCCGTCTATTTCACTCAACATTGTGTTATGGGTATGATTAACAATTTGTACTTGTGACGTTGCCCTTTCAATTACAACGCCAAGATCACCTGTTGCTCTCAAAGGTGATGTGGTCAATTGCTCATCTTTTTGCTGAGCAGTAATGCTTGACTGAGAACATGCGCTGACAAATATCGACAACGCTGTTGCCATTAGCACCTTATTTAGATTGATCATGAGATTCGATACCTTGTTGTAATTGTTGACTGATCCACATTGCTTCTTGCTCTGTCAAAATTGACTTCCACTCGGGCATTGCGGTGCCTGGACGACCATGTAATATGGTACTTTTAATAGCTTCTAGGGGGAGTTTATTCATCGCTTTAGGTAAAAGTGTTGGGCCGAGTCCACCTTTTAGTGTCATGCCATGGCAAGAACCACAGTCTTGTTTCACCATATGAACAAGCTGCGCTTCCCGCTCGGAAGTTAACTCCGCAGCCTTTACAGGAAAACCACTATTGATGACTAAAATAGTTCCCAATATTGTGATTAAGGTTTGTTTTACAATTGTCATGCTTCTTACCCTTATTAACACCTTTTTTGCAGCATAATATTGGCATAAATGTGATAATTTGCTTTGATTTAAATCACATAATGTAAAAATGTGAGCTTTACCATAGGCATTTGAATCAAAGGAATAAACTTGAATTACAAGCGATAAACAACGCAAACAAAATAATCAGTGGGATGAATTACAATAATGTCTAAAACAAGTTTTGAAATACAAAAAACGCTTATATGGCGTACGCTAAGCTGATTTTTTCAGGTAAGAACAAGTAAATTTCAGTTCTTATATTAAGAATAAATTTATTGACGACGTGACCAAGTTTTATAAAAATATATATCCATATTGAAACGGCAAAGTGCTTATATTTTAGTAATTAAATGATTCATTATTAAGTTGTATTTAAAACCGCAGAAAAGCCTTTGCGTATATGTGAACTTTACTTGGTTAATAGCGCTACGTAGCGCCGTCAATTTTATTGAGATTCATCGACCATACTAATAGAACGTAGTCTGTAATGAGAATATTCATGAGGCTCTATAAAAAGAGTGATTTGATGGCAATGATCAAAAAAGTTTTGGCTATTAACCTATAAATCAAAAATGAAATTAGAACAAAAAGAAAGAAATGATGTGAGCCAAATAAAATGTAGACTTAGTGTTCAACGTAAATCTACATTTATCAGCGAGTTTAAAGCTCTTTAACAGCCTCATGTTGAGTGGTTGTTGACCAAGCATTTAATACGGCTTTAACCAGCGTTGCCAATGGTATAGCAAAGAACACGCCCCAAAAGCCCCATAAACCACCAAATAATATTACCGCAATAATTATCGTGACGGGGTGTAAGTTGACCGCTTCAGAAAACAACAAAGGTACAAGTAAGTTACCATCCAAGGCTTGAATAATACCGTAGGCTAGCATTACGTAGCCAAATTCAGCCGTTGTGCCAAATTGAAATAACGCTACGAGTAACACTGGAAGTGTGACAATTGTCGCACCAACATAAGGTACCAGTACCGACAAACCAACTAAAACACCTAAAAGTACTGGATAATTTAAGCCTAACGCAATAAAAGCAATCGTTGACGCTGTACCAATAATGGTAATTTCTACCAACTTTCCGCGAATATAATTCATGATTTGTTGATTCATCTCATTACCAACTTGCTTGGCCATACGGCGATCATTAGGTAAAAACTGACGGAAGCTATCAAATAGTGCATCTTTATCTTTTAAGAAGAAAAACACCATAAGTGGTACAAGAATTAAATATATTAACAAGGCAACGACATCAGAAATGGAATTTAATGAAGCTTTTAGCGCTAGTTGTCCCCATTCAATAAACTTGTCGTTGACGAGCGTGATCACTTCACCAATTTGTTCGGCACTGACTATCTCAGGGTATTTTTCAGGGAGTGCAAGTAAATAGGTATGCCCTTGCCCAACCATTTGCGGCACTTCTTGAAACAAATTACTGCTTTGCTGCCAAATGACTGGCATTAATCCCAAAATACCCAGCAATGAAAAGCCAACAAACGCAGATACTACAATCACCACCGATAACGATCGAGACAAGCCAAATAGGTTTAATTTAGTCACCGGTAAATCTAGTAAAAAAGCTATCGCAACTGCAACAAACACTGGCATTAACAGATTACTGAAAAAGTACACAAACAAGAAAGTAGAGATTAGAATAACCAATAAGGTTACGGCATTGGGATCTGAAAAGTTTCTTTTATACCAATCGCTAAACAGTGTAACCATAATTTTTATTTTTCCAATTTGATCGTTAGTTCGACAATTTGTTCATTAACCTTGCGCTGTTCAAAATAAAACCCTTGTTTCGTTAACAATTTAGGAATATCTTTTTTAGAACCAATATCGCAAATGCGTATCAAACAACTATCATCGAGTGTTAGTTTTCTTAACAACAAGCGTAAATTCACTAGTGGTACGGGACATTTATCTTGTGTGGCATCGTATTCGTATAACATAAATAAAAATATGCGCAGTTCTTTAGTTTAATTATCTAATTTGCGACAATTGATTACAATGGCATAGTGAAATTCTTTTAAACTATTTTGCAGCAAAACTATTTATAGAAAATAAAGAGGTTGAATGAGCGAACTTTCTGATAATCCTAATCTTAAAGAAATTAACGCCTACAAAAAAAAATTGAATTGGGGGGATGTTCCAGCTATTTATCATTTAGCTGCTACCTCTATTAGTGATGTTGATGGAATATTAACTCACGGATTTGACAGTGCTTTTAAACAGTTACTTGATCGCAGTAACTGGAACCCTGACATTACCTCACCTAAGCAAAACTTTGGTGACACACTAAGCGTTTCTAGTAAGCCCCAAATATCACTTTTTCATAACATTACCGAGCAAAACTACGAATTGCATTGCTACCCAATAATAAATCAAGAACGTGTACTCGATACCCAAATTAATAACCCTGCATGCCCATTTATAGAATGGAGTCCTGAAACCATGCAAATGCTGTTTAGATTGAACTCCTTAGTACCTTTTATTGTCTACACATTTCAAAAAGGTGATAAAGCTGATTATGCATTAGTGCGTTACGCCCATTCTTGTGTCGATGAATTAATTTCCTTACTCGAACAATCCTTTGATATTATTGATATCAAAGGATATTCGATTGCCGAATTTTGTAAAGAAATTCACCAAAAACATTCAGACGCTTAACTATCAGCTACTCGTCCTAATTATGATGATATGGAAAACTAATTTTGTTTAATTTGAAACCTATAGTTCTTGCTTGTGCTCTATCAACATTAATGGCAGCGAATGCTTTTGCTGCTGCAGAAGAAACAACCAGTGACAAAAATAAATTGCCTGAAATTGGCTCTGCTGGTTTTAGTGTATTGTCAATTGAAAAAGAACGTCAAATAGGCGGTGAGATGATGCGCCAGATTCGTGCATCACAACCGGTATTAAACGATCCCGTATTAACCGAGTATATTAATGATCTCGGTAATCGCATGGTGCGTAATGCAAAAGATGTTAATTACAGCTTCGAATTTTTTGTCATACAAAATCAAGAACTAAATGCTTTTGCGTTTTTTGGTGGCCACATCGCTATTCATAGTGGCTTGATAACCACCACTAAAACCGAAAGTGAATTGGCATCGGTAATTGCGCATGAAATTTCTCACGTTACTCAGCGACATTTAGCAAGACGTTTAGAGGCACAAAGTAAATCGCAACCATTAGCCATGGCGGGGTTGATTTCAAGTGTACTATTAACTTTGGTAAATCCTAGTGTCGGTATTGCCGCGTTAAGTACAACAATGGCCGCGTCCCAACAAGCAGGTATAAATTACACCCGTGGTAATGAAAAAGAAGCTGACCGAGTCGGCATTATGCTTTTAGCCAATAGTGGCTTCAATCCGCAAGGCGCTCCTGACTTCTTTGCCACAATGGCAGAAAAATATCGTTATAAGTCTAAACCACCTGCAATGTTATTAACGCATCCATTGCCAGAATCACGTATTTCTGACGCAAGATTACGGGCACAGAGCTTGTCACCAAGGCCATTAGCGCCAAATTTACAATTTGAACTTGCCAAAGCACGTATTAAGGCTAGGTATGAAGATGATGCCCTGAGAAACATTGCTTATTTTGAAGGCATTCTGAATAAAAGTCGTTATGCGGTAAAAGAAGCCGCAAAATATGGTTTAGCGCTTTCGCATTATGAAAATAAAGATTATCAAATCGCCATTACCCAGCTTAGTGACTTGCTTGCACAAGATGATAAAAACTTGTTTTATGTTGATGCATTAACTGACGCTTACATTTCAGTAAAAGCATTTGATAAAGCCATAAGTATGTTAGCCGAGCTAAACCTACTTATGCCGAACAACCAAGTTGTAGCACTGAATTACGCTAACACCTTGCAAGAAGCGGCCAAACTCAGTGAAGCAGAAGTGGTACTACAAGATTTTATAACATTGAATCCGCAAAATTTTATTGCCCATGATTTATTAACCACTGTTTATCGCAAGCAAGATAAAAAAGCGTTGATGCATGCCAGTAAAGCCGAGGTTTTTGCCTTATTAGGTGCCTACCCTAAAGCCGTAGATGAGTTGCAAACTGGCTATAATTTTGTCGAAGAAAACCCGTTATTGAAAAAACGGATGAAAGGCCGAATATTGCAATTACAAGCACAGCAAGAAAAACTAAAACGACTATAAATACTAATAAAACTTTAGGGTTTACTGTAAACTATGCTGCAATAGTTCGGTAAACCCTCATTACATATATATAATTTAAGAGAAAAGCATGTTAACGATTTATCACAATCCTCGTTGTTCAAAAAGCCGTCAAACCTTGGCATTAATAGAAGAAAACAATCAAGAAGTCAGTGTTGTTGAATATTTAAAAACAGCGCTTACTAAAGAAGTAATTGAACAATTATTGGCACTATTAGCGCTTTCTCCAAGAGAAATGATGCGTACAAAAGAAAGTGAATATAGCGAACAAAACTTAGCTACAGCTAATGATGCCACCTTAATTGCGGCAATGGTTTCAACGCCAAAGCTTATTGAGCGCCCTATCGTTTCAGATGGTAAAAACGCCATTATTGGTCGCCCACCAGAAAATGTTCTTTCGCTTATCAACAATAAGTAGTTACCAATATGACGAACAAACAACGGTTTTCAACCACCCAATTGAAACAAATCACGTTATTTGGTTATTTTTCACTGTTAATTTTTATGCCTGTGTGGCTAATCTTTATCACTGAAGACCGCGCATTATCGATTCCTCTAACGTTAGTAATGTTTACCTTACCACTACTTTTCCCGTTAAAAGGTTTAGTACAAGGCAACCCTTATACTTACGCTTGGTCTAATTTTATTGTGATGATTTATTTTCTCCATAGCTTAACCACATTATGGGTGTCAGCTAATGAAAAACATTGGGCATTACTCGAATTTACCTTTGCCGCAATTATGTTTATTGCAGGCAGCTATTATGCAAAATATCGCGGCCAAGAATTAGGTTTAAGTATTCGTAAAAAGAAAGAATAACTCTGCAATTTTTATATTCTAATGGTTGTACATCAATCTTATAAACAAATAGCACTAACAGTAGTAGATAACCAAGTTAGTGCTAATTTTAGCTTTATATTCAATCGTTAATAATATTTAAGCAAAAAAAAACATATCAATTCTCAAGCACCTCATAATACAAATACAATCTCCTTTACTCTCGTAATAAAATTGTTTACAACTAAGTATCAAGATTAATATGAAAGTCTGTTCGAGCTTTTTATGAACTTAATTCAACTTATGCAGGTCTGTTTATAGAATGGAACTCTTTTGAGGCTTAAATGAATAATATGCTATTTACTCGCAACACTTTTTTTGCATCTACCATTTTACTTTTACAAGCATGTGGAGGCGGAAGCAGCACTAACTCGGATTCAACCCCCAATGACTTTACCCCAGCTGTCACAGAAACTGGCATTATTGCTTTTGATGAAGCATTAAAAATATCTCAGCCAGTTGATTTATTTCTTTATTATCCAGATGACAACCTCAGCAACATTAATTGGCAACAAACGGCAGGAAGCAATGTTATTTTTCATGCTGGAAAATCCAAAGGTATCGCCTTCACACCTGAAGTAGCTGGTGAATATAGCTTTCAGGTAAGCTTCACACGTAACGGCACAAACGAGCAGCTAACTCACAGTGTGGTAGTTGGTAATGAAGTCAGCCAAGTTGCAGCTCGCTTAGGTCACGCAGCACTTGAAGGTAGTGATATCTCGTTGCGCGTGAGTTTAGAAAATAGTTCACTTACTACTGATAGTATTAAGTGGCAACAAATATCAGGCCCTACAATTACCTTTAGCGAATCAACCAATGGCGATACCGCCATATTTTTCAATGCACCACAAGTAAGCGCAGACAGCTTTATCGAATTTAAGGTCAGCGCTTCAGATGGCAGTAATAGCTTCGAGGATACCGTTGGTTTACTCATTGAAAATGCAGCAACAATCAGCACCGACGAAAATATTGCTTATGACACTCGCTTAGCACGGGTATTTCCTTTCAATGCTGATTCCCCCTACGCAGACGTACTGACAAAGTGTGTTTATGATAATACGATAAGTATTAACGCAACATGTCGATTAAACGAATTACCATTAATAGCGCAAGATACAACAACCCCAAGTATCGATGACATTATGGATCGAGTCGTAGTTTCACATGATTGGATGGGACAAAGATTTAAAGAGTTTTTACAAAATAACGATCAACATGGTGATTTTAAAAACTTATTGCGAGCCACCACCGCCATCGTCATCTCATATGATGTTCGCCCTTCTTACTATTGGGCGGTAACCGGTGCTATTCATCTTGATCCAAATAATCTTTGGCTAACTCCACAAGAACGCGACACCATTAATCAAGCACCAGATTATCGTGCCTCATTCGGTGATAGTTTAAATTTTGTCATGCCTTGGAGATATGTAAAAAACAATAATTATGCAAACTACTTCTACCCTGAAGATGTGCGAGTAACACGTGATGCGGCTGATGGTGTTTATCAGTTGGCAGCTTTGATGTACCACGAGTTAGCCCATGCCAATGACTACTTTCCACAAAGTGTTTGGGCTAGCTTGAATAGAAACGATCGTATTCTTGACACTATTGACCAACAAGAAAAAGATGGTGGTATTCAATCAGATAAATTAGCGACGGCATTGCCACTAAACGGCGCTGAAATGTATCGACTTGCACAAGTGCGTTACCAAGGCGAGACCGCAACAACTACAGAGCAAAATTACAGCCCAAATGACGTGGCAGGATTTTTTAGCCCTGAACATTCCCCGCACTTTTATAATTACTCAAGTCGGCGTGAAGATTACGCGATGCTATTTGACGAGCTTATGATGAAAGTACGCTTTGGCGTAGATAGGGACATTGCTATTACTAACCAGCCACAAAGTGCTGAAGAAGAATATATAGTGGCATGGGGACAACGCGGACGTATTGGTGAAAATAATATAAAACCGCGAGTAGATTATGTTACTCGTCGGATATTGCCAGAATTTACCGAGGTTAGCGAAACAGTTAATAACTTAGCAACACCAATAGTTATGCAAATCGGCAAAACCTGGGCTGAGAACCTAACTATTAGTCCGAGTATCAGCCAAGTAATTAATAAAGACGCTAACGAATCACCGTTAAACAAAACTATTCATTATCGGGTCAATGCTGATGGCGGAGTATTTTATGAAAAACCAATGCCATTAAGGCTTAATAGATAGAGTAACGTAAATGATACGTTAACTTCATCTATAGAAATTAATTGAAAAGAATATCTTTTACAAAGGGAATAGTGATGCGTCGCTGTTCCCTAATTGAGGCCTGATCTAACTGTTCTAATGCTGCAAGTAAACTCGTCATATCACGTGATAATCTATTAATTAAAAAGCTTGCGACATCATCACTGATAAATAACCCACGTTGCTGTGCACGATACTGTAAAGCAAAAGACTTTTCTTTATCTGTTAATGGCTTAAGTTGCTCAGTTAATCCCCAACTTAAACGGGAAACCAAATCTGGTAAGGTTATTTTTAATTCTGCAACACTTTGGTCACCGGTAATAATCAAACATTTATTTTGCTCAATCATACGATTATATAAATCAAAAACTGCTTGTTGCCACTCTTTATTGCCAGCAATCAACTGAATATCGTCAAGACAAACTAAATCAATATTCTCTAGCCCTTCAAGCACATCAACTGATAGTTGAGTTAGCTCAGAAAACGACAAACATAGGCTAGTCATGCCTAATGTATCAGCGTACACACAACTTGCGTGCAACAGGTGACTTTTACCGACACCAGTAAGACCAAATAAATATAAGCTGTGTACTTTCTTATTGTGTTCTTGGGTAGGCTCAGAAACGTGCTTTAAGTAGTGTTTAAGCTGCTGAACCACCAATTGACTACTTTCACTCTGAAAGCTATCAAAGGTTTCATCATCAGGTAATTGCACTGACAAAGTTAATTGGGATACTTTTTTCATTTTTCTCCCCAATAAAACACCGCAACTTGATCTTTTCCTATCGGAACGGCCAATGGGTCAATATAGCGATTTAATTCTTCACTTAACTTTAACGATGCAAGCAAGGATTGTTGTGACCCAAGTAGTGACAATTTAAAACGATGATTTGTCCCTTGCACACTCACTAATTGCACAGACTCAACCGCAGATAATTCAGCAAGAAAGTCAGAAACTGCAATTAACTCTTCCAAAGAAGCAATATTGGCAACATCAATTTGAAGTTCATTACTATTCGTCGTTGATAAAGCATATTGCTGATAAATAATATCAGTGATATCAGCCAGCGCTTCATTCAACATTAACAAAACATCATCACCTTGATACTGCCCACTAAATACTTGTGAACGTTCGTCTTGTGCATCGGCCATCAAGCTCCAATCTAAAACTAATAGCTCTGTTTGACAAAGTGGCTGGCAATCGCTGTTTTCATTTTGTTGAGCAATTAAGCTATTATCTGAAATTCTAAGAACCACCACTGCTTCTGCTAAATATCGTGCAGATGCTTGTGCTACAGGATAAGCAAAGCGTCCCCAAACATCGGTAATGGTTAGCGCAGATAAATCGGTTAAATCCATAATCGGCATCGTTAATGGTAAACCACGCTTTTGTGAAAATTCATCAATCGATTGCGGTATCAGAGAGTTTGACGTTGAAGAAAGCAATTTACGCTCAAAACCATTTTCTTCAACCACCCAAATCATCACTTGAGGGCGTAAGCGTCCCCAAATGGCTAAATCACTTTGCTTGAATAAATTGTTAATTTTTTCTTCATTGAAAGAAACATTTAAGTAAGTAGCATTATTATTACGAAGATATTGATACTGATTAACGTACTTGTTGTGATTTTTTATTGCTTGGGAAACTAACGGATGTTCAATTTTCTTGCCACCAACTTTCATGATGACACCACGAAGTGCTTTTTTAAGCGCTTTATCGCGATCGCCTGCTGATTGCGACGTCACTAATACTTTCGCACTGTATAAGTTTTCTACTTCGATAGCGTTAATTCTAAACGACAGTATAAAAATTAAGAGAATCAGACAATTTCTGAACATATATGGCTTTAACAAGTGTTTCATAATAAAGATCTTATCATAATGTTGCTGATTTTTATCACTTATAAAAAATAATTTCTTTTAAAGATTTTCAGCACGTCTTTGCACTGGTAGAATGTGCGCCATTAATATACAAGCTACTTAACTAACATAATTGAGGTTTCCCCGTGAGCGAAGAAAAACAGTCTTTAAGTTATAAAGATGCTGGCGTTGATATAGATGCAGGTAATGCCCTAGTTGAAAATATTAAAGGTGCGGTAAAACGTACTACTCGTCCAGAAGTTATGGGGGGGCTAGGTGGTTTTGGCTCAATCTGCCAACTTCCAACGGGTTATAAAGAACCTGTACTTGTTGCTGGTACCGATGGCGTAGGTACAAAACTACGTTTAGCCATCGATTTACAAAAGCATGATACGGTTGGTATCGACTTAGTAGCAATGTGTGTTAATGACTTAATTGTTCAAGGTGCTGAACCTTTATTTTTCCTTGATTACTACGCAACAGATAAACTAGACGTTGACGTAGCTTCTGCAGTTGTTTCAGGAATTGCCGATGGTTGTGTACTTTCAGGTTGTGCTTTAGTTGGTGGTGAAACAGCCGAAATGCCAGGTATGTATCACAAAGGCGATTACGACATTGCTGGTTTTTGTGTTGGTGTAGCAGAAAAATCTCGCGTTATTGACGGAACAAAAGTAGCGGCTGGCGATCAACTTATTGCCTTAGCTTCTTCAGGTGCTCATTCAAACGGTTTCTCTTTAATTCGTAAAGTATTAGAAGTTAACAATACTGACACTAACGAATTACTAAATGGCAAATCAATTGGTGACCATTTAATCGAACCAACTAAAATATATGTTAAATCAGTATTAGAACTGCTTAAACAAGTTGATGTTCATGCATTATCGCATATTACTGGTGGTGGCTTTTGGGAAAACATTCCTCGCGTATTGCCAGAAAGCGCTCAAGCAATTGTTGACGGTAATAGCTGGCAGTGGCCAGAAATTTTTAACTGGCTTAAAGAAAACGGCAACATCACTGAGCATGAAATGTACCGCACCTTTAACTGTGGTGTTGGTATGATCATCGTTGTTCCAGCAGATGCTGTAGCACAGAGTATTGATATTTTAACTGCTCACGGTGAAAATGCTTGGCATATTGGTGAAATTGCTGACCTACAAGCTGGCCAAGAACAAGTTATTATCAATAAAGGTTAATTAACCATGCGAAGCCGAATTGTAGTACTCATTTCCGGCGGCGGCACAAACTTACAGGCGATTATTGACGCCTGTAAGCAAGAAAACTATGGCGGTGAAGTTGTCGCCGTAGTTTCTAATAAAGCTGACGCATATGGATTAACACGAGCACAAGACGCAGATATTGCAACCGCAGTGCTCTCACATAAAGACTTCGATAGCCGTGAAGATTACGATAGTGCTCTCATCACTGAGATTAATAACTATCAACCTGATCTTGTCGTGCTTGCTGGCTTTATGCGTATATTAACACCTAAGTTTGTGCAAACTTACCAAGGTCGTTTAATCAATATACACCCTTCTCTTCTACCTAAATACCAAGGATTACATACTCATCAGCGAGCAATTGACGCTGGCGATAGTGAGCATGGTGTTAGCGTTCATTTTGTTACTGAGGAACTTGACGGCGGTCCTGTGGTCTTACAAGCTAAAGTGCCTGTATTCCCTGAAGACACTGCTGAAGACCTTGCACAGCGCGTTCACCAACAAGAGCACCGTATTTACCCGCTTGTGGTCAATTGGTGTTGTAGTAAACGTGTCACCATGACTGGTGAAAATGCAATGTTTGATGGTGTGATTTTACCAATTTCAGGGTATGCTAGCGAAGAATAGACCTTATTTTTAGAGAATTTTATATGTTGAAATCATTACCTTATGTCACATTGTTAGCTTCTACTTTAACATTGTTCAGTTCCACATCTTTTGCTCAGGCAACAGATCAAACAAGCAAGGTAATGGTTCCTGCATTTAATGCAAATTACACTATTTTACGCAGCTCTAAATCCGTAGGTAAAGCCACACGTAAACTTAGTTATTTAGACAATGGCATGGCGAAATATAGCTACCATACTGATATTGAGTGGCTAATTTTTTCGGATACTCGTGATGAAACCTCTACTGTTAAGCTTAACGGTAATAAAGTTACGCCAACAAACTATGTTTTCAAGCGCGAAGGTACTGGTCGAGATAAGTACTATGAGTGGAGTTACGACACTGCTAACGGTACTGCAACTGATGAAAAGAAGAACAAAACTAAAACCATAGATTTTCCTGATAACATTCAAGACTCACTAAGCTATCACCTACAACATCGCCTTAACTTAATAAGTAAGCCTGAACAAAAGCAATTTGTTTATCCTGTCATAAAATCATCTGGCTCACTGAAAAATTACGTCTATCAATATGATGGCGAAGAAGAAATCATGCTGCCATATGGTTTAGTAAAAACAGTTAAATTTAAACGTGAAGTGGTTGAGAAAAAACGTATTACTTATGCGTGGTTTGCTCCTGAGCTTGATTATCTTTTAGTAAAGCTTTATCAAATCAAAGGTGATGTTGAACAATTTGAAGCCCAGTTAGAATCTGTTGATATTATTGACACTAAAGAATCAGCTAGCAAATAGCATCACCTACAAAATATAGTTTCATCAAGCTGGCTTTCACAAATCAATTGTCCTTTACTAAACAATAACCCTTCTCCTGGTTGCATTTTCTTCCAAGTTTCATCATCAGTTAACGGTTGCGTTGCAATCACAGTAACAATATCGTTCTCGGTTGTTTCTTGATCAAAATTCACCACCATCTCAGCATCAATCAAGCTTGCCTTACCAAATGGCGCACGGCGGGTTAACCAGTGTAATTTATTAGCGCAATAAACAAATAAATTGTCACCATCGGTTAGTAATAAATTAAATACGCCCAACTTGTTAATTTCTCTGCATTGCTCAACAATATAATCAAACAGTACTTCTGTATTTGGTTCTTCACCATCAAACTTCAACAATAATTGATCTAATAACCAACAAAAAGCATGTTCACTATCCGTTTCGCCGACAGGTAAGTGATATCTTATTTTTAATTTATCTTTAAAATCAGCTAACTGACCATTATGCGCGTAAGTCCAGTTTTTTCCCCACATTGGACGAATAAACGGATGAGTGTTCACTAATGAAATTTCACCTGAGTTAGCTTGTCGGATATGACAAACAACCGTTTCACTTTTAATGGGATAGTCTGTTACGAGTTTCGCAATAGGTGAATGCGCACTGGGTAGTGGGTCTTTAAAGCTGCGACAGCCCTTACCTTCATAGAAAGTAATGCCCCAACCATCTTTATGCGGCCCAGTATTACCACCACGCTGCATTAAACCACTAAAACTAAAACAAATATCTGTTGGTACATTGGCACTCATGGCCATTAATTCACACACTTATAAAACACCCGATTTTTTAATAGGTTACACAAACATAATAATAAAACTACAAAGCGTCAGTAACGATAATAGAAAATAAAATTAATTGTTTGTTTGTTTGTTTGTACTAACTTTACATGAAATTATTTTACTATTGTATTTACATTAATTCATCTTAGATTTTAATTATTTAATGCATATTAAACACCATTTAAATTCCTTGTCAGACATGCCTTATGTTAGTATTTGATCTATTAGAACAGAGTAACATGCGTAAGCAGAGCACGAAGAAAAGTTTATTAAAACGGTTGGTGACTCATTATTAATGTTTTGTCATTTAAACTGATTTACACCAAAAAGTGATAGTAAAAGCTGTTTGACGATTACGGAAAAATCATCCTTAAAGGCCTGCGCCCTGTTATCGAAAGCCGATATCAATCAACGTCAAACGCGACTGAAATCAAAAGCGCTTAATAGCCTGTAACACTCCTTCCTCTTTTATGATTAAAATCAAAGTTTTGTGTATTACTGAGAATTAGCAGCAACACACATCTTTTAGAAAAAATACCGCATAAGAACCTGAATTTAAACAAGTTATATAGGAAAGCCTTCATATTACTAGTGTGAAACCTCACTAATACTCGAAGAACATCATAGACAACATCGATAATATGGACAATAAGAGCTTGAAATTAAAAGAAATTGGAGTATTTTATCTCGTAGTCAAGTAGATGGATATTACTAAGACGTCTACATAATAAGCTGTTCAAGCGGGACAAATTACAGTTAGCTGGTTCCACTCCGCTTCACATTTTAGCCAACTATAATTTTCCCCTTAACAGGGCGTTATGCAGCAGGAGATAACTCAGAAGTATGATGCAATTATTGATTTTGGTTATTGCCCCTTTTATTCTAGCACTTATTACTGTGTTAATTATCTTCGCACGTGGCAATCATTTATGCGATAAAATTAAGTTTTCTTTAACATTGCACCCGGAACTAGGCTTAGTCAAACAAGGTTTACTTTGGTTAGCTATCTTATCCCCAGTGTACTATTTTTTCTCCATAGGTTACTTCGCTTGGCAAGGTTTTGATATAGATCTTACAGCTATTGGCTTTAATAAATTTATAACTATATCTGTATTACCTTTGGCATTGTTATCATTGGCAATTCCATTATCTGTATTAGTTAGCCGACTACATTCTACGGAACAATCAGCTAAGCAAATAGAGATCGTTTCATATAAAAACAACTTAGATACGTACCGTTCTCATAGACAAGAATTATTTGCATATTATGAGCAAATTGGGGAAACAGATTTCTTAGATTGTGTAAAAGTTAAGTTTCGAATTCACCCTAGGTTACATCGTAATTTTTTCAAAGGCTCGCCTAAAGATGGTTTGCCCGCTCCTATAGAGGAAGCTTTTAATGATATTGAATCAGAACTAACAAGTGCTAGGTGGGCAATCGATAGAGTAATACGTGATGTAAATAGCGACATGACATTATCATCTTACCTAGGCGCATGTAGTACGTTGTTTCGTCTTTCTGAAAAGCTAGGTATTCAAGAAATCTATATTGATTTAGCTAATAAAGGTGTTTTGGTTCCTGTTAAGTTGCAAAAGCAACCTGAGACAGAGTCTTTATTAACAATAGGCACAACAACTGATGAGTTAGTCGCAGCTTATAGAATTGCTAAATCTTATTATATAAATTTATGCGACTTTTCTGGTATTGGTCATAATTTACAATTAACTGAAGAAATGAAATATATAGACGTAGGTGGTAAATTTAGAACCATAAACGAGCAGTTAGTAGTAGAAGACTTACAAAATTTTGCTATTAAGCAAGCAGTTGAGCTCAAATAAGTTGCTGTATTACAATGAATGAACAATTGATATCACTGGTAACAAAACTAACGAAAAAATAAAAACAGTGAAGCCCCCTTAATATTTATAAAACCTTCATAAGCCAATCAGGAAATGAGCATGCGCATTGCAAAGATAAATGGAATTATTCCTTACACAGAAAAGAAGATTGAAATTATTTTAAGCGGAAAGGACCTTATTGTTACAGGTAAAAATGGCTGTGGTAAAACTCAACTTTTAGAATCAATATTTGAAATATTGAGTAATGCTCATAATTATAGATCTACATTTCTAAACATTAAAAATAATGAAGAGCATAGAAAAAAAAGTTTACAACAAGATATATTTTTCGCTACTAAAATGTTTGAACAACAAAAATTGCATACGCTGGATATGATATATGCAGAAAATAAAAACTTAATGAATAACAATATGATGTTGAGCCAACTTAATTTAAATTCAGTTGAAAGAGAAGAAATTCAAAGCGAAATAATTGCTATAGAGCGGAGAATTAGAACACTTCAAAATGACATTTCTCCTAATAAGCTGGAAAACGATTTAGCTCCAATAAATGCTGCTTATGAACAGGAAGTATCACATAATAATGAGAGCTTGCAACAACAATGTTCCCTATCAGAAATAAATTCTGCTCAGAAAACAATTAAACATATCGATATCAATTACGATAACAATGCTGTTGATTCAGAGAAAGGGGTAACATTAAGTCTTTTCTTCAATGCAAATAGGCATTCATCGTTTGAACAAGTTCATAACATTGGCTCATTGGAACAAGAAAAACTGAATATAAAACAGCAAATTCACCAAGGTAGAAATTCAAATGCCGGTTCATTACTCGAGAAATTTTTAGCTAACTGGGAAGTTAAGAGTGCTTTGAGAGCGCAAAAACAAGATGATTCAGTATCACAAGATTTAGCTATATGGAAAAAACAATTTGTTGAATCACTGAAAGTTCTTTTGGATGATGATTCAACAGAAATAGAGTTTAACGACGACACACTTAACTACGAAATTATACAAACGGGTAAAAAACGATTTTCTTTCAGAGATTTATCATCAGGTTACTCCGCAATTCTATCTGTATTTGTTGAGCTATTAATGCAAACAGAAGTATCAGAATACACTCCTCAAACCATTGCAGGCTTCGTTGTTATTGATGAAATTGATGTTCACTTACACGCGTCATTACAACGAAAAGTTTTACCATTTCTTTCAAGTTTGTTTCCTAATGCACAATTTATTGTTTCGACGCATTCACCGTTTGTACTTATGTCGGTAAACGATGCCGTTATTTTTGATGTTGAGAAGAACGCTCAAATAGATGAAGACCTTTCATTTTATTCGTATTCTGCAGTTTTAGAGGGAATACTAGGCATAAAGCCCACTTCCCTAATATTAGATGAAAAGTTTAAGAACCTTTCTGATGTGATGAATGCAACTGATGTTAATCATGGTTCGCTACAAGAATTAATCGACTCTATAGAACCTTTATTTGACAAATTAAATAGCCGAGAAAAGTCGTTCTATTTGCAAGGGGCAAACATTCTAGCAGACATGGAAGAAGAATAATGTTTAATGTAGATAGAATCGCAAAAGCCCCAGACTGCCTAAATTCTAACCAATACAACACTCAAGAAGTCGTTGATATTTTAGAGCCTATGTTTCATGGCAAATGTTATTTATGTGAAAGAGATTCTCTTTTAGATCCTGAAATTGAGCATTTCGATCCACACAAGGGTGATGACGCGAAAAAATATGACTGGGGCAATTTATTTTATGCATGTAGTCGATGTAACAGCATAAAAGGTGTTGCACACACGAACTTATTAGATTGTTGTGATGTTAATATTGATGTCTTTAAAAAAATAAAATGTTTACTACCAAGTATCATTGATACAGCGGACATATCGGTAACAGCTCTTCAAGATGACGTTCAATCACAAAATACTGCGGAGCTTATCCATCTTTGCTATAACGAAAAAAATACGCCTTTAAGAGGTATTACACGTGTAGTGCTAATGGATATTATATTTAATTTACACGTTGAATTTCAGCAATATCGTTTAATCCTAAAAAAGAAAATGTATACCCCTTCCGAGAAGTTAGCTGCGAAGGAACGTTTGACTGTAATGATACAAGACGATTATCCGTTTGCAGTTTTTTGGAAATGGCATGTTCTGGAAGATACATTCCTAAATGAGCAGCTAAAAGATGTAATTGATTTTTAACCGCTTATATCCCAAAAAATATAAGGACATAAAGCTGAAATGATAGAGGAGCTAAAATAAATTTATAGAGATAGTAATGAGTTAGACTTTGACAAAATGTGGGCCGAAGACATATTTATATTTGACATCGCCATTAATTCACACACTTTCTAAGCCCCAAAACAAAGTACACTTTACTGCGGGAAGAGATTGGCAATAAATAATTTGAAATTATTCACAATACGAATTAAGCTTAAACAATCAATCTGGTCTGACCTCGAGCGTAACTTACGCTAAACATCAACATTAAGGAAAATTTGTGGACTATTTAACTTGGGCATTAATTGCCATCGCATTATGCGGGTTTATGGCCTATTCAAGAGCCTCGCTCGCTTCATTTACGGTATCATTTACCATACTTATGGTTGTCGGAACATTTTTCCAAGTAATATCTTTTTTCTCATGGATTCTATTTGCCGTTATCGCAATACCACTCAATGTTGCTGATATTCGTAAACAATATATCACGAAGCCATTACTGACTATCTTTAAAGGTATCATGCCAGAAATGTCAAATACTGAACAAGAAGCAATTGACGCTGGCACCACTTGGTTTGAAGCAGAATTATTTCGTGGCACACCTGATTGGAAAAAGCTGCATAACTATCCTAAGCCTCGCCTGAGCCCAGAAGAACAAGCGTTCTTAGACGGCCCTGTCGAAGTAGTATGTCGTATGACTGATGATTGGCAAACAACACATGAACTTGCCGATTTATCGCCTGAGGTATGGCAGTATTTAAAAGATAATAAATTCTTTGCTATGATCATTAAAAAGCAATATGGCGGATTAGAGTTTTGTGCCTATGCTCAATCACGTGTTTTACAAAAGCTTTCTAGTGTTAGTAGCGTATTGTCATCAACCGTTGGTGTACCAAATTCATTGGGCCCTGGTGAATTACTACAACACTATGGTACTAAAGAACAGCAAGATCACTACCTGCCAAGGTTAGTTAAAGGTGACGAAATTCCCTGTTTTGCCTTAACAAGCCCTGAAGCTGGTTCAGATGCCGGCGCTATTCCCGATTTCGGCATTGTTTGTCGTGGTGAGTTTAACGGAGAAGAAGTATTAGGCATGCGCCTAACATGGAATAAGCGTTATATTACCTTAGCACCTGTTGCGACCGTATTAGGCTTAGCCTTTAAACTGCAAGATCCTGATCACTTGCTAGGTGAACAGGAAGACTTAGGTATCACATGTGCCTTAATACCAACTGATATTGATGGTGTAATTACTGGCCGCCGACACTTTCCACTGAACGTACCCTTTCAAAATGGTCCAACCCAAGGTGATGGCGTCTTTGTGCCATTAGACTTCATTATTGGTGGCCCAGAAATGGCTGGTCAAGGTTGGCGCATGCTCGTTGAATGTTTATCTGTAGGTCGTGCAATCACCCTGCCATCAAACAGTGCTGGTGGTATTAAGTCACTTGCTTTAGCAACAGGTGCATACAGTAGAATTCGTCGTCAATTTAAAATTTCAATTGGTAAAATGGAAGGTGTTGAAGAAGCGTTAGCAAGAATTGGTGGTAATGCATACTTGATGGATGCAGTGACGACTATGTCGACAGGTGCAATCGATTTAGGCGAAAAACCAAGTGTTATATCAGCTATCTCAAAGTATCACTTAACCGAAAAAATGCGCAACTGTGTTGCCGATGCTATGGATATTCATGGCGGTAAAGGGGTTTGTATGGGACCGGGTAACTATATCGCTCGTGGTTACCAAGGCGCACCCGTTGCTATAACCGTTGAAGGCGCAAATATTCTTACCCGTAGTATGATTATTTACGGCCAAGGTGCCATTCGTTGTCATCCTTACGTTTTAGCTGAGTTAGCCGCAGCAAATAATGAAGATGAACAGCAAGCATTGAACGATTTCGACCATGCTCTGTTTGGCCATGTCGGTTTCGCCATTAGTAATATCTGTCGCAGCGTTTGGTTTTCGTTCACCGGTAGTTACGCGCTTAGTGCACCTTACAACGATGAAACAAGACGTTACTATCAGTTAATGACTCGCTTTAGCTCTAACTTAGCCATGCTATCAGATATTGCAATGTTGACACTAGGCGGAGATTTAAAGCGTCGTGAACGTATTTCTGCTCGACTTGGCGATATTTTAAGCTTCCTATATTTAGCCTCTGCAACATTAAAGCGCTATAACGATGAAGGTCGTCAAAGTGCTGATTTACCTTTTTTACAGTGGGCACTTGAAGACAGCCTTTATAATATTCAGCAAGCAATCAGTGAATTGATTAGTAACTTTCCGAATAAGATAGTTGCAAAAATGCTAACAGCAATCATTTTACCACTAGGTTGTAATTTGAAAAAGCCATCGGATGCTACCGATCATAAAGTGGCTAAATTAATGCAATACCATAATGAAAGCCGTACTCGCTTGGGCCAAGGTCAGTATTTAACCAGAGAGCCTGAAAACGTATTGGGGCAATTAGAGCAAACCCTAGAAGACATCATTACTTGTGAGCCTATATTTGATAAGATTTGTCGCGAACTTGGTGAAAAGCTGCCATTCTACAACCTTGATATTGTTGCAGAAAAAGGTTTATCAGCAAATATTATTAGTCAAGAAGAAGCTGACTTGTTAATTGCCACTGAAATCAAAAGAAAAATAACAATTAATGTAGATGATTTTGATTCGGACTACCTAAAAGCAGGTTAACTAGTACTGCTAAATTATAATACTTCAATAAAACACTCATTATTTTATTCTAAAATATGGGTGTTTTTTTACAATTTCTTTTTGTTATTTCTATTGCGAAAGAACAATTCTTATTTACATCTGTTAATACAATTCTACTTATACTTATTCGAAAGATTTGCTAAGATTGTTTCTAAACTGTAACTAAACAGTGTATGTTGATTATTGTAACTGCTAAATAAAAACAATAAATTACTTTCATTACAAATAGTTAACAAACTTGACACTGCAAGCGTAGAGAATAAATGTCCACAACTAACGAACAAACTATAAAAAAAAGACGTAGTAAAGGCGAAAGAACAAAACACCTTATTTTAGAATCTGCGATTGCAATTCTAGCGAAACAAGGCATTAAAGGTGCAACACATCGAGCAATAGCTTCTCATGCCAACATTCAATTATCGCTCACCACTTATTACTTTAAAGATATTCAAGAGCTAGTTCAGCAAGCTTTCGAGCTAAATTCTGCCAATATAATTAGTGAAGTTGACGACTTATGGCAACCCGCGATTGACCTTGTCGACAAACAGAGTAAAGCTGATTTACGTCGTGTTAGTGTAAGGGTTGCGTTAAGAGCTGAAATAGCAAATTTATTAGTAGAATTAGTAACAACTAATACAACAGATAATCATCAACAGCTTATTGTTGAGCAACAATTATTTAGTGAAGTGCAAGTGACACCAGTATTAAGAGCTATTGCAAAAGAACATCACTTGGCTCAATTACAACCCTGCTTACAATTATGCCAATACTTTGCCCAAGACAATCTTGAAATAAATGCTGAAATATTATTAACCCAAATTCAGCAAATTTGTTATCGTCAATTATTGGCTGATAACAGTCAAAGTGTCGAGAAAATACATAGTATAATAAACCAAGCTTTAGCGATTGTTATTAGAGTAAAACCATAATAATTAAAGTTTTGTACTAACTTAGCAAATGGGTTAAATTAAGTCATCCGACCATCTAACCCAGCTAAGGAAACTTCGTGGATTTCAGCGACCTACTACCAAAGCACCAGCAATTTTTTAACAGCAATTCCACTCGCGATCTCGAATGGCGTAAGCAACAGCTTCAACAAATTAAACGTTTGGTCAATGACAATGAACAAGCTTTTATTGATGCCCTTGCCAGTGATTTGGGCAAGCCGGCACAAGAAGCTTGGATCACTGAAGTTTCTTATGTTACCAGTGATGTTGACCATGTTTGCAAGCGTTTAAGTGCTTGGGCTAAAAAACGTCGTGTTGCCACACCAATAGTCGCACAACCAGGTCGTTCATATATTCAGCCAGAGCCGCAAGGAACGGTATTAATTATCGGTGCATGGAATTATCCAATGCAGCTAATACTTGCTCCACTAGTTGCTGTTCTCGCTGCGGGTAACTGCGCTATCGTCAAACCTTCAGAACTTGCACCTGCAACATCAACTCTTCTAGCAAAACTTATCCCACAATATTTAGATTCTCAGGCCGTCTCCGTTGTTGAAGGTGCTGTTGAAGAAACCTCTGCGCTATTATCATTACCGTTCAATCATATTATGTATACAGGTAATGGCCAGGTCGCGCGCATTGTAATGACTGCCGCAGCAAAACATTTAACACCTGTAACCTTAGAACTTGGTGGGAAAAGTCCAGTTTATGTTGATAAAAGTACGGATATTACGATAACAGCACAACGTATTGCTTGGGGAAAATGGATGAATGCAGGACAAACTTGTATTGCCCCTGATTACATTATTACCACTGCTGATATGGTTACACCACTTGTTGATGCTTTAAAAAAACAAATTGAAAAAATGTTTGGTAAAGATCCTAAGCAAAGTAAGAGTTACGGCCGTATTGTTAATACCCGTCATGCTCAGAGAATTGCTCAATACCTCAAAGATATTGATGTTGAAATAGGTGGAGACGTTGATATTGAAAATAAATACATTGCCCCTACTATTGTGCTTAACCCGCCACTTGATAGTGCTTTAATGACGGATGAAATATTTGGTGCAATATTGCCCATGATTACTATTGATAGCTTTGATGACGCAAAACGTTTCGTCAAAGAGCGCGATAAGCCTCTATCTTCTTATATTTTTAGTAAAAATAAGGAACAATGCCAAACTTGGGTTAATGAAATAAGCTCAGGTAGCCAATGTATTAATGACGTTATTATGTTTAACGCCGTGCCTGAATTGCCTTTTGGCGGTATAGGCCCAAGCGGCATGGGGCAATATAGTGGTAAAGCTGGCTTTGATAATTTTAGTCACTTGAAGTCTGTGCTGGCACGTCCGTTTGTTAAAGATTTACCTGTCAGATTTGCTCCATATAGTAAGATGAAATTTAAACTCCTAAGATGGATACGTTAGCTTAAGCGCTAAATGAACAAAAATAACCTGAGGTTAGCTAATGAAATATCAACGATTAGGCAGTAGTTCGCTCGATGTGTCTCGTATTTGCTTAGGCAGTATGACTTGGGGCTTACAAAACAACCAAGCTGATGCTGATGCACAGCTCGATTATGCCCAAATGCAAGGTATTAACTTTATCGATACAGCTGAAATGTACGCAGTGCCTCCTTCAGCTGAAACTTATGGCAAAACTGAGGCAATAATCGGTAATTGGCTTAAGTCCAATCCGTCTCGAAGAAAAAGCATTGTTTTAGCGTCAAAAATTGCTGGCCCAGGTTTTTCTTATATTCGTGACGGTAGCAAAATTTCAGGAGCGAGTGTCGTTGCCGCAGTTGAAACATCGTTAAAACGCTTACAAACCGACTACATCGATTTATATCAATTGCATTGGCCTAATCGTCAATCACCACATTTCGGTAATCATTGGCCAAACAACACTAACTACACACAAGTTAATGCTGAACAGCAAAATGAAGAAATGCTCGATATTCTACAAGGGTTAGATAGCTGCGTAAAAACCGGAAAAATTCGCTATTGTGGACTGTCAGATGATACACCTTGGGGTATTAATCAATACTTACGTTTGAGCAAAGAACACAACCTCCCCCGTATGGTGTCGATTCAAAATGAGTTCAGCTTGTTACACACAAAAGACTGGCCCTATTTAATTGAAAATTGTGTACATGAAGATATTGCCTATTTACCTTGGTCACCATTAGCAACAGGTTTGCTTACAGGGAAGTATGTAAATGGACAGCGCCCTGCGGGCAGTCGCTTTACTTTAATGCAGCGACATGGGCTTTTTCGTGATACTCAACACAGTGATAAAGCCGTAAAGGCCTATATGGATATTGCCAAGCAACATAATATCTCGCCAGCACATTTGGCATTGGCTTGGTGTGATCAAGTAAATGGAGTCACCTCAACCATAATTGGCGCGACAACTATGCCGCAATTAACCGAAAATATCGCAGCGTTTGAACAGCCGCTCAGTTCCGATATTATTGAAGATATAAATCAAGTATTACGACAATACCCTAGCCCATTTTAATTAAAATCAGCTTTATTTAGTGTAATAATTAAGTAATAAATAAGTAATAAATAAGTAATAAATAGCAAAAGCAAAGTATTTTAACTTGCAACACAAGCATATTTACTTTGCATTTCTTTAACCGATAACCTCGCTATTTCAGCTAATATATTCAAATCAATATCACTAAGCTTGTTGATATATAAGCAAGACTTACCTAATTTATGCTTACCCAACTTTTCGAGTAAGGGCTGATAGTTTGAAAAGCCAGGCATGATATAAACCACTACATTTTGCTTTCGTGGCGAGAAAGCAATGACAAAACTATCACCTTCTCGACCACTGTCATATTTATAATGATAACGACCAAAACCAATAATACTACCGTGTAACGTAGCAGAATAACCCGATGCTTGAGCTAAAGTATCTAATAACACTCGGCAATCGCTTTGTTTAGTTTCATTGGTTATCGCATTAATAAATGTCTCAATTTTAGTCATATAATCAGTTCCTAATTTTCACAAAAAGTTTGTTTGCCATTGCTATCACTTTTTATGCCTTGCTGTTCTTTACTAGCTATTACCTTTCAATGCATCATCATTTTTTCATTAATAAAGCCAACAGTTATCTCTTAAAAATATTAACTTTATTGATAATAGCAAATGCAGCTGAACTGACACTGGTTTTAATTATTGCCTCGCTTAAAATGCGTTTTTGCAGAACAACCAATAAAAAAAGCCGCAATCAACAAATGACTGCGGCTTAAAATTTAAACAAGGTTCGCTCTAATGCAATCCTAATAAAGTTAATGATTTAGCTTATAAGAAAGACAATAACTCTTCATCTAACTGCATTAACGTTTTAGGATCAGCCATCATTGTTGTCGCTAATGATTTTGTGCGTGGTAATAAACGTTCAAAGTAAAACTCTGCTGTTTTAATTTTTGCACGGTAAAAATCGCGGTTCTCAACATCTGTTGCAAGCTTTTCATATGCTGCTTGTGCCATTTGTGCCCAAAAATATGCCATTACTACATAACCTGAGTACATCAAGAAGTCGACAGAAGCAGAGCCTACAACATCACGGTCTTTCTTCGCTTTAAGACCTAAACGAATCGTATATTGCTGCCACTTAGCCACAGTTTTACTTAGTGGCCAGATAAACTTATTCATTTGACGTTTATGCGGGTTGCTTGACAGCATGCTTTGGTCTTTACAGAAAATTAGAATTTCTTTCGCAAAAGCATTTAGTGATTTACCACGAGTCATCAGTACTTTACGGCCTAATAAATCAAGCGCTTGAATACCAGTAGTACCTTCATAAAGTGTCGAAATACGGGTATCACGTACAATTTGTTCCATACCCCATTCTTTAATAAAACCGTGACCACCAAAAATCTGTAAACCATGGTTAGCACTTTCTTGACCTAATTCAGTTAAGAATGCTTTTAAAATTGGTGTAATAAAGCCTAAACGATTATCCGCTTTTTTACGGTCTTCGTCTGTTTTAGCACTTTCAATTTCATCAACCAGTTTTGCCGTATAGTAAATCATGGCACGACCACCTTCACTAATGGCTTTTTGCGTCATTAGCATTTTACGCACATCCGGGTGACAAATAATCGGATCAGCTACTTTATCAGGATGTTTAGTACCTGATAATGAACGCATTGATAAACGTTCTTTAGCGTAAAGTAATGAGTTTTGATAAGCCAATTCAGCTGCACAAACACCTTGTAATGCAGTACCAACACGCGCGGTATTCATAAAGGTGAACATACATTCTAAACCTTTATTTTCAGGGCCAATTAACACGCCTTTCGCGTTGTCAAAATTTAGCACAGCTGTTACCGATGCCTTAATACCCATTTTGTGTTCAATTGAACCACAAGAAACGTTATTGAACTCGCCAATATTACCTTGCTCATCCGTTTGCATTTTCGGCACGATAAACAATGAAATACCTTTAGTGCCTGCAGGTGCGCCAGGTAATCTCGCTAATACGATATGAATAATGTTATCGGTTAAGTCATGCTCACCGGCTGAGATAAATATTTTGGTACCACTGATGTTATAAGTACCATCGCCATTTGGCTCAGCTTTAGTTTTAACTTGACCTAAATCAGTACCACATTGAGGTTCAGTTAAACACATGGTGCCTGTCCATGAACCTTCAATTAAGCGGGTAAGATATAATTCTTTTTGCTCGTCTGTACCATGGGTGTGAATGGTATTCATCGCACCATGGCTTAAACCTGGGTACATTGCCCACGACCAGTTTGCCGTGCCCATTAACTCAGAAACAACCATACCTAATGATGACGGTAAACCTTGACCACCATGCTTTACAGGGTGAGATAAACTTGGCCAGCCGCCTTCAACAAATTGTTGGTACGCACCTTTAAAACCTTTTGGCGTAGTTACGCTACCATTATCAAAGGTACAGCCTTCTTCATCGCCGCTTTGGTTAAGTGGCAGGAGTTCATTTTCACTGAATTTTGCACATTCTTCAATAATGGCATCAACTAAGTCTGGCGTAGCTTCTTCAAATTCAGGATGCTTTTTGTAATGTCCGTAATAATCAAATACATCTTCAAATAAGAACTTAAGATCTGCAACCGGCGCTTTATAACTCAGCATGTATAACTCCTAACACTTTTAATAATAATTTTATTTGCATTTCTGCATAAGTGATAACGAGTATACACACACATCCGACCAGTGGTCAAACCAGTAATTGATATTATCGTTACTATAACGCAACAAAGACAAATAAATACTTATAAATCAATTGTAAAAGGTTAAATTAATTAGCAAAAATAATCATATTGACAACTTATGATAGTGTTTATCGCTCAGTTTTATAATTTTTAGTATGGAAATGAATACAAATGAAGAAGGTACTTCTTACCGATAGCTCACTACTATCGGTAGCATAAAATGATTATTAAAATGTAATTGATGGTCAGCTGACATAAAATTAAAGCAGTTTAAGAATAAACTGGCTAATAGCAAAACTAAATCTCGTCATACCAAATGCCATATTTATCACCTTGGTATTTTAATAGCCAAAATAAGTAAGCTATTGCCAACATAATTACTCCACCAGCTAAGGCTGGCTCACTCACTAGCCCTAAACAGCAAAATAAAAAGCCACTACTATGACTGATAATTTCAATTCTTACTGCAGATTTTCGTGTTGGGCGTGTTTGTAAAAAATTAAAAACAAACCAAAGTTTTAGTAGCCAAGGCAATTGCTGCCAATTATTCGAATTTTTATCCACGTTAAACTTCTCCTGATTTAAAGTTGCAATATCAACATTAAGTGCAGAAGCAAGACATTTTAATGACTCTACGCTGGCATTTTTACCGCTTTCTATTCGCTGTATCGTTCTTACATTTAACCCAGACATATCCGCTAATTGCTCTTGAGATAAATGACGACTCAAGCGTAGTTGTTTTAAAATCATGTTGCTTACCTTTGCACTTGCTAATCAAGATTATTTATCAATTTATAACCTGTCAGTTACGAAATCACGCCGACTTTCACCCGACATTGGCATCAGATGCTCAATAAACAAACAAAAATCAACATTCAGCTAACGCGTAAAGTATTTTTTGATTAATATTAAAGCGAAGTCCAACTTTGCTTTACACCGATAAAATGTACGAAAGCAAAAAGTAAGCAAATACAAGAACTCCAAAACCAAAACTCAGGCGAGCGCCCCAAAGGATTAAAAATGAAGAAAAGCCCAACGATGCCGCGAAGTAAATAAATAGCTGAAATTAGCAGCAAAACTAAACGAGTAAAAGGCAATGAAATATTACTTAAGATCCCAGCAGCAGAAAATGCATACAACGCCCAAACACCTAATACCGTAACAATACCTGAAGTAATGATGGTGGGTTGCATGCTACCACGTTCGGCCAATACAGCCATTTGCTCACCCGCGCCAAAGAAACGATACCAACTGGCACCAAAATAGATACAACCAAGATGTAGAATGGCCGCTAATGCACTTAACAAACCCGCAGAAATTAACCATAAATTCATTTCAACTATCTCATTTTAGTACGCTATAAATTCGTTATTCAAATTAGCTTTAGTAAGCTGCCAGCTTTTTCAACACTGGCAAATAGATATCTGTAATAGTCTCTGCTTCGCTACCATCAGGATAAAAGCTTACCCGTTCGATAAATAATGGAAAGTCTCTTAATTCAAACCCTGAACTCGCTAACCATTGTGAATACAAAAACTGAATAACTGCCCTTTAAAGCACTATTCTACAAATAAAAAAATAAATAACTTGATAATTGTTGCTATTCTTCCACCAACCAATCTTGATAACAATTAAAGAACATTTGCCAAAACGGTTGATTATCAGCATGTTCACTTAATATTTTTTGCAAACTAACTAAAGTAGATTCATCAACAATAGAATTTTCATCTGGTACAAACTGGGCTTCTGCTTGTTCACCATGACTATGCAATAGGTTCATACATTTAATAAAGCCCAACAAAGATGTGGCTACTAATTCAACTTCCCAACCAGATTCACCTAAAAATGCTGTGTGTACAGGAAGTTCATCCTGACTTGCGTCAATGAAATACGGATCACCTAATTCAGTATCACGCGCAATGATCAACCAAGATGACTGCCAGTCACCAGCATTAGTACCAGATAAATCGTTTCCGGTTTCATCTTTACCAAAACCATATTGAGCTTCTTCCAATGCAGCCAAAGTTTTTGAGATAACGAAACCTTGAGGGCCAAAAAACACTTCATTACTATCAAGTGTACTTAAAATTTCGAATAATTTATTTTTAATCATATCTACCTGAAAATATAAAATAGCGAGCGGTAATTTGTAACTACCAGCAGCGCTTTATTGAGATGCGACATTATGACATGAACACATGTAACTTAGGTTAATAGCGCAGAATTATTTATCCATTTACACTCAAACTAAAGCTCACTTAAGGTTCAAAAACCAAAAGATTATTGGTCTAGTTTTTGCTTTAAATAGCTACGTCAATTTTTTGAATAACTGCACATGATCAATAGTCTACATTTATATAATACGACATTCTCCCCTACAACTAGCTCTAATAATGCAGCCGTTGAAGCAGTAGCTGATCAGCAATTACAGCAATCTCCTAAAGTTGAAAGCAGTGAAACAATAACACAAGAAAATTTGTACTTGTCGAATCGTTCACAGAAAATAAATGCCATTAGCAATGAATTTTTTAGCGGCGACAGTTTAGACTTTACCGATGTTGAAGCTTTAAAAGAACGGGTATATCAACTTGGCTTAATTTCTCATAATGAATACGCTAAGCTAACCAATTCTACAGCCGAAGTTGAAAATAGTTCACCGAGTAATGAAAACTCAACGATAAGTCTGACTAATTTTCTAGGTAACCTACTTGAACGACTGCAAAATGACGATAGCGAGAAAGATCCTGATGAATCGACTTCAGCAGAAGGTAATGAAAGTGAAGCTTTATCAGCATTGATTAAAGCATTAGAGTCAGCAAAAGACATTATATCAAATGTTGAAGAAGCAAAACGTGAAACAGACTTTAAAGCGACACTGCAAGATACATTAGTATTACTTAAAGAAACTATTGAGACACCAACCTTTGAAAAAATCCCACTAGATGACAAAGTAGGTTTGAGTAAAGTTTATCAAACGCTAACAATAGTTGATCAGCTTTCACCGCAACGTTTAAGCAACGAAAAGGTCAATAAATACTTAGATTTATCGTTCGGTTAATTATTTAATCGTTAAAATTAACAGCCGAATTGAGCAGCTAGTACTAACCATGATCTATTTGAACGTCTTGAGGAAACGCTTGGCCGGAACCGCCTTCTAAAGCATCTTTTAAACTCAACAAAAACACCGCCCATTTAGTACTGCAATGCGCCATAAAGTCAGAGGAAAGCTGCCAATTACTATGGCTGAAGTTAACAAAAACTTGTTCAGCTTCCGCTTGAAGCGTAAAACAAATTTCTGTTGCTTTCCATGCCTCAGGCATGTCGCCGTCATGCTGCCAGCGAACGAGTTTATTATCGACTAGCTCTATAACTTTAAAATCGGGTCCACCACCATTAAAACGAAACTTAATTATTGTTCCTACGCCACCTGCGTCAGAAACGTCATTAGTCCACCACAGTGCAAGTCCTTCATTTGTGGTCAGTGCTGAATAAATCGCCTCTACAGAAGCTTTTATACCTACACGGTGAATAATCGAGTACATATTTTATTTCCTTAATGGCTAAACAGTTAACGTTATAAATTTTCTATTTTAAGCGCAAGACTTAAGCTAAGTGTAGACGGCTAATGGCATTACGATTTAGCCAAAGAATTACAATACATTAAAGGTAGTCCTCGACTAGCATAAGGAGATTGCAATCACTATCGATGAACCATTGGCTGGCACGTTAATGCCTCTGCAGATGGCCAACTATAAACGTATTCCTTAGCCTGACTATCGCATGGCGTATGCCAATATGATGTAGCAATGTGCTCTGCGCCTAATGACGAATAAAATCCCATCGCTTTGGTGTTACAAGCTAACACTTCTAAATACAATGGTAAGCTTGCATCAAATTGATTTGCCCATTCAGCCGCAGCTTTCAGTAATTTAGTTCCGATACCACAACTTTTAAATGTTGGTAGAACATGCAAGTTATCGATAATTGTGCCGTACTTTTCGTGGTTAGCACCGAAAATGCTAATAAAACCAGCAAACTCACCATCAACTTTAGCAATAATAACGTGCTGATTACTTTTTGGAGATGTTAACCTATCAGTCCATACTGCGGTTCGTTCAGTCAATACTTTATCTTTTAAGTAATCAACTGAAAGTACCTCATGATAGTTTTCCTGCCAGCTTTTAGCATGTAACGTCGCAATATCGCTTAGGTCAGCTGGTGTGGCATCTTTAAATTGAATAACTCTGCAATGCATATCATTTCCTTATATGATGACAACATAAAACTTTTATAATTAATGAATAGCAATTGTTCGATTGGCTAAACGGTAAATTAATATCGCTGTTTTTTCAATATTCTTAGGCAGGCTCGTTAAGTCTGCTACTTCATTCTTTGTGTGAGCACCACGGCCCATAAGCCCTAAGCCATCTAAAGACATAACAACATGATTAGCGGCAAAAGAAATATCTGCAGCTCCCGCGTTTCTAGGGTTTGCAACACGTATTTCGTTATACCCTAAGTCTTGGCTAACTTGGCTATATAACGACAGTAAACGTTTATTACTCGCGGTTAATGCCATTGGTGGATAACCAGCTTCAAAAACTAATTCAGCTGTGGTTTGATTCAAGTTTTTAGCAACAACAGTTTGCATAACTTGTTGAGCATGTTCAGCTTGAGCATTTGATAAGGCCCGTAAATCCCCTTTTACCGTCACATGTTGCGCAATAACATTACTTTTTCCAAAGGCTTCACCTGTAGACTTTGCACCATCAAGCTCTATTTTTGTACCACCAACAATTAACCCCGGATTAAATGTTAAATCCTTTTCACTTGCGAGTTGAATGCGAAATGCTTCTAAAATTCGAGCCGCTTCATAAATGGCGCCGTAACCAACTTGCTCACTGAATATTTGTGATGAATGCGCCGCTTTTCCAGATACATTCAAGGTCCAACCAACATAGCCTCTACGTGCCGCCATACCTGTTGCTATGTTGTTATCACCGTTTTCAAAACCTAACGCAATATCAGCCCATATTGCACCATCAACAATAGCTTTTTTAGATAAACTTAGCGGTCTACCACTACTTTCTTCATCACCCGTTAATACTACTTGAATACTAACGTTATCGAGTAATCCTAATGTTTTAAGTGCTCTCAAAGCGGCAATAATAATAGTATTGCCGCCTTTCATATCCGCTACGCCGGGACCTGAGGCTTCTGTCTGACTAATGCGCTTGAAGGTTTGAAAGTCATCATGCTTAGCGAAAACAGTATCTAAATGACCGATCATTAATATTTTTATCGCATTCGGTTGCTGACTTTTATGTGTTGCAACAATATGCCCTGCTCGATTAAAAGCACTACCATCAAGCCACTGTACGTCAAAACCCAATGCAGAAAGCTGTTTGCCAGCAAGTTGTCCAACTTGTTCTACACCAGCTAAATTCATTGAGCCACTGTTTATATTTACCGCTTGTTCTATCTCTTGCATCGCTAAAGGAAGACTGGCGTTAACTTGTTGGACAATTTTTTCTTCATTTGAATCAAGCTTGCTGACCGAAAGGTTTTTGGCGTAACTTAAATTACTGCTTAGGCTTAAAGCAGCAACAACTAGTAACGAAGACAGGGATAAATCAATTAATCGCGGCATCAAATATAATCATAAAAAATAAGGTAACTTAATATCTCCTAAAACATTAAGAATTACAAACGACAAATGTTAAGAAATATTTATAAGCTACTAAAAAATTTAGTTTTTATACTTAGTGTAAGAAGTGATTTTAGTGGTTAAATCAAGCTGGCTGTAGCTCAGAGTTAGTCTATCGAAACGCTGTTTAAATCAGGTTTCAACTGTTGCACTTGTTTGAGCTCACTGTCTGAAAGTTCACCGTAAAGCCTCGGATACGACCAACCATAGCCCCAACGAAATTTAGTTGGTAAGTAAGGTGTGCCGCCTACCCTTACGCCAGCAAGCATTAAAGCAGCTATTTCAGGTTGACCAACTGTTGCAACACACATTTTTAAATCAAGATCAGAGGTCAGCCGCTGTTGATACGTGCCTCCTTGCCAGTAATCATAGTCATGTTGAATACAGCAAGACAACCAAAGTTCTTTCTGTTCAAAAGTACCGTCAGGAAAAGCACTGCAGCCATCGCTACTAAAAGGTTTCAAGGTATCAGCATGTGCTACGTTGATGCTAAACAAAGTTGTTATTATCGTTGCAGCTAACATTATGCTGGTAAACGTTTTCATTTAAAAATCACCGTCATTATTACTCTGGTCATTACAAATTAACATTATTTATTCAGGCGATATTTCAACCAAAGTTTATAGAACACCGCATTACAAGTCGGGTTGTCATCCATTTTTCCATCTCGGTCACAATCTGAGCCAGTCAATGTTTTAACTACGCCTTTTCCGTACTCTTCTACATCACTTTGTTCTGCTGGAACTGTAATGGTTACTTTTGGTGAGTTATCAATAAACTCACCAACGTCTTTATACAAGGCAAATTCTTCTTTACTAATAATATTACTGACATCGCCAGCAAAAGAGTCGTACGAGAGAAAGAAAGTGAATAAAAATGAAAAAGAAAGACTTAAACGAAGCATAAATAAAATTGTAGTTTTGGATATTATGAGGTTTTATATAACATTATCACATTTAGTGATAGTTAAATTCACTATCATTCCCTCTATTTCACAGTAGTTATTCTCAGAATAGTTCACTGTAACAATAATTAGCGAAGCACTAGCATACTTGTGTTAGCACTTCGCTTTTTTGCAATACGTTAAACTTGCTTGCATAGTTGATGTATAACTCAATATCGAGCTAAATGATCGCAAAGCTATCAAAATAGGCAAGTTCACGTTGCTCACGTCTGCGGTCTTTATAGGCTTCTATTTCTCGCCATTTTCGCTTGTTTTGTTTGTTTGCTTTCTTTTTCTGAGTTTCAAGTTGATCATCAAACTCGTCGAATTCTTCAATTTGCCAATATTTATCTTTCATCATTAAGACTCATTTAAAGTGTTTGTCTTAAACTAATAAAATTATATGACAATAATTTGAATGAAAAATGACAGTAACATGACAATAACTTATTGTAAGTTCATAGATGTTAAATGAAGAAGTAACTAGCGTAAATTAGTTGTGCTGGAGAAAGGTTTAAGAGAATAGAGCCGGTAATAAATTAACAAGGAGAACATTACTTTCTCCTTGCTTCAATTTGTAAATCCCTGACAAAAAATGATAACTAAATATGGGTGCTGAACCATTACGGATGCTGACAGCCACCTGTTTCTATTTGTAGCACGCTTTCTTCAACATCAAACTGTTCTTTCAATGCTTTTTCAACTTGAAAGCGGCAAATTTCATCATGCTTTTCTAAGGTACATTTATGTTTTAAAACAATATGAGCACCAACTACAACCGCGCCATTCTCACTTTTAACAATCAAATTATGTACGTTATCGATATGTTCTATATCGTGTAATGCTTTTTCAATTTTCTTTAACGCAGGTAGTTTTACGCCATTAAAGAATAGTCCCTTAATACATTTATATAGCAACTTTGAACCAGTAAAGAGTACGAATATAGAGATAAGAATGCTAGATAGAGAATCAAAGATTGTCCAACCGGTTGCATGAATCACAATGCTGGTGATAAAAGTGACAATAGTCGACAACAAATCAAAAAAGGTATGTAAAAATACTGCGTAAACATTAACACTGTCTTTACGCCCTTTGTATAGCACGAATGCAGAGGCGGCATGAAACAAGAAACCTAATGAGGCAACCGCTGACATAACAAAAGTGTTTATTTCATGCTCATCATGATGTTCATGGCCTAGCAGTCGATCAGCGCCTTGCAGTAATATCCAGCAACTAATAACTAGGTATAAAAACCCATTAATCAGCCCGCCAGAAAGCTCTAACCGACGATAACCATCACTAAAGGTACGACCAAATTTTATCGCTAGTGTTGAGGCGATAAGCGCGATAAACAACGAGCTATTGTGAACAAATAAATGCCCGGCATCAGCGTAAACAGCTAACGAGTTAGCATAAGTTGCACCAATAACTTGTATCAACATAAATACACTAGTGATAGCTAATGCGATAAGCAATCTTCGTTGTGATGATTTATGTGTGGTTAGTGTTGTCATGGGAGGTCAATATTCTCTGCTAAAGCATTTAATGGGGTAAGCGATTTATTTTGTCATTGAAACAAAAGCGCTATTGTAGTCGTTATCGCCGCGCAGTCATAGTGAAGGCAATAAAACCTTATTGAAACTATTAGATAAACTCTTTTCAATAAGGTTTTGTTAGATTGACGTTACTTAGCCCAATACGCTTGATCTAAGCTGTCTTCTCGCTCAGGTAAGCCACGGGATAAACGCGGAGAATGCTGCACTAATACTTCGTAGCTCGCTCTATTCGCGTATTTGCTCATTTGTGATAATGAAGAATACGTTAATGCAGGCTGATCATGCTTACTTGAATTAGCCATGGTATTTTTATGATAAACATTGGCACTTAAATCATGCAATATTGCAGCAAGCGCTGCATCACCAGCCCCGTTTGTATTTTTAATACTTTCAGGCCCACCCATGTATGGCGCAGAATGAGTATAAATTCGCATTGGATTTTCGCACTCTTTTAATAGCATTGGGCGCGAGTATTCATAACGATTAAAATCGCTAATACAGCCTGAAATAAGCGGGTATTCGCTTTCACGTTTAAATTGTTCATCAACATAACCAGCCATGTACAAACCTTCTTTACCGGCAGTACAAATAACCATATCAACCCAATCTAAACATTTATTAGCCGCTTCTAATGGATCAGAGATGCCCGTTATTGCTAACGCTTCTTCTTCGTTCATGGTTAACACGTTCACGTGTTTTTTAACAAACTCACGCCAAAACTCAGGCTCTTCTTCAATTAAAAATTTTGTACCTAAGGTTAACACTACAGGTACATTAGCCGCATTAGCACACTCAACCGCTTTAATCGCGGCTTGAGTCATAGTATCGCCTTCTTGAGTACGCATTAAGTAAGAGCTGATCACCAATGCGGAGGCATCAGCAATTAAAGACTCATCGATGGAATCAGGGTGTAAGCGATTGATAAGACCAGCATTAATGCCAAAGGTACGTTCACCTGTATCATCAATTAAGGTAAAACAACGACCAATTGGTCCGTCTACAGGTTGTAAGTAATTTAGGTCAACGCGAGAAGAGGTATTACTGATAAAACGATAAGCATAATCGCCAACATGAATGTCTTTTGACATAACACCTAGCAATACTGAACGATCATCAGCTAACACAGAATAATTATGTACTGTATTCCCGATGGTGCCACCGGCAAACTCATAGTTGATTAATGACTCATTTTTTAGTCGTTGATATAAACGGGCAGTAACTTCATCTGAAATAACTTGCGACATACCACGTTGTAAATCAAATTCATCTAAAAACGCTTGATCAACTTTAGCTTCAATATCAACCAAGACCTGGTCAATGCCAACAATATAGTTTTTTACTGATTGCTGGCCACGATTGACTTGGTTAGTTAATGGATTTTTATGATCTACAGGGAAATAATGTTTGTGCTGACGGCGTCCGGGGAACTTCATGAAGTATTACACGGTTATTTTCAAAAAAGCGATTATAGCGCAATGGGATTTGGTTTGACCAGACATCATCACGAGAAATTCCTCTTCAAGTAATGTTTTCTATTGTTCTAGATTAAATTCTATTCACTTTAGCTTAAAGTTTTTCAATATAAAGCCTAAATAGTAGAACATATAATAGCGCTGAATTCGCATTCATTGCGGGCTCGCCATCTATTTTTTTATTAAGCCCTCTTAAATTACCGTAACAAGGACCTAGAAGCTAGCGAATGAACTTATCAGCAAACTTGTGCATTTACTAATCAAAATAAATTACACAATAAAAACAAAACACTGTCACGATTGCAATATTGTCAGTCTGGCTTAAAATTAATAAGCATCAATTATCTGCAATTTACTGAGTATTGTAGCTATAATTATCAACAATAAAGTTAGCTTTCTTATAACGTCAGCAAATAAGGTTTAATCATGCAAATTCAATCGAAAGGTCAGGAAGCCATTGTCCCTGCACAATCTAAAACTGCCACAACTGCATCAGAGCAACCTAAATTAAGCATTTATGAACAAGCCCGAAAAATGCAAAATGTAGCAATTTTAGATGCTGCAGCCAGTAATAGTGCCGCGAATAATCCAATGCAGCTATTATATAAAACGGCTATTGAAGAAATAAACAAACAGTTAGAGCCAGTATTAGGTGACAACGCCATTCAATCAGCTTATGAATCAGAGTTAGACGTATCACCAGAAGCGACGGCTCAACGCATAGTACAAAGTTCCACTGCATTTTATACAGCATTTAAAAATCAAAATAATAACCTAAGTGATGAAGAATCATTAAATGAATTCTTAACTGTTATCCGTTCAGGTATTGATACTGGCTTTGATGATGCAAAAGATATTTTAGATAGTTTATCGGTATTAGATGGTGATATTGAAAGTAATATTGATTTAACTTATGACTTTGTACAACAAGGCCTTAAAAGCTTTGAAGAAGAATTAATGGCGAGCTTTATTGAAAAACAAGCCAAAAACGATCTTGGTGTAAATGAATAACCATGAGTTATCCCCTTCTTTGCAGCGCTACAAAAAACCTTAAAGAAATAGAGCACAGTGAAAGCACTGTGCTCTATTGACATAAAAACGGCTATTTGATTAACTTCAATATGACTTATGCATATCTATTATCAAATTTAAAAGCGATATGCAGCATAAACACCAGCCACACGATCAAAACTATTATCAAGCTTATAACCATTCTCTTGTGCATCAAAACTTGAATAACTTGCAAATACACCTACATCAGTGCTCTTGCTGTACGCGTAATTAAGCCCGACACTAGCTTCATGTGCTTCCTTTTGGGCAAAATCTTTTAAATCACGGTAAGTGTAATTCACATTCGTGGTCCAATCTTTCGCAACATTAGCTTGTAAACCAATAGAATAGCGGTACTCGTCTTTATTTTTCAGTTTCTCTTCATCCCATTTTACAAAACCTGTTGAAAAAGTCATCGCGATGTCTTTGTCAAAAACATATTTACCGTTTAGGTTGGCGCCATAGCCAACTGAATCACCATTTATGTTTGATTCTTGGTAACCTCTAACTCCTAAACCTACAGCTAACTCTAAGCCCATTTCGTTATCAGGACGAGCTAAAACTCGATAATTTAGTCCACCCAAGCCGAGTGTCAAGTCATCGGTTAAACCATAAGCTGCATTTAAATGGAGCATAGCACGACTATCATCTTTCTCTTCACCCCACGCTAGAGCTCCGCCAACAGCAATAGTGCCATCAGTTAATGTTAGTGGTCTTAATACCGGATTCTCCGGATACTCTGTTTCTGCAAAAACGGCTGATGATGCTAAAAGTAATGTCATGCTAATAAGTGATTTTTTCATAATTGGTATTCCCTAGATAAAGTGTTTTAGTAATTTATGGGAGCATGATAAGTCGTTGTTACGTTCGTTTCTTTAAGGTCTTTGTGGGTGAAATGTTGATGAACGTGAGAAACTGTAAGAAAAGTAAATTTAGGTAGTTTTAGCTTTACGTTATAACCAATAGTAAAAGTGTTGTAAGCAGGAATAGACTAAGGAATATTTTTTACACTAAAATTAATCTACGGCTAAGCAATCAGCTGTTACTATGCTTAAATAAACAATGTAATATTTAATAATAAAAATACTATCTAATGGAGATTGGAAATGTCAGATAATAAAAAATATCGTTTGGTCACTCGTAGTGATTTCGATGGTTTAGTTTGTGCAATTTTACTTAAGCATATTAATTTAGTTGACGATATCCTCTTTGTTCACCCAAAAGATATGCAAGACGGCACTATCGCAGTCGATGCAAATGATATTTCAACCAATTTACCTTTCGCGGAAGGAATTCATCTCGCCTTTGATCACCATCATAGCGAAACACTTCGTAATGGTAAAAGAGACAACCATATTATTGACGCTGATGCGCCCTCAGCCGCTCGTGTTGTTTATGATTACTACGGTGGTTCAAAAACATTTCCGGCAAGCTGGGTAAGCATGATGGAAGCGGTAGATAAAGGAGATTCTGCGCAGTTTAACATGGAAGAAGTTTTACACGCTAAGCGCTGGGAACTCCTTAACTTCATCATGGACTCTCGTACAGGCTTAGGTCGTTTTAGAGATTTTCGCATCTCGAATTATGAACTTATGATGGACTTAATCGACTTTGGTAAAGACCACAACATTGACGAATTGCTGGCCCTACCTGATGTAAAAGAAAGAACTGATCTTTACTTCGAGCATGAAGAAAAATTCAAAGAACAAATTAAGCGTTGTGCAACGGTACACGGCAATTTAGTTGTGCTGGATTTAAGAGAAGAAGAAGTGATTTATTCAGGTAACCGCTTCGTTATTTATGCCTTATTCCCACAATGTAATATTTCAATTCACGTTATGTGGGGACTTAAAAAGCAAAACACTGTTTTTGCTACAGGTAAATCAATATTTGATCGCAGTTCAAAAACAAATGTTGGCGAATTAATGTTGAAATATAATGGTGGCGGTCACCATGCAGCGGGGACTTGTCAGGTTCCACATGAGAATAACCAAGCGTGTCTTGCTGATCTAATAGCGACAATTAACGCAGATGGTTAATTTCATCAAAGCAAACACGTCAAAATAATACCATTATTTAAAAATAGAATAGCGACGAGATAAAGTACATTACTTCGTCTCGATGCTACCCTTCCCTAAACATAAGTGCGAGTGAACGCTACATAAGCACTATAAATATGATTTAAAAACAAATACAAAATATCTCAATACCAGCTAAGTTTTCAACAATTCTTTTCCCAAAATTCCCATAACCACCTAGAACCACTATTTTTTTCATTCTTCCATTCACTGGGTTATTTCCTTACTTAATCCTTACATGAAATATCAAAGTCCACATGATAGTGCTCATCATGTCTTACCCATGAACGCTTTTCAGAAAACTGAATGTGTTTTTTAAGATATGTTCCGTATGATGTTTTAAATAGCTCAGGCTGTAATTTAGGATCAAATATAACTCGCCACAAATCTACACCTTGAGCCACTGCTTCTTTATGCAAGGCAACAATATGAGCAGCTAAAGCAACATAGTCTATTTCGTACTCTTCATATTGGCCTTTACTATCAAATTCAATATCGTAACCAAATTTGTTTAAAGGATGTGTTGGCAAATGTACTGATTGACCCGACTCTGCTAGTACCGGTGTCATAAAGTCTACTGATAAACCATTACGGTGAGTTTTATGAGGTTTGAACTGTCCACCTTCTTTGAAGCCCGTTTCAGCATATTTAAAAACCTTATTAGGCTGTTCTGCTTCTAAAGATTTATAGGCGTTTACTATGATGCTGTTTACTTGAGAATGTACATAAACCCTACCCGCTAACCGAGCCACAGTACTATAAGCAACAAAATTTTCACCGGAGCTTGGTAGTTCTATACCTTTTTCCAAACGCCCTTTTGATGTGGTTCCATAACAGGTACTTTCCTCAGCTAAAAGAGTGTGAGAAAACAAACAAAAAACTAAGCTAATGAGTTTCAATATTTTCATAGCTTCCTTTTATTATCAGCTTTACTTTCACGCTTTACCTTTAAATTGAATCCAAAATAAATTGCCGCGCCAAATAGGCCACTATACAAGCATACTTTGTGTAGCATCGGCACTGTAATCAAACCTAAAAGTTGATTATCCATCATGAATGGAAAGAAGGGTTCAACATCAGAGTGCATAATACTGTCGAGCAACACATGGCTAAAACTGCCAATAAAAGCACTAAGAAACACAACCCACCATGTTATTGATATAGGGTTAATTTTTTTAGAAACCCCAAGTAGCTTCAAGCCAAGTTCAGATAAATATTTACCAGACAAAGCTGCAAATATTGCAATGATTACTGCACCAATATAGGTATGAGTAAAGCCATGAAGGTGCCCTTCTCCACTTATCATCACAATTAGCGGTTGAACATCCATTACAATTTGAGTCCAGCCAAAAACCATCAAACTAAAGCTACCTTGTAATATAGATTTAAAGAGAATACCAGGTCCCATGTGTATTGGCGTAAAGGGCATTATGAATGCCTACCTTTTGTAAGGAGTGAAGATATAGCCTCTGTGATTAATCGGGAACATTCTTTTGGTTTTGCTTGTAAGATAAAATGAGGTCCTTCAATCGTTATGTACTCAATATCGATGAATACTTTGTTAAACTCTCGGCCTTTCTGTGATGATATCAACCTATCAGAAAGTGCTCGAATATAAATTGCTGGAATGCCAAAAGTCATCTCTGGAAGCCGTTGATGGGTCATAACCTCTAACCTACTTTTTAGCACATGTTCAGGAATAGATTTAATCACTTTTACAAATTTAGATAAAAGCTCTTTTGAAGCTCCTTGCCCAAGAAAAATAGCCTTATAAACAATATTTGACAATGGTGCTGAGGCCAAAGCTTTAATGGGTAAACGTTTTGCTATTTGTAGTAAATATTTATTAGGTGAACTAAGAAAACTAGCAACGAAGATCACACCTTTCATATTTGAAGAGTTTAGCTTAAGCAACTCAGGAACAATACCGCCAGCAAACGATTCAGCTAATAATATATAACCTTCTGTTGGTAATTGCTTATTTATAATGCCAGCTAAATCAGCATATTCTTGAGGGCCAAATTGAGGCAAAGAAAGAACTAAATGGTCTCCATCATAATACGACAGAAACTCTGCAAATAATTCTCCAGTTCCATCCATGCCAGGCAACAACACTAATTTAGCAATAACTAATATCCTTCTAAGTAAGCAATATCAAGTTAAAACCTATTACTTATCCACCAAGCTAACTTTATTTTTTTGAAGAACTTTTCCGTAACAATGGCTTTTTTTAATCGACTTTTGAGCGTTTTACGTGCATGTATTGCTAATTCTTGCCCTGCCGCTTGCTGGTAGTCTTGCTGGCAATTTCTCAATAATGGAGTCAATTCTTCTAACTTATTTTCAAGTGCGTTACTACCCAACTCTAAAACAACTAGCAGTGTTGAATAAACATATTTTTCGTTTTCTATAAGCTCTTCGTAATCTATTACTTCGATATCTTCATAAGTTAATTCCTGACCCGTTCTAATAAGCTCATAGGCATACCATAAACGCATATTATGAACCGTATTATCAGGTTGTTGCTGAATGCCTTGGTGAATTGCTGCCGTAGCATCATCCCATCGCCCTAGCATTTGAAGCGCTAACCGATAATGATAAAAAACAAAAGCAGGAAGCTCACTTTTTTCCTTAGTTCTTTCAAAGAGTTTAATCAAGCTATGGTAGAGACCAGCATTGACATAACCATTGCCTAACTGCGCCACTAAAGTAGGTGCTTCAATAATTCGTTCAAAAAACATATCAATCACTTCGTCTGGCGGTGTTATTCCTTTGTCATTCCAAAACTCTAACAATGCCAAAAACGCCCCTATCCAATGTTCACCGTTTGCATAACTTTGAATATCTTTTAATACATGTTTGTATTTATTGTTATCTTCTCGATTTAAACACTTATCTGCATAGAAATATGACTGTTCTCTTGTTAAGTCATTTATTTTTTCTCTAAATAGACGGGTTAATTTTTCAAAACTAAATTTCTCATTTAGGGAGATGAACGATTGATTTAAACACCAATAATCTGATTCCTTAGCAACAAGTGATTGTTTAAATGACTCAAACGCTTCATTCGCACGGTCTAATTTACACAAAACACCTATTTTACGAGTGGTTGCGTAACTTACAGTTCTTTGTTCTTCAAAGACATTTATAGCTGCTAGTGCTTCTTCAAACTTTTCATTTTCTATTAAGCAATCAACATAAGTCATAACAATGTATTGCTCATTAGGCGATAATTCAAAAGCTTTACGCAAATATTTTTGAGCTATTTCTTTTTCATTATTACTGCCATGTTTGAGCAAGTTTTCGCCGGCATAACAAAGTACATCAGGATCATGTCTGTTTTGTTCTACACTCTTATGGCAACAGTCTATATAATCTTGTTTGCTTTTTACTTGCTCTAACAAATCAAAAAGCTTTTTCCACAAATAGGCATAGCCATGAACACTGAACAATATTTTTTTCAAGCTTTCTATGGCCAACTTCTTCTGGCCAATGTCTATTAACAAATCAACTTTTTGCATTGTTAATTCAATGGGTAATTCATCTTTCCAAGGCGTACTTTCAAGAATACCTAAGGCTTTTTTGTATTCCCCTTTATCAACATAGAATTGAACTTTGTCTTGATATGAAGGAATAAAGTATAAATCACAATTTAATGACTTTTCATACAACGCAAATTTCTCTTCATAATCTTTAGTTACGTAAGCCAAATCACGCCATACATGGGGTAAATATGGAGATTGTTGTGACAATTCTTTCGCAAGTTCAAACGGCAATTCGCTTGTGCCTTGTTCATCTGAAATGCTTATTAAATGTTCCCAAGCCCATCGATAATCAGTATTATTTCTTACAGCATTTTTAAGTGGCTCTATGGCTTCTGCCTTTTTACCAAGTTTGATAAGCAAATCAGCCAAAAAACCATATAGTACGCCGTCATTTGGGTCGTGCTTAATCCCATTATTTAAAACTTCAATTGCTGCTTGTACATCTTCATGCTTTTCAAGAAGCTCACATTGCCTTTTCGTTACATCAGCCCAAGCAGGGTTCATAATCAGTGCTTGTGAATTTGCTTCTATAGATTGTTCAATGTTCCCTTCAAGTTCATGCAACTGTCCTAAATCACTATATATTCTAGGCGTTAAAGGAAATTTATTTTGGCCTTCTCGCAGCAATTCTTTTGCTTTTACCAGATCACCATATTGCTTAAAATAACTAGCAGCCAAACTGTATGTGTACCAAAGGTGACCATGTTGGTTCAACAAATAGTCAATGAATTCTTTTAGTTTTGCTTGGCTCAAAATTGATTTTGCTTCAAACCAATAGTTCCACGCAGAGTCACCAAAAATAACTTGTACTTGCATTTGTGAAAAAACATACGCTAAAGATGCTTCTTTTTCTTCTTTACTGATACTCGCTTTCATTAAGGTAAAAAAAGCTAAATCATTATCAACAGCGCGTGATAACACCTGTTTTGTTAATTCTCTAGCTTCTTCAAAATTCCCTAATTTTAAATAGCATTTTGCCAAATAACTTTGATTAATATGCTCTCCAACAATATGTTTACAAGTGTCTTTAGCTTGAGATAGTGCTTGTTCGAACAGCCCCAGCTTTAATCTAACATCAATCAGTTGCCTTCTGATTACGCCATAATCTGGTCTTAACTTGACAAAAGTAGTTAGTACTTTTTCTTGAAAAACAGGGTCACTATGCCAATCGGCAATATAGTCAAGTATTTGGGTATTTTGAGAGTTTCTGCCATATAGCTCTTCAAGAATAGAGTCTATTTGGGCTGTATCGCCCCTTTTAAACAGCAGTCTAAAGTAGCTATTAGCATATTTATAAATAAAAGGGTTTTCATTGAAACAAGCTTGGAAAAAGTCCAGTGCTGCACCTATATTCCCTAACCTTTCATCTTTTCTTGCAACAATTTCGTTAAAATCTTTAATTGCTATATGGGGTTTAATTTGATTTTCGATACTCTCAAAGCGTTCAATTAGCCCTCTATCTATTAACTTATTTGAAAGATAATTAATGAGATTGTTATCGTCAGGATGAAGTGCCAATGCTTCAAATAGATAATCTATTCCAACGTGTTCTTGTTCTAGCAATTCATAAGCTTTAAAAAGAGATATTGCAGGCGCAGCAGAGCGAACTTTATATTTATTAAATCGCTCTTTTAGAAAGTCTATTGATGCTTGCTCTCTTTTTAAATATCGCGATGCTTTGAAGTAGCTTTCAATGTAATTACTATTGGTTTCATCTAAACAATATGCGTAAAGGTAATGTTCAGTTGCAAGTTCAAAAGATTGCTGAGACCAATAGTAGTTTGCAATTGACCAATGAGAGTAAGCAGAATAACTACCTAATTCTTTCAATTGATACAATGATTGGTTTGTTAATTTACTTTGCTCATTAGTGTCATAAACTTGGTCGAAAAGTGTTCCAAGCAAGTCTAAATCTACATTACTCTCCAAGTAGTCGCTCAGCATTGTTAAGCCTTCCTCACGCTTACCGAGATCTCTTAAGCAAAAATACTTTGAATTAAGTAATAACGTCTCACTTTTATATTTACTTAATAGTTTATTGTTTAACTCAAGAATATTTGTCGTATCATTATTCCAAGCAGCAAAGCTTCTATCAACTCGCAGCGTTATTCTATGCTCAGGCGCTATTGCTTTAAGCTTGGCTAATGCAGCTTTCGCCGCTAAATAGTCATTTTTTTCCTCCGCTACACTATAACTGTCCCATAGCGGATAAAGATCAGAGGCTGGAAAACTAAACTTTGACAATAAGTTTGATTTTTCAGATGGAACAAAGACAATACAACGTGCACCACTATAACCTTCACTTGCTATGGTTTCCTTAGTCAGCATCTCTTGCATTATTGGCTGTGATGGGTCCATAACATACAAAGTTCCCACTTGCTTGTTAAAACCAATAACGGCCTGAATATGTGCAGAGAATCCATTGGTAGTTACTAACGCAAAAGGAATATCATTTTCAATTAATTCATAAGCAAGCTCGCTTTCTAGCTCAAACTCTAAAAAGCTAAAGTTGTTGTCCCGCAACCACTGTCGCTCTTTTGTTGCAGGTGTTCCATCAAAACATATAGCATCTGCAATATCCTTTGAGTCGAACGTTTGCCCCCAATAACTACAAAGCGCTGCCAGTGTAGTAGGAGCACATGTCATATGCTCTTGTTTGAGAAAAGGAACATCTAGTACCTTCCTATTGAGAACACCTTTTGAATTTTTAAGGTTTTCAGTAACGATTTTCCAATAAGTGCTTTTATGCGCGGACAGAATCTCTATTGCTTTATCAATTTCTTGCTCGTTAATCGCAATCTGCCCTTTCCAAGCTAATAAAAATTGCTCGTCACATTTATCTTTTATAATACGAGTTTTTTCAAACTGTTCGATAGCATGTTTACATTTAGGCCAGTCATGATTCCCTGCAAGCAATTGAGCGTATTCCAACCAAACATTAGCGGATTGATATTTATTTATATGTAGTTCATACAAAGCAATAGATGCACTAACACCATCAACTTTGGTAAGAATATTAGACAAACATCTTAAATTATAAGGCGATGGGTAGGCGTCAAAATGCTTTTCAGCTTGCTCTTTAGCTTCACCTAATTCGTTCTGTTCATTTAACAACTGAATTTTTAAAGAGGTGAGCCAACTATCTGAAGGCTCAATAACTATTGCCTCATCTATTAAAGACTCAGCCTTAGAATAGTTATTAAATATTCTTTGTATAATTGATTTGAAACCTAGTAGATCCGATTTATGCTTATCAACACTCAAAATAATCGATTCAGCTTCTTTCACAAATTCGTTTGCTAGGATTGGACCTAACTTGTTTAACTTATAGAAAAGCATTCTAATTAGTAAATCAGGACAATTTTTTTCCTCTCGCCACAGTCTTAGTAATAAAGCATCTGACTTTCTGTCTCCACCTAGGTTCATATACAACCTAATAGCAATTAACTTACTTTCACGTTTATCCCATGTTTCTATTGGCCCCCACTCACTTTCAGCTTTAGCTAAAGCGTCATGGTAAAGTCCTACTTTACAAAGGTCTTTGATTGAATCAATGATGGAAGTTGTTAATTTGGGTGCTGAGATGAGATCTGACAAGTGTACTAATCCTTTAATAATATGTTTTTCCTTGAGAAGAAACTTATCATTAAATAATTGTTATTTATATAGTTACACGCTTATTTTGAATTTAGTCGATTACTTGAAAGACAATTATTATTGTAATTTAAACGGGTATTGAAAATTGCAAAAAGTCTGTACTTTTCAGGACGGGCTATTCTTAATACATTGGAAGAATGGGAGTAGTATGTGCACAAGGTTGACGTTCACGCCAATCGTAGTAACCACTTTTAGATACATCAAAAAACGTCAATAATCTTGTGACTTTGATGTCGGCTCTGAGTGTTTCGATGAATCGATATCGGCTTGATGTTCCTCGGCAAGAAACCGTTGCCACTTT
>OJFV01000032.1_pt1 | contig 125667 bp, 115 predicted proteins | sample 1594391 | NCBI WGS metagenome assembly OJFV01 (sample SAMN05416856, study PRJEB24817) | seawater metagenome | isolation source: Sea water | place: Canada:Atlantic | collected 2013-11 | reverse complement strand
TGCCACTCTACCTTTTGGTCCTTCTGCCATTTTAGGATCGCATTGGATGTTAGCTCGGTTCCGTTGTCACTGACCACCATGCAAGGATAGCCGCGACGCTCGGCAATCAGATCCAGCTCACGAGCAACACGAACGCCAGACAATGAACTGTCGACAATCGTTGCCAGGCACTCACGAGAAAAATCATCAATAACACACAAAATACGGAACCGTCTGCCCTTGCCCGACAGGGTATGCTTTGCATACCTGAAAGGAGATTACCAAAGTGTCTGATACGAAGTCCAGGCTCCAACGTTGGTTACATCCTTGCGGTATCGCCATTGGTGCTCTGGTTCCCAAGGCTCTCCTCCTCCCACCACGCTTGCGTACGGTCAATTTCTCCTCCTTGTATAAACAATAAAGCTTCTTCCAATTCAGCTCCCACCCTTCACGTTTGAGCAGAAGGTGGAGGCGGCGGTACCCAAATCGTCTGCGCTCTGATGATAGTTCTACCAACCGTTTACGAAGCTGTGTCTCGTCTGGACGTCTGGACTGGTAGCGATAAACACGCGGGGCAATACCCACAAGTTCACAGGCTTTGCGTTGAGAATAATCTTTCACTTTCACGGCCCAGCTCACTGCTTTTCTTCTGGAGCCAGGCCTTAAAAGTTTTTTCCCAGCATTTCCTTCAAAGTCGCAACATCCAGCATTTGTTCTGCCAGTAACTTCTTGAGTTTCTGATTCTCTGCTTCAAGCGACTTCAAACGCTTTGCTTCAGATACTTCAAGCCCGCCGTATTTTGAACGCCAGTTGTAAAATGTGGCATCGCTTATACCGTGCTTCCTGCAAAGCTCTCTTGCTGACATACCTGCCTGGTGAGTTTTTAAAATACCGATAATCTGCTCTTCGCTGAAACGTGATCTCTTCATTTTCTGTCTCCTTCTTTGGAAAAAGACTAACTCAAAATCGGGGACATTTCAGGGGAGCAGGTCAGCCGTTCCCATGCGTCTTTGAAATTTTGCGATTTGTTCTTTTGCAGTGTGAGAGAGGTGCTCAGCCAGGAGTTTAAGCTCTTCTTTCCTCACAGAACTGCTGCGCCAAGCGAGACCAAGCTTTCGGTGGTTGGCTTGACCGACAAGAGGAGAAAGGCTGACGTTTGTTCCTTCGAGTAATGAGGCTTGGCAAGCGAGAGATGGAAGTAATGTAATGCCAAGGCCATTGGCCACCATATGAACAAGGGTCAGGAGACTTGAGGCCTGTAGAGTTTGTCCTGGTTTGAGATTGTAAGTGTGACAGGCAGCGAGGGCATGGTCTCTGAGGCAATGGCCTTCTTCGAGCAATATCAATTCTTTTTGAAATGCTTGAGTTTCGAGTAGGAGATCAATATCTGATGATTTCATCTTTGTAATAGGATGTTCTTTTGGGTGTGCCAAGAGAAAGGGATCTTCGGCAAGTTCTGTCCATTCAAGTCCGGGTTCATCATAGGGAAATGCCATCAAGGCAGCGTCTAAGGTGCCTTCGCGCACGCGTTTTACCAATCGGGCAGTCTCATCCTCAACAAGATAAAGTCGCAAATCAGGATACTCCTTACGGAGTATTGGGAGGGTTTGAGGAAGAAGATAGGGTGCTATTGTTGGAATTGCGCCTAATCTGAGGTTTCCAGAAAGAGGTTTGTTGCTATGTCGCGCAAGTGTTGCGATTTCTTCTGCTTCTCTTAAGAGGTTTGCTGCACGTTTGGCAATGTCTGTACCGAGCTCTGTAAATAGAACCCGTCGTTTTGTTCGTTCAACCAGTTTGCAATCAAGCAAATTTTCGAGTTCCTGTAATCCCGCACTTAAGGTTGATTGCGTTACGCTGCAAGCATCGGCTGCACGGCCAAAATGCCCATGACGTTCAAGTTCAACGAGATACTTGAGCTGCTTTAATGTCGGCAAATACATATAAATCGATTTTCTCTATTTCTGTGAGAAGAATAACTTGTTGGATCGATTTAATGCAAGGGCGTAGTGTTCTTTCATCAGGCCGGCGCAGCCAACAATCAAATAGCCTCTGCCGGAAACCAATCAAAATTATTTAACTGGCTCCCGACGTTCAAAAGCTGGTTATGGAGAGAAGGTATCGACAATGAAAAATAAGCTAACAACCGCATTTGGTGCTCCAGTAGTCGACAATCAAAACATACAAACCGCGGGCCCACGTGGACCTGCTTTGCTTCAGGATGTTTGGTTCCTGGAAAAAATGGCTCATTTTGACCGTGAGGTTATTCCAGAACGCCGGATGCATGCCAAGGGTTCTGCTGCCTATGGTTCTTTTACGGTTACACAGGATATTACCAAGTACACAAAGGCGAAGATTTTTTCTGAGGTTGGTAAAAAAACTGATATGTTCTTGCGCTTTTCGACCGTGGCCGGTGAACGTGGCGCGGCAGATGCGGAGCGTGATATTCGTGGTTTTGCGATGAAATTTTATACTGAGGAAGGAAACTGGGATTTAGTGGGTAATAATACGCCTGTCTTTTTCCTCCGAGACCCGATGAAGTTCCCGGACCTTAACCACGCTGTAAAACGTGATCCCAAAACCAACATGCGTAGTGCTGATAATAACTGGGATTTCTGGACAAGCCTGCCAGAAGCTCTACACCAGATTACGATTGTCATGAGCGATCGGGGAATTCCTGCTACTTATCGACATATGCATGGCTTTGGCAGTCATACCTTTAGTTTTATCAATGCTGAAAATGAAAGATTTTGGGTCAAATTCCATTTCAAAACCCAGCAGGGTATCCGTAACTTGACCGATGAGGAAGCTGGCGAAATGGTCGGTTCTGACCGTGAAAGCCATCAGCGAGATCTCTATGACGCAATTGAAAACGGTGATTTCCCTAAATGGACTTTGTTTGTTCAAATTATGCCTGAAAAAGAAGCAGGGGCTTACCGCTACAATCCGTTTGATTTGACCAAGGTTTGGCCTAAAGGGGATTATCCGCTTATTGAAGTTGGTGAATTCGAGCTTAATCGTAATCCTGAAAATTATTTTGCCGAGGTTGAGCAGTCCGCATTTAATCCTGGCAATGTTGTTCCTGGGATTAGCTTTTCCCCGGACAAGATGCTCCAAGGTCGTCTGTTCTCTTATGGCGATACCCAACGATACCGCCTTGGGGTCAACCACAGCCAGATCCCGGTCAACGCACCTAAATGTCCATTCCACTCCTATCACAGGGATGGCGCCATGCGCGTAGACAGTAATGCAGGTGCGCGTATTGGCTATGAACCTAATACTGTGGGGGAATGGAATGAACAGCCTGACTTCGCCGAACCACCGCTGTCTATAGAAGGCACAGCTGATCACTGGAATCACAGGGTAGATGAAGACTATTACTCTCAACCGCGAGCTCTGTTTCAGCTAATGTCCGCAGAACAACAACAGGTATTGTTTAAAAATACAGCAGCAAATGTTGGGGGAGCGCGGCTTGAAATCCAGCATAAGCATATTCGCAATTGCTACAAAGCTGATCCAGCTTATGGGGCAGGCCTTGCAAAGGCGCTAGGTTTAAACGCTGAAGAAATTGCTGCCGCGGAATAATTATCATATTTCTCGGTGGTACAAAGGGGAGGATCGCGCCGGATCCTCCCCTTTTTGTTTTTGAACGATCACCAATCAAAACTTGATTAACTTTATCATCAAACTTTTCGGCTACGCTGTAAAAAAATCTAGGAGATAGTCATGCTATACTTCGTTGCGTCGAAAATAATGACCATCAGAAAAAGCATCTTGGGAGTATTTCTGAAGGGTGCCTTTTCTCTTTTTACAGCACTGTCGATCACTATGTTTTCGAGCCAATCTGCAAATGCGGATGGTGAAATAGAGATTCTAGCTGTTCATTTTCCCCCCTTTGAGTTCGAGAAACCCGAAAATGGATTGAAAGGTTTTGATGTCGAAACCGTTGTTGAAGCGTTTCACCGTAAAGGAGTGGTTGCCAAAATTGTCTTTACGCCATGGGCTCGGGCTATAGAAATGGGACGCAAAGGGAAGGCGGCTGGAATACTGTCTTGTGCAAAGAATGCAAAACGTGAAGAATATTTTGCAACGTCCGAACCGATTAGTTTTGCTACTCGAGGGTATTCTGCTCTTGAAAGTAATGAAGTAGGCTCAATTACCAAAATAGAAGACGGGGCAGATTATGATGTCGGTACTGTTATTGGATATGCATCTAGCAAAGAGTTGACCGATGTTGGCATAAAACACGATCTCTCGCCCGATATTAACACCACATTACAAAAATTACGGGCTGGGCGGATCGATCTCTTTTTTAGTGAATTAAATGCCACCAAGTATATGGCGAAACAAATTATTCCTGGTGTCTCGTTAAAACACTACCCCACTAGTCAGAAGGCCTATCATCTCTGTGTCAGTCGGAACTGGCCGGGATCGATTGAATTGCTCACCCTTTTTAATGAAGGGCTTGTTGAAATCCAATCCGATGGTACATACGACAAGATCCACGCAAAATATAAATAACGATAAACTAAGAGTTGGTTTGTTATTTATTTATCTACTTTTAGGTGTCGAATTTTAGGTAAAAATTCTCTCAAAGTAAATATTACAAAGATATTATAGTTAACAGAGCTGTTTTCATTTGATCTTTTGTTTCCTTTTTGCTTTGTCAGGGCAGGAACGGAACTTTCTTATATTAGTGTTTGGTAAATAAGAGTCCGTAGTATCTAGTTTAATACGGGCTTTGTATGACTATCGAGCATTCGAAAGAGTGTGCTCTTACTTCTGAGATACGAAGTAATGTGAGCAACTTATTTTTAGAACATAGCATTGAGGCGGTTCTTGTTACGGATACTGCGGGAAACGTTGTTTATGCTAATCCAGCGGTTTTTCGTAATTTCGGCTATGATTTTCCTGATCTAGTTGATCGGAACATATTTGATTTTATTGATGTGTCCTTGGCCGATAAAACGACACTTCTAACAATAGATGCTCCAGAAGATGTCGAAGAACCCTTTCTCGGTATTTTTCGGACTGCCGTGGATCTATATGTTGATGTCCATTTGCGTTCTTACCTCGTAAAAAATGGTGACCAAACTCAACGGGTTTTTCTTGTCCGTGATATCAGTACTAGGACGTCTATACGCCGCGAGTTGAAATCTTCTCAACGGTTAATGAGCAGTATTGTCGAAGGTGTTGGCGATTCAATTATTGCCGCAGATAAGGATGGCCAACTGACCTTGTTCAACAAGGGGGCTGAGACAACCTTTGGTTATCGTGCTGATGAGGTTCTGGGTAAAAACTTATCAATGCTTATCCCTGCTGATGTTAAGTTAAAGCATCAACAACATTTCTCTAAGCTCGAGGATAGTGACGTACGTACCCGTAATATGGGTATGAGGGGGGGTATCTCTGGTCTTCGGAAAAATGGGGACACATTCCCCGCTGAAGCAACGATAATGCGAATTAGTGAAGGTGATGATCTGGTCTTTGCGGCTGTTGTTCGGGACGTTTCCGAGAGAATTATGGTGCAAGGCGAATTGCAAGAGGCCAAAGAAATGGCTGAAACTTCCAATCAGATGAAATCCTCATTTCTTGCTAATATGAGTCATGAACTTAGAACGCCGCTAAATGCCATTATCGGTTTTTCTGAGTTTATTACCGAAGAGCATCTCGGCAAGTTAGAACATGATAAATATCGTGAATATATTGGTGATATCCTCGATAGCGGGCGGCACTTACTGACCATTGTAAACGATATTCTTGACCTTTCTCGGGTTGAGGCTGGTGAAATACAGCTAAATGAGACAGTTGTATGTATACGCCAAGCAATTCTATCTGCGTATCGTTTTGTAAACCGTCAAGCGAATGCTAAAAACATATCTCTAGACGTCGATTTTGAAGATAACCTTCCGTATCTCTTTGCGGATGAGCGGATTTTGAAACAGGTGGTCATTAATTTGGCAACGAACGCCGTAAAATTTACCCCAGAAGGTGGATCGATAAGGGCGTGTATTAAATCTCTTGGGAATAATGGCCAAATTGCCATTGTAATATCCGATACAGGTATTGGTATTGCCGAAGAAGATTTGGAGCGCGTTATAAAACCCTTTGAGCAGTCTGAATCCAGTTATACCAAGACCATCGAAGGTACTGGGTTGGGATTATCATTGGCGCAGTCTTTGATGGAATTACATGGCGGGGAATTAACGATTGAAAGTGAGCTTGGATCGGGCACCTCCGTTCAACTCACGTTCCCAGCGCAACGCGTAATTTCGTCAACTGATATGAAGCTTCACCTATCAGAAAAGAAGCTGTCGGCGTAAGTTTTTTTATTCCTTCGCGACAGTTTCTTATTTCTCAAGCGTTCTAACTCCATAGTCAAAATGGGAGAGACGTCTTATGAAGCTCAATCAACTAATTCTGCCAACAACAGCGATACTCTTATCAGCCCTTGTTAGTAGTGTGGCAATGGCACGCCCAATCAAGGCAGTTTATGTTTATAAGCCTCATGCTGTTACATCATACAAATACGTTTTACCTGTCCAGGGTGTTGGGCACCCTCATCGTGCCAAACGAAAACGACCCGTTTATATCATCTATACGTCGAGTAAGTTAAAACAGAGACATTTTAGTCGGCTCACGGCGTTACAGCGCGCGAGTTTTGAAAACGCGTTTATTTCAGCAGTTTCTAATTCGAATGGTGGACCTGTCTACTGGAACGCAAATGGGACATCTGGGTCCATAAGTGTCATTAAAGACACTTCCCTTGCGGATGGGTGCAGATCTTATATGCAAACTGTGAAGATTAACGGAAAATCAGAGAAAATCAGAGGTATTGCCTGTCGACAAGTTGATAGTAGTTGGAAGATTATTTCCTGATAATCGACTGGTTTTGTAGGTAAAAATAAGGTGGTCTTAGAAGACATGAAAAAGGCAGAGCTTAAATCAGCTCTGCCTTAAGAAGGAGGTGTCGTCAATTTATTATTAATTTTGAACGCGATAGTCTTCCTCTGGGAAGAATAGGTAATCTTGATCTTCACCCACGGCATTGTGGCAATCGGCACAAAATTTAACTTTTTTGGAATTCACACCATTGGTTTCACCAAAGATTTTTCCGTTTGGCGTGATGAGTGTATATTTCCAGTCGCCGTCTTCTGGGCTAAAGCCTGTGGCCATTTTTTCCATAAGGAAAAGAGGTCCCGGTTTTACGCCTTTCTTAGTAACTTTAAAGCTGTCTTTGGCGACGATTGCCCCCACTGGAAGCGTTCCTATGTCTTCGTATTTTCCGTAAGCTTTTGCCAAGTCGTTGGCGTAGTTATGTACAAATCGCCCGCCATGGGTGCTGGATTTATGCGGTCCGACTGTGTAGCGATCCCAATTAAAATAATCTGTTGAGACTGGGTGTCCTGATTTAGCGTAACCAGCCTGGAGTTTCGGAGAGAGTGCTTCGTAGTGCTCTATGACTTTCTCATCGGAAATTTCTTCGGCAGTCACAATTGCAGGAGCAATAAATAAAGCTGGTAGAAAGGCTGCACTTAGAGCCAATAACTTAAGAGTAGGTTTGATCGCTTTTGTCATCTGGGTGTTCTCCGGTTTCCTGACTTTCACCGATTTTCTTAAGTACCCGTATTATCGGTGTTTTGTTCCTATTTTAGATAACACCCTTACAAAAAAATGGGAGTAAAGCCTCTTCACGATCAAGTGAGATCGGAGCTCTAAGGGCTTCTTTGATGAGGGTTAAACCGAAAAGGGCCGCAACTTAGAAGTTACGGCCCTTTGTCATTAATAGACGCCCTGTTATTCAGCTGCGACTGCCAGAGGCTCTATCCTAGCTGCGCTGTATTTGAACTCAGGGATTTTACCAAAAGGATCAAGTTTCGGATTTGTCAGCATGTTTGCCGCGGCTTCTGAGAAGCAGAACGGCATAAAGATCATGCCTTCTGGTACTTCACGATCCTGCCGGACTTTCAGACTTACAGTACCACGGCGCGTGGTGACTGAGACCCAATCACCAGCATCAACGCCGAGACTATTCATATCCAGGCGATTGACGAAGACAACGGCTTCTGGCTCAAGATTATCAAGAACTTCAGAACGACGGGTCATCGCACCTGTATGCCAGTGCTCAAGCAACCGACCTGTTGTGAGTACCAGTGGGAATTCCTTATCCGGAAGTTCAGCTGGATCGATAAGCGCCGTTGAAACCAGTTTTCCCCGCCCAGAAGCGGTTGGGAAACCTTGGGCAAAGAGGATCTCTGTTCCAGGGCCGTCTTCGCTGGAACAAGGATAGGTCACAACTTCTTCACGCTCGAGACGTTCCCAAGTAATGTTGTTTAGAGATGGCATGATCTGAGCCATTTCATTGAACACTTCTTTAGGATGAGTGTAGGACCAATCAAGACCCATGCGTTGAGCAAGTTGTTGGATCAGTTCCCAATCCTGACGTGCTTCACCTGGAGGAGACACAGCTGCACGACCAATTTGGACCTGGCGGTTTGTATTGGTAAAGGTTCCATCTTTTTCAGCATGAGCTGATGACGGTAAAATCACATCTGCATGCCAAGCCGTTTCGGTCATGAAGATATCTTGAACCACAAGATGATCCAACATTGAAAGGGCTTCACGCGCATGGTGTTGATCAGGATCCGACATCGCAGGGTTTTCGCCCTGAATGAACATGCCCGTGACGTTGCCATCGTGGATTGCGTCCATAGTTTCTACGACAGTCAGACCTTTTTGTCGGTCGAGTTCCATGCCCCAGAAGTCTTCCATACGAGTACGGATTTCCTCGTTTTCAACTGGCTGGTAATCTGGATACAACATCGGGATCAAGCCAGCGTCGGAAGAGCCCTGAACGTTGTTTTGTCCTCGAAGCGGGTGCAAGCCTGTACCTGGGCGGCCGATCTGTCCTGTGATCAAGGACATTGCAATCAAACTGCGGACGTTGTCTGTGCCATGAGTGTGCTGAGAGACACCCATTCCCCATAGAATGAGAGAGGCTTCTGATGTGGCATAAACCCGTGCGGTTTCACGTAATGTTTGGGCATCAATACCACAGATTTCAGCCATATCTTCAGGAGAGAAATCTTTGATGTTGGCTTTTAGCTCTTCGAAGCCTTCGGTGTTGGCTTGAACATACTGAACATCATAGAGGTTCTCTTCGATGATGGTATAAATCATCGCATTGAGCATCGCGACATCGCGGCCAGGCTTAAATTGCAGATGTTTGTCTGCGTATTTTACCAAGTTTTGACCGCGAGGATCCAAGACGAACAAATGCTTTTTTGGATCCTTGGCAGCTTGTTTAATATAGCTTGCAGCTACTGGATGGTTTTGTCCTGGACGACAGCCAATGATGATGATGCATTCTGCTTCAGCCACTGACGTGAAAGGTGCGGATACGGCACCAGAGCCAACACCTTCCATGAGCGCGGCCACGGAGGACGCATGGCAAAGACGGGTGCAGTGATCAACGTTATTGCTGCCAAATCCTGTACGGACCAGTTTCTGGAAAAGATAAGCTTCTTCGTTAGAGCCTTTCGCAGAGCCAAAACCCGCTAGGGATTTAGGACCTTTTTCGTTACGAATTTTGCTGAGGCCGGAAGCTGCGCGCTCAAGAGCTTCTTCCCATGTCGCTTCTCTGAAATATTCTGAGAAGTCATTATCGGGAACACCGATGTCCCAACCTCGTGGTGCATCATCGCGACGGATGAGCGGCTTGGTCAGACGATTGGCATTGTGAATGTAATCAAAGCCGAAACGTCCTTTAACACAAAGGCGTTTTTCATTCGCAGGACCGTCGCGGCCATCAACTTTAATAATTTTATCGTCTTTGACATGGACTTCGGTCTGACAACCTACACCACAGAACGGGCAGACAGAGTTAATGATCTCATCAGCATAATCTTCCCGCTGGCCTGCGTCATTAAGCAGGGCACTTTCCATAAGCGCGCCCGTTGGACAAGCTTGTACACATTCACCACAAGCGACACATGTGCTTTCACCCATGTCAGCACCAAAATCAAAGACAATGCTTGATTTGGAACCACGGAAGGCCATGCCGATAACATCGTTGACCTGAACATCACGACAGGCACGGACACAGAGGTTACAGTTGATGCAAGCATCAAGATTTACGGCGATCGCCGTGTGGCTTAAATCAGCTGCTGGACGCTCATGAGCTGGGAAGCGGCTGGAAATAACGCCAATATCAGAAGCCCAGTTCCAAAACTTAGAATTTGGTTCGTGAGTTTCTTCACGCTTGGGCTGGTCCGCAACAAGGAGTTCAAAAACCATTTCCCGTGCTTTTTTTGCACGTTCGGTTGCGGTGTTAACAACCATGCCTTCAGCAGGCGCTCTTATGCAAGATGCAGCAAGAGTACGTTCCCCTTCGATCTCCACCATACAGGTACGGCAGTTACCATCGGCTTCGTAACCAGGCTCAGGTTGGAAACAAAGGTGAGGGATTTCAGTACCAAGACGATCAGCAACCTGCCAGATTGATTCGCCCGGACTGGCTATTACTTGGTCACCGTTTAGTGTGAAGCTTACCGGCTTATCATTTGTCATAACGGACATTATAGTTCCTCCGGAAAGTGTTTCATCACTGACAGCAATGGATTAGGGGCGGCCTGCCCCAATCCGCAGATGGATGCATCCATCATGACAGTTGAGAGCTCTTTTAGAAGATCCTGATCCCAGGTCTCTTCTTCCATGAGGCTAACAGCCTTTTCAGTACCGGTACGACAAGGAGTACACTGACCACAGCTTTCGTCTTCGAAAAAGCGCATCAAATTCATCGCGACTTCGCGTATATTGTCCTGGTTCGAAAGGACGATCACAGCAGCCGAACCGATAAAACAATCGTGTTCTTGCAAGGTGTCAAAATCAAGGGGGATATCCCCAAGAGATGCTGGCAGAATACCACCCGAAGCTCCACCAGGGAGATAGGCTTTGAATTCCTGACCATCAACCATACCGTCGCAATATTCTTCGATAAGTTCTTTGATGGTTATACCTGCAGGTGCAAGCTTAACACCTGGGTTTTTAACACGCCCAGAAACAGAAAATGATCTCAGACCTTTGCGGCCGTTACGGCCGTGGCTTGTAAACCAGTCTGGTCCCTTTTCAATAAGGTCGCGAACCCAATACACGGTCTCAATATTGTTTGTGAGGGTGGGGAGCCCAAAAAGGCCAACCTGAGATGGGAAGGGAGGTTTGTGTCTAGGGAAGCCTTTTTTGCCTTCAATGGATTCAATCATTGCTGATTCTTCACCACAGATATAGGCGCCAGCTCCACGGCGAAGATCGAGTTTTATGCCGTTGTTCAGGCCCTCAGCATAAATACGTTCGATTTCTTTGTTGAGCAGTTTGATAACCGCGGGATATTCATCACGGATATAGATGTAGCTGGCTTCTACTTCGCCGACCCAGGCCCCGATGAGCATGCCCTCAAGGAAGCGGTGCGGATCAGTCTCAAGATAGTGGCGGTCTTTAAACGTTCCGGGCTCACCTTCATCACCGTTGATGGCCATCAAGCGAGGTTTTGGTTGCTGACGAATGATGCTCCATTTCAGCCCTGTCGGGAAACCTGCGCCACCGAGACCGCGTAGACCTGTATTCTTTAACAGATCAACAATTTCATCGCGATCATATTTGCCTTCATAGCATTCACGAAGAACCTTATAGCCACCATCGGCGACATAGGCGTCATAATCTCTGTAGTCGACCTTGGCGGGGTGGATGTCTTTGTTTTCTGTAACAGCCGTGATTTTCTCAACAGTCGCATGTTCAACGTGGTTGTGACCAACCTCAGCCACCGGCGCACAATCACAACGCCCCATACATGGAGCGGTAATCACGCGTACATTTTTTGCAACGGCTGCAGGAAGGTCTTTAAGAATGTCTTGAGCCCCAGCCATTTCGCAGCTTAGGCTTTCGCATACCCGAACAGTAATTTCGGCCGGTGCGGTCTCACCGTCGAGCACGATATCGAAGTGTGCATAAAAAGAAGCCACTTCATATACTTCGGCCATCGGCAGTTTCATCTCATCTGCGAGGGCCTGTAAACGCCCAGCAGAAAGGCTGCCAAATGTATCTTGAATCAGGTGCAAGTGCTCAATTAAGAGATCTCTTTGGCGCGATTTATTGCCCAGTAGGGATTTAATTTCCTCCTGCGCTTTATTCTCAAGCTGCCGCCCCTTGGCGAAAACAGGGGGCTTCCGACGTCCTGATCCTGGGTGGATCTGACGCTTTACAGGAGGATTATCCTTCTTAGAGGAAGAATCCAAGACAATACTATCCGACATTACTCATGCTACTCCACGACATTCGGCCTTAATTTTAAGGCACGCTGCACCGGTTAATCCGGCCTTACTATTTCTCATATTCGGTATCAATTCACCCGGGTACTAGCTTTAGTATAGCTTAGTCGCATCGTGCGGTTCTATCGTATTCCCGAAGCTTTCTGTGCCATTTTATAGTGCTTTATCTGTAATGGATAGTAAGGACCCATTCGCAAAGTCCTATGCTTTAATAGGGTTTTGCTATTAGTATGCATTTGTCTGAACAGAGCAGTCTACCATGTGGTTTATTTCAGATGGGTTTTTTTGTCGCCTTATCTGTGTTTTAATTTACTGATGTCGTAGAGTTTATCTCAAGATTGTTTCCCGTTTTTTGTGTGAGATTTTTATAAGTAATGAATAGTAAAATTGATTTTCGTGTTCTCGAGCTTCTTTCATCCCGCCTGTGCCATGATCTTGTCGGGCCGGTTGGCGCCGTCAACAACGGTCTCGAACTTATGGAAGATGATTCTTTTGGCATGGCAGATGATGCCCTTAAACTTGCGTCGTCATCAGCCACACAGGCAGCAGCGACTTTACAGTTTTACAGACTTGCGTATGGGCTTGCTGGGAGTCGTATGGGAAGTGACTACGCGACTTTGAACCAGTTAGCTGTAAATTATCTTGCACACACAAAGGTCGATTTTAGCTGGCCCAGTTTACAGGCCCCGGAAGGACTGCCTGATAATGGCGGGAAAGTGCTACTCAACCTTATTGCTTTTGGCGTTGAGATGCTTCCTCGCGGTGGAACAATTACCGCGCTTAGCGGCAATTCTGATACCGGAACTTTCGTTGCTGTCACTGTCGCAGGAGAATCGGTTTCGATTCGGGAAGAAGTTCTCGAGGCTCTTAAGGATGATGTTGATCCTGAAAACCTAACGCCGCGCAATGTTCACGCTTATTTTACTCGTTTTCTTGCAAAGAGAAGCAATTCCGACCTTTTAATTAATAATTCTGTCGATGGACATGTCCAATTAATCGTATCATTCTAAAAAATAATGCGAATAAGTCTCATTTTCTCTGTTGAACTATTGCGAATGATTTGCAATATTCTTTTTAGTTTCGCAGAGAGTTTAAGCTCTTGAATAATTTTAATGTCACTTTGAAGTGATCATAATAGGAGACAGTCGATATGAAGGCTGCTTGGTTAGCTACAACAGCTATGCTCACAGCTGCTGCTTTCAGTAGTACAGTTGTTCATGCAGAAGAAGTTGTGAATGTATATTCATCGCGCCATTATCAGACAGATGATGCACTTTATGGCAACTTCACCAAAGAAACCGGGATTAAGGTTAACTTGATCGAAGGTAAGGGTGCGGCTCTTATCGAACGTATTAAAAGTGAAGGTGCTAACAGCCCCGCTGACGTTTTGATTACCGTAGATGCTGGTAACTTGTGGCGTGCAGAACAAAAGGAAATCTTCCAGTCCGTTTCCTCTTCTGAACTTGATGCTCGAATTCCTGTAAATTTACGTCACCCTAACCGCAAGTGGTATGGCCTTTCTACTCGCGCCCGTATGATCTTCTTTGATAATTCAAAAATTAAAGCGGGTGAAATTTCAAGTTATGAAGATCTTGCCGATCCAAAATGGAAGGGCAAAGTCTGCATCCGAAAAAGCTCCAACATCTATAACCAGTCTCTTCTGGCCTCTATGGTCGAAGAGAAGGGCGAAGCGGCAGCTGAAAAATGGGCCGCTGGCGTTGTTGCCAACTTTGCCCGCCAGCCTGTAAAGGGTGATACCAACCAATTACGTGGCATTGGTTCTGGCGAGTGCGAGATTGCCGTTGCAAATTCATATTACTTTGTGCGTTTGCAAACAAAGCCAAAAGATCAGGATAAAGACCTTGCTGGCAAACTTGGGTATGTATTCCCTAATCAGGCTAATCGCGGTACGCACGTAAATATTTCTGGTGCTGGCGTTGTAAAGTCTTCTCCAAACAAAGAGTCTGCTGTTAAGTTTCTTGAATATCTTACAAGCAACCAAGCTCAGAGTTACTTTGCTGATGGAAACAACGAGTTTCCAGTCGTAGACGGTGTTGCTCCAAACTCAGCGGTCAAAGCTCTCGGTGAGTTCAAGGTCGATAAAATCAATGTATCTGTATATGGTAAAAACCAGGTTACAGCTCAAAAAATCTTTGACCGGGTTGGTTGGAACTAAAACTATATTCCTCTTGGAATATTGAAGTTAGTGTTTCAAAGAAACCTTTGTCATTACGTATGAAAAAGCCCCCCGGACTAGACCTAGTCCGGGGGGCTTTTTGTAAAATGAATTGAAACCAATAGATAGATGTTTTGGGTTGTCTGTCCTACTTACTCACTTACTTACTTACTGTTTATTCAGTGTGGCCGGGACGGTCTCTAAATCAGTTGTTTAATGAATAAAGACACCTTGATCGAATTCAGGTTTTGCCCTGTTGGCTCCCAGCTCGGCTTTTCGAAATTGCTCTGGTGAGAAGTATCAGGGGAAGAATCCCGACAAGAACAATCGTTAGTGATGCCGTAGATGACTGAGACAATCGCTCATCTGATGCCAAATTATAAGCGTGTACGGCGAGGGTATCAAAATTGAACGGGCGCATGACGAGTGTCGCTGGCAGCTCTTTCATGACATCAACAAATACAACGAGGCCAGCCGTCATAAGGCTACCACTCATAATTGGGATATGAACTTGCCAGAGGGTTTTGAGAGGACCTAGACCGAGTGTACGTGATGCATCTTCCATACTTGGGCGGATTTTTCCAAGGCCGCTTTCCACGGTATTAAGAGAGACAGCAAGAAAGCGGACGAGATAAGCAAATACAAGTGCGGCGATGGACCCGGTCAGAAGTAACCCTGTAGAGATGTCAAACGTTGCCCTCATCCAAGCATCGAAAGAATTATCCAAGACGGCAAGTGGGAATAGAGTTCCGATCGCGACAACTGTCCCTGGAACGGCATATCCCATTGAGGCGATACGCGTCGCCCATTTTGAAATTATATTTGGTTGCATCCTATTTGTGTAAGCCAGGAATACACCAATGATTACAGCAGTAAAGGCGGTGACTGCCGCAAGGGTAAAGCTGTTAAAGGCAAGTCTGAAGAATTTGGGGCCAAACTGTTCGTCACCTAAGCTGAGCGTCATATCAACAAGGATGATAGCGGGTAGAAGGAACCCGAGAAACAAAGGGAGCGCACAAGAACAAATGGCAAGAAAACTCTTTAGCCCTTTAAGTCGATAGTCAGGTAAATTTTGATATCTATTGGTCGCATGGTGATACTTAGATCTTCCTCTACTGACTTTTTCCAGGACGAAAACGGTTAGTATAAAAAGCAATAGATAGGTCGAAAGCTGTCTTGCTGCAGGGAGATCTCCCATGTTTGTCCAAGCATTCATAATCCCAGTTGTGAAGGTTTGAACGCCAAAAAAGGAAACAGTGCCAAAATCAGCCAGCGTTTCCATTAATGCGAGAGAGGTTCCGCCAATAATTGCAGGACGGGCCAGGGGGAGAGCAACACGAAAAAAGCTACCCCAAGCACTACAGCCAAGTGTTCTCGATACCTCGAGAGCACAAACAGATTGTTCAAGGAAAGCGGCCCTCGCTAACATATAGACATAAGGATAGAGGACGAGGGACAACATTAAAATTGCTCCACCCATCGAACGGACCTCGGGAAACCAGTACTCTTTGAATTCAACAGAGAAAACATCTCTTATCATAGCTTGTACTGGGCCACTGACTTGCAAAAAGTCTGTGTAGGTATAGGCCATGACGTAAGCTGGAACCGCAAGAGGGAGAATGAGGGCCCATTCGAAAAAGCGGTGGCCTGGAAATCGACACATCGTAACAAGCCATGCTGTGCCAGTGCCAATAATGGCGACAAGAATGCCGACGCCGATGGCCAGTACGGACGTATTTATGAGATAATTTTCGAGAACCGTACTAACTAAGTGGTCCCAAACATCACTCTTTGTCGTAAAGCCTGCACTGATAACATTGAGTATTGGAAAAGCAAAAATTGACGCAACGGCCAAGGCTATCCACGTCCAGGAACCTGTTTTTCTCTTGGATCGAATTTTAAGGTTATCTTTGTTAACCACATTCGGGTTTTGTGGCATTTCTCTCGAATCCGTCAAACTTTTTTCATACTGAACTTCTAATTAGTAACGAGTCTCAATTGAGAGCATGAGCTAATCTCTCAAGCTAGGGCTTGTAAAGGATAAAGCGCCATAAAATATTATCCCTAGGGCTTTAAAATCATTAAATTATGTATCTTTCCAATTAAAGTTAACAAAGGATGGCGATTGGGTAAGAGGTTATTAATCTTCCTTTGCCAAGCTTGTGCATGAATGAACAGCGGATTGCAGCTTTGTTGTGTCCGTAGTGCTTGATCAAGATGGAATGGAAGCGCAGTTATGGATGATCTTTTGAGCGAGTTTCTGACTGAGACCGGTGAAGGCCTCACGACACTCGATGTGGAACTTGTTAAGCTCGAACAGAACCCAAACGACAGTGAATTGCTGGGTAATATTTTCCGGCTTATGCATACGATTAAGGGTACTTGTGGGTTTCTTGGGTTGCCAAGGTTAGAGTCCGTGGCCCATGCCGGTGAAAATATCATGAACAAATTTCGTGATAAAGAGCTGTCGGTTACTCCCACGGGTGTGTCTCTAATTTTAGAATGTTTAGACCAAATTAGAGATATTTTGCAAACTCTAGAAGCGACGGAGAAAGAGCCTGAGGGTGATGACACCGATCTTATTAACCGTCTTAATGCTCATGCGGAAGGTGGAGATCAGGCTGCTGTACCTGAAGCAGTAGCCCCGGCTCCGGCCCCAGTTGAATCTGTTGCTGATGCGAGTGAAGTTGATGGCGATGATGAAGAAGATGAGCTGGAAAAGGCTTTCAGATTAGCTCTTGGACCTGATGAGCTTGCTGCACAAGCCGCAGAAGTGGCAGCTCCTGAGCCTGCGCCAGAACCCGTCGCCGAAGTTGTCGAGCTGAAACCCGCTCCTGCTCCAAAATCCGTTCCCAAGAGTGCACCACCTGCAGCACCTGCCGCAGAGTCTACAACCTCAGTCGCCAATCAGTCCATTCGTGTAAGTGTCGAGGTTCTGGAAAACCTCATGACTATGGTTTCTGAGCTGGTGTTAACGAGAAACCAAACACTACAAATTCTACGGGCTCATAAAGAAAGTGATTTTGCGACGCCACTACAACGCTTAAATCATGTGGTTTCTGATCTGCAAGAAGGGGTTATGAAAACCCGTATGCAGCCTATCGGTAATGCCTGGGCTAAGTTGCCTCGTATTATCCGTGACCTTTCTCATGAACTAGACAAAAAAATTGATCTGGTTATGAAGGGGGCTGAAACAGAACTTGATAGGCAAGTGCTTGAGTTGATCAAGGATCCTCTGACCCATATGGTCAGAAACTCTGCTGATCACGGCCTGGAAATACCAAGCGAGCGTATTGCTGCGGGTAAACCTGAAACGGGTCAAGTCATCTTGAATGCGTTTCATGAAGGCGGTCACATTATCATTCAAATTTCAGATGATGGTAAGGGCCTGAATACCGACCGTATCAGAGCGAAATGTCTCGAAAATAATCTAGCGTCTGAAGCTGATCTGGAAGCTATGAGCGATCAGCAGATTCAACAGTTTGTTTTTAGGGCTGGGTTTTCAACTGCAGCCGCGGTAACCGCAGTATCTGGCCGTGGTGTTGGTATGGATGTTGTCCGCACCAATATTGAGAAAATTGGTGGTACTGTCGAGCTCAGTTCTACAGAGGGTAAAGGTACGATTTTTACCATTAAAATCCCTCTGACACTGGCGATTGTATCTGCGCTTATTGTTGAATGCTGCAAAGAACGCTTTGCCATTCCTCAGCTGTCTGTTGTTGAGCTTGTTCGAACCTCAGCTCACTCGGAGCACAAAATAGAACACATAAGTGAGACACCTGTTCTCCGTTTAAGAAATCGATTGTTGCCACTTGTTACCCTGCGAGATTTATTAAAATTATCTGATCCTGAAGCGGAAGGTGAACAAGGGGAAACCACTGAATTACGTGAAGACAACTTCATTGTCGTTTCTCAAGTGGGCACTTACACTTTTGGTATCATTGTCGACCGTGTTTTCGATACAGAGGAAATCGTTGTCAAACCAGTTGCGCCAATTCTTCGGGATATTCAATTGTTCTCAGGGAATACAATTCTTGGCGATGGCGCAGTGGTTATGATTTTGGATCCCAATGGCATCGCTGCTGCAACTGGTGAAATCGCTGTTGCTGATGCGGATATGGGTGGCTACGAAGATCGTCATGCTGCAGCGGGTGAAGAGAAGGTGGCTATGCTTGTCTTCCGATCCGGAGAAGGAGCACCAAAAGCGGTACCATTAGCCTTGATTGCCCGCCTTGAAGAAGTTGACCTTACACACGTTGAGAGTTCAGGCGGACAGCATGTTGTACAATACCGTGGACAGTTAATGCCATTGATTCCAATGCAGCCTGATATGAAATTGGAAAAAGAAGGCCGTCAACCCGTCCTTGTTTTCTCAGACAGGGAAAGGTCAATGGGACTGGTTGTCGATGAAATCATTGATATCGTCGAAGACCGAATGAACGTCGAGCTTAGCGCTGAAAAGCAAGGTTATATTGGCAGTGCCATTATCGCTGAAAAAGCAACAGATGTTGTCGACGCTGGGTTTTATCTAACCCAGGCCTATCCCGATTGGTTTGGTTCCGAATCAGGTAAAGAAAACTTTGAGAGCGATCGCTCTCGTATCTTACTTGTCGATGATAGCCCATTCTTCCGCAACTTGCTGATGCCAATGTTATCAGTGGCGGGGTATGATGTGAAAGCTGTTGAATCAGCAAGCGATGCTTTATCTCTTTGTGAAGATGGCGAGACTTTCGATGTCATTATTTCCGATATTGAAATGCCAGGTATGAACGGGTTTGAATTTGCCGAGGCAGTTCAAGAGAACCATCGTTGGTCAAAAATTCCGATGGTTGCACTTTCGGCTTTTGCTTCTCCCGCCGATTTGGTTAAGGGGCGTGCCGCAGGATTTAGAGATTATGTTTCAAAGACAGACCGTGGTGCTTTGCTGACGACGATCCAAGATACAATTGCGGAACTCAAAGGCGCTGCCTGAGATAAATATTAGAAAGAGTAATGCTGTGAGTGATAACTACCAAGAAAACGAAGATTTTGTTACTTTCTTTATCGCGGGCCAACTCTTTGGCGTGCCTGTATTAAGAGTACAGGACATCATTAATCCACAACGGATTACGCCTGTTCCTCTGGCTCCTCCTGAAATTGCAGGGTCCTTAAATCTACGAGGTCGAATTGTTACTGCAATTGACGTTCGTAAGAGACTGGGGTTGCCCGCAAGAGAGGGTAAAGACTGTATGAGTATCGTTGTTGAAAATGGAAATGACCTTTATAGCTTGATGGTTGATAGTGTCGGCGAGGTTCTTGCCGTTGATGAGAGTTCTTTTGAACGAAATCCACCAACTCTAGATCAACGCTTTAGAGATTACTCTCAAGGTATCTACCGCCTTGATGGTCGGTTGTTGGTAATTCTCGATGTTAATCGCTTTTTGGATTATGGTCGTAGTGCTGATGCTGCATGATAATTCTCTTCAGGTTAATTGAGTTCAGAAATTTGGATAATATAAAACAAGTTGGAGCAATAATATGAAGACCTGTTTGGTTGTCGATGACTCCAAAGTCGTGCGAATGGTCGCTCGGAAAATTCTTGAAGGATTGAATTTCCAGGTTGAAGAAGCAGAGGATGGTCAAAAAGCCTTGGATGCGTGTAATGCTTCCATGCCTGACGCCGTTTTGCTTGATTGGAATATGCCGGTCAAAGATGGGTTGGAGTTTCTGAAAGATCTCCGGGTTTTGCCGGACGTGGAGCAGCCAATTGTCGTATTCTGTACGACTGAAAATGATATGCAACACATTCAGCAGGCCATTGCTGCTGGGGCCAATGAATATATTATGAAGCCCTTTGATAGCGACATCATTGAGTCGAAATTTATACAGGTGGGCCTTATTTAATGCCCTTGTCCATGAATTCATCTACTACTGATAAAGTTGAAAAATCGGACAATGCCTACCGGATTATGGTTGTTGATGATTCTGCCGTAATCCGCGGTCTTCTTACGAGAATTCTGGAGAGTGATCCTAATGTTACAGTGGTTGAGTCTGTACCAAATGGAGAAATTGCAGTTAAGCGTTTAGGTACTAAAGATATAGATGTCATTGTGCTGGATATAGAAATGCCAGTTATGGATGGCTTGACGGCTTTACCAAAATTGCTTGAGGTAAATCCTGGCGTTCAAATAATCATGGCGTCAACACTGACGCGTAAGAACGCCGAGATTAGTTTACGCGCGATGCGCTTGGGTGCTGCTGATTACATACCAAAACCAACAAGTTCTGGTGCCTTGACCAAGGCCAGCGATTTTAAATATGAGTTAGTAGAAAAAGTTAAGGCTCTTGGCCAAGTTGCCCGTGGTGGGAAGAAGGCTCCCTTGCCTTCGGCAGGAACTGGACAGTCAAGAACCAAGGCTAAAATTCCCCCCGCACCGACGAGTTTATATCCGAATAGAAATATTGTCTTGAGAAAAGAGGCTATTCAAAAACCTGATCTTTTGGCAATCGGTAGTTCGACAGGTGGCCCACAGGCTTTATTTGATGTTCTTGGTAATCTTGGTGCTATTACTCAGCCAGTTGTAATTACCCAGCATATGCCAGCAACGTTCACTGCTTTATTGGCAGAGCACATTTCCCGTATCGCCTCAATGCCAAGCAAAGAGGGTGAAGATGGGGAAGTTCTTAAAGGTGGAAATATCTACCTTGCACCTGGTGGATACCATATGGTTTTTGAAAAGAAGGGGGCTGATACAGTCATCCGCTTGAACCAAGAACCGCCGGAGAATTTTTGCCGGCCTGCAGTTGATCCGATGTTAAGAAGTTTATCTAAAATTTATGGCTCTCGTCTTCTAGTACTTATTTTAACGGGCATGGGAAGCGATGGTCTACGAGGTTCCGAAGTTGTGACAGCCGCAGGCGGCTCAGTCATTGCTCAGGACGAACAAACAAGTGTTGTATGGGGTATGCCTGGAGCTGTAGCGACAGCTGGACTTTGTTCCGCAGTTCTTCCTATTAAGGAAATGGCTTCCAATGTACGACAACTTGTTCTGAGGTCGGCGGCATGAACGTGAGTGATTTCGAATATATTTCCCAGTTTCTAAAGAAACGTTCTGGGCTAGTGCTTAGCCAAGACAAAGCATACTTGTTAGAAAGTCGCTTAAACCCTGTGGCAAGGAAGTGGAATCTTAGCGGTTTCGATGAACTTGTCCAAAAAGTTAGAGCGTCTAATGACGAGCGCATCCTGAGTGATATCACAGAAGCGATGACGACAAACGAGTCGTTCTTCTTCCGCGATCAAAAACCATTTGATCTGTTCAAAGATATGGTTCTCCCCCAACTGCTTGAGAAAAGGGCCGGAAGTAAAACGATCCGGATATGGTCTGCTGCTTGTTCTAGCGGGCAAGAGCCATATACCTTGGCAATGCTTCTGAAAGAAGCTGGCCCTGCTCTTGCTGGGTGGAAAATAGAGATTGTTGCGACCGATTTATCTAACGACATTCTGAATAAAGCCAAAGAAGGCGTTTATACTCAGTTTGAAGTACAAAGAGGTTTGCCTATTAATCTGTTGGTGAAATATTTTCAACAGGCTGGTGATCGGTGGCAGATTGATAGCTCTATTCGTAATATGGTGACATTTAAGCCATTCAATCTTCTCGAAAGTCCTTCTATGCTTGGGAAATTCGATGTTGTTTTCTGTCGAAATGTTCTCATTTATTTCGAGCAAGCAACCAAGTCGACGGTTTTGGCTAAAATTGCTAAGCAAATGCCAGATGATGGTTTTCTATATCTTGGTGGTGCAGAAACAGTCCTCGGTATTTCTGATGACTTTCAGTTGATACCTGGAAAACGTGGAATTTATGGCCTTGTACGTAATGGTCAATCCGCTAGTCGAGCAACCGCATAGAGAATTATCTATAAATGAGTACAGCAAAGCCCGGAACGATAAACGTTCCGGGCTTTGCTGTTTTTGCTTTGTTAAATTTGGTAGTGAGTAAAGGAACCAGCCGTAACTTAGTTCCTTAAATTATATGTCTTTACGCCGAAACTAGATGTGGCGTATCAACGCTTTGTTCAACAGGATCCCTTAGAACATAACCTCTACCCCAAACGGTTTCGATATAGTTTTCGCCACCGGTTGCATTTGAGAGTTTCTTGCGGAGTTTACATACAAAGACGTCAATAATTTTTAGTTCGGGTTCATCCATACCACCATAAAGATGGTTCAGGAACATTTCCTTGGTAAGAGTTGTACCTTTGCGTAGAGAGAGAAGCTCTAAAATACCGTACTCTTTACCTGTGAGGTGCAGTAATTTGTTTTCTACTTCTACGGTACGTGTGTCGAGGTTTACTTTAAGCTTGCCAGTATTAATGACTGATGCAGCGTGTCCTTTAGAACGACGGACAATAGCCTGAATTCTTGCGATCAATTCGCGCTTGTCAAAGGGTTTGGTCAAATAGTCATCGGCACCGAATCCAAGGCCTTTGATCTTGTCGTCAAGGCCGTTAAGACCTGACAAAATCAATATAGGGGTTTCTACCCTAGAGGCTCTTAAGCGTCGAATTACTTCATAACCATCCATATCGGGGAGCATAAGATCCAGGATAATAATATCATAATCGTAAATTTTACCAATCTCGAGCCCGTCTTCACCCATATCTGTTGAGTCGCAGACATATCCTTCCGACTTCAGCATCATTTCGATGCCTTGGGCTGTTGGGGCATCATCTTCTACTAACAGGACTCGCATAATAAATTCCGGTCATTAATGTTGGTTAAGTGAATATGAATGTCGTTAACCATTTTCGGTAAGGAATATTAACAAAACCTTACCAAAAACATCTCTAGGTTGGAAAATAGGGTAAAATTTATGTTTTATTTTAATTAAAATGCAAAGTTTCTTCAAAATTTTGATTTTTTGGAAAGAATCAGTGGTTAAACTGATGTTAAGTGGAATATGAAAAAATCAAATTATCGTACTCCAAAATTAATTCATGAATTGGGTATTTGAGCCCCATAGACAGAATTTAGCATTTTAAGCATAGGTAGAATTCGGAAATGACTCTTAAAAGTCTGGCCAGGGAAATTTCAGAGCTTTCTGATTATCAAGTATACGGGAGAGTATCTGGTGTATTGGGCATGCTGGTCGAACTCTCTGGGCTCGATCGTCTTTTAGTAATTGGATCTCGTTGTATCCTGATTGCGAGAGATGAGAGAAAGGTGCCCTGCGAAGTCATCGGTTTTCGACAAGGCCATGCTTTACTGCTTCCTTTTGGTTCACTTGAAGGTATTGGCTTGGGGTGTAAGGCTGTCTTGGCTTCCAGTGAACCTTCTATTCATCCATCAGATGCTTGGCTTGGCCGCGTAGTGAATGCGCTGGGGGATCCCATTGACGGAAAGGGGCCCCTACCTATGGGGCCTGATCCTTATAAAGTAAGAAGATCTCCACCCCCGGCTCACGGACGACAAAGAGTTGGCGGGAAAATTGATTTGGGTGTACGCGCAATTAACACCTTTTTATCTTGTTGCCAGGGACAACGTATGGGGATTTTTGCGGGCTCTGGCGTTGGTAAGTCTGTTCTGCTTTCAATGTTGGCAAGATACACCTCTCTCAACGTAAACGTTATCGGTCTGATTGGTGAGCGTGGACGGGAAGTTCAGGAGTGGTTAGAGGATGATCTCGGTCCTGAAGGTTTAGCACGCTCTGTCGTGGTCGTTGCGACCTCGGACGAGCCTCCCTTGATGCGCCGCCAAGCAGCATATATGACGATGGCACTGTCTGAATACTTTAGAGACAATGGCCGAGATGTTCTTTGTTTGATGGATTCAGTAACGCGCTTTGCGATGTCTATGCGCGAAATCGGACTATCTGCAGGAGAGCCACCCGCCAGTAAAGGGTATACACCTTCGGTGTTTGCCGAGCTCCCTCAGCTATTGGAACGGGCAGGGCCAGGGGTAAAAAAACACGGATCGATTACTGGCCTATTTACCGTATTGGTCGAAGGTGACGATCATAATGAACCTATTGCTGATGCGGTACGCGGTATACTTGATGGACACATTGTTCTTGAACGTGTCATCGCAGAGCGAAATCGATTTCCAGCGATTAATTTATTGCGAAGTGTGTCGAGAACGATGCCTGGCTGTAACTCTGATCAAGAAAATGAACTTGTAACGCGGGGGCGGCAACTATTATCAACCTATGAAAATATGGCTGAATTAATCCGAATTGGCGCTTATAACGAGGGGTCTGATCCTGTTATTGATGAAGCCATCGCTCATTATAATGGGCTAGAAGCATTTCTTACCCAAGGAAAATATGAACAAAGTAATCTTGCTTTGGGCTATGAACAACTTGCTGCAGCCCTTGGTGTAAACTGGGAACAACCTTCTCCTGAAATGCCCGAATTCCAAAACCAAACTCAAGATCCTAACTTAGAGAATATGGGGATTGAATGATGAAAACCCCGATTGACAGTCTGGTACGAGTCCATAGTTGGAAGCTGGATGAAGCACAGCAAAAAGTATCTGATTTAGAGGCTCTACTTTTAAAGCTAGAACAAGATTTGGTTAAGCTTGATCAAGAAGTTCTCCATGAGCAGGAGTTTGCTTCACAGCACCCTGATGTCGCCCAAACCTACCCTGCTTATGCAGAAGCGGCACGAGAACGACGCAAACGGCTTGAAACCTCTATTGAAGAGGTCATGACTTTAAAGGCTATAGCTCAGCAAGAATTAAACGAAACGTTTCAAGATTTGAAGAGATACGAAGAAGCCCAGGCGAATGACATCAGGCGCCAACAAGATGTGATAAAGAAAAAAGAACAAGCTGATTATGATGAAATTGGTATTCAGCAGTACCGTCGTAAGAAGGCTTCTGAACACTAAACTAAGTCTATTCCCCTAAATCGTTTAATTATGCGAGGGTACTATTGTGTGTCCCTGCAATTAGTTTGTTGGCAACATCGGTCAATTTTTCCCATTCTCCAGATGCTTCAAATGTCAGTCGCCCTGAAGATCCTGTCGCCTCGTTTGCGCCATAAAATAATTCAGAAATTTTACTTTGCATTCGGTTGGGGAGATCGTCTCTACTTCGAATAACCAAATCGAATTTGTTTTTCTTAACAAGACCATCGAATTGCATGTCCCCATCACGGCTCATTTCAACTTCGAGCTTGAAACGGGTCGCTTCTTCTCTGTCAAGCTTGTCTCCCTTGTGTGACCCACCCTCACGATCCCTTACAAACAGGTTTGCTTTTTGTAAGGAGGCTTCATGCAGGATCGGAAGTTGGGTCATCCGCCAGTCACCTTGATTTGTTTCGATCGGACGATTGAGGGCGGGATTATCATTTGTAAGCAGTTGAGCTAATTCAGAGTTTCCACTAGATCTTAAAAGAGAGATTGTATCTAGGCCAACCCAGGGCCTGTTTGGGCCGGACTTAATAGCATTTAAAAAAAGTAATATACCTGATGTCAGAGCCGAACCCTGGTGGGGAATATGTTTTGCAAGAACATTCCCTTGTCCTTGTTGGATTAATGAGCTGAGTGCTGATTGCAAGGCTGTTCTCAATTCTTGCCCTGGTATCGAGCCTAATAGGGAGGAGTAGTTACCGCGAAGGGCGCCATCTCCTGAGGGTAAAGCCTGATCATCCGAGAGAGGGAGAAACATCAGGTTAATTTGCGTACCTGTTGGTAGGGGGGCCTTAAGCGAAAGCTGGATATTTCCAAGCACCGTTTGAACTATTGGTTGGCTATTACTCGCTCCAATAACGGTTGCCCTCAGGGCATTTGAGTTCGGTTGGGTTGACGTGTTGGTTGTCGCAGATACGTTCTGGGGCGGCGAGCCTGCCGTCGTTGGTTGGGCGGTTTGTTGTCCTGCCTGTGGTCCTATCTGGGGGCCGGCACTTAACTTTGATGTAGAACTCTGCTGTATAGAAGCAGGGATTATCTCAATCCTCACCTGAAAGTTGTTGCCAGGCTGTAAGTTAAGGATATGGCTGGGGACAGCGACCTGGGTTTGTACAGCTGATTTGTTTAGAAAAGTAGCTTGGAGTATGTGCCCTAAACTCAGTTTGTCTGTTGGGTTTAAAGGTGAAGGAGAAGCCGGCTGTTTTGCTTTATTATTGTGTTGCGGAACCAGGAGGACTTCAAAGGGGGGGCGGTGTGTCCTGAATTGTATGATTACTTCTGTTCCGGGTGGAAGCTTGACTGTGCTATTTATCGCAAGTTCGCCGAGCAACGTTTGTACAATGAGTTGCCCCGTCTTGTTTTGACCTTGAACGATCCCTGAGATTTGTTCTTGTACCGGACGTGTCCCCAGGGAAGGGGGGTAGCTGGCTATTGTACTTACTTGGGTAGTTTGAGTCGCTCCAGAAGAAGAGGACGGCGTTGTCGCAAGAGGGAGCCGGACCTTATTCATTTCCTGAGAGCAAGTTTCGGGCAATCTGTTCAACGCGTTCCGCTGCTGAAGACGTTGGGTATCTCACGAGCAGAGGCGTTTGATTGCGAATTGCTTCCTTTACTTTGTTATCCCGGACAATAATTCCGGCAAGGGGAGGTGTTATTTGTAAGAATGATTCACAGGCTTTTCTAATTGTATTGTACGTCTTATGCCCATCATGTTCAGTCTCGGCCATATTTACGATGACCCGCAAGTCTGCATCAGGGCGCTGCATTTTTGTAAGCTTAATGAATGCATAGGCATCTGTCAGGGATGTTGGCTCATCGGTTGTAATAACCAAACAAACTTGCGCCTGAGAAGCGAGCTGCCTTACCGTACGATCTATTCCCGCGCCAAGGTCTAGAATAATTCGGTCATAGGAATCAGACAAGGCAGCAAGATCTGTTGTGAGGTGGTTAAGACGTTGAGCGGGTAAGTTAGCAAGATTTCCCGATCCGGATCTCCCCGCAATAACATCAAAGCCTCCATCTGGATAACGAACAGCGGCCTCTTCTAAAGAGTAGCGACCAGTTAATACACCACCCATATCTTTGTTGGGGGCTAGGCCGAGTTGGATGTCTACGTTCGCAAGACCCAAATCACCATCAAAAAGCAAGGTTCGACACCCCAGGCTTGATAGGGCATGGGACAGGGTAATGGACAGCCAGGTTTTACCAACACCGCCTTTACCAGAAGCAATTGCAATCATGTTGTGGCAACGTAATTTGTTGTGTAGAGCCTGTACATTGTTTTTGGCTTGGTTCATCAGCGTGTGCCTGTCGCAAGAGTGTTCTGTTGGGGTTCTAGTCTAGTGGGAAGCAATAGTCGTGCCAGAGAAACTGGATTTATTGGCGAAAGCCCATCTGCAATATGGGGAGACGTCCCCGCAGCCATGAATGTAAGGTTCGCACTGTGTGCCGCGGTTAATAGCCCCCCAAATCGCCGGGTCATATCGAGTTTAGTTGGGATGATAAATTTGGGGTTTAAAGGTGTGAATGCGCTCGCTTTTTCTGCTGCTTCATATACGTCGCCACCTGCAGGAATAATAAGGATAGATTCCGCATTCGAAGCCTGGGCAAAATCGCTTAGATACTGTATCGCATCTTCGTCAAAAGGATTGACCCCCATGGTGTCGATGAGCACCAATCTCTCTTCAGAAATTTTATCCATACATTCGATTAAATTTTCGGGTGTTTCCGCGATATCCAAGTCTATTTGCAAGCGATGACAAAAAGTCGCTATCTGTTCAACGCCACCTGTTTTTTCTGAATCAACAGTAATTACAGTGGTTGGAATATCTGCAATTCTTGCCTTTGCACAAAGTTTGGCAATGGTAGAGGTTTTTCCATCCCCTGGTGACCCAATTAGCATAAGAGGTCTCGACGTCGGACGGGTGGGTATATGTGCAAATTGAAAATGGTTATCTAAAGCTCCAGCAAGTGAAATATGCCATTCCGAAGCGGGGATGCCTATTGCTTGTCCAACAAGGCTGTCGATCATTTCTACGGGTAGTCGATGAAAATCCAGAACTTCCGTGATTTCATCGACAATATCAACGTCATCCACAGGATCTTCTATAGAAAAATCATATGCGGGTTCATCATCCAAGCCAGCAGTAACGCGAACACCTTGCCCGGGACCAAGCTCATCCGTGGCCAGTATGATAGCGTCTTCACCTAAGTCGGTTCGGACTTGATCCATCGCTTCTGGCAAGCTGTTGGCAATGTAATGCTTCAAACGCATTTTAACAGCTCTCCAGCTTGTTATTTTTTTTCATATTCATCACACACAAGTACATCATAAACTCTAGATAACCCCCAAAGTCTTAATTTTTGCTTTGGGATGTACTTCATTTTGAGACATTACGACAGTTGCTGGGCGAAAACGTTCTACAATTGAGCGCACATAGGGGCGTATTACAGGGCTACTCAACAAGACGGGGGCTTCCCCCATCATTGCGTGGCGCTCAAAGGTTTGTCGGACAGCAGTAATGAATTCTTGTAACTGTGTTGGTGGCATTGAGAGTTGTTTTTCCTCACCCTCACCAACAAGAGCTTGTGCAAAGGACTGTTCCCATTGTGGGGAAAGGGTGATCATGGGGATAAACCCTTGCTCGTTTTGATTGCTGTTAGATATTTGTCTGGCTAACCGCGATCTTACATGTTCGGTGATAAAGGTTGCGTTACGTGTATAGGCACAAGCTTCTGATATACCCTCAAGAATGGTTGGCAGATCGCGGATAGAAATTCGCTCTCCAAGAAGGTTTTGAAGAACTCTTTGCAAGGCCCCAACCGAAATTTGAGTGGGGATGAGATCTGCAATTAACTTTTGATGCTCTTCGCTGAGCTCATCTAGAAGTTTTTGTGTTTCGGAATAGGATAACAACTCAGAGATATTATCCTTCACAACTTCGGTTATATGGGTGGTAATAACTGTTGAGGCGTCAACGACAGTGTAACCACGGAACAAGGCTTCTTCCCTTTGGCTTTCGTCGACCCACATTGCCGGAAGACCAAAAGTTGGCTCGATAGTTTCTTCGCCAGCAAGTTGGATTTTATCGCCGCGCGGGTCCATGATCAAAAGCATGTTGGGCCTAAGTTCTCCCTCACCAGCAGAAATTTCTTTAATGCGGATGATGTAACTATTGGCACCGAGTTGCAGATTATCTTGGATACGTACCGAGGGAAGAACAAAACCTAATTCTTGGGCAAGTTGGCGTCTTAAGCCTTTTATTTGATCAGTTAGCCGTTCTCCACCCTGACCGTTAATCATGGGTAATAGGGCATAACCCAATTCAAGTCGAAGGTTATCGATTTGTAATGATGAAGAGATCGGTTCTTCTGCAATTGGGGCAGGTTGAGCTGCCTCAATTTCTTGCTTTTCGGATATTTCGTCCCGTGCCAAAGATTTTTTATTCGAGAGCCATGCAAGGCCACCTGTTGCACTTGCGAGTAATAAAAATGGAAATGCTGGAGTTCCCGGTACAAGAGCAAGCCCTGTCATCAAGGCTGATGATAGGCCGAGAGCACGAGGATAGCCACTTAGTTGTGAAAATATAGCTTTGTCTGCGGATCCTGTTGTGGTTGTCTTTGAGACGAGAATACCCGCGGCTGTTGATACAATAATAGCAGGTATCTGGGACACCAATCCATCGCCAACGGTTAAGAGAGTGTAAGAGGCGGCGGCATCTCCAATGGGCATGTCCTTTTGGGCTACCCCAATAATGATTCCCCCAATTATGTTGATAAAAGTGATCAGGAGGCCTGCTATTGCATCTCCTCTGACAAATTTGGACGCACCATCCATTGCCCCAAAGAAATTACTTTCGTCTTCCAGGTTTTTGCGGCGTACTCGGGCATCTGCTTCGTCGATCAAACCACTCGAGAGATCTGCATCAATAGCCATTTGTTTACCTGGCATCGCATCCAAACTGAAGCGGGCAGAAACCTCCGCGATCCGTCCGGCACCCTTTGTGATAACGATAAAGTTCACGATGACGAGGATACCGAATACGATTATGCCAATGACAAAATTGCCGCCCATGACAAAGTTACCAAAAGATTCAATGACCTGTCCTGCCGCTCCGGCCCCTTCATGTCCGTCGGCAAGTATCAAACGTGTTGAGGCTAGGTTCAGGGACAGTCGCAGCATCGTCGCGATTAACAAAATAGTTGGAAATGATCCAAATTCTAACGGCCCATGGATAAACAGAGCAGTCATCAGAATAAGAACTGACAATGTGATTGAAAGAGCCAAAGAAATGTCGAGCAACCAGCTTGGCATTGGCAAAATCAGCACAACAAGAATAGCCATGACACCAAGTGCCAGGGCTATATCTCCCCGTCTAAGGGCATCTAGGACGGACAGCACAGTTGGCGGTAGCCCTAATTTGTTACCCTCTTGTTGTGGACTGGATTCAGACATGTAATTTCTACTGTGTTGTTATAAAAAATTATTTTACAGGGAGGGGCTAAAACTTTCTCCGCCTCTGCCTGGGCTTGTGACTTCGGTGCCGTCGTCACTGTAAATTTTTAATTTATTACGTAGAGTCCGAATTGAGATGCCAAGAATATTTGCTGCGTGAGTCCGATTGCCAAGACAGTGTTGAAGAGTGTTGAGGATGAGGTCTTTTTCCACATCAGCAACGGTTCTCCCCACGAGAGCCTTTTCAGGCATTTCTGTACCAGGGGCAGGTTGTTGTACAGGTGGCTGTTGTCCTTGGGGAGGTTGATGAGGTGCTGGTGTCGTAGGGTAGCCTTGGGTCACAGGGTTAGGAGCCTGTGTTACAACGGGAGCAAAGCTTGTACCTGATAATAAAATAGCCTCTGGGCCAACTATGTTATCTCTGGATAACAGTACGGCACGATGCATCGTGTTTTCTAACTCACGTACATTTCCGCGCCAATGATGTTGCATTAATTGTGTAAGAGCTTCTGGTGTTATCGCTGGCTTGGCGACGCCATTAGATTCTGCATACTTTGCAAGAAAATGGTCAGCCAGCAGTTCTATGTCGAGGGGTCTATCCCTGAGAGATGGCATGTCGATTGTAACAACATTTAACCTAAAATATAAATCTTCTCTGAAATTCCCTTTTTTAACCTCTTCTTCCATATTCCGGTTAGAGGTTGCCAGCAGGCGGATATCAACTTTGATAGGTTTATTTCCACCAACACGATCTATTTCACGCTCTTGGACTGCCCGTAATAATTTAGCCTGAAGGCGGGGGTGCATTTCAGAAATTTCATCAAGAAGCAAAGTGCCTCCATTGGCTTCTTCAAACTTACCAATGCGACGAGACAAAGCGCCTGTAAAAGCACCCTTTTCGTGGCCGAAGAGCTCTGATTCCAATAAATTTTCTGGAATTGCCGCACAGTTTATTGAAATAAAGTTATTCTTTGCTCGCCTGGATTTGGAGTGCAGGTATCGAGACATGACCTCTTTACCTGTGCCGCTTTCCCCTGTGATGAGTACACTGGCATCTGAGGGAGCTATTTGTTTTGCGAATTGAATAACCGCCGCCATGGCGGGATCTTTGTAGATCAGCGAAGTTGTTTCTTCTGTTACGGCTGCAAGAACCGCTGCGATCAGTTCAGCATCCGGCGGCAGTGGGATATACTCTTTGGCTCCGGATCGGATAGCGTCACCAGCTTTGGAAGGTTGAGTGCCGATACCACAAGCAATTACAGGAACAGAGAAGCGCTCCATATCAAGATGTTTGCATAATTTATCGATATCCAGATTAATATCGACCATAATTAAATCAGCGCCATTACCTGTGCGTAGTGAGGACATGGCTTGATCTACGTCGTCGACTGTCGCAACCTTTGCCCCACGCTCAAAAGCAATCTTGCCGGCGGTGATCATGTGTCCTTCTAGCGAGCCAACAATTAGTAGGCGCATAACTTACTCTCCTGGACGGCGATATACTTATAAATCGCCTTAATCAAAATAATTCACTCTCTGGTCTGGAGAGAGAATAGTGTTAAGCATAATTTCTAAACGTCTTGGGTTTTCGTGCCGACTGACAGAACAAACGCCGATGGTATAAATCTGATTGACGATTGCCTCTGTTTGCGAAATTCGTTCAAGCTTTGCAGCTAGGGGGTGGAAAACCATATTGGACAATATCGCACCATAAAAAGTAGTCAGTAGGGCAACAGCCATACTGGGACCAATGGTACTTGGATCTTCAAGGTTGCTTAGCATTTGCACGAGGCCGACCAAGGTTCCAATTAATCCCATCGCTGGAGCGACTTCACCCGCACGTCTTAATATGTTTGCAGAACGTTGATGCCGATGTTGGGTGGCGACGACCTGATGCTCAAGTACAGCCTCTAGCTGTTCTGGGGCAATGCCATCGACAAGCATTTCCGTAGCGCGATGTAGAAAACCGCTGTGTTGAATGTCGCTCAGGTGCTTTTGGAGTGACAAAATACTGTTTCTTCGTGCTTGATCCGCTAAAAACAAAATCTGTAAGGAGGCATTCCCAGGAGTTTCCACATGATACAGTGCTGCCCGGAGCATCGTTTTCTGGGCCTTTGTAACCTCATCCCAAGTAAAAGATGTTGTGGTAACCAGAAAGGTTCCCCCGACAACGATCAGTATGGCAGGAAGGTTGAAAAAGGACCCTGGAGAGCCCCCAAGGATCATTGCTACGGAGACAACAAGAAATGCGCCAACAACACCCGTAAGTGTGGCGTAGTCAAACGTGGGCCCTGAATGGGGCCGACTAGGAGCTTGTCCACGAGGTGTCGTTCGTGTTTGCGAAGTGTTGACCATAATCAGTTCAAATCCCAGGATTACCTAGTTTCGGTCCATTTTGATGATCTCGGTCATCGTCACGCCGAGGCGATTTTCGACGACCACAACTTCTCCACGTGCAACCAATCGATTGTTGACGTAAATATCGATCGCTTCTCCAACTTTTCTATCAAGCTCGATAACGGCTCCTCTGCCTAGTTTAAGTAACTGGCTAACCTGCATGTTCGCTTTACCAAGGATAGCTGAAACCTGGACTGGAATGTCATAAACAGCTTCAAGTTCTTTCGCATTAGTTGGAGGGCGACCGCCTGGTTCAGGCATAGCGGATTCATCTTCCATCTCGGGCATTTCTGGAACGGATGGAAATGTTCCGTTTTCATTTTCATCTTGGTTCATTCGGCAACCTCTTGGGCTGGAGCACTTCCATTGTTATCCTGATCCGAAAGTGCACTGGTTTGCCCGGGATCCCCGGGGAGTGAAATACTTGTAATCGCACGAGAAAGAATTGTTTCTATTTCTTGTCGCATTTCAGCACTGTTTCTTTCAGCGCCTCCTTCTGCCCATTCAACACGAACATCACTTGGCGACATACCAGGTTCGGATAAGAATACGAGGTGCCCGGTAAATCCGCTTTTGCTTGCCACCTGTTCAAGGCGTTCTTGCACATCATCTAAAGTGGTGTCGGAAACTCGGATGACGATCCTGGGTTCCTGCGGCAATCGATCCAAGCATTCCCGGAATACGAGGGTGATTTCGTCTAATGTCGAACTATGTTCTAGACTTGGGAAGAGTTTCTGGATGGCTTTTAAGGCCACTTCCATAGATATACTCTGTAGTCCTTCAAGTGTTTTTTGATGGCTGTGATCTAAATCAGATAATTCCTGTGTCACTTGTTCAAGTACTTGAACGACTTGTGCTTCGTTGGTTTCAGAAGCTTTATCGTGGGCTTCTTCCTGGCCAGCAGCGTAGCCTTCTGCATAAGCAGTTTGTTTCGCAAGTTCGAAATCTTCTAATGATACTGCCCCTTCAGGAAGGACAAGCTCCTCTGGTTCAGGAATGTCTGTGGCAATATCTTGGTGGGAAGTTTCAGGCGTGCCCATGAAGTCGGAAAAATTATCCGAACCGGGTTTTGTTGATTTTTTTGATCCCTCAAACGATGTGTCGAAGAGAAATTTTTGATTTGAATTCGCCACCAACACCAACTCCTAGTAAACCAACTCGTCTTCGCCTTTTGAATCGGCCATAACGATTTCACCTTTTTCAGAAAGATCTTTGGCAATGGTAACCATGTACATTTGCGCCTCATCAACATCTTTGAGACGAATTGGACCCATTGCAGCCATATCTTCTTTCATGATTTTTGCCGCACGCTCTGACATATTCGTGAAGAACATGTCACGCAAGCCTTCTGACGACCCTTTAAGGGCAATCGCCAGTTTATCTTTTTCAGCTGCACTCAATAGAGTTTGAACACCGCCTGGATCAAGATTGCTGAGGTCTTCAAAGGTGAACATAAGGGCTTTAATTCTTTCTGCAGAATCTTTGTTTCGCTCTTCTAGGGCATTCATGAAACGACTTTCAACATTTCGATCAAGGAAGTTGAATATATCCGCCATCATTTCGTGAGAATCTCGACGATTTGTTCTGGCAAGGTTTGACATGAATTCGTTCCTTAACGTTCTTTCAACATCATCCAGCACGTCTTTTTGTACCGCTTCCATTCGAAGCATCCGCATGACAACTTCCATTGCGAAAGGTTCTGGCAGCAATCCAAGTACACGAGAGGCATGCTCGGGTCTGACCTTGGAGAGAATAACAGCCACAGTCTGCGGATATTCGTTCTTGAGGTAATTGGCGAGCACGTTTTCGTTAACGTTCGCCAGTTTTTCCCACATGGTCCGTCCCGCAGGGCCGCGGATCTCTTCCATAATTGTATCGACACGGTCTTTATCCAGAACTTTTTGTAACAGGCGTTCAGTGCTGTCATAGCTACCCGTTATGGTACCTGTCGTGGAGATTTGATCGGCGAATTCAACAAGTAGACGCTCGATCAGTTGAGCGCTAACATTACCAAGAGTCGCCATGATTTGTGACAACTGCCTGATCTCATCGTCTTCCATAATAGCAAATAGCTGCGCCGTCTGTGCCTCGCCTAATGCCATCACAAGGAGTGCAGCCTTTTCTGGTCCAGTCATTGTTCTATAATCGTCGCGCATACTATTTGCTCTTAAATAATTGTATTTTGGATAGAGTTATTTACTTACCTTCCTGATAGAGCCAAGCACGTAAAATTTGCACAGCTTCTTCAGGATGTTTTTCAACTATTTCACCGATTTTAGTTAAAGAAGAAGCGCGTACACGTCCTTCAACTTTATTCATATCGATCATCTGTTCAATTTCAGAACCGACCCCTGCCGTGTCTGCAGGCATATTTTCTCCTTCAGCAGTATCTGAAGTCAGCATAGGCAAGCCATCAACGCCAATTTGTGCCGGCATTCCCGGCATATGAGCCATTCCTGGTACTCCAGCGGGAGCCGCCATAACCATGGGGCGGCCATCTGGGCCAGGAATTGTAATGGTACCTGCGCCGCCACCACCATCTCCGGCAGGCGTAAAGTCGCCATCAATGATACGGGTAACTAGTGGTCTAACAACGAGGAGGAGAATTAAAATTGCTACGACGCCAAGAATAAAAAGTTCAGCAAAGCGCATCATTTCATCTTTGCCAATCCCGAGAACTCCTTCTTCTGGGAGTAGCAAGGGGTCTAGCTCTGCAAATCGGAAATTAGCTATTTCTACTTTGTCGCCACGACTTTCGTCGAACCCAACTGCCGAACGGACGATGGCGCCCAGTTGAGCAATGTCTTCCTCGCTCCGGCTTGTGAAAGTTCGGATACCTTCTTCGTTGACTTCAGAAATGTCATTAATAATGACGGCAACTGAAAGGCGACGAATAGCACCGGTTTCATGTACACGTGTCTTGATAATTTTTGAATTCTCAAAATTGACGGTTTCTTCAGTTCTCGATGTACTGCTTTGCGTGCCGGTGGAACCCCCGAGCTGCCCTAGGTTGGCATCTGGAAGATTGTTGCCGACCGTTATACCTTCATTTCCAGTATCTTCGGTATCACTGGCGTTTTCTTCTACTGTTTGGGTGGAGAGAACCACCTGACCATCGGGGTCGAACACCTCTGAGTTTTCTGTAATCCGGTCGAAATCCATTTCAGCTGATATTTGAACTTGAGCATTTCCTCGGCCCACGTAACGCTCGAGAAGTTCTTCTACAGTGCGCATGAGCCGTGTTTCATAAGCGACACGTCGTTCATCGGCTGATGTTGTCAGAGTTGAAAGGTCACCTTCCTCTCCGCCGCGAGCGAGAAGATTGCCTTTGTCGTCAATAATAGAGACGTTAACAGGCTTCATTCCAGGAACGGCAGCTGAGATAAGGTGCTGAATAGATAGTATTTGTTGGCGATCAAGAAGGGTATTGCCTTGTGTCGTCACGACAACGGATGCGGTAGGGGATTGTTTGTCTCTGCTGAAAAGTTCTCTTTGAGGTAGAACCAAATGGACGCGGGCTTGTTTAATGCGGTTGATCGATTTGACGGTACGTGAAAGTTCGCCCTCCAAGGCTCTTAAGTGATTTATGTTTTGGACAAAGCTTGTCGTACCAAGAGCCTCTGATTGGTCGAATATTTCATACCCAATGGAGCCGCCGCTCGGTAAACCTTTTTCAGCCATAGCCACCCGCATTCTCGCGACTTTGTTTCCAGGTACATATATGGCATCACCAGATGGAGAGAGCTTGAATGGGATTTGAAGCTGATCAAGTTCACTTACGATTTGGCCGCTTTCTTGAGGATCCAAATCAGCATATAGCAGAGCCATTTCTGGTGTTGCTACACGCCCTGTTAGATAGATGAAAAAAGCAATAATGGCTGCTGCTACGGCTGCCATTATACCAAGCCGTGCTGGGCCAAGATTCTTTAAGGTATCGACGAATGTATTCACTACCGCAATATCCGAATTATTACTATTTACTAAATGTCAGTAAAACCTGTTAACTTTAACCTATAGGTATTCGGTAAATAGGAGGTTAACAAAGGAAAAATTTGCCTAGTGCTAGGAAAAATTTGCCGAGGCAATTGAATAAAATTTTATCTATTTAAGTCAAGAGCTTATTACCAAGAAGGTAACAGGCTCCGAAAAAAGTTAAGTTTTTAATGAGTGTAGAGAAAATAATGAAGGCATATTACAATTTAGCCGTATTTTTGCTCTCAGTATCAACTCGATATTTTTGTAGGTGGGTGGTGCGTAACCCGCGTAACCCGTGATTGTCGATCAGCCTTTGCCATGAAAGAAATTCTTCCAAAGAAAGTTTGTATCGCTTGCATGCGTCGTCAAGGCTAATAACCCCATTTCGGACACCCGCAACCACCTGGGCTTTACGTCGAATAACCCACCGTTTGGTCTCAGGCGGCGGAAGGTCATCCAGCGATAAGGGATTGGCGCTTATATCAGCGTCATTCATACGCCGGCTTAAACTGCTAGACCCCATGGTTTATACTCCAGCTATTAATTTACTCCTCTCTTTATAGATCAGGGGTGTTGAAAAACTATTAATATCAATAATTTAGACAATTTATCTCAAATTGTATGTACTTTTTGAATTGCCTTTGTAAACAGGCTTTTAGCCAAAAAAAATAGCCCCTCAGTCTGAGGGGCTACAAAAAATTATTTTTTGTTTGAGTTGTAGTTATTTTCTAACGGACAATTCTGATTAGCTCGTCCAACATTTCATCCGCTGTTGTGATGATCTTGGCGCTTGCAGAATAGGCTCTTTGCGTAACGATCATATTAGTGAACTCTTCAGCAAGATCGATGTTTGATGCTTCTAATGAAGAAGCAGCAATTAACCCCGCGCCACCAATTTGAGGGCGATTGAGAAGAAAGTTACCTGATTCAGGTGTCGAGCTGTAGGCGTTACCTGTTCTTCCTTCTAGTCCATTAGGGTTTGGAACCAGAGCCAGTGCAAGTTGGGAAATATCAAGCTGTTCCCCGTTATCAAACAATGCGGTAACGACACCAGCGTCACTAATGGATATCCCTCGGTAATTCCCAAAGGTCACCCCGTTTTGTTCTGTCGAGTTGACGATGAAGTTACCCGCGAACTGAATGATCCCATCAGCCGCACCAATGGTACCAGTGTCGAGCGTAATTGTACTGGCTGAAGCCCCAGTATTACCAACAGTCCAATCAATAGAAATTGGCGGCATGTTGATGAGGTTTGGTGTACCACCACTAAAGGTTATAGTACGCGGGATATTAGTGACGTTCCCACTTGTTGTCCCGTTTAGTGTTGGGTTAAGCACTGCCATTGACCACGCATTAGCCGCGGTCTTTGTGAAGGCAAGCTGCATATCATGCGTATTACCCAGATCATCATAAATCTGAACCGTTGCAATGTATTGATCATTATATTGTTGCGAAGTTGATGAAAATGCCGCTGCCGTTTCAGTGATCCCGGCACCGTAAGAGCCAATATCAATAGTACTGCTCGACCCATTATTCCAAGTGTATATTGGGTCCGGAGGCGGAAAGCCCGAAATTGGTAGGCCTGTTGCAGGATTGAAGACAACAGTTGTTGGCCCACCGCTTGTTACTGAACCACCTGCTGGAGCGTTTGCAGTAAACGTCCACGTATTCGCGCCAGTTTCCGTCCAAGTGTATGTAAGTGCCTGAGATGCTCCAGTTGAATCAAATACAGTTACATTTGATACATGTGGACCAGATCCAGGTTGTAAATTTGTTTCTAAAACGACGTCACTTGTTTGCTCTGTCGTTTGCACGGTTGACGGCAGGTTAAGAGCAACCGATAAATTTGAAGTGGCTGTTGCCGTCCCGTTTAGATTTGAGATGTTAACGGTGTCCAGCCCGGTAAAGGTACTGGCACTTGTTGGTGTGGTTGAGCCTGTAGCAATTGGCCACCCCTGAAGGTAATAACCACCAGCGTTTACCAAATTCCCAGATGCGTCAGGTCTAAAGGAACCTGCGCGGGAGAATAAAAACTGTTTATCCACTCCTGCTGTAGCACGGTCACCGACGACAAAAAAGCCTCGCCCCGCGACAGCTAAGTCTGTTGCAGAAGCTGTACCCTGAAGCTGACCTTGCTTATCAACATTCTTAAGGGGGGCAGATCGTACGCCACCTGGGGCATAAAGCGTGGCACTGGATGATTGTGCAACAAGCGTTGAAAAACGAGCGCTCACACCTTTATAGCCAGTTGTATTCACATTCGCGATGTTATCTGAAATCATACCCATTGCATTACTTTGTGCAGCGAGTCCAGATACGCCTGCGAAAAGGGCACCGTAAATACTCATGATCCAAACTCCCTATATGTAAATAGTGCAATGAGGTCTTGGAAGCCCTCGGTCTTGTCAGATAAGTGCTGAATTAAAACCTTAGTCATTTTAAGAGCTCCCAGTTGTTGGGGTTGTTTTTTGTGTAACCGCTTGAACACTATCAAGTGGGATTTCTAACTCGCCCATGGTCAAAATCACGGAGCCATTGCTGATCTGTACGCCTGAAACAGTTCCTGTAATTCCCTGAGCCGTCTGGATAATTTTTTCGTCTTTATCCTTGGCTACGACTGAGAAAGCATAAAGGCCGTTCTCAAGAACATTGCCATTATCATCCTTGCCGTCCCAGTGGATCTCGTGCTGACCTGCAGAAGTTGATCCTTGTAGGGTGCGAACTGTTTTCCCATTCGGGTCTAGTATCTTGATTTCAGTTGCGGAGGCATTTGCTGTAAGGGCATAAATGACATCAGAACCATTATCGTCGAGGTTTAGAATAATACTGTCGGCACGAATGTCCTTGCCTACGTAATCAAGGGCTGAGCTGAGTTGGTTATTGCTTTGTAATGCAATCAAACTGTCCAACTTGGTGTTGGTGTTCAATGCAGACTCAGTCTGAGTAAACTGTGTCAGCTGATTAACAAACTCGTTGTTATCTGTTGGATCCAGTGGATCTTGATTTTTGAGCTGCGTCGTAAGCAGTTTAAGGAACATATCAAAAGTATCATTGAGGGATTGTCCGCCCGTCAGTGACCCGGTTGTACTTCCTTCTTTGTATGTTACACCGTTAACTGGTGCGTGGGTTTGTGTTGCTGCGTCCATTTTCTTATTCTCCCGTCACCCAGTTAGATACTGATATCCAGATCGCCATCATGAGATGATCGGTTTGCTTGTTCGATATTTTCCTGCCCGGCGCTATCGTCGTCGGTATCAGAAGATCCAGAGGCTAAGTTAGAGCCGTTGTCAGTCTTATCGTTTTGTTCGCTACCATCTTGCTTTAAATTAAAGCTCAAGCTTTGTCCGTCAGTTTTTAGGCCAGCTTCTTGAAGTGCTTTTTCAAGCATCCGAGAATCTTTTTGTAATAGATCCAGGGTGTCAGGCCGTTCAGCAGAAATCATTGCTTTTACGGTGCTGCCATCAACGATCTCTAGCTTTACGTCGACCCGCCCAAGTTCTGAGGGGTGTAGTTTGATCGATATGCTGTCTTTATTGTCTCCGACAGCTTTTTTGATATGAATGGAAAGTTGATCAGATGCCTTCACATTCATTGACTGCAGAGTTTTCTGGGTAGGGACAGTGGATTCTGTCTTGGCAGAGTTCGCTGTCGCGGTTAACGATTGAGCGAAACTAGCATTCGCACCTGCTGTTGTTGATTTTGCGCCAGTGGCCGCACCAATTTCAGCGCGAGCCATGGAGTTGCTATTTTGTGACTGGTTATTGGTGTTGTTTCCGCTTTGGCCTGAATTGGCCGCCAGCACAGCTTGTGCCGTCTGGCCCGAAACCGCTCCTTTACCGTTGGTCGATGTCGCCGTGTTTACAACGGTTTGACCTTTGGCTTTATCTTGAACTCCTGTGCCTGCATTAAACGCAGCGGCAATTTTTGCTTCCTGGGTGTTCATGACTGTGTCTGTTGCAGATGCAATAAGATTACTGGTGGGTTTAGATGTAATCGCAGCTTGTTTGACCTGTACATTAGCTACACCAGCTTTATTGCCACTTTGGTTCTGATCACCTTTTGTCTCGTTCTGTGCCACTGTCGAGTTGGTCGTTTGCGTTCCCAGCTGTGCTGCTACACTTTGCTTAGTTTGCGCGCTAGCTTGCGTTGCTGCTTGTTGTGTTGTTGTTGTTGCCTCTACGACAACGGCGTCAGCTTCAGAGCCATCGGGGCTTCTTTGATCTTCGGTAACTTCGGTATCTTGGCGTGTGTCTTCTCTGGCTTCTCTTCTGCTATCTTCTTGTGTGTTGTCGTCGTTAGCAGGTGTGTCCTCGTGGTCTTCTGAAGAATTTGTATCTTCTGATGCTTCGCGAGTATCCGTGTCGTCGTTAGAAGCTTTCGCATCGATCTCTTGTTCTACGCCTGGCGCATCATCAATCGCGCGCTCGGCATTCCCAAATGAGATATCACGTTCTACTGGCCAGGAGGGCTTGTTCAGAATATTCCCCAGTAGAGAAGTGTCCTGCGTCAGGGAAGGGTTGACCGTTGTCGAGTTCTTAGTGTTACCGCTCGGGTTAAGAAAGTCTGCAAAAGCCTGGCTCGCATTTTTAACCTGCTGAGATTTGCTTGCGACTTGGGTGTCTGTTGCCCGATTGGTATCAATTGCGTAGTAGTTCATCTGTCTGTCCTTGGTTTTTTATCTTTAGGCCAGATATAGACCAGAGCGTTTTTGGTTTTCAGTTGCTGAATGTGGTAAAGCGAAGCATTCCTCTTCAGCCGCGGGGTAAAGAGTTGTCCATGTTTGGCGGAAGCAAACCATCTGTGCGATCGCTTCACGCGCCGCAGTTAAGTCGTTCTTCACATTCGTGCGTGTTATGTTGGCAATGATCCCCAAGGAAGTTTGGGAAAAAGCATTACGAATATTTTCAGATATGTCGGCTTTCATTTCCTCTTCTATAGAGTCCATCAAAGCCATCGCTTTTATTGTTGCGTTAAAGCGCTTTTCAATCTCAAGAGTGGTTACAGCAGTTTTTGCTTCACCAAGTGCATTAATTACCTGGTTGATGAGCATCAGGACTTCACCCGATGACGTATCGAGTGACATGTAAGATGTTGCTGAACTGTCCGTTTGCCATTGCATTTTGCTTCCAATCTATCTCGAGTAACAAAAACTCAGGATAATTAATGCAAAGCTTGGGCCAGTTTTGGTGATGGCTCTATCTCTATGAATTTTATAGAAAAATAAATGAACTTTGGTGTCGTTGGGTAAAGTGTGCCGGGTAATTTTATCGACTTGTGATATTCCTGCCGGGTAAGAAATAAATGTCATTACGATAGGGGATGATCAAGGGGGTTTTATTTAAACTTCATAATGAAGAATGGTATTTAGAATACACCATATTTCCTGGTTTATTGCGTCTACCCACAAAAAAATCTGGGTAAACCAGCGCTACAGAATGAATAGATCTTGACCTAATTTCGGTTCATTACGAGGCATATTTTTATACCTTATATATATAGGCTCTATTTGGAGGGAGATGTTGGGATCTCATTTTATGTGGTGAAAATATATATTCTAAATCAGGCAATATCACGCCGTTAGTGCCGGTAACTCTTAACTATCTGAGAAAAAGATTTTGATAGCAACAGGATCGGGTTTCTTGGCGGAGAGCTGTTTGATGAAGCAGCTTTTAGTAATCCTGTCGTCGATGTTGCTCTGAATGATTTCTATCAAGCATTTGTTAATGAACTAGGAATTGTTTTCCTGTTAGGTCGGTAAAGATCGACTTTTTCGATGTGAAATAATTCCCTCTTATTTCACGTTATATTTTCAAAAAACGTCTAACTATATGTAATTATTGTATAAAAATAACTGGCACACTGTTTGCATTTATATTCGTGAATTCAACAAATGCCGCATTACTAGCGGTGGAATAGCAGGACGCTATTTCGTTGAGACGAATGTGAAAGGAAAGATAATGCCTACAGTTACAACTAATACAGCTGCGAATTCAGCTTTACGCTTTTTGAATGCGAATTCACTATCCTCTGGTAAGTCCATTTCGAAACTTGCCAGTGGTTCTCGGATTGTGACCGCCTCTGATGATGCGGCTGGTCTTGCGATCGGGACCCGGTTGCGTGCAGATAGTGCTGTTTTACAGCAAGCATCGGTTAACGCCGCGCAAGGCGCTGCAGTTATGCAGGTCGCAGATGGCGGCCTTGGTCGGATTGCTGACGTGCTGCAACGTATGAAAGCTCTCGCAGCGCAATCTCTCTCAGGTGTGCCAACAAACACAGAACGTGCCTTCATCGATGCAGAATATCAGCAGCTGGTATCCGAAATCGACGGTATGGCAGCAGCCACACGTTTTAACGGTGAATCCCTTCTTGATGGAACAGGTACTCAGTTTGGTGCTGGTACTGTTAGTTTCTTCGTTGGGGTGACTGTGGCAGATGTGATCAATGTCAATATTGCCACCTTAAGTGCGACGGCGACCAATTTTACTTCCGGTACCATTGGTACCCCAAATATGAATACGACTTCTGTTTCAACTTCAGGAGCGGCGACAATTGCCATGGGGGCGGTAGATACGGCCATTAATGAAATCTCTGAAGCGCGTGCAAACTTGGGGTCAATCATTTCTCGCTTTGAATTCCGTGGTCAGCAAGTTGCGACTTCCAAAGAAAACATTGATGCGGCCAAGTCATCCATTATGGATGTCGATTTAGCGGCAGAACAATCCAGACTGGTATCCTCACAGGTTCTTGTCCAAGCTTCCGTGTCAGCGCTCTCACAGGCAAATCAGTTGCCACAAACGCTGCTGTCACTCCTACAATAATACTAGATCCTTTCACATAAGGGAGTGGGGTATCCAGGTATGGGTACCCCAATTCCTTGAAAAGGATAGTAGCTTTTTTTCTTATTTTCTTTTATTTATTGATTTAATGGATTTATCAATTTTGCATTTTGCCTAAGAGGTTCTATTGCTTCCGCTTTTCCAGCCAGATTTACCAAGCGTCATTGAGATCCTTCCTTATCTGACGAGGATGGAAAAGAATAAGTGGTATAGCAATTTTGGTCCTTTGGTCTGTGAGTTTGAAGCAAGCATTGCCCAGCATTTTAATATTCCAGTTTCTGCGGTAGTCAGTGCAAGCAATGCGACCTCGGCATTAACTGAAACGCTTCGACTATATTCATCTAAAATTAGGGTAGCAGGTTCTTCACCAGGTTATTGCCTAGTGCCCGCATGGACCTTTGTCGCAACGGCCCAAGCGGTTATGGCCGCAGGATTCCGACCTCTTTTTTGTGATGTGGATGCAAAAACTGGCGAGCTATCTCCTGAAATTGCAGAAAATGCCTTGTTAGAAAATAACGAAATTTCAGTCGTTCTCCCAGTTGCTCCTTTTGGTGCAGCTGTTGATGTTTCTACTTGGGATGATTTTTCAAAAAAGCAAAAAATTCACGTTGTTATCGATGCCGCAGCGTCTTTTGATGCGGTAAGCCCAGGCTTTACCCCCACAGTTATCAGTCTACATGCGACCAAAACGCTTGGTGTTGGCGAGGGGGCACTTATGATTACCTTGGATTTAGAGCTCGCTGAGAAATTTAAATCATGTACTTCTTTTGGATTTGCAGGCTCGAGAATAGCAAGGTCGCCTGGTGGTAATGTGAAAATGAGCGAAATGCATGCTGCGGTGGGATTGGCTCAATTGGGGCGCTGGAATGATCTTCGGGAGAGATTGCTAGAGGTCAGGTCTTGGTATGATGAGGCGTTATTAAACGTTGAGGGATGTTCCTCACTTCATATGCCTACATCTGGGGTATCAAATACTATGAACCTCTATTTCAATCACACTGATGCTGTAGATGTTATCGAGAAACTGAAAGGCGCAGGCGTATCCTCGCGACGTTGGTGGGAGGATGAATTGCACCTTAATCCTGTCTTCGGACAGGAAGTCGTGGGTCCTGTTACGGAATCAGATAAATTTTATAAGAATGTGTTTGGGGTTCCGTTTTTTTCTGATTTAGCTAAATGTGATGTACTCAAGGTTTGTGAGATAATTGAGCGTGAAACGACTCGATAAATTAGGTGTAAAAACCTAAAAAACTCACAGCTATAGCCAGCTAAATAGATCATTTTGAAGGAATAATGTTCACGATACTATTGGTTAACAGGTGGTTAATGTAATAATTTCAATGCCTTGAAGGTATTTACATTAGGTTTGATTTGCTGTTAGAATAGTAAGTGTTCAAAAAAGTTTCAGGAAGAGACTTTGTGGACAGGTTGTCAAGAAGACGACTTTGGTGCCTTTCTCAGGAAGAGTTAGGCAAGTGTTACTTCAAGTAGAAGGAAAATATTATGCCTGTAGTTTCTACAAATACTGCTGCGAACTCCGCAGTCAGATTTCTCAATGTTAACTCCGCGGCAGCCTCAACATCCGTAAGTAAACTAGCTTCTGGTTCACGTATTGTGCGTGCATCTGATGATGCTGCTGGTCTCGCGATCAGTACTAAGCTGACTGCTGATACGACTGTGTTGAAGCAAGCGGCAGTTAACGCTTCTCAAGGTGCTTCTGTTCTTCAGGTTGGTGATGGTGCTCTTGCACGTATTGCTGATGTTCTTCAGCGTTTGAAAGCGCTGGCTGCTCAGTCTCTTTCTGGTGCTGTGCAGGATGCAGAACGTGTCTTTATTGATGCTGAATATCAGCAGCTCAACACTGAGATTGGTGATATCATCACTGATACAAAGTTTAACGGTCAACAGATCGTCAACACTTACACTCAGAGTTATTTGGTTGGTACTGCTTCAACGGATACCATTCTTGCTTCTGTCTCAGGATTGACAGCTGTTGCTGGTCCAGCTGGTGCAGTTACAAACTCGGCAACTGCTACTACAGCTTTGGGGTCAATTGATACTCAATTAACAAACGTATCAACTCAGCGTGCGACAATTGGTGCTTTGATTTCACGTTTTGAAACCAGAGCGCAGGCGATTAACACCTCTATTGAAAATATTGAGGCTGCGAATTCCACAATTAAAGATGTCGATTTGGCTTCCGAGCAAAGTAGATTGGTTACTGCCAATGTGCTGGTTCAGGCCGCGGTATCCGCATTGTCGCAGGCAAACTCAATACCACAACAGCTTCTACGGGTTCTTCAGTAATACGTAGGTGATGTTTGGATCTCTGTTCAGGAAGAACAGGGTTGGTAAAAGTCTTCAAGTAGAAGGAAAAGTAAAATGCCAGTAGTTTCAACCAATACGGCTGCGAACTCCGCAATCAGGTTCTTAAATGTTAACTCCGCGGCAGCCTCAACATCCGTAAGTAAGCTTGCTTCTGGGTCACGTATTGTGCGTGCATCTGATGATGCTGCCGGTTTGGCGATCAGCACTAAGCTGACTGCTGATACCACAGTATTGAAGCAGGCGGCTGTTAATGCGTCTCAGGGTGCATCTGTTCTTCAGGTTGGTGATGGTGCACTTGCACGTATTGCTGATGTTCTTCAGCGTTTAAAAGCGTTGGCTGCTCAGTCATTGTCTGGTGCGGTTCAAGATGCAGAGCGTTTATTCATCCATGCTGAATATGACCAGCTTAATACTGAGATCGGTGATATCATCACTGATACAAAATTTAATGGTCAACAGATCGTCAATACCTACAGCCAGACCTATCTGGTTGGTACTGCGTCTGGTGATACGATCAATGCTCAGGTTTCAGGAGGTGTCACGGTTGCTGGTCCTGGTGGTGGTGTATCAACTACCGTTACTGCAACAGCTGCTTTGACGTCAATTGATACCCAATTGACTAACGTATCTACTCAGCGTGCGACAGTTGGTGCTTTGATTTCACGTTTCGAAACCAGAGCACAGGCAATTAACACCTCAATTGAAAATATTGAGGCTGCGAACTCAACAATTAAAGATGTCGATTTGGCTTCTGAGCAAAGTAAATTGGTGACCGCCAACGTGCTGGTTCAAGCAGCGGTATCTGCATTGTCGCAGGCAAACTCAATTCCGCAGCAGCTTCTACGGGTTCTTCAGTAAATTCGTAAATGATGTTTCGATCTCTGTTCAGGAAGAACGGAGTAGCTAAAAATCTTCAAGTAGAAGGAAAAATGAAATGCCAGTAGTTTCAACCAATACCGCAGCAAACTCAGCAGTTAGATTTCTAAATGTGAACTCACAGGCCGCATCGACTTCTGTTAGTAAGCTTGCATCTGGGTCGCGTATTGTGCGTGCGTCAGATGATGCTGCGGGTCTCGCGATTAGTACGAAGCTAACTGCTGATACCACGGTTTTGAAACAAGCCGCGGTTAATGCTTCACAAGGTGCTTCTGTTCTTCAGGTTGGCGATGGTGCTCTTGCACGTATCGCTGACGTTCTTCAGCGTCTGAAGGCGCTGGCTGCCCAGTCCCTTTCAGGTGCTGTGCAAGATGCAGAGCGTGCATTTATTAATGCTGAGTATAGCCAGCTTAATACTGAGATTACAGATATCATTGCTGATACAAAGTTTAACGGTCAGCAAATCGTTAATACCTACAGTCAGAACTATCTGGTTGGTACTGCTGCTGGTGATACCATTGATATCAACTTGAACACTTTAACTGCAGTTGCGGGTCCTGGTGGTAACGTTTCAACTACGGGTACGGCGACGACAGCTTTGGGTGCAATTGATACGCAGCTTACAAATGTATCAACTCAGCGTGCTACACTCGGTGCCTTGGTTTCGCGTTTTGAAACCAGAGAGCAAGCGATTAACACATCTGTTGAAAACATTGAAGCAGCAAACTCTACGATTAAAGATGTAGATCTTGCTTCCGAACAAAGTAGGTTGGTGACCGCCAACGTACTTGTTCAAGCCGCGGTGTCTGCCCTTTCACAGGCAAATTCAATCCCGCAGCAACTCTTGAGAGTTCTTCAGTAATACTGAAAAGGTAATCTCTTAAATAATTCTGGGGTGAGTTTCTCATCCCAGAATTTTTTTGTTTTTTGTTCGTTAATGGGTTCCTGGCTTACGAACTCCGAAATAAGATTCCTATGTATAAGTTCTTCAGCTGCATAAAATTCAGTTAGTAGGTTTGTTACTGGGTCACATATTGTACGTGCATCTGATGATGCTACTGGTTTCGCAATCAGTACTAAGCTGACGATGGTGCTTTTGCCCCTGTTGCTGATGTTCTTCAGCGTTTGAAAGCTTTGCTGCTCAACCGCTACCTGGTGCCGAGTAAGTTACACAGCGCGCATTTTATCGATGCTGAGCTTGCAAAAGTATTAACTCAGCGTGCTACCCTCGGTACTTTGATTTCCCTTTTTGAGCCAAGGGGGTGGGCAAACTCAATTCCAATACAACTCGTGATAGATTTTAAGTAGTCTCATAAGCTAAAGAAACATTTATTTCTTTAGCTTATAGTTTTACAATAGAGCACTATCATGGTATAGTGTGCTATTGTGTTATGTTGACAAAGTTGTTGCGTAGCTTCCTGTTCAAGAAGAACGGGTGTTAAATACTTCAAGTAGAAGGAAAACCGAAATGTCTGGCACATCTATTTTTAGGTGTCTATTTATCCCGTAAATTATGGTGACTAAACCCGCGACCTGAAAAAGGTTGTGCTGTTTGGTGTATCTATTCGGGCTAAAAAGCCAGTTGTCCTCTTTCTAGTTGAAATTTATACATGATCTTACCTTTGCGGGATTGCATTGGATTATAAAGAAGCTGTCGCGACATAGTGCGAACATTATGCAAAATGTAACTGATATGGTATAGTGTATTGTTAGTGAACTTGAGAGAAGGAAGGGGAAAACGGCATGTCTGATTTGACTGTCTCAAACCCTGTGGCGCCCACTCGTACTGTGACTTCAGTGAAACCAACTGTTTCGCCTGCGATAGTGTCTGCTCCCATCGCAAATACCTCATCACCTAATCAGGTTACTGCGGTTTCTTTAACGGAAATATCATCTTCTGGCACGAATGTTGCGAGTAAAGAGGATGATGTTCAGGCTCAAGTTCCTGTTTCTTCAGGAACATCCGGGGCTTCTAATATTCTTACTTATAGGGATAATGATACAGGTAAACTGATCATTCAGTTGATAGATAAAGATAATAACGCTGTGATCGCACAGTTTCCAAGCCTTACACAACTTGGAAATTATCCTAAAATTAACAATGCTCCCACGCAGGTAAGTACAATTGATAAGGAAATCTAGGAATATACTTTCTGGAAGGAAGCTCTTATGGTTAGCACAGGCAATCTGAATTTTACTAATGGTTCACCCAATATCTCCGGGCAATTCTCTGGTTTTGATACAAATGCGATCATTAGTGCGTCTTTGCAGGCAAAAAGAATTCCTGCAGTGCGGATGGAGCAGACCATCCAGGAGAACGATCTAAAAAGTCAGGCCTATTCAGAGTTAAGCGCTTTACTTACGACGTTACAAGATGCGTCTCAAAGCCTTAGAAATCCTCCTGGACTTTCTGGAACTGATAGTAATATTTTTGAAACAAAATCTGCCTTTCTGACTTCCGGTAACGCAACGAACGCAACGACCCTTCTGGGGGTGACCGCAACAAATTCTGCGGCTTCTGGAACTTATGATCTCGAAATTTTAAGACTTGCAACGGCTAACAAAATCTCTTCCGGAACGATTGTTGATTCAACAGCCGCCCAGGGAATAGCCGATACGATTACGATTGGCTTGGCTGGCGGTACGACAAAAGATATTGTGATTGAGGCGACAGACAGTCTTGATGATATTGCGGCTGCGATTAATGCGGTAAAAGGAGATACAAAAGTTCGTGCCTCTGTAATTAAGGTTGCCGATAACGATTTTAGATTAATTCTTACGGGAGAAGATACTGGTAAGGCGATTACGCTTTCGGGAACTTCTGGGCAATTTTTGACTACTTATGGCGACGGAGCGGTCCTTACGGAGCTTGATCCGGCACAAACTTCCCAGGTAAAAATTGACGGTATTGCGACTATCATTGAACGAACGAGTAATGATCTGAGTGATGTCGTTGAGGGAGTTACTTTTCAGCTGTACAAGGCAGATGTCGGTAATATTATTAAGGTGGAGATTCAAAATAATCTTGGCAGTATTAAAGAAAAAATTGCTGATTTTGTAAACGCCTACAATGCGATTCGAGATTTGGTTACCCAGCAAAGAGATTATGATCCGCAAAGCGCCACAGCTGTGAGGCCCACCTTGTACGGAGATGATCTCGTACGTACAGTAGAGCAAAATATCTTCCGTGACGTTGCAAATGGTGCTCTTGGGGTTGGTAGTACCGCGGTAAATACTCTTGCCGAAATTGGTATTAAAATTAATGCAGAGAGTAAATTGGATATTGATGATACCAAACTTGATGCAGCGTTGCTCTCAGATATTGATGGTGTGCGGGGGGTTTTCGAGTTTGGATTTACGTCCGACTCAACTGATCTTCGAGTGATTTCAAGATCTAGCGCCGTAAACGTTGATGATTTTGAACTCGTGATTTCAGGGGTTGATGCTGGCGGCACTATTACCGGGGCGACAGTAACAGGACAGGGCAGTGTCTTTGATATTGCCGGAAACGTTCTTACAGGTAAAGCTGGTACGGCTTATGAAGGGCTTGTCATTGTTTATGCCGGAGCTGCCGGGAGTGGTGCAAAAAATATTCAAATTCAGTCATCTCTTGGTATTGGTGAAAGCGTCTATCAATCTTTGGAAAGCTTTTTAAAGCCGGGAGGTTTGTTGCCAACAAGATTGGCTGCTATTACATCTGAAAATACTGATCTAAATAGCAGAGTTATTGATATCGATGCCAAGTTGGCAGTCACTCGCTTATTTCTCTTAGACAAATATGCGAAGCTTGAACAGTCATTGGCGCAAGCTGACGCCATGAAAAAACAATTGGAAGCGATGGTTAATTCACAAAAATAACTTAGCCGTGATTTGCTTTATCGGGTGGTGAATATTAATGTAAAAAGTCGATAAGGCTGGAGACACAATATGTATAAAACACCCTACGGAAACAGTGTTTATAGCCAGGCTTCTCAAAATGTAAGCCCTCTTAAGGCTGTTGTTATGCTTTACGAAGGGATGATCCGTTTAATTGGTGAAGCCAAGATAGCTGATCTAGAAGAGCGTTTTGAAGACCGATTTAATGCTGTTGAAAAGGCTTCCCGAGTTTTACTGGGCTTACAAGGACAGCTAGATTTCGAAAATGGTGGCGATGTCTCGCCTGTTCTTCACGAATATTACGACAGTCTTTTTATGCGAATGATGCAAATTAATTCGCGTAATGGGCAGGAAGTGGCCGATGATGTTCTTACGGGCTTACGTGAGCTGAAAAGAACCTGGGAAGAAGTCCACAAACAAATGGAGCCTTCCAATCAGCCCTCTCAAACTGCTCCAAATCAAGGGCAGCCCCAGCCTCAACCCCAAGCCAAGTCTAATCAACCTTATGGTTCTAAAGGCAAACCAACCGGTGGCAAGGGAACTGAAATTATTATTTAGTTCCTTATCATAGCTATTATTATTGCTGATATTTTCTTCAAATATAAAATTTCCTATATCTCACAAAGCATTTTCGACATCTCTTGATGAGAGGTCTTGAGCTCCTCGTGTTTTGTAAAAGCATTCGTGGGCTACTATCGCTGGATTATTACGAAATCTTTTAAAGATAGTATCTGGTAATTGGATCAATGGCTTTCTTTGTGTTATTCCTTGCATGGTAGCCGATTAGTTAAGTTATATCAGAAAGATATCTGCTCACAGCATCGCAGGCTGTTTGCATTTGGTGTGAAGGAATAAAGCGTGGCACAAGGTCGTAAATTTAGTTTTAAAGTAGAAAAAGCGGCAGAAACTGTTTTCAATCACCTTTTCGCCAAGCAGTATGAGCCAGCGATAGAGCTTTCTGTGAAAAATATTAAAAAGAAAAATAAACATCCAGTTTTTTTCTTTGCATTAAGTATTCAGTTTTTGTTGGAAAATGATTCAGCCTCATTTAGAGAGCAATTTTCTGAAATAGCTAATCTACCAAGTGTAAGCTATATTGATTATTATAATTTTGGAGTTTTTTTTCAAAAGCTTGAAGTTCATAGTCTTGCTGTTGAATGTTTTAGCGAGAGTGCACAACGAAAACCTGATCATATAGACAGCTTTATTCAACTTGCGAATTCAATATATGAGCTTGATGAATTGGATAGTGCTCTTGGTGCATATATTTCCGCTTATGAACTCGATGATTCCAACACCTATGTCGCGATGAGAGCAGGGGAATGTCTGGAAAAGCTCAAACAATTCGATCAGGCTGTAGAATATTATAATAAAGTTTACGAGAAATTTCCGTTAGATAGTGAAGCACGTGTATGCCTAGCGAGATGTTTGATAGAACTTGATCGTAGTGATGAAGCTGAAAATGTGGTTTCCAAGGATATTGATAAAGCATCCAAAAAAGAAAAAGATTACCTCTTGTTGGTCAAAATATATAAAGATCGACACGATATGAATTTGGCTTTTCGATTTGCGGCAGCATCATATAAGTATAACTCTGATTTTCTTCCAATAATTAAAGTATATGCAACTCTTCTTATCGATCGCAACTATCCCAAAGAAGCTAAAGCAATATTAAAACGTGCGATTGCCCGAGATCCCAAAGACATAGATACGGTGTTTAATTATGGCACGTGTTGTCACCTCCTTGGGGATCACGTAGAGGCGCTGGAGTATCTGTACAAATCAATAGAAATCGACCCAACCAGTCATAAGGCTTACAATAATTTAGGGCAAGTCTTTGAAGGACTTGGTAAGCACGAAAAAGCTATAGATCATTACCGTAAGGCCATAGATTTGGCTCCTTCGCATGAAGAGTATCATAGCAACATTCTTTTCACGATGTTGCATCAAGATGGGGTTGATCCTATTACGCACTTAGCTGAGACCAAGGTTTGGGAAAAAATGCATGCCGTCCTACCGAAGCAGAGAATATCCGAGTATAAGTTTAATCCAGGAAAAGTGGAAAAACTCCGTATTGGGTATATATCTGGTGATTTTGGCGATCATGTTGCAGCGTATTTTTGGTTACCGATCGCTAAACATCATGATAGGGATCGATATGACATTTACCTTTATTCTCAAAAGGTCCGTGATGACGAACTGTCACGTACCGTAAATGAAAGAATTGATCAGGTATGTGATCTGAAGAGGGATGTATCTACCTTAACGGATGAAGAATTGTGTCAACAGATTGTCGATGATGAGATCCATATTCTCATCGATTTATCTGGGCATACAGCTGGTAATCGATTGAAAGCACTGTCTTCTAAGCCTGCGCCGATTCAAGCAAGTTATATTGGGTACCCTGCTACCACAGGATTAGACAGTATTGATTATTACATTACTCAGCCATTTTCAGCCCCATTGGAAGATGCCGATCTTTACACGGAAAAGCTCGTTCATATCCCTGGATGCACCAGTTATAATATTAGATCTGGTGCAGAGCATATCGTGTCCAAAAAGTTGCCATACAAAACCAATGGATGGGTAACTTTCGGTAGTTTCAATAGGACGAGTAAAATATCAGATGAATGTATGCAGGCCTGGGGACAACTATTAAAGAAAATACCTCGATCAAGATTAATATTGAAGGGAAGCGGAAAAGACGATGATGAATTTACGCATCGTTTCTATCAGTGTCTTGATGATTGTGGAGTTGAAAGGGAGCGTTTAATTTTAAGAAAACGGTCCGACTTCTTAACTTATTTAGAAGAAATAAATGAGTTCGATATAGGACTTGACCCTTTTCCATATAATGGAGCGACAACGTCCCTAGATTTGTTCTTTATGGGACGAAGTTTTATTACTTTACAAAAAGGGCGCGCTTTTCATGAAAATATCGGTGCTTCTTTGCTTAAATTTTTCGGGCAGGATGAAATGGTTTCATCATCGGTAGAAGAATATGTCGAAAAGGCGGTTTGGGCTGCTCAAAATATGACAAAATTAGAAGAAAATCGCCTTAAGTTACGTGATTTCTTCTTAACTGAAGTGGCTGGAAGCGGTGCAAAAGTTTGTGCCTCACTTGAGACGTCCATGGAAATAATGTGGAAACGCTATTGTGACGGTGATGCGGTTGATCATATTCCCTTGCCGACAGAGTAGGCGGAGTGTTGAGCAGAATTAAACCCCTTTCGGATGTTCTGTTTTCAATAAAATTTGAAAGCTGATTGATCAATGAATGTTGCTATCATGCAGCCATATTTTTTCCCGTATATTGGTTATTTTCAGCTCATTCATTCTGTGGATTTGTTCGTTCTATATGATAATGTCAAATACACGAAAAAAGGTTGGGTTAATCGAAATCGAATACTAATAAACGGTCAAGCTTCCACTTGTACTCTTCCTTTGAGAAAACAATCTGATTATCTTGATATTAGGGATAGAGAGATCGCGGAGAGTTTCGATAAAGTCAAATTTCTAAATCAGATAAAAGGTGCTTATGGAAAGGCGCCTTACTTTATTCCTACATATGCTTTGATTGAGAAAATCATCAATTTTGACGAGCAAAATCTATTTAGGTATTTGCACTTAGCTCTAAAGGAAATTTGTCGAACATTAAATATTTCTACTGTGATTAAAGTATCCTCTGAAATAGAAGCAGATCACACATTGAAAGGTCAAAGCAGAGTAATTGCGATATGTAAGGCGGTAGGGGCAAGTTCTTATATAAACGCTTCTGGAGGGCAAGATTTATATTCATCAAATGATTTTAATGAAGAAGACTTGGCGTTGAATTTTATTTTGCCAGAGCCAACTTGTTACCCTCAATTCGGAGATCGTTATGTCCCTTGGCTATCAATTATTGATGTGATGATGTTTAATTCCGTGGAGGTTATTAATCAGGATCTTCTTGTGAGATACAAACTGGTGCGTTGAAGAACGTTTAAGCGATTATTCTCGGGAGACATAATGAAATTCAAAGTTACCAAACGTGGAGTTGTTTTTGATCCGGCAAAATATTTAGGATCACCAGATTGGATGATCGATTTTGCCCAGGCTCCAAATTCTATGATCTTGGAGGACCGGGTTCGTGTCTATTTCTGTACCCGAGGAAAGCCTGATTCAAATTATCAGTATGTGAGCCAATTAGCTTATGTTGATTTGGATAAGGATAACTTAACGAAAATTATTGGTATCTCAGACTCCCCTTGTATAGACCTTGGTGGATTAGGGGAGTTTGATCAGTTTGGTATCTATCCTGCGAGTATTTTAAAAACTAAAAATGATATCATCGCGGCCTATGGTGGCTGGACCAGGTGTACGTCAGTCCCGTTTAACGTATCGATTGGTATGGCAAAGAGTACTGATGGTGGGAAAAGTTTTCAAAAAATTGGGAGAGGACCTGTCCTTTCACCACATCTTAATGAGCCTTTTGTTATTTCATCCCCAAAATTAAGATTTTATAATGGCCGATATGTTCTGTCATATATTTCAGGGGTTAAGTGGATCAAAGATGATAATGGACGTCCTGAAATAATTTATAAACTCAGAATCGCCTTTTCCGACGATCTTGTAAATTGGGAGCGTCTAGGGCGCAATATTATCGAAGACAGGCTGGGAGAAAATGAGGCCCAAGCATGCCCTGATATAATATATAAAGAAGGCATGTATCATATGTTTTATTGCTATCGGGATGCATTGGACTTTAGGGATAATCCAAACAACAGTTATCGTATCGGTTATGCAACGTCTCATAATCTTCGGGAATGGCAGCGAGATGATGAGAAAATCTCTGATTTACATCACAGTGAAACGGGTTGGGATAGTAAAATGGTTTCTTATCCTCATGCGCTTGAAATGAATGGAAAAAGCTTTCTTCTATATGGTGGAAATGGGAATGGAAAAACGGGTATTGGTCTAGCGGAAATAGAAGGCTTCTGATGACCATCTGGAAAAATTTAGGCTTACTCTTTAGTTCTCGAGATATTAAGCGAATTGATAAGGATCTTTGTTTCGCGAAATCTCCGCAAGCAATCGTAAAGGAAAACAGCGTTGTTTTTTACTTTACCTCTCAGATGAAGGATCAGGAAAATAAGTGGATTGCGCGACCCTATTGGGTCGAGTTTGATAAAAACTTAACTTCTATTTTGAATTACTCTTCAGAGTGTATCTTGGGAGTTGGTGATCTTGGGACATTTGATGAACACGGTATTTTTCCATTTAGTGTTACTCCAAAAGATGATGGTTACATTGCCTACACAACGGGCTGGAGCCGGCGATCAAGTGTTGATGTTGACATATCTATTGGCTTGGCCTCGAGCCTCGATGGAGACCTTTTTCAAAGATGCTACCCAGGGCCCATAATGGCATCAAGCTACAGAGAGCCTTTTATGGTGGGGGATGCTTTTGTTCGAAAATTTAACGGGCAATGGTATATGTGGTATATCTTTGGTGATAGTTGGCATGTTAACCCGAAAGAACCAACTCCACAGAGGCAATATAAAATTTCCCAAGCAACATCTGATGACGGGATCAACTGGTCTAGGTCTGGTCAGTATATTATAACGGACGTCCGGAAAGAAGAATGTCAGGCTTTACCATCAGTGGCATTCTATCGGGGTAAATATCATATGGTTTTTTGCCATAGAGAGATATTTGATTTTAGGGCAGGAGGAGAAAAAGCATACAAATTAGGCTATGCATATTCCAGTGACTTGGTATCTTGGATAAGGGATGATTCTTTCCTGTCAGGTATTAACTCTAACGAGGATTGGGACCACGAAATGCAGTGCTATCCTAATGTTTTTATACTGAATGATGAATTGTATTGTGTCTATAATGGTAATAATTTTGGAGAAAATGGGTTTGGTTTCGCAAAGTTAGATTTGAAGTAGGGGGGAAAATGCGAGATTACAATAAAGAACAAAAAGACAATTCTGAAAGACAGTATTTTTATGGGTTTGACTATGACGTCATGCACCCTTTTATGGTTCGGGCGATGTCACCTTTTATGCAACCAGGAAACCTACTTGAGCTTGGAAGCTATGAGGGGCATCTCACTAAGTTACTATTAGAGTTGAGTAAATTTTCCTCAATCACCTGCGTAGAAGCCTCATCTGATGCGATTGAAAATGTTGATAAAAATATAAAATCACAAGTGAAAATAGAAAATAAGCTTTTGGAAAATTTCAAACCGAATAAGAGGTTTGATAATGTTATTTTGACACATGTACTTGAACACTTGGACGATCCAGTCGGTGTTCTAAGAAAAATTAATACAGAATTTTTAACAGATGATGGGCGATTTTTTCTTATTTGTCCAAATGCCAATGCTCCTTCAAGGCAAATTGCTGTGAAGATGGGAATTGTTGATCACAATGCGGCAGTCACACCAGGAGAATCTGAGCATGGACATCGGATTACTTATGGGTTGGACACATTAGAGCGTGATGCGGCTAAAGCTGGACTGAAAATTCACCAAAGATCGGGTATTTTCTTTAAAGCATTCGCAAATTTTCAATGGGATAAGCTTCTTCAAACCGACATCATTTCTGAAGAGTATCTTGAAGGGTGTTACCAACTTGGGCAGGTTTATCCTGACCTATGTTCAAGTATTATGCTGGTTTGTGGGAAAGGGAAGTAAGCAACAATTTTTATGTTGAATATTTTTATGTTACTTTTTAAGAGAGCGTCCTAGTAAATACAATTTTAGTTTTTTTTCATGGAGATTGTCATAGTTTGTGGACAATTTAACTGCCTGTTTAAGGAGTGAAATGGTGATCACCTGGAATTTTCAAAGAGCTTTTTTCAAAAGTAATATGTTCTCTTTTTCATTAGCTTTGAGAAAAGAGAATTTTTTATATAAGGCGAGAGCTGGTATGTTGCTTTTGTGAACTTGTAGTTCAATCTTTTTAAGATTATTAGCTTTTGCATCATTAATAGCAGTTTTAAGTAAAGTTGATGCTATTTGGTTTCTACTGTGTTTATTTTGGATGCTAATATTTGTAATATACCCAAATTTTTGATCGAAAATATTATAGTAAATAGCAATCAGCCCTATTAAGTTTTCATCTAACCAAGCTTCATGACGAATAGCATTGTGAAATATTTTCTTGGCATAATCGTCTAAGTTGACTTGAGTACTCAGCCTTGGTGAGAATTGAGTGTCGCATTTGTATAAATGTGATGAAATTTGTTCTAGGTTACTCTTGTTGGTGGAAAAGCAATATTCTTTATGTTTTATAGGATAAGTATCGGGCATGTGCAGATTACTTATTTAGTTTGATGAACAAAGACTTTTCAAAACAAAAGCTAAATTCTATATTTTTATGGTTATCTTTCAGGTATTCGTCCCCAGCTTTTGAGGGGCCGTCTCCGTGGAGCCATAGATAGTCGTCAAAAATTATCCATCCTCCGGGATTCATAAATTTTAACCAAGACTTACAATCTTGTTTGACCATGTCGTAATCATGATTACCGTCGATGTGGAGGAGTGAAATTTGACCAGTGTACTTAGTTGTTCCAAAGGTCGGGGATTTGACTTCGTTGTCAGTGGAGTATGTTATTGCGGCATCTTTTGAAGAAGAGCGCAGATAGTTTACGCCGCCAATAAAGGGAGATAATGCAGCGAGAAAACCTCGATATGTCTCTTCCCAAAAAGAATTTAAGTCTTCAACCAATTCTTGTTTTGGGTCTTTTAAAATATCGGGAGAATCATTTTGCTGGGCTACTGTAACGTCCCAAGGGTCTACAGCGAGTACATTCCCAATGTTGTAGCGCTTGGCAGCCCAGGACAAAAAGTACGAGGATCGACCTCTGTATGCACCAATCTCGACGACATCACCTTTGGGGATTGAGGGGAATATAGAAATAAGTGCAGCCAGTTTTTCCTCTGTAGTCATGCCTGGGATTGTTCTTGTGTAAAATAGTAGCCCGGCGACTTCTTCGAGACTTGGTAAATTGTTTTGTTGATCTGCTGATAAATTCGATGCAATTCCCAGCACATACTGTGCTGAATTATATAGAGAGCTAATTTTTGTGGTTTCGAGCTCCCCCGGAGGAGGGTTTTTAAATTCTATATCCAAGTTGTTCGAATGGATGATTTTCTGAACAGACTTGTAAAGTAGTAAATGAGGGCAGAATATTCCTGTAATACCTTTGAAGGTAACTATTTCAAGAAACTTTTTTTCAAAATCATTACTGTGTATTGAAGGAATGTAACTCCATTCTTTATAATAAACTTCATCAGGATCATTTTGATTACATGAAGCTCCAATTGCACGTTTTCCAAGTGCTTCAGCTTCTAATTTATAAGCTTTTGATTCAGGTAATCCGCCGGGTAGGATAAGTTCTATATGGGAGTTCATAACTTTACATTGTCTTTTTCTGCAAGTATTTCTTTTAGGTAAAGGCCATACCCGCTGGCCATCAATTTTTCCGCTAGGGTGTGTAACTCTTGAGACGTTATATAGCCCATGTACCAGGCAATTTCTTCTGGGCAGGCAATTTTTATGCCCTGTCTACTTTCAATTGAACGAACAAAAGCAGAAGCGTTGTGGAGAGAGTCAACTGTCCCTGCATCGAGCCAGGCAAAACCACGACCAAGACGTTCAACGTGCAAATTACCCATTTCAAGATATTTTTGATTTATGTCGGTGATATGTTTTTCGTTATTGAGACCGGGTTTCACATCACGCGCAATCTTCACGACCTGGTTGTCGTAAAAGTACAGGCCAATAAGAGCAAAATTGGATTTTGGATTTTGCGGCTTTTCCTCAATATCAATACCGATCCCTTGATCATTGAAAGAAACGACGCCATAATTTTCTGGGTCTTTGACGCGGTAAGCAAAAACGGTCGCGCCGGGTTTGGGAGTTCTAACTGACTGTAATAAACGCGTTAAACCATTCCCAAAGAGGATATTATCGCCAAGTGCAAGAGCGCAGTGATCGTTTCCTATAAAATCTTCAGACAGGGAGAATGCTTCTGCAATTCCCCCAGGTTCTTCTTGGATACACCAGGACAGATTAATCCCCCATTGGTGCCCGTTGCCTAAGAGAGTTTGAAAGGCGCGTTGGTGTTCCCGGGTAGTTATGATTTGGATATCTCTTATACCTGATAGCATAAGTGTTGTTAAGGGGAAGTAGATCATTGGCTTGTCGTAAACGGGAAGTAACTGCTTGCTTACGACGCGAGTGATCGGGTAGAGGCGGCTGCCTGTTCCGCCGGCTAGAATGATCCCTTTCATATCAGTATCCCCTCTTTTTCAGATTGTCTCTCTGGACTACAAACTGAGCTATTGGCCTGGTTACCGTTAGTGGATATGAAGGTTATTCTACTTCGTGGCGAACGCTATATTGTTCTGAGCTCAAAATATGCTGCCAAGCTTGACGTTTATTTGTATCAATAAACATTGGGGCTCTCAAATTGACGGTCTTTTTTATGCCACCAGCAACTTGACGTAATGTTGTGACCAGCATTACAGCGATATTGTCAGGGGTTATAGAATATTGTTTCATAGCGCTTGCAATATCTTTGTCTTCGATTAACCCGCTGTTGAGGTCGTAAGGCCTCAATATGAAAGTAAGCTCGGCTTCATCAATGGATTGCAATAGCATAAACCCATCCAACACCGTATGGGACGGTGTGGATAAACCATATTCTTTGTACTGGGAAAAGCCGACGATACCTTGAGGCATCGCGATAGTTTTATCCCGGTCAATCTCCATTACCCCGAAACGAGTTTTCAAGGTAATGATGTTATTTGTTACTTCCTCGGTCTTCGGCATTGTGATTCCGTCGAGATCCTGAGCATTAAAGTTTTGTTCTATATCCAACATAATGGGCTTTCCCGTAACAATAGGCAACCATGATTAACGAATAGTAAGCGTGAAATCACAAAGACTTATCGGACGTAATTCAAAAGAGTTACTTCGTTGATCTTTGTAAGGCTAATATATGATGCTTGTAATTGAACTTGATCAAAGGCCAGCCGACTGGTTGCTTCAGCGATATCGATGTCTTCAATTCCTGATATGGTGTTGTCTACATAAGTTTTATAGGACACGTGATTTGCCGTTGCGCCCTCCAAAACGGAGACTTGTGCCCCGATCTGACTTCGTAGAGCAGAAACACCATCAAGAGAGGTTTGTAATAAATTATAAGCTTCTTGTAACACTGCGGTATCATCGTTAATGCCTGCATATTCGACATAGGACAGGCCGCGTAGAACCTTCTCAAATGCAGGGTCATCACCTGTAATACCGTAGGTGAGGGTCGCATCTTGGTCGATTCTGTTAGCTAATTTAACATTGTCACCCTGGTAGTAATCAAAATCAGCCGTAAATACTCCAGGTAAGCCTGCTTGAGGGGTATAAGCTGCATCTGTTACATCAACGGGCGGAGTACCTGTTAAACTCCCAGAAAAAAGATACCTTCCTTCGTGTTGGGCGTTTATCAATGCTGTCATTTCAGATCGAAAGCTTGTCGCAAATGTTTCAAATGGAATTTCTTGGATGTTTGATCCGTTAAGGCCACTCAGAACATCGCTCAATAGATTTGTAATTCGGTCTGTAATCGTACTCAGATTGTTTTCCATTATTTCTAATCGAGTTTTCGTCGATTGAATATTTTCCCCGAATTGTTCTGTACGGACACTATCGCGTTGAAGATTGACTAACCCGAGCGATTGTTGCGCGATATTTGTATAGTCCTGAGTGATTTTACCACTGGAAATTTGAACAGTTCGATTAGAAACCTCAGCCTGTGTAGAGGCCATGTTGGTTTGTAATAACTGGTTCTGTGCAAAGCTTGATACGCGAAGCATAATCTATTCTCCTTACGCAAGCTCGATAACGGTGTCTAACATTTCACCTGTTATCTGAATGACTTTGGCTGCGGCATTGTAAGCGTTTTGGAAGATGATCATATTGGCTAGTTCCTCATCCATATTAACCCCGGACTCATTTTGCATTTTGATTTGTAAATCACCTGTTAGGGCGCTTTGAAAATCTAGATTGCTTTGTGAGGCTTGGGTCGTTGTTGCGCTATAAGAAAGCATAATGCCTGCGTAGCCAGAAAGTGTAGTTGATGAAATGTCTGGGCCATTTGTAATACCATTGAAGGTGATATTTTGCTCAAACGCACCCGCAAGGCTTAAGGCCACATCGTTATTGCCTGGTCCAAGTGTGTAATTTGGAGGCGTACCTGACAAAGACCCCCGGGAAATATAAGAAGGTTGGGCGACAACATCTGTGCGGACGATTATGCCGGAAGAAATGCCTGTTTGAACAGTCTGTCCCGCAACAACGGGTACAGTCGTCGCCAGATCAGGGGTGATAAATAAATCGTTCAAGCCAAAGAAGTTTGAAAACCCATTGTAGTTTTCATTTACCGTGTCGCCATTTGCATCAAACTGGATTACAGAATCACCTTGAGTGGCTGCAAGACCTGTATCTTTAAATGCGAGTTTTACGTTACTGTTTAATTTCACCTCTAGGCGGCCATTGGCGTCAAAACTCGCGGTACCATTCGCCCCGAGAAACGCATTGATTTGTCCTTGGACGGTTGCTGGTGTCGTCGCTCCAGCAGCAATAGTCCCCATGCCACCTACCATGGCGCCATTAATGTCAAGGAGCACCATGTTAACATTACTGCCGATGGTCATCGCCTGAGCAGTGTTACTGAATGCTCTGGATCCATGTAAAGTTGCAGGATCAAGGGCGGCTGTCCCTGCGCCCATAGGGGTATTGGCGCCTCTATTGTGTACGCGATTTACCTCGTCTCTTAAGGCCGAAGACATTTGATCCAATTGGCTGGTAACAGAAGGCAACATTGTATCGCGAGCATTGAATAAGGCCGCAAGCTTTCCACCTGTTAACGAGGTGGTTATGTCATTTGCAGCATTTGGGAAACCGCCATCGTTGAGATGGATACCATCTAGTGTACCTGGGTAGCTTTCATTCGCTGTAATCAATGTGGTTTGCCGAAAAGACAGATCGGCTTGATAGCCTCCATTTATAAGGGTACGGCCGCTTGTGGTGAGAATATTTACTTGATTTTTATCGGTTTGGAAGTACTGAATATCTGTGTATTGAGCCAGAGTATTTATCGCTTGGTCTCTTTTATCTTCCAAATCACCAATTGGGAGGCCTTGAGCTGCCTGACCAGGTATGATGCCGTTGATTTCAGCAATAATCGCGAGTTGAGATTCCATATCTCTCACGGCTTGGTTTATTTCTAGGTCCGCCCGAATACGTTCATCCTGTACGGTATCAGCCATACCCTGGATACGACCAGTTAACGTTGTCGCATTGTTGATTGTGGTAAAGTAATTTGAAGTTATTTCAGGGCTGCTACCTAAGCTTTCTAGCGAATCTGCAAAACTATTAATCAGGTCGCCGAGGGCATTCTTGTTAGCCACTGTTCCAAACATTTGCTGTACGCGGTTGAGGTAATTATTCTCGGTCGAAATTTCACTAAGACGTGTCGTCTCGTCTCTGAAGTCGCGTTGCAGCAATGTATTAACACTGCGCGCAATTGTGTCTGCTGTAACCCCTGAGCCAACACCCGCAATAACCTGAGTTTCCTGCAAAAGCGTTTTGCGGGAGTAGTTTGGGTTATTCAGGTTCGCCAAATTGGTTGAGGTAAGCGCCAACGCGCTTTGATTGACTCTCAACCCGCTTAAAGCGTTATTTAGGGCTAGGGCTAACGACATGACATCCTCAACTATTTGCTATTTTGTTTTTGTATAAGCAATTTTGTTACAGACATTGGTTCAAATGCATAGGAGCCGAGGTCTGTGCAGATTGTGCAGATTGAGCAGCCAAGACACCTGTTTGAGAATAACTGGTGCTATTTTTACTCTTTTGTTGCTGCACTGCTTCGACAACGGCTTGCATTAGTCGTTCATTGTTCGTTTTTGCTGCCAGTAGCGCGGTTTCATTCTCTTTCACCGTAGTGTTGAGTTGCTGAATGACGTCGCGCAATTCGCTCTTGAGCAAAGGATCTAAGTGCTGCATGAAAGAAGGGTCATTTTTAAGCTGCGATGTCCCTTGTTCATAAGCATTTACAAGGGTCAGCTTTTCTTCTTGAAGTAAGCTCATTTCCTTGATTTGCATTGCGCGAAGAAGCTCAACTTCTCGGCTCATTACAGAAACGAGGCCTTTAACAGTCGCGATTACGCTGTGGACTGTTGTTTCAGGAAATTCTTTCGTTTTTAAGGCTGTAGACATTTAAACCTCCTGCAGCTTGATAATTTCGCGATATACGGCATTGGAGATTCCAATCCCGCCAGATTCTGAAAGAGTTTTTCCGTACTCTTGAACCATGAGAGAGCGAAACATTCTCTCACCTTGTCCGCCGCCCATTGGTCCATCCGTTGGGAGACTTTCGAAAATAGGGGACAGCATTTGAGAAATAAAAACAGCTTCGAACTCTTTTGCTGTCGCCATGGCGGCTTTCTCGTCTTTAGGGTTCACGTTTGCGAGGGCATTTGCCTTACTCGCAAGGGATCCGCTTAAAGCGCTATCCATGTATGTGCTTGAATCTATATTCATTACAGTAACTCGATGTCAGCTTGTAAGGCGCCAGCTGCTTTGATGCTTTGCAATATTGCGATCATGTCCCGAGGGCCAACGCCAAGAGCATTTAAGCCACTTACGACTTCTTGAAGAGTGACGCCTGAAGGCAGGACGGCGAGACGACGATCACTGTCGTCATCTACCTGGATATCAGTACGATCTACGACCTCTGTATTACCGGTATTGGAAAATGCATTCGGCTGGCTGACTTGTGGAGTTTCGGTGATGCGAATTGTCAGGTTGCCTTGGGCGATGGCGACAGTGCTGATGCGGACATCATTGCCAATGACAATAACACCGGATTTTTCATCAATGACGACTTTCGCTGGCGTATCAACGCTCACTTCTAGCAGTTCTATATCTGTCAGCATAGCAACAGTATTGCCCCGATACCGCTCTGGTACGTCCAGTTGTACGGTTGAGGGGTCTGTGCTTATAGCTGAGTTACCGCCAAGTTTAGCGTTTATTACCTGTGCAATACGGCGAGCAGTCGTTAGATCAGGGTTTTTAAGAGCGATTTTGACGCTTTGTAGCTCTTTTAAATCGAAATCAATTTCTCTTTCAACGATTGCTCCGTTAGAAATTCGGCCAACTGTAGGGACACCGCGAGTGATTGTCTCTGCATTTCCTGCCGCACTAAAACCGTTAATGGCGACAGGCCCTTGACCCACGGCGTATACTTCGCCGTCTGCACCCATAAGAGGGGTAACGAGGAGAGTGCCACCTTGAAGGTTATCGGCCGTGCCAATGGCTGATACGGTCAGGTCGATCCGTGTGCCTTGACGAGCGAAAGGAGGTAAGTTAGCAGTAATCATGACGGCTGCGACATTGTTTGTGTCGAGATCATCATCCCGGGCATTAACCCCAAGTCTCTGCAAGACACCGATGAGGCTTTCACGGGTGAAAACCGCATCATCAATGTCATCACCTGTGCCATTAAGCCCGACAACTAACCCGTATCCGACGAGAAGGTTGTCTCTTATGCCTTCAAAGTTTGTAATATCTTTAATACGAGATTGAGCAGATGCCTCTCCAACCCATACGAAGAGAACCATAAACAACGCGCCGATAAACGCGACTGTTTTGCTCTGGACATATAGGTTGTTGAATAAGTGCATTTTACTACTCACTGTTCTGTTTGGCGTAACTGAAAATACTTTTTTCTAAGCCATTACTAATGTTCTCTATACGTTATGCGAATTTCGTGCCAATATAGATAGAGCTTGACGAATGGCTTAAGACAGCCAATTTTTAAATGAAATAGTTTTGCTTCTGTATCTCTGCTGGGTAACAATGTATGAGCTGACTTGGTAAAACTTGCCGAGATATGGTCACATTTTTCAGACAGTTGTCGCTTTTGCGGAAACGGACAATAAAATGGACACAAAATGAAGATAAGAACGGGTTCTTCTGTAACGCCAACATCAGGAGCGCGCTCAAAGCGAAAAGCAAGTGGTGCTTCTGGTAGCTTTAGTGATGCCCTGGAAGCTGGTGCAGGTGAATCTGCGTCAGATGCCGCTGGGGTCGCTTCTGCTACAGGTTTAGGTGGATTGCTGTCCATACAGGAAGTGCCTGATGCCTTAACGGGTAAGCAAAAAGCGAAACGAGAGGCCGAAGATATTCTGGATGAATTAGAGGAATTGAGAATAGGTCTCCTTATGGGATCGGTTCCGATTTGGCGTTTAGAGAAGATCGAATCGTTGGTTGCGAGGAAACGAGAACAAATTAACGATCCTCGACTCCTTGAGGTTTTAAACGAAGTAGAAGTCCGCGCGGCAGTTGAACTTGCAAAACTCGGGCGTTAATCTATTGTTTTTTATATAATTAATCGATAATTGAATTAATTTTGCAAGACAAACTTGTCGTTGCACTTAAATCGCATATACTGCACGCCGAAATTGCCAATTTATGGGGGTTGCCATGACTATACCTCTTCCGCTCGACTATCGCCCAAAAGAAGGCGAGGAGTTTATGAATCCAGTCATGCAGGAGTTTTTTAAGCAAAAGCTTCTGGCCTGGAGGGAAGAATTACTTGCTGAATCTTCTGCAACGTTACAGACGCTTCAAAATGAAACGCTTCAAGAGCCTGATCTCGCTGATCGTGCTTCTTCTGAAACGGAGCGTGCACTTGAGCTTAGGACTCGCGATAGAGAGCGTAAGCTAATTGGAAAAATTGATGAAGCTCTTCGCCGTATTGATGAAAATGAATATGGGTTTTGTGAAATCACTGGAGATCCAATTAACATCAAAAGACTTGAAGCGCGTCCAATAGCAACAATGACTTTGGAAGCGCAAGAGCAGCACGAACGTATGGAAAAAGTTCACAGAGACGATTAAACAGAGACGATTAAACAGATGACCGATCTTTAAGATCGGGACAGATCGTATAAAAAAGGCCAGCTAAAAGTTTTAGCTGGCCTTTTGTTTGTTCGACTTACGGGGATTAGAACGGGAAGATAATGTCGTAAAGCTGTTGACCGTAACGTGGTTGTTGGACATCACTCAATTGACCTCTGCCACCATAGGCAATTCGTGCCTCGGCAATTTGGTCATAGCTAATGGTGTTTGTGGAAGTGATGTCTTCTGGACGGATCATGCCTGATACAAGAAGTTCTCTGACTTCAAAGTTGACACGGACTTCCTGGCGTCCAGAAATGATTAAATTTCCATTAGGCATTACCTGGGTAACCAAAGCGGCAACGCGAAGGTTAATAGTTTCTTCTCTATCTACTGTCCCTACCCCTTTAGAGGCGCTAGTGCTTTCCCCATCTACAAGAGAGCCTACGTTTAAGTTATCGTTAAAAATGCCCCCCAGTTGGGTTTCGTAGCCGAGAAAGTTAGTCAGACCTGCGCCTTCAGCATTAGCGCGTGTTCTCTCTGTTGTATTCGAAACTTCTGCTTTGTCGTCAATCGTGATGACAACCGTGAGCAAGTCACCGATTTCATCTGCCCTTTGATCTTTGAGGAATGCACGTGATCCAGGCCTCCAGAGCGAATTTGGTTTTCTGGTCGCAATTTGTGGTGCTGGCATTGGTAGTGAAATGGGCTGTGGAGGTGCCGGGCTTTCAATTTTACTCAGTTTTGGAGCTTCCCCAATTTCTGAGAGGCGGGAAATCGCATTACAGGCAGTTAAAGAAAACCCTAATAAACCAACAACTGCGAACCGTCTTATGGAAGATTTTGGTAAATAAAACATTTCAGAGCTCCTTAGTTGCCAGTAATGGTTTTGTTAATAAGAGAAACCGTTACCAGCCCTGCACCAGTTACCGTGCCATTGACTTCGGTGTTTGACTGCGTGTTTACAATACGAATGACTTCCCCCATTGCGCCGTTTTCCAAGGCTCGACCTTGGGCCCTTAATACAAGGGTGCCACTATGTAACAGCATGGTGACGAGGCCGTTTTTATTGACGGCTTTAGGGGTGTCTAAGTCATTTGTTCGAATGATGACTTTGTCTTTGATTGAGTGTTTTGGGGTCATTCCAATCAAGTCATCAAGGTCAGTGATGGCATTCTTGTTTAATTTTGATTCTTCAATTGTAATCCAGTGAATATCCTGAGATTTGATTACGTCACCTTTTGATAGGCGGTTTTTGAGTACAGGCACATTCACCATCTCAATCAAATAACCGGATATAGCTTTGTTTATGTAAGGTCTACCCGTGGCGGGAATAACAATCTGGGCTGTGAAGCGTTTCCTACCAGGTCTGTAACTGACGTTCTCTATGCGTATAGTTGCGTCAATTTCAGCGGGGATGTTTAGGTCGCGATCTTTACGATCAAATTCGATCTTCTTTCCGTCAGTAAGACCACGTTCAAGAAGGGCACTTTCTATCGAATTGCGGATGTCCGACGCATCAAGGATCTGGCCTGCTCGGGAGACAGATGCTGTGTCCAAGTGTGAACTAGGTTGCCAATCAACATCATTTTTCTGAGCTAGTGCCCATAACCATCTCGCTGAAAGTTCCACGTCTCGACCGAGTTCAGGGGAGCGTGCAATTGGCCTTTGCTGTTCTTCATTAAGACCAGAAAATATGTCATTTAGATATACAATGTCGCCTTCGATTATAATATCTTTGTTCAAATTCACAATCGTTGGTATGGACGCGACTTCTGTCGCGGCACTACCAATCTGGCTTGCCAAGGTAAAACTGGCTGCGAGTAGAAGAGTTTTAACTATTTGCATTGTTTTTCTCCTTAGCTCGCGGTTATCTAATATTTGTAACTGAGCGCATCATTTCGTCTGATGCAGTGATGATTTTAGAGTTCATCTCGTAAGCTCTTTGAGCCGTGATCAGGTTTGTAATCTCTGAAACCGCATTGACGTTTGACGATTCAAGCGCCCCTTGAAGAATACTACCAAAACCAGTTGATCCAGCAGAACCTGTTGTCGCGGCTCCGGATGCTGGCGTTTCCAAGAAGTAGTTATCGCCGATGGCTTCTAAACCAGCTTCGTTGGGGAATGTTGCGAGATCAAATTGTCCTGCAAGAGCCGTGTTAACCTGGCCATCAAGTTTGATATAAACTTCGCCAGATGCGTTGATTGAGACCGAAACTGCATTTGTTGGAACGTTTATGCCGGGCTGAACAGTATAACCGTCGGGTGTTACGATGTCGCCCGTTGGGGAAAGCTGAAATGCACCGGCACGGGTATAGCCCGTTTCACCGCTCGGTAGTTCTACGTTGAAGTAACCTTCACCGTTGACGGCAACATCGAGCGAGTTGTCGGTAATCTGCATCGCACCTTGCCCGGTGATACGATAGGTAGCTGTTGGTTTAACACCAAGACCGAGTTGAATGCCTGTAGGGACAATCGTTCCGGTATCTGAAGAGTTTGTTCCAACCCTCCGTAGATTTTGGTAAAGAAGGTCTGTGAATTCAGCCCGCTGACGTTTAAAGCCCGTTGTGTTCAAGTTGGCGATGTTATTTGAAATAACTTCGACGTTTAACTGCTGGGCCAGCATGCCTGTTGCGCCAATGCTTAATGATCTCATTTTGCTGCTCCCTTAGGCTCTAACGCTTGCAAGGCTTTGAATAGCCTTAAGCTGTCGTTCATGTTCTTGTTTAATAAATTTGGCCATTGATTCGTAGCCTCGTGTAGAATCTATCATTCTCGTAATTTCTATAATTCCCTGAACGTTAGACCCTTCAATCGCTCCTTGGATAATTTCTCCCGGAGCTTCGTCTATCACTTCTTGATTTTCCGCTGTGCTGAACATGCCTCCTGCTTCTTTAACAAGTAGCTGTTCGTTTTCAAAAGTAACCAGCTTCAACTTTCCCGCAGTTCCAGCACTAGATGTGACTGTGCCATCCCGAGTTATTGTAATATCTGTGGCATCACTTGGGAACGAGATTGGAGCGTCGCCGTCACTCATAACCAGAAAGCCCTCTGAGGTGACCAGCTCGCCTTCAGTGTTAAGTTTGAAAGAACCATCGCGGGTGTAACGAGTGTCACCCTCATTTTCGACAGCAAAATAACCTTTTCCAGAAATTGCTGTGTCGAGAGGATTGTTTGTTGTATGAAATTGTCCTTCGGCAAGGTTACGTACAAGGCGTAAATCCTGTGTGAAGCTTAGTCTTTCACCTGTTTTCGTTTTACTAAGGTGCTCCACAAACATCATGCCTTCGTTCTTGTAGGCATTCGTGTTCATGTTAGCGACATTGTTGGCAATAATCGACATTTGCCGACCGAGTGCCATCTGTCTTGAAAGAGCTATATAACTGGGGTTTTCCATCCTGGATACATCCTTGCCATCTTGGTTTTCTCATTAGTGATGCAGGATGCGTGCCAGTATATAAAGTCTAGGTATCGTGGGCTTTATGCCTAACTATAGCATTCGGTTTTACGTTCTTACCGGTAAACTATTTCCTTATGTGGGTAACTTTTTCCGCGAACAGGGGCGGAGGGGAGAAAAGGCAATGGATGCCTTCTTATGGGTGCCCTGTGATGTTTGTGGGGCAAGTCCCTTATTAAAGATGTATATTGCCATTTACTGGTATGGCTCAACCTGAATGGTGAGAAAGGTTCGAGTATTGGGAGATTGAACAGATATTAACACTTTTCGTGTAGACTCCTTTCAGTTAAAAAGCAGTTGGTTAGGGATTTATATTTCATATTCGACCTTTTTACTCTTAAGTATTTGATTTACAGTACTTACTGCTTAACGACTTTTTAACCATCTTGTCCCCTTATTAGGGGTGAATATTCCAACTGGAGGCGTGAAATAACATATGGCTGATGAATCTGTCAGTGGCGAAGAAGAACTCGAGGTAGAAGCTCGTCCGAAAGGCGGGATGTCTGGTAAGAAGCTCGTCATATTCTTCATATTGCCTCTACTGCTTATTATTATAGCAGGCGCAGGTGCCTATTTTACGGGAATGTTGGACTCACTTCTTGGTAAGGAAGAGGCTGCGCAGGAAGAAGTCGTGGAAGAAGTAATACCCGCACACGGTCCTGCCGCCTTCTACGATGTTCCGGAATTACTGGTCAATCTGAACTCTTCAGGAAATAAAAACCATTTCTTGAAAATTACCATTAGCCTGGAACTTGAACTGCAAACTGATATACCGGCAATTGAGGCTGTTATGCCACGAATTGTTGACAACTTTCAGGTATACCTCAGAGAGTTAAGAATTGAAGACTTGAGTGGATCTGCAGGAATTCAACGCTTGAGGGAAGAGTTGTTGCTCAGGGTTAATGCGGCTGCAGCGCCCGTAAAAGTAAAAGATGTATTGTTTCAGGAAATGCTGGTGCAGTAACCTGTAAGGTAGGAAATGGCTGACGAAACGGAAGAAGAAGTCGATCAGGAAGCCATGATGGCTGAATGGGAGGCCATGGCGGACGAAGACGCTGAAGAAGAAGAGGATGCTTTCGACGCTGTCGATGACACCCCCGGGGGAACCCGCGTTCTTGATCAGAACGAAATTGATAGCTTGCTTGGTGTCGATGCTGGCGATGATGATGGTGGTGATAATTCGGGAATTCAAGCAATTCTCAATTCTGCACTGGTTTCATACGAACGTCTTCCTATGTTGGATATTGTCTTTGACCGTTTGGTCAGGATGATGTCGACTTCTTTGCGTAATTTTACATCTGACAACGTTGAAGTCAGTCTCGACAATATTACCTCTGCCAGGTTTGGTGACTACCTCAATTCCATCCCTCTACCCGCAATGTTGACTGTGTTTAAGGCTGAGGAATGGGATAACTACGGTCTTATGACTGTTGATTCTGCCTTAATCTACTCCATCGTTGATGTATTACTGGGGGGGCGCCGAGGCACTGCAGCAATGCGTATTGAAGGGCGACCGTATACCACGATTGAACGTAATCTAATTCAGCGGCTTGCGCATGTTGTCCTCGCAGATCTTTCAAGTGCGTTTGACCCTCTCTCTCCAGTAACTTTCCGATTTGATCGGTTGGAAACTAACCCCCGGTTTGCGACAATCGCTCGCCATGAAAATGCGGCGATTGTAATTACCCTCCGAGTGGATATGGAAGATCGAGGCGGTCGAATTGAGTTACTTATTCCTTATGCGACCCTTGAGCCGGTCCGTGAATTGTTACTTCAAATGTTCATGGGGGAGAAGTTTGGTCGCGATTCGATTTGGGAAGGACATTTAACTGCTGAGCTATGGCAGACTGAAGTGTCTATTCTCGCTGTATTGGAGCAGGTTAACATATCACTTGGCGATGTTATGAATTGGAAAGTTGGTGATACAATGGATCTCACCGTTACGCCTGAATCACTCGTCGAGTTGCGCTGTGGTGATGTGTCTATGTTCAAAGGAAACATGGGACGGAAAAGTGGTAATATTGCCGTAAAGATAGCTGACAAAATTATTCGCGATGATGGTGAGTAGAAGATGCTAGATTTATCCAACATCGAACTTGGCTTTAACATACTGGTTGCTATTCTATTAATTGCAACGATTGTTTATGCGGTAATATTGAACAAAAAATTGGATGCCCTTCGTGAAGCGAAAGCTGAAATGGAAGGCCTTATTCGCTCTTTTGCCGAGACGACAACTAAGGCAGAGAAAAGTTTAGCAGAATTCAAGGTACACGCATCCAATACAGGTGTTGGTTTAGAGAAAAATACAACAAAAGCCGATGGGATATTATCAGATCTTAGCTATCTAGTTGATCGAGCGGAAGTTGTTGCCGACCGGCTTGAGGGAGACCTGGGTTTGGCTCGAAAGCAATCTCCCAACACTATATTGCCTAAAGGAGTTCAGCAAAGTGATGTTCGTACTCCAAAGGTTGGTTCTCCGGGAATACTTAAAACTGTCGATGAAAAAGATAAAAAAAGTAAAGAGTTGTCACCAGCTGCTGAAGATCTTCTCAAAGCCTTAAAAGGCATGCGCTAAAGGAGGAAAAATTATGCGTTTATTACCTGTTCTTATTGCTGTTTCTTCTATGGCATTGCTTGTCAAAGCTGGGGGCGTTTGGGAAGGTGTCAATCAATCCGGCGAAGCTTTCGCTCAGGCTGCTGAAGAACCCAAACTCGAAGAAGATCTTGCGAAAGATACTGATGCTGCCGAAGAAAGTCAGACCGCAAATGTAGATCAGCCTGATTCAAAAATACCTAAAGTTCAAGGCCTTGAAGCTGATCCTTTCTCTATGACTGACGAAGAGATCGAACTCTTACAGTCCTTGTCTGCCCGGCGCGAACAATTAGAAGCGCGGGAAAGAGAATTTGAACAGAGAGAGGTGCTCCTTCTTGCCGCTGAACGCCGGATAGATGAAAAAATTGGCGAACTCGGGAAGCTGCAAAATACCATTGAGGGTCTTATTGTTCAGCACGATGATCAAAGTGATAAACAGATGACCAGCTTGGTAAAAATTTATGAAAGTATGAAGCCTAAGGATGCTGCACGAATTTTCGAACAACTGGATATGATTGTTCTTTTAGATGTGGTTGAGCGAATGAAAGAACGAAAAACGGCTCCTATCCTGGCAAGTATGAATCCAAAACGGGCCAAGGAAATTACTTTAGAACTTGCCCAAAGGCGTGAATTACCGTTGGCAAAGGAATAGGCGAATCCTTTTAAAGTATTTATGGTTAACAGTCCGAGTTGTTAAATATCGCATATCAATAAGCTCTGTATCCATTGTGTTACGGGGCTTTTTTTTTCAGGAAACAAAAAAATATAAAATTAAATGCCTAAGATCTTGAAAAGCTGCGGTTTGTTTACACTGCGTTAATTCTATGCTGATAGCTTAAAATCACGAATTTAGTATAATGTTTGTACAAGAGAGATAGTTAAGGAGTTGCCGATGTCGGATGTCGACATGAATATGCCAATCCTCATCGTGGATGATTATAAAACCATGTTGCGTATTATTCGCAATTTGCTCAAACAACTGGGCTTCAATAATGTAGATGAAGCTACAGATGGGAGCAGTGCTTTACAAAAGTTACGTGGCAAACAGTACAGTCTTATCATCTCTGATTGGAACATGGAGCCTATGAGTGGGCTTCAACTTCTAAAGGAATGCCGGGCTGACGCTCATCTCAAGGATTTATCCTTTATTATGGTCACAGCGGAAAGTAAGACGGAAAACGTCATTGCTGCTAAGCAGGCGGGTGTTAACAACTACATTGTTAAGCCGTTTAATGCTGCGACCCTTAAGAAGAAGTTGATTGCAGTACTAGGTAACTTCTAAAGGACAGTGGTATGGCCAACATGGTCAGGGAAGAATTACTCGAAAAACTTCAAGCTTTTGATAGCGGCAAAGAAAATGCCAATTTAGAAGGGCTTGTCGATAGTCTTATGCAAAATATTGGTGAAGATGCTGTAGAAACAAACCATAAAATTTTGAACGAAATTGGTTCTGTGGCGAGTTACATTCACGATACTAAGAGGCAGTTAGCCTCATTGCGGCCGGACGAAATTAAGAGTGACTATCTCCCGACAGCGGCTGACGAACTTGATGCTATTGTGGGGGCCACTGAACAGGCTACCCACAATATCCTTTCAGCCATGGAGCAGTTAGAAGAGCTTGCCGAAACCCTAGAAGACGCCACTGTTTCTGAAAAAATAAATGGTGCTGTTACCCAGGTTTACGAGGCCTGCAGTTTCCAAGACATCACAGGCCAGAGAATATCTCGTGTTGTGAATGCTCTCCAGCATGTTGAGCAAAAAGTCGACAAGTTGTTACAGGCTTTTGGTGATGACACTGTTAAGGGAGTGGGGGGAGGCCCCGAAAAATCTACTTCTAAACGCGCCGACGGCGTTAATCGACCTGATGAAGATCTGTGCAATGGTCCTCAGATGGAAGGCGAGGGAGTTAGCCAGGATGATATTGACGCGCTTCTTGGCTTTGATTAGTTGACATGCTTGGCCCTCTGTTTAACAAGCGCCAAGATGCGGGTGACAGAAATTACGTTGCTCTTCTAAGCCTCAAGCTCTTGCTTTTGGCTTTTTTCATTATGCTCAATGCGATGTCCTCTTTTGAAGAAGAAAAAGCCAGGGCGGTTCTTGATTCTGTAAACAGTACTTTTAATGGTGATGCGAGCCAGCTTGAAAGACAGGCTTCCTTCGAGAACTCCCTTGGGGATCTGGACGATAAAGCCAAACTTGTGGCCGAAATTGAACGGTTGTTTGAGAGCACCATTCCTGCCGTAGAACGAGAACAGGGAAGTTCTCAAAGCTATTTACGTCTTCGTTTACCCGTCGAGGGGATGTTTCTCGGAGAAGAAACCGATCTTGCTTCAGGACGAGAACTCTTACTCAAACGTATTACTTCCTCTTTAAAGGGGTATGCAGATGGCGGCGGGTTTTACGAATTTGAGTTTCTATATGGGGTATCCCGAAACCAGACTTCTAAAAGTGTATCTAATATTGATATGATTTTAAAAAGAAGTGGCGTTGTTGTACAAGAAATACAAAATGCAGGTATGCCTGCTGATAAAATTGCAATTGGGTTACAGCCTGAATCTGCGGGTTTCGTATTTTTTGTCATTCGTGTTTATGATTCCGCAATCCAAGATGTCACGTTCGAAAGTTTTCAGGAATTAGAATGATGGCTGATGAACGTAAAGATAATTTATCAAAAGATGACGACGAGATAAACAATGCTCCTGACAATAGGGATGCAAATATAAAAACTGCCAACCAACTCTATGATGATAGTGACTTTGATGAAGAGTCAGCTGGAATAAATCAAGACGAGAAAAAGCAGGAAGTGAGCGACGATACTCCAGTAGAAAAACACTATTTTGAACGCCTATTTAAAGCGAACTCCCAAAAAGAGGCCGCCGTAGCCGTAAATTATGGTTCGAACTGGATGATCACCTTTACGGATCTCGTCGCTCTTATGCTGACATTTTTTGTTTTGTTGTATTCAATGTCAGTTATGGAAGAAAAGAAATGGCGTAATCTGGTTGATTCACTTTCAGATTCCTTGCAAATCGAAAAGCTGGTACTAGAGCCAAAGCCATCAAAAAGCCTGACCATGGAGCCTGTGGATTTTGTTCCAGGTGAAGATTTGGATTATCTTTCAAGCCTTATAAGCGAAAAGATAAAAGATGATCCTCAACTTTCAAAAGCAATATTAACACGAATTGAAGACCGGTTGGTAATTTCACTCCCAGGCGATCTGCTGTTTCTACCAGGCCAGGTTAAGCCGTTGGATGAAGCGGAAGCCGTACTTATTCGCTTGGGCAGGGTTTTGCGGTTCATAGATAATAAGGTTGAAATTGCAGGACACGCGGACCCTTCAGTTCAAAGAACTGAAGGCACTTTTTCATCAAACTGGCCTTTATCCTTGGCAAGGGCTGACTATGTCGCTGGTTTATTGGAAAAATCAGGGTATAAAAGTACAATTCTATCGCGTGGTTATGGTGATTCGCGCTATGATAAAATCACGGATAAATTGTCTGAAACTTTAAAGAATAGCCTTGCTCGTCGTGTTGATATTGTTGTGCATCTTTATGCCGGAGAAAATGGTTGATTAAAGCGTTGTGCCGAATTTTTCTGGCAGGAGCGTTTTTGATATCCTTCCCACTCGCTCTTACTGCTCAGGAAGTTTCCGTTCGATCGGGTATTCATCCTGGATACGGGCGAATTGTGTTTGATTGGCCTCGGCAAGTTCCCTTTGATGCAAAAATCGAAGACCGAAAGCTGGTCTTGGAATTTGGTGAGGCATCAGATTACCGATTTGGAACGATAAAAAATGGTTTGAAGGGGTTTACGGGGAGACCTGTTCTAGATGTCTCAAAAAAACGTATCGTATTTTCTCTCCTTGATGACTTTTCTTTAAAAAGCTCGGTATCTGGTAATAAAGTCATTATTGATTTGCTCGTTGCTCTCGATAATACAGCTTCTTCCCCTAAGGTTTCTACAAAAACGTCAACGCCTGTGGTTGGTTTCCGGTATGCGGAGCATGTAGATTACAACCGGTTGGTGTTTGATTGGCCTGAAAGTGTAAAAGGCAGCTTAAGCCAAAGCGGAAATAAATTAACAATTTCTTTTAAGAGTCCGGCTGATGTGGATTTATCAAAATTAAATAAGCAATCTATGCCATTTGTAAAAAATGGTCGCATTATTGAAAAGACCCCGGACTTAAAAGTAGAGTTTACTCTGGTGCCAGGGGCGAGTGCGCGGCTCTTTTCTGTTGGAGCAAAATCTGTTGTCGATATTAAAGCGCCGGATACTCAAGAAAGAGCCTCTACAGTAGCTAAACCGGCCTCAAGTTCAGCCCCGAGCAAGATTTCAAAAAGAGATCCTAAAAAGCTGAAACCTGAAACTACTCCTGTACCTAAAGCTGGGGGGGATGAGAAAGCAATCGACCCTGTAAAATCACAAAACCAGAAAGCTCCGACAGAAGCTAAACTGCCAAAACTGGAAGAGCTCGCAGGTCCTGGCCCCTTGTCCTTGTTGCCGGAACCATCCAAACCAAAGTCAGAAGATAAAGAAAAAAAAGATACTGGATCTGAAACGACCCCGACGGAAAAAGAACGCACGCCTGAACTCGTAAGTAACGCCAGTTCTTCTTCGGAAAAAAAACCTCTCCAAGGCGAAGTAAAAGCGGATAGTAAAAAACGTTTAGCTCAAAATTCGACTGCCGGTGGGGGCCCCACGAGATTGTCTGATTTTAAGTTAGTGGATGACGAGAGTGGAAATTCCGCCTCCTCTGAGGAGCTCGATCAGGACTTGGTAACTCTGACTGATCCAATCGAAATCCCAAATCTGGTCCCCCCTCCTGGGCGTTCTGCTGAACTCTTACCTCCGACAATACTGAATTTTAATTGGAAGCAGCCTACGGGCGCAGTTGTGTTTAGGCGTGGAGAGTATCTCTGGCTTGTATTTGATCATGAAGGCCCTGAAAATTTAGGTAAAGCCATCGAAGCCATGGCGCCACAATTTTCACCTGTGAATGAGCTTCCCCTAGAGGGTGCAACAGTGTTGCGGTTGTCTGCGCCCGTGACACAAGTGCCTCGTATGAGTAAAGAGGGCAATACCTGGGTCGTTGATATTCGGCGGCGCTCCCCTTTACCGGTTCAGGCTATATCAAGTGTCCTTGGAAAAGGAAAAGACGGTCCAGAAGTTCGATTTTTAGTTAAATCGGTTAGCCGACTTCTCTCGATATCTCATCCAGAACTGGGCGATAGGCTTATTGTTGCTCCCATTGGGGAGCCTAATCTTGGCTCAGCAAAAATAGATGAATATCCACAATTTAGAGCCTTGCCGTCATATCAGGGTGTCGTCCTCCAACCTACTTCCGAGGGACTTGTCGTTGCTTTAACGGAACGCGCAGTTGTTGTTCGAAGTCGCGACGAATTAATTGTTTCTGATGACACAGCCCGTTCATTACCTCGAGGAGTGGAAGCTTCAGCTCTGCCTCCAGTTGAGTTGCTGGATCTCAGTTCAGATCGCCGGGGGGACGCGGAAAAATATATTCGCAATCTACAGGATCTTCAAAAGGCTGTTGTTGAAGCGACAGGATTGCAACAAGGGCTTGCCCGACTTGATCTTGCACGGTTTTTCTTTGCCCATGGCAGAATAGCAGAAGCGATTGGTATCCTGCATTTGGTTGAGCAAGAAAATCGCCGGCTTAGTGAGGGCCCCGCGTTCAAGCTTGTGCTCGGCGCAAGTCAATTCCTGAGCGACAACTTCATAGATGCGCAAAAAACGCTCTCCAACTCTGCTTTAGCCGGGGAACCTGAGGCTAACCTCTGGCATGCTGCATTGGCAGCTTCGGGACAGGACTGGGGCCCTGCAGCCATAGGATTTTCAGAAACAGATTATTTGATAGAGGACTTCCCACAAAATATCCGCAACAAACTTTATCTTTTGGCTGCAGATGCAAGTTTACATGTCGGCGATACCGGTGCTGCAAGCCTTTATCTCGGGAATGTCACGGCGAGCGACATGACAGAGTTTGAAAAAGCGCAAGTTGATTTTCTAGAGGGGCAAAGGTTACTCCAAGATGGGATGACTGATGAGGCAAAGGTCATATGGAAGGGCTTAAAGTATAGTCGGCACCGCCCCACAAGCGCACGCGCGCGCCATGCTTTGACCAAGCTAGGTATTGAAGATGGGACACTTACTCAAGCAGAGGGGATTGAACAGCTCGAGCAGCTCAGATTTGCCTGGCGCGGAGACAAATTTGAATTTGCAATTTTAAGCGAATTGGGTGATCGCTACGCCGATGCACTTGATTACCGCAATAGCTTACATTCTTTACGACAAGCGGCCTCATATTTCCCTCATTCAGAACGTGCTGACAACATCGCGCGTAGAATGAAAGAGTTATTTGAGAGTATGTATATCGAAGATGGAGGGCGCAAAATTCCTCCGCTTTCATCGATCGCTCTTTACGAAGAATTTAAAGAGCTAACTCCTCTCGGGGATAAAGGCGATACCATGATTTCCAAACTTGCAGATCGGCTTGTAGATGTCGATTTGCTGGAGCAGGCAGGAAATCTGTTAGACGAACAGGTCGAATTTCGCCTGGAGGGAGAAGAAAAGGCCCGGGTTGGTAATCGACTGTCTTTAATCCGGTTGTTAGAACGTGATCCGGAGGGAAGCATTGCTGCTCTTGATAAAACCGAGTTGGATGACTTGCCTGAAGATCTTAAGCAACAACGTTTGCACCTAAGGGCACGTGCTTTGGCCGAGCTAGGTCAGGAAGATCAGGCCCTCAAGTTATTAGAACCAGATGATAGCCTTGATGCGCTTCGTTTGAAATCTGATATTCTTTGGGATCTAAGGCGGTGGAACGAAGTTGGAAAATTGCTAGGAAAGTTGGTCCCTGCTTCCCCACCAGAAGGGCGCCCTCTAAGCGAGGAAGAAAGTCAGGCCATTATTAATTTGGCAATAGCACAGACTATGGCTGAAGATAATGAGGGATTGAAGCTCTTACGCGAAAGTTACAATATTGCCATGGGTGAGGGGCCTCAGGGGGATACTTTCAAATTACTGACAAATAGTATCGATAGTGGATCTATCACATCTATAGCGGAGGAGCTAAAACAAGTTTCTGAGGTCCAGGCATTTATGGATCAGTATCGAGATCGCCTTAAAACGACCCCTTTAAGTGAAATTAATTAGATATATCCATAGGTGTATTATTGAAACACCTATGGATATATGGGGCTCATAAACCTACAGCCTGTGTAAAATTCAGTCCATCAGCGCCTATCTACCCATCAGTGTCTATCTATCAGTCACCCGAAACTTCGTACTAAGCTTCCTGCGATCATATACCAGCCATCAACCATCACGAAGAAAATCAATTTAAAGGGTAGGGATATCATGATTGGTGGCAACATCATCATACCCATGGACATGAGGATTGACGCGACAACCATATCAATGATCAGGAACGGTAGAAAAATCAAAAAGCCAATTTCAAAGGCACGTCTAAGTTCACTTATCATAAAGGCTGGGATCAAAGCCCGCAGAGGCGTGGCTTCTGGAGTTTCTATTTCTCCGATTTCTGCAAGTTCAAGAAATAGTTTTAGATCTTGCTCTCTGACATGATGGAGCATGAATTCTTTTACAGGGGCTGTCCCGCGTTCCCAGGCTTCGATTTCGTTAATCTCTTCTTCGATTAACGGTTGGAGGGCATCATTATAGATCTTCTCCATCGTCGGAGTCATGATGAAGGCGGTTAGAAACAGTGCCAAGCTGATCAAAACGGTATTCGGTGGGGCTTGTTGAATACCCATTGCTGTTCTGATGAAAGAAAGCACCACTATTATTCGAGTGAAGGAGGTAACCATCATTAAGATAGCAGGGGCTAAACTTAAAATGGTTAGCAAGGCCAACATTTGTAAAATGCGGCCGCTTCCAGAACCCAACACCTCATTGTTTAAATCGAGAGTGAGTGCCTGAGACCAACTGGTTTCTGGAATAGAGATCCAGAAAATCAAAGAAAGTGAAAGTCCTGCGAGGAGTTTCATTGTTACTGGTTTCGTCAATGGATTTAGTCCCCTCCAGAACCTTGCGCAGAAGTATTGGTATTGTGCTCGTTAATCGACGTTACAAAAGCCGTAGAAGTATTGCTGCTCGTACTATCAATATGCAAATCTTGAGTGCCACCGATGAGCAATAGGTGTTCTTTTTCATCACATTGAATTAACACAATTTTTCGCCGTGCATCTAGGGGGCGAACTTCTTTGATTACGATACGTTTTTTTTTGTTGCCAGTAATTGCTGGGCCGTGGCCAAACCCTAATCGTTTAGCGATAAAGGCTATGGCAAAAATCAAACCAATGACAAAGACAAGGGTGAGTACGAACTGAAAATAGCTTCCGTAATCCATGGATTATTTTTTTCCGGTTGTATTCGCTGATGTGTATGCCCTGGCGGCTCGGTTGTGAGTTGTTGTTTCTTTCATCTCAACCTTCACCTTTTCAAGACTAGAGCCTATCGTAATGGTCAAGTTATCAAGCTCTTCAATGAGGGAAAGAAGCTTTGTTGATATCTTCGCCCGATCAGAAGGCGATAGTTTACCAATTTCCCCACATAAAAAATCCGTAACCTTAGGGAGGTCCGTTACATCAAAAACGTCACCTTCGCGAGCTGCAGTGCTGGCATTTGAAACTTGTTGAGAAAGCGTTTCAATATTGTTTTCGATTTCAGTGAAACTCATCATACCTAATTTACCGGTTCATCGCTTGATTGCTTTTGTTCATCATAGACGTAATTCAAAATTGTGGCGACTGCTGTTAAGGCTTCTAAAGGTATCTCACTTTCAACATCAACAGTAGAAAGAATTTCAACTAAATCAGAATCAGTCCTTACCTTTATGCCATGATCGAAGGCAATTTGAAGGATTTGTTCTGCGAGTTCACCGGAACCCTTCGCAATTACTTTATTTTTGCCCGCGTAGTTACGTTGTATCGCAACCGAGAGGGCTGGTTTGTCTTCGTCTTTGGAACCGTCTCGATTTTGCTCATCTACTTGGACGTGACTGTCTTCCAGTAAAGGCTGTGTCCTGAGGGGCGTTTTGTCCTTGCCTTCTTCGGTAGCGCTCATAGCGCTTTCTCCAGTTGTCGCTGTCAATAACTCAATTTTGACGTGTTATGCTTAATGAAATGTTACGAAGGCGGTAAAGTTGTTTGCCAAGATGTATTCAGTAACTATTCGTCAACCTTAGTTGATGAACCGAGGTCTAAGTCAAGACCGTCAAGGGCATCAAGAGAGTGTGCTGCGGCAGCTTTGTTTTCTTCTTGAATGCGCTCGTGTAACTCCTGACGGAGGACTGTTGCATCTTCTGGAAAGGTGAAACCAATTTTGACGGATTTGCCACGTATATCAACAACCTTGACTTCAATGTTGTTGTTAATGATGACAGATTCACCAATTTTCCGGGTAAGATATAACATCGTGGTCTTTGGACTCCCTGTCCCTGACGCGAAATGCTGACTAGAGGAATGGACAAACTACTTGTTGGTTGTCATATTTATACGTGCATTTTTAGATGAGGTCGAGCATATCTTGTTAAAAAACAGTATTTTTTACTAGATTTGGCATTCATTAACAGGTTATTAAGTTCAAAAGGGTAGAATATTTTGGTTTAGTATTCCTTTCTTTTGATAAGGAGAGTTGGTGTTGACAGACAAGCTGAAAATTACGGATGTTATTGCCAGGAAAATGGAATGGCTAACCCGCCGTCAAGAAGTCTTGTCAAAAAATATTGCGAATGCGGATACCACTAATTATGTGCCGCTTGATTTGAAAGATAATCATTTCAAGGCCTTAGTGAATAGAACGACCCCTGTGATGACACAGAGCGCTTCTCACTCAGGGCATATTTCGAACAACCCACTCAACGGTGATACTGTCAAAAGTACAAAGTCAAAAGGTCTCTACGAAACCGCGCCTTCTGGGAACTCTGTCGTTTTGGAAGAGCAGATGATCAAAATGTCTAAAACACAATTGGATTATCAAGGGATGGTACGGCTGTATAAGAAACACCAAGATATGTATAAGATGGTTCTTCGAGGACCTTAAGCTCTGAAGTTAGTCTCGCCCTTACCTAAACAGGAATTTAGTAATGTCCGATTTATATAAGTCTATGCAGGTATCTGCTTCCGGTTTACGTGCCCAAGGAACAAGACTGCGTGTTATTTCGGAAAACATTGCAAATGCTGATTCTGTATCTCAAGAGCCTGGTGGTGCGCCTTATCGAAGGAAAATGGTGACCTTTGGTAATGAACTAAGCCGTGAGCTCGGAGTAGAGAAAGTTGTTGTAAAAGATGTTATTAACGACAAAAGTGATTTCAGAAGAGAGTATTTGCCTGGCCATCCGGCTGCTGACGAAGACGGCTATATTCTGCGCCCGAATGTAAATGCGCTCATCGAAATGACGGATATGCGGGAAGCACAAAGAAGCTACGAAGCTAATTTGCAGGCTATACAGGCTTCTAAAAGTATGTTGCAACAAACCTTAGAAATACTGAGATAACAGTATCTGTAGACGAAAGGACTAGAAAATGGCCGTAAATTTTTCAGATGCTGTAAATGCCTATAAACAAGTTGCTGAAAAAGCCAAGATTGGGCTCGACGAACAAGGTGATTCGCATGGCGATGATTTTGCTGCCACATTGCGAGGGGTTGCAAATGAAACCATTTCTACTATGCAACAAGGCGAAAACAAAACTTTATTGGCCGCAGCTGGTAAGGCCGATGTTACCGATGTTGTTACCGCCATGGCAGAAGCAGAAGTAACCCTGCAAACTGTTGTTGCTGTTCGAGATAAAGTGGTTCAGGCCTATCAAGAAATTCTCAGAATGCCCATCTAATCCTTTTATGGGATTAATAATATTGGTTGTCGCTGGGCAACTTACCGAAAACGGAAAGTGGGGGCATGAACGAGGGTGAAGTTATTGAGATGGGCCGAGAAGCCGTTTGGGTCATGCTCAAAATGAGCCTGCCAATTCTCATGGTTGCTTTGTTTGTTGGCTTGATCATTTCCTTATTTCAGGCCTTGACTCAGTTACAAGAAATGACCCTGACTTTTGTTCCGAAAATTGTAATTATTAGTCTGACGCTCGTCGCAACAGCGCCTTATATGTCCCAAACTTTGACTACTTTTACGGAAATGATCATGGACCGTATCGTGTCCTTGGGCTAGGGCATGTTATACGACCTTCTCCCAGCTAACATATATATCGTATTGATCGTTTTTACCCGGCTTGGCAGCGCCATTATGTTATTGCCAGGTTTCGGTGAATCCTATGTGTCCCCTAAATCCCGTCTGGGGTTGTCAATTCTGATTTGTCTCGTAGTAGCGCCGGTTTTAACTTCGAAGCTCCCCCCGATGCCAGACAAGGTGTCAGATCTGGGGTTGTTAATTTTTGGTGAGGTGCTGGTCGGGGTTTTTATGGGAACCATCGCCCGGCTTTTTCTGAGTGCGACAGCTTCAGCTGGGATGATTGCTGCGAACCTTTCTTCTTTGGCAAACGCTCTTATTCAGGATCCGACAGCCGAGCAGCAAGCTTCTATCATGGGAACCTTTATGTCAGCGGTTGCCATTGTATTGATTTTTGTACTTGATATTCATCATCTGTTTCTCAGAGGTTTGGTGGACAGTTACGACCTCTTTATTCCTGGGCAGGCGATACCGACGGGGGATTTTTCGAATATGATTTCTCGGGTCGTAGGGGATACTTTTGAATTGGCGGCAAGAATGGCGGCCCCTTTTCTTGTCATAGGGATTATTTTCTTTATTGGCCTTGGTTTACTGGCAAAGTTGATGCCGCAGATGCAAGTTTTCTTTATTGCGATGCCGCTACAAGTGGCGATGGGGATTGTGGTATTATTCCTTTCTCTGCCTGTAATGATCAAAGTGTTTATTGTTAGCCTTGAAGAGCATTGGTTGGTTTTCGTTAGATAGCGGCACCAATTTTTATACGGCTTAAGGAGAGCCTGTTTTGTCGTCAGAAGATACCGATGAGTCCCAAAAAACCGAAGAGCCTACGGCGAAGAAGCTTGCTGATGCGCGGGAAAAAGGTGATGTCCCAAAATCTCAGGAGTTAAATTCGTGGTTTTCCTTTTTTGGGTTTCTGGTCGGGGTCAGTTTTTTTGCGGTCTGGATCGGTAAGGGGCTAGGGGGCAGCTTGTCGATTTTTATCGAACGGCCAGATATGATCCTCTTGGAGACCGGTCATATTAGCGAGGCTTTGACCGGAGTGCTTGGAGACGTTGGACTACTTTTTCTTACTCCAGCCCTTATTTTGATTACCTTTGCAATTGCTTCTGGGTTGATGCAGCATGGATTTCTAATTTCCTACCAATCCCTTACTCCAAAGTTTAGCAAGATTTCTCCTCTGGCAGGAATGAAGCGTCTTTTTTCCATACAGTCGGTCATGAATTTTGTTAAGGGGTTGGCTAAACTTATAATCATGGGCTCGATTATTGGCCTGGTCATTTGGCCAAAACGAGGCATTGTTCCCCAACTCTCTGAGCTTAGTGTCGAACAAACACTGCTAACTCTTTTGGATTGGACGACACTCATCCTTGTTGCTGTCGTTGCTGTCATGGCAATAATTGCTGGCCTGGACTATCTGTTTCAATATTTTCAGTACATAAAGAAATTGAAAATGTCGAAACAAGAGGTGAAGGATGAAATGAAGCAAAGTGAAGGTGACCCCATGGTAAAGGGGCGGCTTCGCCAATTGCGGATGGAAAAAGCTCGGCAACGTATGATGGCTTCTGTCCCCAATGCTGATGTGGTGATTACCAACCCAACTCATTTCGCGATCGCTTTAGAGTATAACGGAATGATGATGGAAGCTCCAAAGTTAACGGCTAAGGGTGTTGATGCCGTTGCTTTTCGAATTCGTAAGGTCGCAGAAGAAAACAAAATCCCAATTATGGAAAACCCACCGTTGGCACGAGCCCTATACGCAGGTGTTGAGATCGATCAGGAAATTCCGCCAGAACATTATAAGGCTGTTGCCGAGGTCATTAGTTACGTGATGAAGTTAAAAGGACAAATGCAGTAATATCATTTTGTGAACGGTTTTGTGCTATCTCGTTTGTTTTAAATGAATTTTAGGGTTAATCTTCTCTTTACCAATTTTATTTCCTTTTCCTTTTATAGGAAAAGAAGACATCTCGTGGGGGAAGCAGGGGAATGTCACCTACTATCTGGTTTGCAATATGTGGTTTTCTTGCCCTCATCATTGCTTTGCTTACATTCTTTGTGTTTCGTTATCACAGAATGTTGTCTTTGCGCGAATTTGCTTTTGCCGCAGTCCCGCGTCCCCGTCAAATTGTTGACCCAGAGGGCAAATGTCTCTTTGCAAACCCGGCGTTTGAAGATTTTTTTGGTGGTGATCTCAGGTCTGTTCCCGAACTTATTTTAGATGAAAGTAAGGGGGATGACGAAATTCGCCGTAAGCTCGCGACACTTCAACTCAACGCGCGTAATGGTGTGTCTGGGCATGTAGAGATCGAGCTCCCAGGTGTCGGTGCCAGCGATAATGATTTGCAGTGGCGTCATGTGGCCGCATACCCTCTACCCAATCGACCTGGGTATGTCTTCTGGTTTGTTGATGACATCACCATGCGGCGTCAAATGGAGAAGGTGATAAATGATCAACAGCAACGGTTTGTTGATTTGCTTGAGAACGCGCCAATCGGTTTCTTTTCTGTTGATGCTGACGGATGTTTTCTATTTGCAAATCAAACGCTTACTGATTGGTTGGGTTATTCATCATCAGAACTGGAAAGTGGGCAGATAAAGCTTCATGACATTGTTACTGACGCATCACTCGAAGATATCCCGGCTTACCATCCGTTTGAAGATACAGATAGCCGTTCTGGTGAAGTCTTTTTAAAGACTGCGGGCGGCGAAAAACGCATTTTGGCTGTGATCAGCCAGCATATCGCCGAAGGCGGTGCTGGCAAAGGGTTTAGAACCAGGTCTGTCGTTCGTAATTTAACTCTTGAACGTGAGATGGCGACCGCGCTTGAACAGTCTGAAAAAAGATTTAGAAAGTTCTTTAACGAAGCGCCTGTTGGCATCGTATTGCTCAATGAACGCGGTGTCATTACTGAGTGTAATAGGGCTTTTCAGGAACTCGTTTCTGAGAACGACGACGTCAAAGGAAAGCCGCTATTGTCTCTCATCGGGGATGAAGACAGAGAAAATGTCCGAGAGGCCTTAGTCTCGGCAACGACTTATGAACGTAAGGCTATGGAAGTTCATCTTGCAGGCAATTCAGAAATTGTTTGCAATATGAACGTGACCCACGTTGATGAAAATTCAGGTTTACCTAGCGGGTATATTTTAAACTTTACAGACACTACTGAGCAGAGAAGCCTGGAAGCTCAATTTGCTCAATCCCAAAAAATGCAGGCCGTTGGTCAACTCGCAGGCGGGATCGCGCATGATTTTAATAATCTGCTGACGGCAATGATCGGATTTTCTGATCTGTTGTTATTGCGGCACCGCCCTGGCGATCAATCCTTTGCCGACATCATGCAGATTAAGCAAAATGCTAACAGGGCAGCGAACCTTGTGCGTCAGTTGCTTGCGTTCTCCAGACAGCAAACTCTGCAGCCCAGACGCCTAAATGTAACCGATATTATTGCTGAACTGGCTCACCTTCTTCGCCGACTTATCGGTGAAACGATTGAGTTGCGGATTACCCACGGCCGAGATCTTGGCGATGTGAAAGCTGATCAGGGCCAGCTCGAGCAGGTTATTATTAACCTCGCTGTCAATGCTCGTGATGCAATGGATCAGGGCGGCGTGCTTGAGATTATTACATCTAACGTAATGGTTGATACGCCCTATAAAGTCAAAGGAGAGGAAATACCTCCTGGCGATTACGTGTTGGTCAAAGTTCAAGATTCTGGACATGGAATACCTTCTGAAATTTTGGATCGAATTTTTGATCCTTTCTTCTCAACAAAAGAAGTGGGCGCTGGTACCGGATTAGGGCTTTCAACTGTCTACGGTATCGTCAAGCAATCAGGTGGTTTTGTCTTTGTCGATTCTACCGCGGATGAGGGCACGGTGTTCTCTTTGTTGTTACCGCATTTTAGAGAAGAAATTGGGGAAATTGAAGCCGTTGTTGTTGATGTTCCTCCTCAGGCTCAGGATCTGACAGGGCGTGGAAATATTCTTCTTGTTGAAGATGAAGATGCTGTGCGCTCGTTTAGTGCCAGAGCATTGGAGAACAAAGGGTATAATGTCCTTGAAGCTAATTCTGGCGAAGCCGCTCTGGAAATTTTGCAAAATGATGATGTCACGGTTGATCTCGTGATTACGGACGTGGTGATGCCGCGGATGGATGGACCAACTCTCGTCAAGAAACTCTATGAAACCCATACTGATGTGAAGGTCATTTTTATCTCGGGGTATACAGAGGATTCTTTCCGAAAAAGTCTTGATGTTAATTCTGCAATCGAATTTTTACCGAAACCTTTCAGCCTTAAACAGTTGGCCTCAAAAGTAAAAGAAGTACTGGCTGCGAAGTAAAATCCAAAACAACACTTGGCTTTTCTTGTCGTATTATTAGGTAATTTCAGGTTTTTGTAGATATCCAAAATTACATATGTTCCTGTAATGTTCTTTTTTCTTGTGTGGCGAGAACAAAGGAAGTACATTGTTGTCGTTGCAGCAAGTGGATGCCTGTGGGATAAGGAAGGCAACTATGGTACAAAACGTCTTACAGTTAGTGGAGAATAGCACAGTGGACAAGCAAAAGGCATTGGATGCAGCACTGGGGCAGATTGAGCGTGCCTTTGGTAAAGGCTCAATCATGAAACTCGGAGAGGGCGCCATAGTTGAAACTGAAGTTGTTTCCACTGGTTCTCTTGGATTGGACATCGGGTTAGGTATTGGTGGCCTTCCGCGCGGTCGTGTTGTTGAGATTTATGGACCTGAAAGTTCAGGTAAAACAACATTGGCTTTACATGTTATTGCGGAAGCTCAAAAAGCGGGTGGCACCTGCGCATTTATTGATGCCGAGCATGCACTTGACCCTGCGTATGCGACCAAACTTGGTGTTGATGTTGGCGAGCTTCTAATCTCTCAACCAGACGCTGGTGAACAGGCTTTAGAAATTACAGATACTCTTGTTCGCTCGGGCGCCCTTGATGTGCTTGTTATCGATTCCGTTGCTGCATTGGTACCAAAAGCGGAACTAGAAGGCGATATGGGAGACTCTCTTCCTGGCCTCCAAGCTCGCTTGATGAGCCAAGCCATGCGGAAGTTGACAAGCTCAATTTCCAAGTCGGGTACTTTGGTTATCTTTATCAACCAAATTCGTATGAAAATTGGTGTGATGTTTGGTAACCCTGAAACGACAACAGGTGGTAATGCTCTTAAGTTTTATTCATCTGTACGCCTGGATATTCGCCGAATCGGTGCCATTAAAGATCGGGAAAATATCACTGGTAACCAAACCCGTGTGAAGGTTGTTAAAAATAAGATGGCACCTCCTTTCCGGGTCATCGAATTTGATATCATGTACGGTGAAGGCATTTCTAAAACCGGCGAAATGCTCGACCTCGGCGTTCAGTGTGGGATTGTTGAAAAGGCTGGTGCCTGGTTCTCGTGCGAAGGACAACGCATAGGCCAAGGTCGGGAAAATGCTAAAAAATTCCTGACGGATAACCCCGAAGTTGCAGAAAAAATTGAACACGCTGTACGCTTAAATGCTGGTATTGTTTCAAATGCGATGCTTGAAGGTAAAACCGAAGATAAAAATAAAGATAAAGAAGACGCTTAAAACCGTTGAGTGGAAATTTGATGTGTGAAAAAGGGGCCTTGAGGTCCCTTTTTCTTTGGGTGACCAATTCCTGAATTACGGGTTGGTGACCCGACCGAAGGCTTTGGTGAACCCTTTAAGTGAGAAAGGGATCGCAATTGGCTTTTTGACAGCATCAAAAAAGACCACCCGGCCTTCATTTTGAGATTTGAATTGTTGAAGGAGCTGTGTATCCACTTGGATTTCGGCTTGGCAACCAGACACTATGCAGCGTTCAAATTGTTGTTTTCGACGTAAAGAAGGTCCAACTTCGAGAGAAAATCCTTCAGGTAAACGAACACCTAGGGGCAAAGTTAAAATCAGCGATGTTAAATCGGTGCCATTATTTACGGGGCGGCCAATTGCCATAATCAAAACAGGTTTGGGATTGTCGCCTAGTGTAACGTTATGGACAATGTAACAAGAAACAGGGGCATTAACAGTGCAATGTGAAGCCCAGTTACCATGTCTTGTGACAGAGCGTTGGGGCGTTTGTTGTGAAAACGCATTTGTGCTTAGGGATAATAAAAAGATTAAGCAGCAGACTAGGGATTTAACCGTCGATTGAACTTTTAAGGATTTCATTTTTAGATATGCTTTTGTTGAAAAAAATATCTTATCTCTAGCGGAGAAGGGAGGGAAGGTATTTTAGATTATATTTTTGCTGTTCATATGTTCAAAATGAAATTGCAGAGAACTTTTTGTCATAGTCTGCGCAACTTTGGACAGGTTATACGCACGGCAGGCCTAGACAGTTCTTATAGAGCGCGTTAAAAACGGAAATGAGATTTTCAGCTTGCTCATATATGAGTTTAGCTTCCTGTCCAGCTTTTAGGTAAGTGATTAAAATGATTACCGGCAATGAGATCCGTAAGGTCTTTTTCGACTATTTCGCGAAACATGATCACACAATAGTGGATTCATCCCCCTTGGTGCCAAGGAACGATCCAACGTTGATGTTTACAAACGCGGGTATGGTTCAGTTCAAGAACGTCTTTACCGGTAATGAAAAAAGACCTTACAGCAAAGCGGCAACCTCGCAGAAATGTGTGCGGGCAGGCGGTAAGCACAATGACTTGGAAAACGTTGGCTATACAACGCGGCACCACACATTTTTTGAAATGATGGGGAACTTTTCTTTTGGAGACTATTTCAAAGATGTTGCCATTGAGCACGCATGGAATCTGATTACCAAAGAATATGCTGTTCCCGAAGAAAAATTGTTGGTTACGGTATACTCCGAAGATGAAGAAGCTGCGGCGTTGTGGCGTAAAATTGCCGGGATAAGTGATGACCGGATCATTCGAATTCCAACATCAGATAATTTCTGGTCAATGGGTCCGACGGGCCCTTGTGGACCCTGTTCAGAGATTTTTTATGATCATGGGGAAGACATTTTTGGTGGCCCTCCTGGGAGCCCGGATGAGGATGGAGACAGGTTCGTAGAAATCTGGAACCTTGTCTTTATGCAGTATGAGCAAATTGACAGTGACACACGTGTCGATTTACCAAAGCCATCTATCGATACGGGGATGGGGCTGGAGCGGATTACCGCTATTCTGCAAGGCAAACACGATAACTATGATATCGATTTGCTCCGTACGATCATTGATGCCTCTGCGCATCAAACGGGTGTCGATGCTGATGGGGATGACGCAATATCCCACCGTGTTATTGCCGACCATCTACGTTCAACAGCTTTCTTGATTGCAGATGGCGTTTTGCCATCCAATGAAGGTCGCGGATATGTACTGCGTCGTATCATGCGTCGTGCAATGCGCCATATGCATAAGATCGGCGTGAAAGACCCAACAGTATACAAGCTTGTGCCATCCCTTGTTCAGATGATGGGTACGGCATTCCCAGAGCTTGCACGGGCAGAATCCTTGATCACAGAAACCTTAAAGCTCGAGGAAAATCGGTTTGGTCAAACCCTTGATCGCGGTATGCGCCTTCTTTCTGGTGAAACCGATAAGATTGGTGATAAGGGAATGCTGAACGGTGAGGTGGCTTTTAAACTTTATGACACCTATGGCTTCCCACTTGACCTTACTCAGGATGTTCTCCGTGGCCAGGGGCAATCAGTTGATGTCGAGGGCTTTAATGCGGCGATGGAATTACAGCGTGCTGCCGCTCGTAAAGCCTGGAGCGGATCTGGCGATCTGGCGACAGAAAAAGTTTGGTTTGAATTACAAGAACGCCTCGGTGGTACAGAGTTTCTGGGTTATGACACAGAAACAGCCGAAGGTCAGATCCTCGCGATTTTAAAAGATGGTGCCGAAGCCAAATCTGCAGGTGTTGGTGATGAGGTCATGATCATTACCAATCAAACTCCCTTTTATGGTGAGAGTGGTGGGCAGCAAGGGGATCACGGGCTTCTTTTCTCAGCGGAAGGCGCTGAAGTCGTCATCCGTGATACGCAAAAGAAACTCGGTAATGTGTTTGTTCATATTGGTGAAGTGGTTCGTGGTGAAATTAACCTTGGGCTCGCTTTGGAAATGAAAGTGGACGTGACTCGCAGATCAGCCATCCGTGCTCATCACTCGGCTACTCATCTGCTTCATGAAGCTCTGCGTCGTCAACTTGGTGATCACGTGTCTCAAAAGGGCTCGCTTGTAGCGAAAGAACGGCTTCGCTTTGATATTAGCCACCCGAAACCTATTGTATATAAAGACATCACAGTTGTGGAGACAGAGGTCAACGAACGCATTCGAGATAACGCTGAAGTTAAAACCCGTTTGATGACTCCTGATGAAGCTATCAAAGAAGGCGCGATGGCGCTGTTCGGTGAAAAATACGGTGAAGAAGTTCGCGTTGTTTCCATGGGCGGAGCAGATAGCTCTACGGGGAGCGGCTACTATTCTACCGAGCTTTGTGGGGGTACCCATGTGCGTCGCACAGGTGACATCGGATTTTTCAAGATTGTTTCTGAGTCAGCTCTGGCTTCGGGGGTTCGCCGTATTGAAGCTGTGACGGGTCAGGCTGCGCTTGAATATGTTTCGACACAAGAAGTCCAATTGACAGGAGCTGCTGCTGCAATCAAGGCTTCTCCTGCAGAGTTAGAAACACGTGTGTCATCCTTGCTTGAAGAGCGGAAGCGTTTAGAGCGCGAGCTCACAGATGCGCGCCGTAAATTAGCCGCAAGCGGGGGAAGCTCTTCGGCTGAGACAGAATTTAAAGACATCAATGGTATCAAGTTTGCACCACGTATTCTTGAAGATGTTTTGCCTAAAGATCTTAAGCCGACTGCCGATGAGTTGAAAAAGCAGATTGGAAGTGGTGTGATTGTTCTGATCGCAAACACGGATGGTAAAGCTTCCATCGTTGTCGCGGTCACTGATGATCTAACGCCTACGATCTCGGCTGTTGATCTTGTAAGAGCTGGTTCTGCCGCGCTTGGTGGTAAAGGGGGCGGGGGCCGTCCTGATATGGCGCAAGCTGGCGGGCCGGACGCATCAAAAGCACCCGAAGCGATTGCGGCAATCGAAGCTTTACTTGGCTAAATTAATAGATAAAACAGAGTACCAGAAAAGCCCCGCAAGGAATTGCGGGGCTTTTTAGTTTCTATTCTTGTCAGAATTACTTGTTGCCGCCGGCAAGTTTAACAGCATCGGGGTGCTGTCGTAACTTGAGCATGGCCCAAACACCAAGAAAGGGCCCTATAGCCAAAGGCGCAAAGGCAAATTTCCACCCCAGTAAATCGACACCATAGGGCATCAGATGAATGGTGATGAGGGTTAAGGTAAACCCAATAGAAGTTTGCAAGGTTAGCATGGTGCCGACGATTTCAGGTTTCGCAAGTTCGGCAACCGATGCTGAGAATTGAGCCGAATCAGAAACGATCGTTAATCCCCATATTAGGCAGAGGATTGTCAGAAGCCAGGGAGAGCCACCGAAGAGAAATCCTACAGTTAGGGCACAAGTGCCACTGATCAGCATGGAGGCGATGGTTAAGGTTGTTCTGCCCATTCTATCGGCCAAATAACCAGCACCTAAACATCCAATGGCGCCCACAGCCATTGTTGCAAATGTCGCAAGTTTTGCCGTTTCATTCGCTTCACCTACCCCCATGTTTTGTGAGAAGCTCGCTGTTAGGAAGAGACCTATCCATGCCCACATCGCGTAAAGTTCCCACATATGGCCGAGGTATCCAAGATTGGCCAGCCGGACAGACTTTATTTTCCATGCATAAAGAATCTGTTGTGGATGAAATCGCGGGGATTTTACGTACGCTGGTCCCATTTGGAACAGGAGAATGGCAAAACCAGAAAGGACAGCAAAGACAGAGGCCGTTGCAATCGTAAAGCGCCAATCTATACCGCCAATGGCATTGAACAGGTGTGGGGATGCTGAGCCCAGAGTTAAGGCGCCGACTAAAAGTCCCACAAGAAGCCCCATATCACCCTTTGCCCAGGTCGCAGCCATGCGCATACCTATGGGATAAATACCGGCCATGCAGACCCCGGTGATAAACCTGAGAACGGGAACCATAAGGTCTGTTGGTTCTATCATTAGTAAAATTGCATTCGCGCTGGCCGCAATCAAAGCCGATCCTAAAAAGAGTTTTTTGGGTGGAAGCCGGTCAGCAAGCCCCAGTAAGGCAGAGCTTAAGCTGCCAACCACAAACCCAACTTGAACGGTGCTGGTAAAAAGTGCCTGTTGAAAGGGGCTAAGTCCATATTCCTCAATGAGAGAAGGTAAGACGGCAGAGGCTGAAAACCATAGGCCCATTGCCGATACCTGACAAAGGGCAAGGATGGTTAGGGAGAGCCATTTACGCGACGTATTTTCCATGCTGTCCTGAAAGAGATATATTTTGAGTTCTGGGTAAATCTATGTGGCAGAAATGTTTTTGTCGATTCCGAACTCATTTTTACGGTAACTATCTCGTGTAGCTACTCGTTTTGGTCTGGCAACAAGGTATAGATAATGGCTGAAGACAGTCTTCTGGTTTCACGACATCGCTCGCCTATAGGAGAAATTGTTACGTTCTACCGTGATGACATTTTGTGCCATCTCGATTTTACGGATTGCCAACCGCGTTGGGAAAAGCTGCTGAAGAGACGCTTTCCTAAATTGTCCCTTATCGAGGTTTTAGTCAATTCAGAGATGGAACAGCGTTTGCAGGCCTATTTTACCAAAGAAAAAACGGCTTTTGATGGAATACAAATGGATACAGGGGGGACAGGTTTTCAAAACCAAGTATGGGATGCACTTTGCAAAGTCCCTTTTGGGGCGACGGAAACTTACAGCTCGATGGCCGAAATAATAGGAAAGCCAAAAGCGATCAGAGCAATGGCAGCTGCCAATGCTTTAAATCCGATTTCGATTATTATTCCCTGTCATCGTATCATCGGCAAAGACGGTAGCTTAACGGGCTATGGCGGAGGTTTAGAGCGCAAAAAGGCTCTGCTCGAGCATGAGAAAAACTAGTCGCTTTTAATAGTAAAAAAGCTTGGAGACCCACAGTCTATGAGCCAGGATTGGTTTTCTGAAATATTAAACTTACTCCCATGCTTGATGCATTGCCGATGGTTTTAATTTTCGTCAATAAAGATCATAGGCCGCAGAAAGCAGCCTATGATCGTAATGTTAAGGCGTTTTAGATATCAAGCCTTAGCTTTAATGTCTGAAACGATATGTAGATCGCGTTGTGGGAAGGGAATAGAAATACCTTCTTTATCAAACGCTTCTTTAATGGCACGGCGATTATCGCTGAGTGCAGGCCAGTAATCACCACTATCCGTCCAATAACGAATGTTTAGATCGACAGAGCTTTCACCTAAACCCGTCACAAGAACGATTGGTGCCGGATCTTTGTGTAGACGGGCATCGCCAGAGAGGACGGCGAGAGCTACTTTTTCAGCCTTGGCAATATCGTCACCATACCCAATACCAATAGCGAGGTCTGTCCGACGTTTGGTGTTACGGCTGAAGTTTGTGACAGTTGCTGACCAAAGCTTGGAATTTGGTACAGAGAGATAAAGGCCATCAATTGTCGTCATATGAGTGATGAAGAGACTGATCTCCTCAACGGTACCAGATATGCCATCTGCATCAACAAACTCACCGACTTTAAATGGGCGCAAAAACAACAGCATAAAGCCTGCTGCAATATTTTGCATGGTGCCTTGAAGAGCAAGACCAATGGCGAGACCTGCTGCACCGAGTATGGCGATAATACTTGTTGTCTCTACACCAAACTGGGCTAGAACTGCGACGATTACAAAAATCATAATCCCGTAACGGGTAATTTTTACAATAACGGGCTGTAATGTGCGATCTACTTTTCCAGATTTTGCTAACAATTTTTCAATATAGCCGCTGACGCGTTTGGCGACAAAACGACCGATAAGGAGAATGGCAAGAGCGGCAAGAATTTCTAAAGAAAAATCCAATGCTGTTTGGCTTAATTGTTCTATAAGTTGTTTGTATTCTTCGGTGATCATGACAACCAAAGTTCCTCTGATTTTGAGTTACAGGCTGCCCCCAAAGACAAAGCCCTCGCTGCGGATCATACAGCGAGGGCTTGATAAATACACCTAGTAAAATTACCAAGTATTATAATCAGGAAAGTAGAAAATATTCCAAATGTCATATTAGGCGTCGATGTCCGCTAGGACTTTAACGGATAGCATGCGATCTGGGTCATCTACAGAACCACTACCTGGAGCGCCTTTTTTGAGCCCGTCAACAAGTTCCATGCCTTCGCTAACGCGTCCCCAAACGGTATACTGGCCGTTCAAAGATGGGGAGCTGTCAAACATGATGAAGAACTGACTGTCACCAGAGTGCGGGTTCTGGGAACGCGCCATGCCAACGACGCCACGTTCAAAAGGCTCTTGAGTGAATTCAGAGCGTAATTTTTTGCCTGATCCGCTGGTGCCTGTCCCGGTAGGATCACCTGTTTGTGCCATGAAGCCATCGATCACACGGTGAAATACGATACCGTCATAAAATTCGTCACGTGCAAGCTCTTTGATACGGGCGACGTGGATTGGGGCAAGGTCAGGAAGCATTTCAATGGTAACGTTTCCGGTTTCCAATTCGATTACCAGAGTGTTTTCTGGATCAAGTGATGTTGCTTCAGTCATGGCAGAGGCCTTAAAATATCTAAAAAGGTAAGAAAACTATCAGCAAAATAAGTATCAGATGGTGCTTTTGCAAGGCGGGATGTTGCTTGTATAGGTTCTTTGTTCGCGTAATTCGCTTAAGTTCTTTATATACCTAATACAAAAAGCGCCAGATCGTTAGATCTGGCGCTTTTTGTTAATAGTTATCGGAACGAAGAAAATTTACTGGGTATCAGCGAGTACTTTTACTGAAACCATTTGGTCAGGATTGGTAACTTTACCAGAACCAGGTGCACCTTTTTTGATGCTATCCACGTGTTCCATGCCCTGAATAACGCGTCCCCAAACAGTATACTTTCCATCAAGAGACGGTGTTCTTCCGAACATGATAAAAAACTGGCTGTCTGCGGAATTAACCTGACCAGAGCGTGCCATTCCAACGGTACCACGTTGATAAGGCTCGCGAGAAAACTCAGCGTTTAGTTTTTTACCTGAACCACTGGTTCCTGTTCCCGTCGGATCACCGGTTTGTGCCATAAATCCAGAAATGACACGGTGGAAGACAATGCCATCGTAAAATCCTTCGCGCGCCAACTCTTTAATCCTCGCAACGTGTGTTGGGGCAAGATCTGGGAGCATTTCAATAACGACACTGCCCGTTTTTAGTTCGATGACGAGTGTATTTTCAGGATCGGCTGCGAAAGCATTTACGGAAGTAGCTGCGAGGGCAAAAAGTCCTACGAGAAGATTGCGAAGGATTTTATGCATATCTATTAACCCATTACTTTTTGAAGGTTACTGTCGATGGCATCAAGGAACTGATCCGTTGTCAGCCAGTCTTGATTAGGGCTGATCAAAAGAGCCAAATCTTTGGTCATCTTACCTGATTGGACCGTATCGATACAGACTTGTTCTAGTGTTTCAGCGAATTTCACGACTTCTGGAGTTTCGTCAAACTGGCCGCGGAATTTAAGACCTCTTGACCAAGCAAAGATTGATGCTATTGGGTTTGTAGAGGTATCTTTACCTTGCTGATGCAGGCGGTAGTGACGTGTCACTGTACCGTGGGCTGCTTCTGCTTCTACTGTCTGCCCATCTGGTGTCATAAGAACAGAAGTCATAAGACCTAGCGAGCCAAAACCTTGAGCAACGGTATCAGATTGAACGTCGCCATCGTAGTTCTTACAAGCCCAGACAAAACCACCTGACCATTTCATGGCTGCTGCAACCATGTCATCGATCAAACGGTGTTCATAGGATATTCCTGCCGCAGCAAATTTATCGGCAAACTCAGCTTGATAAATTTCTTCGAAAAGATCTTTAAAGCGGCCATCGTAAGCTTTGAGAATGGTGTTCTTTGTAGAAAGGTAAACAGGCCATCCAAGTTCAAGGCCGTAGTTCATGCAAGCACGTGCAAAGCCACGGATAGATTCGTCCAGATTGTACATACCCATGGCAACACCAGCTTCTGGGAAGTCAAAGATCTCACGGGTAATCGGCTCACCGCCATCTTCAGGCTGGAAAGTCATGGTTAGTTTACCAGCACCAGGAACCAGGAAGTCGGTAGCTTTGTATTGATCGCCAAATGCGTGACGGCCGATAACAATTGGCTGGGTCCAACCTGGAACAAGACGTGGAACGTTTTCCATTATGATGGGCTGACGGAACACGGTACCACCAAGAATGTTACGGATCGTACCGTTTGGTGAACGCCACATTTTCTTAAGGTCGAACTCTTCTACGCGGTCTTCGTCAGGTGTGATGGTGGCACACTTAACACCGACACGGTGTTCTTTGATCGCATTTGCAGCATCAACAGTAATCTGATCGTCGGTTGCGTCGCGGCTTTCGATAGAGAGATCGTAGTATTTCAAATCCACATCTAGATAGGGAAGGATGAATTTTTCTTTGATCTTTTCCCAGATGATCCGGGTCATCTCATCACCGTCGAGTTCTACGATCGGATTTTTTACCTTAATTTTGGCCATGTTCGCCTCCTTGTTTGTCGGCTTGTTTCATATGATTTGGGGAACTAACTGTGGAAAATAGCAGTCTTTCGCTGCAGTGCAAGATAAGGCAGGTAATCAATTGTATTTAAAGAAGAGAAATATCGGGCTTAATATGAGATTCTGGAAGGGTGGTCAACTTGTCAAAAATTTCTTCTATGTTATTGACAACGCTGAATATATCGTCAGGATTTTGGCGAAGATATCCCCCTTGTATTTGATGTTTAATCAAGTCCAGGAGTGGGGTCCAAAAATTTTCAAGATTAACCAAAATAATTGGTTTGTCGTGCATACCGAGCTGCTTCCAGGTCGCAATTTCAAAAAATTCATCCATGGTTCCAAGCCCACCTGGCAGTATGCAAAAAGCATCTGAGCGCTCAAACATCATCATTTTTCTTGAATGCATAGAATCAACGACGATGAGTTCGCTGACATCGTTGTGACCAACTTCGAATTTCTGCAAATATTCTGGAATGATCCCGGTAACTTTACCATTAATGGCCAGTGCGCCATCTGCAACTCGGCCCATTGAACCTACGCGTCCCCCACCGTAAACAATTTCAATATTATGTTCAGCGGCAAGCTTGCCAACAAGGCTGGCCTTCGCAAGGTGATCTTCACTAACCGAATTGGAAGAGCCACAGTAAACGCAGATGGAACTGATTTTTGTCATACGTTAATTTCCCGGATTGTTTTTATTATCGTGCAAAGGTGCAAAACGGCGTGAAAGAATAGGGACGAAGTTCCATTTTTCACGCCGAGGTAGCTATTATATAGCGAGAGATGGTTATTTGCACTGATGAAAAAAGGTCGGTTTGCGATTTATTGTGTCAGTGGTGAATATTGATATAGTGAATTAAAACATAGAGGGGCGTCTTGTTCTTTTCACAGAAGTGCTTACCCTTATGTACTAACAGTGATAGTCTGCCGTAGATGTTTCGTGGGAATGATTTCCCATTGAGCGTCTTTTCTATAAGGTAGCAACGCCTAATTTTATAAGTCCCGAGGAGATATCCTTTGAACCGTACTTTCGCTTTTGCACTATTAATTGTTTTTGCCATTTCTGGTGCTGCTGTGACGGTATGGTATGTAATGGACGATGAGAATGACCCATCTATAGTTTCTGATGAAGGATCAAATGCAGGGGATACCACAAGCGCGCCTAAGAAAATCTTGAAAACGTTAACTGGTGAACTCATTGCCGAAGAGACAACCTCTCTGACGACGAATGATACGGAAACCAAAAACACCAGTGATGAAGGCGCCAACGACGACAACATGGTCGCGGGACAAGACGATGATGCGAGCTCTCTTTCTTCATCTACCCCAGTTATTGATGACACGAGCGCTCAAGAAATAGCGAAAGCCAACCCTGAATCAAATAACACCCCAACAGCGATAGCTGAAGTTGATCCTTCATTGTCGTTTGATGTGGTCCGCGTAGAAAAATCTGGAGATACAGTTCTTGCAGGCAGAGCGCCAGCAGGGAGTACTGTACGTATTGTTGACGGCACGACAATCCTTGGGAATATAGAGGCGGATACGAATGGCCAGTGGGTTTACGTTCTGGAAACACCGCTAGAGCCTGGAGCCCATGAGCTCGGACTACAAGTTAATAAGGATGATGGCAGTACAATAAAATCCAAGGATGTTGCTATTGTGGATGTGCCAAAGGGTGAAGAAACAGCTCTAGCAGTTCTAATTCCTGATGAAGGGCCCGGTGTAAAAACCAGCGTATCAAAAATTATCCAGTTGCCTGAAAAGATAGGCGAAGATGGCATCCGCGATGGCGAACTGGCCCTCGATAGTGTTGATTATGATGATGATGGCCAGACCGTTATTGGTGGGACGTCTCAGCCCGGTCAAAAAGTTGTTGGGTACTTGAACAATGAATTTGTTGGTCAGGGTGTCGCCGACAGTGAAGGTCGTTGGGTTGTTGAACCAGAAAAGAATGTCGATGAAGGTTTACACCAGCTACGTATTGATCAAATTGATGATGGCGGAAAGGTAATCGCCCGCGTAGAGATTCCTTTCTCCCGTTCAGGAAAAATTGAAGTTCTGCCTGATGAGCGCGTCGTAACAGTCCAGCCCGGTAATAGCTTATGGCGTATTTCACGTGCAATTTATGGTCAAGGGGGCCGATATGCTGTGATTTATGAACGAAATGAGGATCAGATCAGGAACCCCGATTTAATCTATCCGGGTCAAATTTTTGTTCTCCCAAAGGCTAATTGATCCTCAATATTTCCCTCTTAAAAAAATCACTGAGGAAAAAGCCTTACATTTGAGGCAAGAATACAGTATTACACACGAAATGTTATGTGATGGTTGCGTAATTGTTTATGTAAACGTTGCTTTTATTTATGAAATTTGAATGGAGACGGCTGTGCTGAAGCACATTTTGGTGCCTATTAATAAAGCAGGTTGGCCTTTTGTTGGCGGAGCACTTGCGCTTAGTGTTGCTTTTGCTTTGATCTGGAAACCCCTTGCGATCGTAGGGCTCATTCTTGCAGCCTTCTGTACCTATTTTTTCCGCGATCCTGAGCGTCAAACCCCAATCCGTGAAGGGCTAGTCGTAAGTCCTGCTGATGGACATGTCAGTGCGGTTGAGACTGCGGTGCCACCATCTGAACTCAACATGGGTACTGAGCCACTGATGCGTATTTCCGTATTTCTCAGTGTGTTCGACGTCCATGTTAACCGGGTACCTACGGCAGGTAAAATTACCGAGTTGGCATATCATCACGGTGCATTTCTAAATGCTGCTATGGACAAGGCGTCAGAACTTAACGAACGCATGTCTATAAAGATGGAAACCGAAGACGGTAAAGAAATTGCCTTTGTACAAATTGCAGGTCTGATAGCGCGTCGGATTATCTGTAACCTTACCTTGGATCAAGAAGTTAAAGCTGGCGAGCGCTTTGGTCTTATTCGGTTCGGCAGTCGTACGGATGTTTATCTTCCAAACGGAGTTTCTCCCCTTGTATCTGTCGGTCAGCAAATGATTGGCGGTGAAACTGTTATAGCTGATCTTCTTTCTGACGAAGATACACGCGAAACAGAGGTACGTTAATATGGCAGGTCTCAAGCGCCGTCGTCGTCTTCATGGATTTTCGATCAATCGATTGATACCAAATGCTATCACGTTGATGGCTATGTGTTCAGGGTTGTCGGCAATTCGTTTTGCCTTAGAGAAAGACTGGCAGCTTGCTGTTGCCGGTATTGTTCTCGCAATGGTACTCGACGGTCTTGATGGACCTGTTGCCCGTCTGATGAAGGGGACAAGTGAGTTTGGGGCTCAACTTGATTCTCTGGCTGATTTTGTAAACTTTGGTGTTACGCCTGCCATCGTGATTTATCTTTGGGCGATGGATGGTTCTGGTGGCTTGGCCTGGGCTGTGTCGCTTTTCTTTGCGATTTGTTGTGGCATGCGGTTGGCGCGCTTCAATACAGGACTTCTCGATGAAAATCCTCCTCCTTGGGCGACTAAATTTTTTACTGGAATTCCCGCTCCTTGTGGCGCGGGGCTTATTTTGTTGCCCTTGGCGTTAAGTTTTGAGCTCGGCGATGAGTTCTTTCGTACACCGATCTTAAATGGTGTGATGCTGATTCTTGTCGGTGCCTTGTTTGTCAGTACCATTCCAACTTATTCATCGAAACGTATTCGAATTCCAAGACGCTATGTGGGGCTGGTTTTGCTCGGTGTTGCTATCTGTATAATGCTTTTGGTAAGTACGCCGTGGGTTTCATTGTCTATTGCTGGAATTGGATATCTCGTAAGTATAATTTTAGCTCAATTCTCTTACAGAAACACTCGAAACAAAATGATGGCCCAAGAGGCAAAAAATCCTGAAGTCAAGCAGGATGACGATAAGTCGTCAGATAAAGAAGATACTTCAGAAGAGGTCTAAAAGGATCAAGAACTGATGTTTGATTCTTGGATGCGTAGAAAGATTGATCCTCCTCTGGAAAGCTTGGGGGGATCACTTTCGAATAAAGGAATTACTGCCAATCAGATTACGTGGGTTGGGTTTGGGATCGGTGTTTTAGCAATTCCAGCACTTGCTTTTCAGTCTTACGAGCTTGCTCTTGGCTGTATTATATTGAACCGCCTTTGTGATGGTCTGGATGGTGCGGTAGCGCGCTTGCAAGGCATAACAGATCTCGGCGGTTACCTTGATATTACCTTGGATTTCCTTTTCTATTCAGCGGTGATCTTTGGGTTTGCGCTCGCAAATCCGCAAGAAAATGCACTGGCTGCAGCATTTCTTATTTTCTCTTTTATCGGAACGGGAGCTTCTTTTCTCTCTTTTGCTATTGTGGCCGAAAAGAGAGGGATAACGACTGACATCAGAGGTAAAAAAAGTATTTATTACCTTGGTGGTCTGACCGAAGGCACGGAAACGATAGCACTATTTCTAGCTCTGTGTATCTGGCCGCAGTATTTTTCTGTCATGGCGTGGACATTTGGGACGCTTTGCTGGCTAACCACTTCGTTTAGAATTCACGCTGCAGTTTCGATCTTCAAGGATTAAAAAAAGAGAGCCGAAAATTCCGGCTCTCTTATGGCGATCACTCATCAAATCTTGTTATTCCGCGGGCTGAAGGGTCTCGTCGTCTGGCGATGTTTGCTGGTCATTATCTTTTGGATTTTTTGTGGATTTACTTTTGATCCAAACGATAAAAGTTCTGAAATTTACCCTTACCATCAAAGAGCAAGGCGTAATGACGAGAGTAAGGATCGTTGCAAAACAAAGACCAAACGCAATAGCTGTTGCTAGTTGTGTCCACCATTGGGTGGAGGGGGCGCCAACCTGAACAGTACGATTGATTAAATCGATGTTGGTTGATAGCACCATGGGCATCAGGCCTAGAATTGTCGTGACAGTGGTCAGCAACACTGGACGAAGTCGTTGAGCTCCCGTTCTGATGATAGCCTCTTTCTGATCTTTGAATTTGGTTGATACATAATCAAAGGTATCAATGAGGACGATGTTGTTGTTCACGACGATCCCAGCCAAAGCAATGACGCCAATACCGGACATAACAATGCCAAAGGGTTGTTCGGTAATAAGAAGGCCGATTAAAACCCCGATGGTTGACATGATGACGGCTGATAGGATCAAAAAGGCACTGTAAAAGCTGTTGAACTGCGTAACCAGAATGATTGCGATCATAAAGAGCGCAACACCAAAAGCTTTTACAAGAAACTGTTGAGATTCTTCCTGGTCTTGGTTCTCGCCTTTGAAAGTGACAGTTACACGTGGGTCGAGCTCTTGAGTTGATAACCATCCTTCAAGCTCTAGGACTTTATCATTGGTAAGGATGCCTTCTGCAATATCGGACTTAACTACAGCAACACGTTTACCGTCGACACGGTTTATCAGGCCTACTTTAGGTTTTGCGGTTCGAGTAATGAAGTTTGATATTGGAATTAGTCCAACTTCAGTTTGAATTTTTATTTGATCCAAATGTTCGATTGTACGGTTGTTTTTAGGAAGACGCACGACGAGATCGATTTCTTCATCGCTGTCGTCAGGGCGGTAGCTACCCAGCTTCATCCCATTGGTGACCATGCGAATGTAGCTGCCAATCAAGGCGATATCTGCCCCGAACTTTGCAGCCTGGGCACGGTCTACGTCGATGCGCCACTCGATACCGGGAACGGGTAATCCGTCTTCAATATCGACAAATCCATTGGCTGTTCTTAGGTGTGTGGCGACAATTTTTGCCACTGGATAAACCAGAGTTGGATCTTCAGAGGCTATCTCTATCTCAATTGGTTTGCCGGATGAGGGGCCTTTTTCTTCTTTTCGAGGCTCGACTGAAATCCCGCCAAGCACAGATGTTTTGGAACGGATTTCGGCAAGGATCTCATCCGCAGGTCTGCGATTGAACCAGTCGGTAAATTCCATTTGTATGTTGCCAATAACATCTTCAGGCTGATTACTGCTTGTGCTGCTTTCGGCGTTGGTGCTGGCATAGATACTGTGGAGTTCCTGCTTTTCATTTTGCAGATCCATGACAATTTGCTCGACCTGCCTTACAAGATAGTCGCGTTCGTCGATGGACATGTTTCCTTGAGCGCGGACCTGGAGTACAGCATTGTCGGGCTCAATGTTAGGGAAAAATTCAACGCCCTTACCATAGGTACCATAGAGATAAATGACGGCGATGAGAGAAGCAAAGGTAAGCGATACAACAGTTCCTGGGAACTTTAATACGCCGTGCATTAATTTGATGTATAGCCCTGTAAATCCCGTAACGCTGCCGAGGTCGCCATTTTCTGATGCCGCGAGATTTTCCATCGACTTTTTATCGGCGGCTCCACCCGCTTTACCAATGATGGCACCGATTGTTGGGACCACGACAAGAGCCATGACGAGTGAAGCACTTAAGGTGGCAATCAAGGTAATCGGCATGAATTTCATGAACTCGCCCATAATCCCCGGCCAAAAGATCAGGGGAGCAAAGGCAGCAAGTGTCGTTGCTGTTGATGCGATGATGGGCCAAGCCATACGTAAGCTTGCTTGTTTGTAGGCTTCTTTGCGATGGACACCTTCACTCATTTTACGGTCGGCATATTCCGTGACGACAATGGCACCATCCACAAGCATGCCGACAGAAAGGATCAGGCTGAAGAGCACGACCACGTTAACCGTTAGACCTGCTGCATGAAGCATCATGATGGAGGCGAGGAATGATCCCGGTATGGCGATCCCTACAAGTATGGAGGACCGAAAACCTAGTGCCGCGACAACGACAATCATCACCAGAATGATTGCTGAGAGGACGTTGTTCTGAAGATCTTGTAGCATGGTGCGAATGCCAGTTGATTGATCTTGGCTAAAGGACACTTCTACGGCTTCTGGCCATAGAACCTGTTCTTCTGTAATAACCGCACGTACACGCTCGATGGTTTCAATGATGTTGGTGCCGGTACGTTTTGATATTTCGAGTGTTAAGGCTGGCTTGTTATTAACGCGGGCGTATTCAGTAGTGTCTTTAAAGGTTTTCCTGAGAATACCAATATCCCTGACCCGAACAACGGCATCTCCGTTCACCTTGAGCGGCATGTTTAAGATGTCGTTGGTATCTTCAAATAATCCGGGAACCTGGATAGCAAATCGACCTTGCCCGGTATCAAGAGAGCCAGCAGCGACCACCAAATTCGACTTACCTACAGCAGTTATAATATCGTTGGCGTCTAAGTTGTAACTTTCGAGGATGAGCGGATCGATAACAATCTCTACCAACTCATCTCTATCCCCGACCAGTTTGGCCTCGAGAACGGTTGAAATTGATTCCAGATTATCCTGAAGTTTATTGGCGATGGAGAGAAGGGCGCGTTCAGGAATATCTCCTGACAAGTTGACGACAATGATAGGAAAAAGGCTCAAGTTGACTTCATGAACCGTCGGCTCGTCGGCATCTTCTGGAAGTTCTGCCTTGGCAATATCAACCTTCTCTCGCACATCGGTGAGAGCGAGATCAATATCAGATCCGGCATCAAATTCCATGACAACGTTTCCGCCTCCAAGATAAGAGGTTGAACGCATCTCTTTGACACCCTCAATACTGCGAAGCTCTTTTTCCATTGGCTTTAACAGTAACCGTTCTGCATCTGCCGGCGAGATTCCTTCATGGTGCATACTGACGTAAATAATGGGGATGGTTATGTCAGGGCTATCTTCCTTAGGAATCGTTACATAGGAAACGCCACCGGCAATGAGAATCAAGATTAGACCTAGCAAGACCGTTCTTGAACGGCCAAGGGCTGCAGATATGATGCCGTTCATGATTGAGGCACTCCGGATTTAAATTCTTCCAGAGTATTTACGTCAATTGGTTTGACTTTCTGTCCGTCAATGACGAGCTCCTGCCCAACCACAATGAATATGACATCCTTAGGCAAACCACCGAGCCACAGTCCGTCTGTTGTATTTTCCAGTATGGTAGCTTCTTTAAAAACAACTTCATTTTTGACATTGATGGTCTTCACACCAATTGCCCCGGTATCAGCGATGGTTAAAATCCCAGGTGAAACCTTGTGCGCTTGGAGTTGGTTCAGCGTCAGGATTGTTTCAGCGGTTATCCCATCGGAAATTTTTTGATCTAGATTAGGGACCGCGACTTCAATGCGGAAGGTTCTGGTTGTTGCATCCGCCATAGAAGAAATGTAGCGCACCTCACCTTCCACGATTTGGCCTGTGATGAGCCTGACGTGGGCAGGGTGTCCGACAGATATAAAAGGTACCAAGCGTTCGCTGACATCGGAAACCACGAGGATTGTGGAAAGGTCAACAATCGTGCCGATTGGATCTCCTACATCAACGTACTCACCTATCTCTACCGTACGTTTGTGCAGTATCCCGGTGAAGGGGGCTGGAATAAGAGTGTTGGAGAGGGCAACACGGGCTTTGCTTAATTCTGCATGTGCTGATTCGAGAGCTGCCTTACTCGCGGCAAGTTTGGTGTCAGCCTTGAAGCCTTTTTTTGAAAGCCGCTTCGAGGCGTCGTATTCAATAGCACGTTGTTCTTTTAAGGCGGTGTATTCTTTTACCTTTGCTGAGCGTTCGTTGACATCAAGTCTCGCGATCAACTTTCCAGCTTCTACAGCCTGTCCTTTTTTTACGGCAAGTTCGATAATTTTCCCGCTGGCTTCGCTTCTGATTTCAACAGTCCGAAGCGCTTCGGTCCTACCCCGAACGGTTAAGTGACGCGTATAGGATTCTGCAGAAAGGCTTTGAACGCGAACAGAAGGTACGCGGTTTTCCTGTGTGAGATTTACAGGCGGTTTTTTTACTTCTGCTTGAGCTGTTTTTCCGGCTTCAGAGCCATCAGCAAGTTGTCCTGACATAACCCAGCCAGCTGAACCAACGGCTAAAACGAATGCGAGTATATAGGAAACTTTCATGATGCGTGCCTGTTTGAATTCGTAAAGGGGGTGTTCTGGGATGGAATTTTGAGCTTGTTAAGGAAGCTGTCTTTGTGTTTTTCCAGATAGTCTAGGGATGATTGGTAAACTGTCATGCCGAGGCCGTGGCAAAGCTGCCTGCCTTCGGGGATGGTGGAGAGATCACATTCGCTCATGCGTTCAATGGTATTCTTATAAAAGGTTATGCGCTGATCCAAAAGCAGGGCGACTTGCGGGATGGGAAGTAACTCTGCGAAATAAAGGACAAAGAAAAAATCCGAAGCATATTTATCTGGTGAGGGAGGGACCAGAATACTGGTGATTAGCGCATCGTTACCCTTGTCGGTCAGCTTATAAACTTTTTTATCGGGGCGCTTTTCCTGCGCCATTTGGGTGCAATCAACCAAGCCTTCAGAAGACAACCGCCCAAGTGCGGGATAAATCGATCCAAAGCTCGCATCTTGAAAATGGCTAAAGGCGCCTTCTTCAAAAGCTTTCTTGATTTCATATCCACTGGCTTCGCCTTGGTATAATACCCCAAGGCATAAAGTTCTTACATCCATACTCGATTTACCTGTGTTGGCTTTTACCGGATTGCGCCCGAAAGCCTGTTTGTACCTATCTAGGTTAAATATAGATCAGTTCAGCATATATCAACCCGATATATGTAATTTTTTTATTACAGCGGATATAATTTGAAAAATTAGATAAACATTTATCTAAAATGTCTAAAATTGAAATGAGCTTGTAAGTCAGGTATACTCAGGGAAAGGGATGAAATATGGACTATTCAATACCTCTTTCTGGACTTAATTTGCAGGCACGCCGGGTGGCCGTATCTGCAAACAATATCGTTAACGCTGGATCTACCGTTCCAGATGCTTCTGGTAACCTTTCAGGACAAGTGCCTTTTACACCGAGTAGGGTTGATGCGGTAAGTCGCGATCCAGGTGTTGGCGGGATTGTTACTCAAACCTCAGCCGGAGTGCCCTTATCGCAGGTAGGCCAGACAAGCAGTTTTGTTGAGATTTTCTCAGCGACGGGTGTGAATATTGCCCAAGAACTCGTTGACCAAAAAATTGCAGTTACAGCTTATAAAGCAAATGCAGCTGTTATTCGTACATTCTCAGAGCTCGACGATACTTTGCTTGATACTCTTGTTAACCATGAAGATTGAGTGATTACATTATCTTAGGTGAGGGTGGGGTTTGTTTTAGTTAATTGCATTGATTTTTATTTATATTTTAGTAATATTTATCCTGTATATTTTCTTTACGTTGCCGAACGTATCCTTTAAATGTACCACATCTATCGCGTGTGGGGGTTGGCTATGTTACAATCGAATGCTCAGGTTGCTATGTCTAAAAAAAATAATGTTAGTGGGGGGAGCAAAGCTTCTCCACTAAGTGTTGAGGCCGACGATAAACGGCGCTTCAAACGTGTTTCTGTCCTTTGGTCTGGTGAATATTCTGATTCTAAAGGTGCTGACCAACAGTGTGTGATTTACGATATCTCTGTAAATGGGGTACGCGCTAAATTTGATCACGTAATGGAAATTGGCGCGAAGTTTGTCATAAAAATCGCTGGCGGAATTCAACTGATGTCTGAAGTTGTCTGGGCAAGGGGTGAAACAGTCGGCCTTTGTTTTAAAGATAATCCGGATAAACTTGCGAGTATTATGGCAGGCGTATTGCCGATGGCATGTTTAGAATACGCTTAACAAAACACCTCATTTTTGAATTTATCAAAAGTGCTTCTTAATTGGGGCGCTTTTTTTTTGTGCAAAAACGATCCGTATTTCTTAGGAAAAATCCTGAATAATAATCGATTTAATTCAAACTCGAATCTTTTTCCCTCTCGCTCTTTAGTTGTTTTGGGTGGTGTTTAGTGTGACCAATGCTATTGAAAGTTTAAAAATGGTGGGTAATTTTATTGCTTTTTTACCCAAATTGATGTTTTATAGTGTCTCTGCTGGAGTGCGAAATTTAATTAATTAAGTCCGCCTAACTACTAGTATTTAAAAGATAAAATATATAAACTTTAGGTCATTAAAATGCGAATTCCGTCTCTGTTATTTTGTATACAATTTCATGTTAGGCCGTAAGAGAAAATTGACTATGCAACTTGAGATGGATAGCTTGAAACCATCCTTATTAGATTAGGTAACGAGACACTAATAAATAAAAATAAGGCGCATACCGCGCTTGTCTACGACATTTGGGAGGATATCGTGATTAAAAAAGGTCTTTTGGCTACTGCGGCTTTCGCAAGTATGCTTGCTATGGGGTCTGTATCTGCAGAAGCAAAAACATTTGTTTATTGCTCTGAAGGTAGCCCAGAAGGATTTACACCTGCTCTGTACACATCAGGTACTTCCTTCGATGCCAGCTCTCGCAACATCTTCAATCGTCTAGTAGAGTTCGAGAGAGGCTCAACCATCATGACACCAGGGTTGGCTCAATCCTGGGAAGTTTCAGAAGATGGTCTTTCTTATACATTCCATCTACGTGACGGCGTACAGTTTCATAAAACTAAATTTTTCACACCTTCACGTGAACTGAATGCTGATGATGTTCTGTTTAGCTTCAATCGTCAGTGGAAAGCGGATCACCCGTATCACAAAGTTTCAGGCGGTACATACGAGTACTTCTCTGGTTATGTGAGTTTCCCTGATATTCTGCAGACAATTGAGAAGCTTGACGACAAAACTGTTAAGTTCACTCTTCAGAAACCAGATGCTGCATTTATTTCCAAAATCGCCATCGATTTTGCTTCTATTCACTCTGCTGAATATGCTCAACAGATGATGGATGCTGGCACACCTGAGAAATTTGACCAAGAACCAATTGGTACAGGTCCATTCCAGTTCGTATCTTATCAAAAAGATGCTTTCATTCGCTATCAAGCTAATGATGATTACTGGTCAGGTCGTGCGCCGCTAGACAAACTCGTGTTTGCGATCACTCCTGATGCACAGGTTGCCTACCAGAAGCTTGCTGCTGGTGAATGTCATCTGATCCCTTATCCAAACCAGGCTGATCTTGCTGCTATCGAAGCGAACAAAGATCTGACTGTGGATAGCCAGGAAGGTCTGAACGTTGGTTATCTTGCGTTCAACACTGAGAAAAAACCATTTGATGATAAACGTGTTCGTCAGGCGCTTAACTATGCCATGAACAAAGAAGCGATCATCAAATCTGTATTCCAGGGTGCGGGTAAAGCGGCTAAAAATCCACTTCCACCGACTCTATGGGGTTACAACGAAGAAATTCAGGATTACCCTTACGATCCTGCAAAAGCCAAAGCTCTTCTTGCCGAAGCTGGTGTTACAAACCTAAGTACTGACATCTGGGCTATGCCTGTTAAGCGCCCTTACAACCCGAATGCTAAACGTATGGCTGAACTTATTCAGGCTGATTGGGCGGCTGTTGGTGTAAACGCTGAAATCGTTTCCATGGAATGGGGTGAGTATCTATCCCGTTCTCAGAAAGGTGATCACGATACAGTTCTTCTTGGTTGGACAGCGGATTATCCGGATCCGGATAACTTCCTTTCCCTTCTGAACTGTGCTTCTGCTAAGTCTGGTGGTAACCGTGCACGCTGGTGTCATAAAGAGTTCGATGATCTCTTTAACGAAGCTGTAAAAGTTTCTGATCCAGAAAAGCGTACTGCACTTTATGAGCAAGCTCAGGCTGTCTTCAAAGAAGAAGCTCCTTGGGTAACTGTTGCTCACTCTGTTGTTCACAAAGCTATGAGCAACAAAGTTGTTGATTTCCGTATTGACCCACTTGGCGGTCATGTTTTCTACGGTGTTGACCTAAAATAATAAGATACTAAAATCTTATAACTAAATATGAAACGGGGAGGGTTGTTAAACCTTCCCCGATTTTCTTATACGCGAAGTCAGGATTGCGATGTTTCGATTTATTTTGACAAAGTTGGGCGTTCTGATCCCGACTTTTCTTGGTGTCACTCTGATTGCATTCAGTTTCATCAGGATGTTACCCGGTGACCCTATTGAATTACTTGCTGGTGAGCGCGGGGTTACGCCCGAACGCCATGCGGAATTAATGGCAAATCTCGGGTTTGACCGTCCGATCTGGGAGCAATATTTTTCTTTTTTATGGGGTATTCTTCATGGTGATCTAGGCGTCTCCTTTATGAGTAGGCAGCCAGTTCTCGAAGAATTCCTAACGCGGTTCCCGGCAACGGTTGAGCTCGCAGGTTGCGCAATTATATTTGCGGCCCTTATTGGTTTGCCTGCTGGTATTATTGCTGCGGTAAAACGTGGGTCAGCATTTGATCACACCTTAATGGGCATCTCCCTTACTGGTTACTCAATGCCGATTTTCTGGTGGGGTTTACTCCTCATTATTCTCTTCTCGGCAACATTGGGATGGACCCCTGTATCAGGACGCTTGTCTGCCTTGTTCTGGATAGAGCAGGATACGGGCTTTATGTTAATAGACGCTTTCTTCAGTGATGAAGAGGGTGCATTTAAGTCAGCTGTTTCCCATCTTATTTTGCCGACCATAGTGTTGGGGACAATCCCGCTTGCAATCATAGCCCGCCAAACTCGATCTGCGATGTTAGAAGTACTTGGCGAAGATTATGTCAGGACAGCTCGCGCTAAGGGGTTATCTTCGTTTCGAGTAATTGGTATTCATGCCCTGAGGAATGCCTTGATAACAGTGGTTACTGTTATTGGTCTTCAGGTCGGAGTATTACTTGCCGGCGCCATTCTAACCGAAACAATTTTCTCGTGGCCTGGTATTGGTAAATGGATGATTGATTCTATTTTCCGCCGTGATTATTTCGCGGTCCAAGGTGGAATTGTTCTCATCGCTTCGATCGTCATGATGGTTAACTTGTTTGTTGATTTCATGTACGGCTTGATTAACCCAAGAATTTTGCATCGGAGGTAATGATGAGCCAAGTTCAAAATACAGCCGATAATAAAACGGTTTCAGCCGAAATCAGTCCACTGCGTCAGCAGTTGAAAGAGTTCTGGTTCTATTTTTCAGAAAATAAAGGGGCTGTCGTTGGCCTGTTTTTCTTCCTTTTTATCGTTGTTATCGCTGTTCTAGCGGATGTGATTGCTCCGCACTCACCGATTGCTCAAAACCGGGAAGTAGGAATGATTCCACCGTTCTGGCAAGAAGATGGAAAGATCGAATACTTTTTTGGTACGGATATTTTAGGACGCGATCTTCTTTCTCGTTTGATGCATGGTGCGCGAATTTCTCTTTTTGCTGGTTGTATCGTTATCGTGATCAGCTTGACTTTTGGTGTGTTGCTGGGACTTTCAGCAGGGTACTTCAGAGGGATTTATGAAGTTATTGTAATGCGTGTAATGGATGTTATTTTATCTATTCCAAGCTTATTGATGGCCCTTGTTCTCGTCGCCATTCTTGGCCCAGGATTGCGCAATGCAATGATTGCAATTTCTGTTACTTATTTACCGCATTATGTGCGTTTGGCCCGAGCTTCTGCCGTTACAGAATCAGCACGCGATTATGTTACATCCAGTAAGGTCGCTGGAGCTGGTACAATGAGGCTGATGCTAATAACGATATTGCCAAACTGTATGGCACCTCTGATCGTTCAGGCTTCCTTGAGCTTCTCCACAGCAATTTTGGATACTGCTGCTCTTGGTTTCTTGGGCATGGGTGCTCAAGCGCCTGCCGCGGAATGGGGAACCATGCTTGCGGATGCGCGGGAGTTCATTCTGAGTGCTTGGTGGGTTGTGACTTTACCTGGTGTCGCAATATTGTTGACGGTGTTAGCAATTAACTTGATGGGTGATGGTTTGCGCGATGCCCTTGATCCTAAAATGAAGAGGTCCTGATCCCATGAGTTTATTGGAAATTAGAAACCTCTCTGTTGAATTCGAAACGGCTCACGGCTTGTTCCGAGCAGTCGATGGTGTTGATCTGGAAATTGATCAGGGGGAGATGGTTGCCATCGTTGGTGAATCTGGCTCTGGTAAATCGGTCTCGATGCTTGCCTTGATGGGGCTTTTACCTTGGACAGCAAAAATCACAGCCGATCGCATGAATTTTGATGGTCAAGATCTACTTACGATTTCACAAAAAGAGCGTCGGAAAATTATTGGGAAAGACATCTCCATGATTTTCCAAGAACCGATGACTAGTCTGAACCCCTGTTTTACGGTTGGGTATCAGATTATGGAAGTCATTCGTGAACACTTAGGGGGCACGAAAAAAGAGCTCAAAAAGCGTGCGATTGAGCTCTTGGGTTTGGTGGGAATTCCTTCCCCTGAGACAAGGCTACGTGCTTTTCCTCATCAAATGTCAGGTGGTATGAACCAACGCGTTATGATTGCGATGATGATTGCCTGTAATCCTCGTGTTTTGATTGCCGACGAACCGACGACTGCACTTGATGTGACTATTCAAGCGCAGATCCTTGAACTTCTCGGTGAATTGCAGAAGAAACAAGGCATGGCAATGGTGCTTATTACTCATGATATGGGAGTGGTAGCAGAAACGGCCGAAGTTGTGAACGTTCAATATGCAGGTCAACAGGTCGAGCGTCAGGATGTGAAGGGGCTGTTTAATGCACCTCGGCATCCTTATACACATGCTTTGCTGAATGCCTTGCCAGAGAGAGCTACAAGTAAACGTCTTCCGTCAATTCCTGGTGTAGTACCTGGATTGCTTGATCGTCCAACGGGCTGTCTTTTTAATCCTCGTTGCAAGTTTGCGACAGACAAATGCCGAAGCGATGCTCCTGATCTTCATAGTAAGGTCCTTTGTCACTATCCACTTGAAGATGGAATGCCAACCAATAACCATCCCGGTGTGTCTGTTGCTGAGGGGAATTCCTAATGGCTACTGAAACTGTACTAAAAGCAGATCACCTTAAGCGTTTTTATGCCGTTAAAGGTGGTCTTTTCTCCAAGGGGGGCACCGTTAAGGCCCTTGATGGTGCTTCGTTTCAATTGGATGCTGGTAAGACACTAGCTGTCGTTGGTGAATCCGGGTGTGGTAAATCCACTCTTGCTCGCCTTGTTACCCTGATTGAAAAGCCAACCGAGGGCGAATTGGTTCTCGGCGGGATTGATGTTGCTTCTGCCCACACTAAAGAAGACTTACTGACGCTTCGGCAAATGGTACAGATCGTCTTTCAAGATCCCTATAGTTCTTTGAACCCACGACATAAAATCAGTGCAATCTTGGAAGAGCCGCTGAAGATCAATACCAAGATGTCAGCAAAAGAAAGACGCGAAGAAGTTCTTTCCATAATGTCGAGAGTGGGTCTTCGGCCTGAACAAGCCGATCGTTATCCGCATATGTTTTCTGGGGGGCAACGTCAACGTATCGCCGTCGCGCGTGCATTGATGTTACGCCCAAAAATTGTGATTTTGGATGAACCTGTTTCGGCGCTTGATGTTTCCATTCAAGCGCAGGTGCTGAACCTACTCACGGATCTGCAAGAAGAGATGGATTTAGCTTATCTCTTTATTTCGCACGATCTTTCTGTGGTTCGTCATATTGCTGATGATGTTCTGGTGATGTATTTGGGTCAACCTGTCGAACATGGTACACGGGATCAAATTTTTAATAATCCTCAGCATCCCTATACCAAGGCCCTTTTGTCGGCGACGCCCGTTGCAGACCCAAACCGGAAAAAAGAGCGCATAAAACTAGTCGGTGAGCTTCCGTCGCCTCTGAACCCACCTTCCGGGTGTTCCTTCCATCCTCGTTGCCCACTTGCAAATGATCGGTGTAAGGCAGAAAGGCCAATTCTTGCTCCTACGAGTAGCGCATTGGTATCTTGCCATGCTGTGGAGGAGGGAAGAAGCTAAAGGAGTGTTTCTTATCTATAAAAATTAAGAAATAGACCCGGGCAACCGGGTTTATTTTTGTTCAAATTTTATTGCGGTTATAAGTTTGAAAACAGTTTAACCAGTATGGCTTTTTGATAATTTTATTCAAAACCTATCGGTAGAAACTGTCCTTTAGTTACGATGTTCAATTTTGAGAACTCTTGTGTTAAGCTATTCAAGATAAATAATTATGGGGGTAGAAGTGGTGGAAGGGCTGAATGATATCAGCTACCCAACAGAGGTTTTGTGGGCACGAGCTGAAGAGCTGGTGAAGGAGGACTATGTTCCCTTGTCTATGTTGATGAGGCAGCTAGGGAGCCCCAAGCCCACGATTGCATGGAACCTTCCCGAAGATGAGCTACCTCAACCTGAGCTAAAGTTTCTCTTTAAATGGTGGAATGAAAATCGCGGCGAGGAAATGGCGGCATCTCCTTTGGATGTTGATCCTTTTAAGCTTAAACCTGTGCTGGGAAGAGTTGCGGTTCTTGATATCCTTGAAGGCGGCGAAGAGTTCAAGTATCGCCTCTACGGTTCGGCCATTATCCAGGAACCGGGTAAGGATTTAACTGGTCTGTTATTATCTGATATCTGGACGCCGCTTCGTACATTTTTCGCAATCACATACCGGGCGGTAGTGTTGCGTAAAGAACCGCTCTATACACGCCACGAACCACATCATTCCCTAAAGATGACCACGTGGGATGGCTTAATTCTACCTCTTTCAAGTGGCAATGAGGTGGAAAGAATTATCGTCGCTTTGGTGCCTGTTTATACCAGTGAGCCTAAGCCAGAGTATATGTGAGCGCTTTGTTTCTTTAGACCGTAAATCGATTTTTCACACTTAGCCTTACTCAATCCGAATACCGTTCTGATCAAAAAGATGGTAGTGCGCTGGCTTTGTGGTGAAGGAAATGATTTCTCCTGCTTGGATAGGAGCAATGCCATTTAGGCGCGCAACAGCACTGGCATCATTATTTGTTTGAAAATAGACGTAAGTATCTGACCCTAAATGCTCAATTCTATTTACCAGCCCTCGGATGCCTCCTTCATTGATGGGAGACATATGTTCGGGGCGGATGCCCATTTGAATGGGACCTGTTGCTTGCACAGGGATGTCGAGATTAAACTCATTTTGTTCATTCTTGAGCCGGATTTTGGAAGCATTGGCCACTGAGTTATCTATCTCTGCAGGGAATAGGTTCATTTTAGGGGAGCCGATAAACCCTGCTACAAAAGTATTCGCAGGTTTGTTATAGAGATCAAGCGGGGTACCAACTTGAGCTATTTCGCCATTGTGCAAGATCACAATCCGGTCTGCCAGTGTCATGGCCTCGACTTGATCGTGAGTTACATAAATCATAGTTGCGGCTAATTTCTTATGGAGACGAGCGAGTTCCACGCGCATTTCCAGGCGAAGTGCTGCATCTAAATTAGAGAGCGGTTCGTCGAGTAATATGACTTTCGGATCCCGGGCTAAGGCGCGGCCTATAGCAACGCGTTGGCGTTGACCACCAGATATTTGGCCTGGTTTTCGATCCAATATATTATCGAGATGCAACACCTCGGCAATTTTCAATACCTTTTGCTGAATTTCCTTTTGAGCAACCTTGGCAAGGCGGAGGGGAAAACCAATATTTTCGCCAAGTGTCATATGTGGATAAAGCGCATAGGATTGGAAAACCATTGCAATATCCCTATCAGAGACGGGCAATTGGTCTGCGCGTTTGTTGCCGATCCAAAACTCTCCCGATGTAATTTCTTCTAACCCGGCGATCATGCGCAATAAGGTTGATTTTCCACATCCAGATGGTCCGACAAATACGACGAACTCACCGGGTTCAATCGAAAGATCAATACTACGAATGACATTGAGGTCGCCAAATTGTTTGCAAACGCCTTTGAGAGATAAGCCTGTCATACCGCTTGCTTCCTTGTGTTAAAAACTTTGCCAGTTGTTTGCGCCTTAACAGGTTCAACGAGGCCAACTTCTGTGCCGTTTGGATAGCGACGAGGATTTGAGGATATTGCCAGAGCGGCGGTGTTGATCGCGATTTCAAGGCAAGTATGAGTGTCGTGACCACGGGCAAAGGCTGTTAAGAAACCTGCGTTAAAGGAATCCCCTGCGCCTATGGTATCGACGACATCAATGACTTTTGATGAAACCATCAAAGGAGCATTTCCCAGTTTATCTACACGTGCTCCTTTGGGGCCCATCTTGGTGATAAAGAGGGCATTATCGGGCATATTTTTGAGAACTGTTTGATAATCTGGAGAACCATCCTGAAGGTGTGGATACAATAGCCCATTGGTTTCAACTTCATTGAGCAGGGCGATGTCAACCAAGGGAAGCCAGTCGATAACTTCTTTTCGAGCGTTCTCTGTCCAACCATCTGTAGGCCAGGCTGTATCAAGCGCAACCAATCCGCCTTTCGCATGTACGAACTGAAATATTTCTTTTAGGGAGGGGCGGATTGTCGGCATAAGCGATGTGCCCACAAATAAGACAATCAGGCCCGTGAGATCTATTCCTGCCAGTTTGTTTTGTAACTCTAACGGCTGAAATTGGGCGACATGACCTGGAGTGCTAAAGAAGGTGCGCTCACCATCTGGATGGGTAATGCCAACGGTCAGGGCCGTATCAATGGTGTCAACAATCCAGTCTTCATCTAAGCCTGGATATTGATTTATGAGCCAATCACCAAAGAGATCATTGCCGACATTGACGATCATGCGGTGTTGAGCGCCCAAGGCCGTTAATGCCTTGGCGGTTATACCTGCCCCGCCACCTTCACGCATTTCTGAGTTGGGTAAAATGACTTCAGTGCCTGGCACAGGCCAAGGTGCTTGTGGTCCCATAATGAGATCAACGTTTACGGTGCCAACAGTGACGATTTCAAGATTTCTCATGCTTTTACGATTGTTCGGTGTTTCAATCATCCCTTTACGCTCCCGCTCATAAGCCCGGAAACGAGCGATTTTTGAAGAAAATATGCCATGGATACCGGAGGAAGTGTCGCGAGAATGCCGGCGGCTGAAATCAAGCCATAGTCGGCAACCCGCCCAGCCGCAAAATCTGCTATAGCCACGGGGAGGGTCTTGGCTCTGATATCATTGGTGAAGAGAAGGGCGTAAAAAAACTCATCCCATGCCATCAATATTGCCATTAAGGCTGCGGCCCCTACGGCTGGTTTCGCAATTGGAAGCGTAATGTGCCATATAATTTGAAGGCGATTAGCGCCATCGATAAGGGGGGCTTCGTCCAAATCTATGGGGATCGCGTCAAAGTTACTTTTTAAGAGCCACGTGGTGAATGGAACCAAAATACCACAATAGACGGCAATGAGAGCAATATGAGTATTGAGTAATCCAAGCGCTCCCATTGTCGAATATAAGGGCAACACCAAAGCGACGGGTGGCATCATAAATGTGGCAATAGCCACAAACAGAAGGCTTTTTCGACGGGAACCAGGAAGCCTTGAAAGGCTGTAAGCAGCAGGGATGGCTGCAAGCAGGGAAAGTGTTGTCGCAGATATTGCGACGATAAGACTGTTACGAAGTGCGCTTAAAAAAGACTCAGCAGTTGAGCTATCTAAGTCACTGACAAGTTTTGCGTAGTTATCAAAAGAGATTTCTGATGGAAACCATTGCAAGGGGAGAGTTGTCAGGTCTCTGGTTGAGCTAATACTCATTATAAAGAGCCATAAAACCGGACAGAGTAATACAAGACCCAAGAGGCTTGCTGACCCATATACCAGACAAGATTCAGATTTACTGCGGCGGGTCATGCGGTGTTACCCTGTTTCTTAATGAGCCACAGATATGTGGCAATGAGAACAGCACTGATAAGCACAACAATCAGAGCATAAGAGGCGCCAGAGCCAATACGCATATAGGCAAAAGCTTCTTGATAGACATGAAAGCTGACCGTTTTAGTACTGTTTGCAGGGCCGCCTCTCGTCATGACATAGACAATATCAAATACCTTGAAGGCCTCGATTGTTCTGAGCACGAGCGCCACACTGACGGGGGCTACAATGGTCGGGAAAACAACGGACCAAAAACGCTGCCAGGCATTAGCACCATCAAGTGTGGCTGCCTCAATCAAATCTTTAGAAATTGTCTGTAATGCAGCTAAGGTAATGAGAGCAACAAGCGGAAAGTTTTTCCAAACATCTGCAATGGCGACCATTGATAGAGCTATGTCAGGATCACCAAGCCAGCTACGGTATTCATTTATAAGGCCAATCTGCGTCAACAGAGCGTTCAAGGCGCCAAAATCCGGGCCGTAAATGAGCCGCCACATCATGGCATTGACCACTGTTGGTAAAGCTAGCGGTAAGATCAAAAGTGCCCGTAAAAGAGTACGTCCATGGAAAACTTGGTTTAACAGTAATGCTACCAATACGCCGATAATGATTTCAGCCGAAACCGAAACGGACACAAAGTAAGCAGTGTTTTTGATTGAATCTATAAACTGAGTATTTCCCAATGCTTTGATATAATTTTTAAAGCCGACCCAACGGTCTGTTGTTTCTGGCGACGCAAGGTGAGCTGCCGTGAAACTGTAATAGACCGTTTTGATCAGGGGATATCCGACAACCCCGATGATGATTGTCATCATCGGGGTCAGCAGGAGCCACGCTGTTGTGACTTTGGGAAAACGTATCATAGAGCTAGTATACTTTAATCCAGATCAGCAACGGCATCAGCAGCTTCATTTAAAGCCTCCGCTGGCGCTTTGGTTCCCAAAAGTGCTTCTTGGATAGCAACTTGCAACAAAGAAGACATCTCTTGATAGGAAGCTTTAGTCGGGCGTGGATACATTGCTGCCAAGCCAACTTTAGCGGCTTTGAGTAACTCTTCCTGTCCTTTGGCAATTTCTGGATTGTCGTATGAACCCTTCCAAACAGGCAGGCTCAGTTTAGCAAAGTCCTCTTGTATGGGTTGAGATGTAAGGTGTTTGATATAATCCCATGCGATGTCTTTATTTTTACTGTTGGATGTCACGCCTAGTCCCATGGAGCCATTAACCGCAGAAGCTTTACTGATATTTGCAGCACCAGGAGCTGGAGCGATACCAACATGCCCTGCGATGGAGGATTCTTTTGGATCATTCGCGAGGTTATACATGTACGTCCAGTTAACAGCGAAGGCAGCTTGTCCGCTTGAGAAAGTACGCCGTACGTCTTCTTCCGAATATTCGCGGGAATTTGGATTGGTTAGGCCCATTTTGATTGAATCAACCATATATTCCAAGGCATGTAGACCGCCCCCTTGCTGGAAGACGGGCTTTTCGTCGCCATCGAGAAACTCACCACCCATTGCTGAGAGAAGAGTTGCGTAGTCGCAGATAACGGCTTCGGATTGTGACCAACTCCAAACCAAGGGGTATTCGACGATACCTTTGTCTTTTATAATCTTGGCTTGGCTTGCGAGCTCTGACCAAGTCACAGGTGCTTTCGAAATTCCCGCTTCTGCGAGCATCTTTTCATTGTAGAAGAGATACTTGGTATCAACGATCCAAGGCATGCCGTAATATTTGCCACCATATTCAACAGTGGTCCAGGCACCTTCTAGAATGTCATCCTTTGTCGCGTTGTCGATTTTATCGCTGACATCAGTCAAAAGACCGTAACGCGCAAATTCGGCTGGCCAAATTACGTCAAAGAGGACGACGTCGTAGCCATCAGAAGCATTGTGTGACAATACAATTTTATCGTGAAGAGCTTCGTAAGCAACAAACTCCATTTTCACATCGACATTCGGATTAGCTTTTTCAAAAGCTGTCGTCATATTTTCGATGTCTTGCTCGCTATAAGCTGCTTGAGCCATGAATAACGCGCTTAGTTGCGTTTTTTCTGCATAGGCCTGCGAACTCGTTAAGAGGGTGCCTACCATGGCAGCCATTAGCATTTTACTTTTCTTCATATTAACCTCCCAGTTACAAGGTTATGAGCCACTATGACATTAACGCTAAAGTTTGTAGTTTTTATTTGTCTGTGGCAGTTTGTGTGAATAGTATTATTTATTAACTCAATTTGATTTAATTAATCTATCATGGAAATGAAATATGGCAACGGAAAATTCCGATAGCCCCAAGAATGGTGGTTTTAGAACGGGAATGCTGGGGACGAATCTGGAGTATGCTAAAGAGCATAACCTTCGTGCCGTGATCGATGCTGTCCGTAGACACGGAGCTCTTACACGAGCAGAAATAACCCGTACTACGGCCCTGTCAGTTCAGACGATTTCTAACTTGGTTGGCGAGCTTGAGCAGCGGGGCTTACTGATAGCAGGGGAGGCGGAGAAGGCTAAACGAGGCCAGCCTGCAAGACCCTATAGGCTTAATCCTGAGGGTGGGTTTTCCGTTGGTATTCAAATGGACCACCAAATTGCATTGGCTATATTGGTGAATTTGGCGGGCGAAGAGTGTGCCCAGATACAGCAAAAGGTATCTCGACCTTCACCAGAAGAAGGGATCGATATACTAACAGATCTTGTTGACCGATTACTTGAGTATGGTGAGGTCGAAAAGGACCGGGTGTTCGGTGTCGGGGTCGCTATTCCTGGCCCCTTCGATGTGAGTGGACCAACGGGTGTAGGACCGGGATGGGTTGGGTATCCAATTGCTGAAAACTTGCGTGAACGCGTTGGCTTGCCCGTTATTGTCGAGAACGATGCAAATGCAGCGGCTATTGCTGAGCGTCTTCATGGCGCAGGTAAAAAGTTTGAAAACTTTGTCTATGTCTTTATCGGAATGGGATTAGGTGCAGGATTGTTCCTCAATGGTCAAGTATACCACGGTGTCCGAGGCGCTGCGGGGGAGATAGGCCATATAGTTGTTGAGACCGACGGTATCCCTTGTGAATGTGGCAATAGAGGATGTTTTGAGCGCTATGTATCCTTACGGGCTGCATATGAAGCGATTGGAGAGACGGACAACATACATCGAGCCCCTGAACAATTGGAAAAATTGTTTGTTGAAGAAGATCCCGCCTTTATGGCTTGGTTAACTGAGGCAGCGGATAAATTACGTATCGGGATACAGGCGCTGGAAAGTACTTTTGATCCAGAGGTTATTTTTATTGGTGGATTGTTACCAACCCGTATAGCGCAGGCATTAGTAGAGAAAATGTTGCCGCCATTGCCTTCGGTGGTGACGCAACTACAGCCTTTAGAAGAACGTATTTTGCTCGGTGTTAGTGCGCCTTCTGCTCCTGCTCACGGTGCAGCCAGTGTGCCAATATTCTATGAATTTAACGCTGAACTTTATACGCATTCAAATAGGCAAAAAATTAGGTAGTTTCATATTTTTTGAATTTTCGAGCCGCAATATCAACCAGTTCTTTGATAATCGGATTTTGTTTTCTGGTTTCTTGATAGTAGGCGGAATATTTATAAGAAATCGTTGGTTTGAAGGGCCGAATTTCAACGCCTGATGCAGCCCATAGTTTAGCTGAAAAGGGCTCCAGTACACCACTGCATAAGCCTTGTTTTACCAAAGAATAGGCGTTTGCGGAATGCTGGGTACTAAATTGGGTAATGGGATTTATTCTTTTGTAGAGGTCGGTGTGTTGGTGAAAGGCCAATACATCGTCACTATCCAATGCAATGAGTTTTTCTCCAATTAGGTCTTCTTCGTAAACGACATCTTTTTCACATAGAGGATGATTGGGAGGCAGGGCGCAAACGTAATCAACCTTTGCAAGAATTACCTGCTCGACACCAGGTTGTTCACCCATCTGATTACCAAAGGCAATATCAAGGTTTTCATCCATGATCATATTGAAGTAACTTTTCACATCCGTTGTGTTAATGATAATGGATATCTCTGGATGATTGGCGGTAAATTCTTCCATAATTTCAGGAACGATACTGATGGATAGTGCGCCGAGGGATATAATTCGAAGCTCTTGCTTACGATCTCTTGAAATGTCTTCTGCCGCAGTTTTTAATTTTGTAAAGGCTTCGAAAACGTCGTCTAATTTACGATAGAAAATCATACCTTCTTGGGTGGGGACAACCCGGCCTTTTCTTCTATGTAACAGGGTAAGCTTCAATGAATATTCAAGATCTGCCAGTAAACGACTTATAGTTGGCTGGGTTGTGTTCAGGCTTTTAGCCGCAGAAGAAATCGTTCCGTTAAGAATAGTTGCTCGAAAAGCTTCGAGTTGACGCATCCGCATTTTTAAATCCATTATGCTTTTTTTGCATACCTATATACATCATTATGCATTGATTCAAATTAAAGTTCGTGTTTCCTAAAAGAGAAGATCGGGAGAACTGCTGATAGACAACATGTGACAGCCTATTGTTGTTCGCGGTAATTCCCCTGTTCTTAAATGAAAGATTGTCCCGAGGTTTCGTGGAAATTTCATGGCGATCTCATGATCCTGAAATTCCAAGAAGAGAATACAGGACAATCAAAACAGGGACCTTTTTGTACCAATTAAATTGGCGCGATGAGATTTGATTAGGGAGATATCTGTGGCTGGTAATTACTCAGCAAAAGAAATGCTTACCAAGCTGGTTGCTTTCGATACTGTTTCTCGAAACAGTAATCTTCCCTTGATCGAATTTGTCGAAGAATATTTGTCTTCACACGGTGTATCCTCCCAGCGCGTTCCAAATGAAGATGGAACCAAAACCAATTTGTGGGCGACCATCGGACCCAATGCAGATGGGGGTGTTATCCTATCCGGTCATACTGATGTAGTGCCTGTCGACGGTCAGCCTTGGGATACCAATCCTTTTGAAGTTATCGAAAAAGATGGCTTACTCTATGGACGTGGCACGGCTGATATGAAGGCCTTTTCAGCCATCGCTTTGTCGCTGGTTCCAGAGATGTTGCGCTCTAACATGAAGAGACCGATCCATCTTGCTTTGTCTTATGACGAAGAAATTGGCTGCCTTGGCGCGCCTTTGATGGTTGAAGATATGGCGCCTAAGGTAAAAGCTGAGGCCGTTATCGTTGGTGAGCCAACAATGATGCAGGTTGTAAGCGGATGGTGTGGATGGCTCCTGTCCTCGGCGTTTAAATACGCCATAATGCAGTTGTTATTAAATAACTGCGAACAAAGGAGCCCCCAGATGCAAGTTACTACAATTGGCCTTGATTTAGCCAAGAACATTTTCCAAGTCCACGGTGTCACTGATGACGGGGATGTGTCTTTCAATAAACCCTTACGCCGCGTTCAAATGTTACCATTCTTTGCTAAACTAGATTCTTGTCTTGTTGGTATGGAAGCTTGTAGCAGTGCGCATTACTGGGCAAGGGAACTATCGGCATTAGGCCATAAAGTTAAGTTAATGCCACCTGCTTATGTGAAGCCCTATGTTAAACGAGGCAAGTCTGATGCAGCCGATGCCGAAGCTATTTGTGAAGCTGTCACCCGCCCTACCATGCGGTTTGTCGAGATGAAGTCTGCCGAACAGCAAGCTATACTCTGCCAACATCGTGCTCGAGAGATAATGGTTAGACAACGCACACAACTATCAAACACAATACGAGGGCTGATTGGTGAGTTTGGTATTACGATCCGTAAAGGGTTGGAGAGTATTCGGAACTTTGCACAAAGCATCAAAGACGATAATGAATATGACCTGCCAGACGTGGCTCTCAGTGTTATTACGTCACTGTGCCAACAGCTATTATCTCTGCATGCCCGTATCTTGCGATTGGATAAAGCTATTACAACTACTGCCAAGATGGATCATCGCATTAAGCTACTACAAACCATTCCCGGTATAGGACCAGTTAATGCGTCTGCCATTGTTGCAACGGTTGGTAGTGCGCATCAGTTCAAGAGTGGCCGGGACTTTGCTGCATGGATAGGACTAACGCCACTGAACAAATCTTCTGGTGGTAAA